>Ga0334722_10007222_pt1 | contig 10805 bp, 10 predicted proteins | sample C3_bottom_MG_FD_207210 | JGI IMG/M metagenome (GOLD analysis project Ga0334722, IMG submission 207210) | Sediment microbial communities from Yellowstone Lake, YNP, Wyoming, USA - C3_bottom | ecosystem: Environmental > Aquatic > Freshwater > Lake > Sediment | place: USA: Wyoming | collected...
CCCTCCACCGGAGAGCGCTGGCCGAGGGGGTCCTCTCCCCGGAGGCGTCCCTGCTCGAGCCGGCGTACTACCTGTCGCCCGCCGTCGACGTTGACGGGATGAACCGGATGATCGCCACGTCCTTCCGCGGCCGGCGGGACCGGATCTTCCCTCCCGTCGAAGGCCAGAAGCGGCTCGCGATCCTGCACAACTTCGGATACCGTGGGCTCCTGTGGGACCACCTTATCCGGTTCCCCAAGGATCCGGGATGCTGAATCCCGACCGGGTCCTGCTGGTCCATCCTCTCGGCTATCGCGCCGACGCCGCATCCCGCGATATCTCCCGGATCGCCAACATCATGCCGCCGCTCGGGCTGGCCAGCATCGCGGCCTTCCTGGAACGGCGGGGCATCCGGTCCACGATCGTCGACTGCTACGCCCGCCCCGATTCCGGCCGCGCGATCCGCGACCGCCTCCTCGCGGAGCGCCCGGCATTCCTCGGCGTCAGCTGCACCACGTCGAGCTTTCTCGACGGGGTCCGGATCGCCGAAGCGGCCCGGGCGACGTTGCCCGGCATCCGGACCGTGTTCGGAGGCCCCCACGTTTCCGCCCTGAAGGAGGGGCTCTTCCCACGCTTCCCCGCGATGGACTTCGCGGTGGTCGGGGAAGGGGAAGAGGCGCTTGGCGAACTGATCGCGTCCGGGGGCGATAACCCGTCTGGAATCCGGGGGATCATCTTCCGTGAAGGCCCGGAGGGGACCGCCCGGTTCACCGGCTTCCGGGACACGGCGATCGAACTGGACACCCTCCCCTTCCCGGCGTACGAGAAGCTCGACGGGTTCCCCGACGCGTACAAGCTTCCGATCTTCAACTACCCGCGCGCGCCGAACACGAGCTGCATCTCCAGCCGGGGCTGCCCCTACTCCTGCAGCTACTGCGACCGCTCGGTATTCCGTTCGAGCTTCCGGTACAACTCCGCCGAATATCTCTACGAGCACCTGCGTTACCTGAAGGAACGGTTCGGCACCCGGCACGTCAACTTCTACGACGACCAGTTCACCTTCCACCGGAAGCGGGTCGAGGCGTTCACGGGGATGATGATCGACCGCCCCCTCGGCATGACCTTCAACTGCGCCGTGCGGGCCGAACACATCGACGTCGAACTGGTGCGCCGCATGAAGGCGGCCGGGTGCTGGATGATGAGCCTCGGGATCGAGACGGGCGACGAGCGGCTGCTGGCGCGGCATCGCCGGCATGCCGACCTGGACGACCTCGCCCGGAAAATAAGGATGATCAAGGACGCGGGGGTCCGGACCAAGGGGCTGCTGATGATGGGGCTGCCGGGGGAAACGGAGGAGAGCGTCCGCCGGAGCATGGACTACGTCTTCTCGCTCCCCGTCGACGATTTCAATCTGGCCAAGTTCACCCCCTTCCCGGGCTCGCCGATCTACGAAACGATCCGCGAGCTTGGGGAGTTCGACGAGGACTGGGAAAAGATGGACTGCATGCACTTCCAGTTCGTCACGAAGGGAATGACCGGGGCGCGGCTCGAGGAACTCTATCGGGACTTTTACCGTTCCCATTTCAAGAGGCCCGGGGTGCTCATGGGGTATGCCGCCATGCTGTGGCGGTCGCCGGACAGCTGGCTCCGGTTCGCCCGGAACATGGGGGATTTCATCAAGTTCACCCGCACGAACCGCCGCCTCATGGACGAATCCCCCTGATGCGGTTTCTACTCGTTCCGGGGAACAATTCCCTCTCCCATCTCGCCAAGTGCCTGGCGTTGGAATCCTCCCTGACCTCCCGAGGACACCGGGTCGTGGTGGCGGTCAGCCGGGGGAGGGCCGGTTTCCTGGAAGGGAGGGGGGTCGAGCACCGGATTCTTCCGGACATCCAGGAAAGCGACGATTCCGGCTTCCCCACGATCGCGTGGTTCAACCGGTCGAAGCGCATCGCCGAATGCATCTCGTCGGAAGTCGATCTTTTGAAGGAGATCCGCCCGGACAGGGCGCTCGGCGTTTTTCGATTCACGTTAAAGGCCTCCGCACGGCTTGCCGGCATCCCCTTCGACTCGCTGACCTGCGGGTGCATGCTTTCCGGATTCCCGGAAGTCCTCGGGTACGCTCCCGGTGAAGCCGGATCGGAACTCCAGCGGCATTATCTCGACTCCTTCTACCGGTACGCGGGCGCAAAAACCAGTCTCGCCCTCCGCTCGTTCGGGCTCCCCGCGATCGGCGACATCCGCTCGATGCTCGAGGGGGATCGCACGTTCCTGTGGGATTTCCCCGAGTTCGCGCCTCTTCCCGACCGGGCGACCGCGACCCACGTCGGTCCGGTCTCCTGGAACGGCTGGCCCGACGCCGCCCCCGGCCTGGCTCGCGTCCCCCATGGCCGCCGTCCCCTGGCCGTGGTCACCTTCGGGACTTGCGTGACGAGCGCCGAAATCGCATCCCGCATCGTGCGGATCCTTCTCGACCTCCGGTTCGAGGTGCTCCTGGCGGCGGGAGGGCAGGACGAACTGATGAACGTGATGGCCGGCGAACCGTTCGTAACGACCTGCCGGTTCGCCCCCCTCCATTCGCTGTTCCCCCGTGCGTCGCTCGCGGTCTGCCACGGAGGTCAACTCACCCTCTTCGAGGCCCTGTCCCACCGGGTTCCGGTAATGATCATGCCGTTCCAGCCGGAGCAGGCCCACAACGCCGTCTGCCTCGAACGGCTGGGCTGCGGCGATCGACTTGTGCCGGCGCAGTCGTTCCGCGGCAACCCGGAGGTCTACCTCGAGGCCTTCCGGCGAAGGGACGACCGCGAGATCAAGTCCGTCATACGCCGCCTGGTCGAAGACCCGCGTACCGGGGAAAGGCTTACCGCGATCCGGGAAGTTCTGGGAAGGTACGACGGAACCGCCAGGTTGACCTCCCTGCTCGAGACGGGTCGGGCATGACCCCCGGCGTCCTGCTGATCCACGGCTACACCGGGTCCCCGCGGGAATTCGCGCCCCTGAAGGCGAGCATCGAGGCGATGCCCGGCCCGGTGGAGGTGTCGGCCATCCTTCTCCCGGGTCACGGGGACCCGATCCCGCCGGCATTCGACCCGGAGGGATTCGTCACGGCGATCGGATCGGAGGCCGAACGGTTCCGACGGGCCGGCCGCGGGATCGTCATCGTCGGGCATTCCACGGGGGGGATCCTCGCCCTCGCGGCGATCGCCGGATACGGCATCGTCCCCCGCCTTCTCGTCCTGGCGTCGGTGCCCAACCGGATCGACGGATCGCACTTCGAACGCTGGCGCGTCCACTCGGCCGGGAATCCCGGCGTCTCCCTGGCATCCCTGGCGCGGATGGTGTCCACGGCGAATCGCGTCGGATCGGAAGCCCGAAGCGGAAGTTACCCCGTCCTGGTCGTTCACGGGGAGAGGGATGCGCTGGTCCCGGTGGAGGATGCCTTCGCGTGGAGAAGGCGTTTCCCCGGCCCCGTGCGGACGGTCGTCGTCCCGGGGGCCGGGCACGACCTTTTCATGGAGGACCACGGCGGGTTCGCCGTCGACGTCGTCCGGCGGGGCGCCGCCGACGCCCTCCACGGCGTCACGGAGAAGGAGAGGGAGACCCTCCGGGCCCTGACGTCCGCGGAGCCGTCCGCCGGGCGGTTCCTTGCCCGGTCCCCGGGCTCGGCCAGGCACCTCGCGAACTCCCCGGGCGCGAGGGTGTCGCGGGACGACCCGTTCGAGCCGGGGCCGCTCGCGGACACCGAACCGGTCATCGCGAACATCGAGATCACGACACGCTGCAATCTCCGCTGCGCGTTCTGCGCGCGGACGTCGATTCGCCGGGAGGAGAAGGACATGCCCCTGGAGCGGTTCGGGCGGCTGCTCGACCTGCTCCCCCACGCGTGGCGGGTCACGCTGGTGGGTCTCGGGGAACCGCTCCTGCACCCGGACGTCGCGGATTTCGTCTCCGAAGCATCCTCGAGGGGCCGCCGCGTCACCCTCGCCACCAATGCGGTCCTGCTGACGGAGGAGATGTCGCGCCGCCTGATCGGCGCGGGGCTCGACGCCGTCGCGTTCAGCCTCGACGCCGCCGACGCCGGGACGGCATCGGCGGTGCGCGCCGGGGCACCGGTCGATGCGTCGATCGAAAACATCCGGACGTTCGCGGCGGTCTCTTCCGAAACCCGCCCCGTGGCAAAGGCCGTGTTTTCCGCCGTCTCCTCTTCCACGGTCCCGCACCTCGAACGCCTCGTCGAGATCGTCGCCCGCCTCGGGGTCGACGTCCTCATGCTCTCGGACCTCAACTTCCCGGAGAATCGATCCCGCACCGTCTGGAAAAACGCCGACGAAAAAACGAGGGCCGCCGTCCACCGGGCCGTCCGCAAGGCGTTCTCCCTCGGGTTGCCCGTCCTCTCGGTCACCGGACTGGAGGAGTTCGCGCCGGCCGCGAGATACCGGGACCACCTGCTGATCCCCCCCGCCAGGCTCTACCATCGGCGGGAAAAGCGGCGTTTCTGCGTCTCCCCGTGGCAGACGCTGCCCGTGGACGTGGACGGAACGGCGACCTTCTGCGACTGCCTGCCCGGAGATCCCTTCGGGAACGTCATGGATCGGCCGTTCGACGATCTCTGGAACGGATCCCGCATGCGGGACTACCGGAGGCGGATGCTGGAAGATTCGCCCCCCGAAGCGTGCGTCGCATGCCCGCGATTCTGAACATCGGACGCGAGCGCCGTGGCTGAAGCGACGCGGCCGATGGACGGGACGGGTGCCCGGCAGGGAGGGAAGTCCGGGAGCGCGCGGAGCATCGGCTCCCGGTGGCAGCACCGCTTCTTCTACGCGCTCATCCGGCTCGCCGGACGGCGAGCCGCCTACGTCATGGCCGCTTTCGTCGCGCTGTATTACGTCCTGTTCCGCCCATCCGTGCGGGCCCGCTCCCGCCCTTACCTCTCCCGGCGATTCCCGGGGCGAAGCGCCCTCCTCCGCCTGTGGGACAGCTACAGGATCAGCGCCGAAATCGGCAAGGTGCTCGTGGACCGCGCCGCCCTCGGGATCCTCGGCCCCGGTCAACTGACGGTCCGCCACAGCCGGCGGGAAGATCTCGTGGAACGGATCCGGGAGGGACGCGGGCTGATCCTCGTGACCGCCCACGCGGGATGCTGGCAATTCGCGATGGAGAGTCTCCGCATGCTGGAAACTCCCGTGAGCCTGCTGCTCCACCGGGAGGAAGGCGACGTCGACCTTCACATCTTCGAGCACCGGGGCGACGACGCCGCGTTCCGGATCATCGATCCCGCCGGTCCCCTCGGGGGAGCGCTGGAGATGCTTCAGGTGTTGAAACGCGGCGAGGTCCTTTGTATCATGGGGGACCGGGCGACGGGGGGCGGTCGCGGCACGATCGAGGTCGACTTCCTCGGGGGCAGGGTGCGGGTTCCCTTCACGCCCTATCATCTGGCTTCCGCCACCGGCGCTCCCGTGGTCGTGATTTTCCCATATAAATCCGGACCGGGAAATTACTCCCTGCAGGTGGCGAAGGTCATCCGGGTCCCGGAAGGCCTGGGGAGGGTTCCGGAGGCGTACCGCCCCCATGCCGAGGCATTCATCCGGGCGCTGGAGGGATTCGTCGGAGAACACCCGTACCAGTTCTTCAATTTCTTCGACATGTGGAATCAGGAGCCGATTCGATGACGACAGTGGAGAAGCTGAAAGGGATCCTGGTGAAGGACCTGAACCTCGAGGAATTGACCCCGGGGGACATCGATGAAGACGCACCCCTGTTCGGGGAAGGCCTCGGCCTCGATTCGCTGGACGCGGTGGAACTCGTCGTCATCGTGCAGAAGCACTTCGGCATCGACATCCAGAACATGGACGAGGCGAAAACCGCTTTCCAGTCCATCCGCGCCCTCGCCTCCTACATCGAAGGGCGACTGTCCGGAGGATGAGCTTCGCCCCGGTAGCCATCACGGGCATGGGCTGCATCTGCGCGGCCGGCGGGAACCTGTCCGATTCCATGGAAGCCCTCCTTCGCGGCGAACGTCGCCCGGCGCCCCCGGTGCGCTTCGCCAGCAACCACCCGGTCCGCTATCCGGTGTTCGAGGCGGTCGACTTCGAGGGACCCCCGGACCTCCTCCGGACGAGCGCCTTCGCGCTGCACGCGGCCCGGGAGGCGGTCGCCGACGCCGGGCTCGACAGGAAAACGTTGGGCGCGTTGCGGGTGGGAGTCTGCGTGGGGACGACCGTCGGCACCGTCATGAGCGAGGAGACATTCTGCCGCGGGTACCTGGCCGGCGACGTGCCGGACATGGGGCCCATCCGGCGAATCCTCCGCAGCAACCCGGCGGACGTCATCGCCCGGGAATTCGACCTCTCCGGACCCCGCCAGACCGTGGTGAACGCGTGCTCGTCCGGCACCGACGCGCTGGGAATCGCCGGCTCGTGGATCCGGGAAGGCCTCTGCGACGCCGCGATCGCGGGCGGCGCCGACGAACTGGGAAGGATCACCTACATCGGTTTCATCTCCCTCCTGATCACCGACGATTCCCCGTGCAAGCCGTTCGATCAACGCCGCAGGGGGTTGAACCTCGGGGAAGGGGCGGCGATGCTCGTCCTCGCATCGGAGCGGGTCCTCCGGCGGAGCGGTGCGCGCCCGCGTTCCTTCCTCCTCGGCTACGGATCGGCGGGCGACGCCTACCACCTGACCGCTCCACGGCCCGACGGCGCGGGGCTGCGAGGCGCGATCTCGGAAGCCCTTGCGACCAGCGGCGTCTCCTCCGCTTCCGTGGCGTTCGTCAACGCCCACGGCACCGGCACGCCCGACAACGACCGGGTCGAGGGCCGTGTCCTCCACGACATGCTGCCCGGCGTCCCCTTCCTCTCCACGAAAGGGTACACAGGGCACACCCTCGGGGCCGCGGGCGCGATCGAGGCGGTGTTGACCGCCGCCTGCCTCGAGATGGGGAAAATCCCGGCAAATGCCGGGTTCGAAACACCCGACCCCGAGATCGGGATCGCCCCCGTCCGGGAAGTCACCACGGTCGCGGGAACCGTCGCCCTCTCCGAATCGCTCGCATTCGGGGGGAACAACTCGGTCGTCGTCCTCGGCAAGGCATGAGCGGAACGGGCCGGATCGTCCTCGAGGGGATCGGAGTGGTCGGGGGGTTCGGCTGCGGAATCGCCGACCTGTCCCGGTCGCTGGCCGATGGGAACGGGCACCCGGGAACTCTCGCCTTGTCCGCCGGGTCCGGGCCGATCGAGTTCCCCGCCTTCCGCGCCGACACGTCCCTCCTCAAGGAGTTCGTCCCGGCGCGCACCTTGCGGAGGATCGACCCTTTTTCAAGACTGGCCCTCCTCGGGAGCCGCCTCGCTCTGGCGGACGCCGGGCTGGCCGACACGGGACACGATCGGCTGGGGGTGATCGTCTCCAGCGGCTACGGCGCCACGGGGATCACCTACGCGTTCCTCAAGTCGTTCATCGACGACGGCGACATCTGCGCGTCGCCGACCCACTTCGCCAACTCCGTGCACAACTCCGCCGCCGCCAACATCTCCATCCTTCTCGGCGCGAGGGGGCCCAGCCTCACCGTCAGCCAGTTCGACCTGTCGGTCCCCTCCGCCCTCGCCAGCGCCCGGCAGTGGCTTGCGGAGGGAAGGGTCGACCGGGTTCTGTTCGGCGCGGTCGAAGAGCTGTCCGAACTGATCGGCTATGTCTGGTATCGCCAGCGTGGAGCCCCGCGGTCCGCGTCCATGACCCCGCTGCGGACGGAGGAGGAAACGGCGATCCCGGCGGAGGGCGCCGCTTTCCTGCTCTTCTCCCGGGCGGAGGAGGCGCGCGCGGGGTACTGCACCCTCGACGCGGCGATCACGGGGAGCCACGCGGACGCCGGCTTCCCACTCCCGGACGGCGGACTGCTGGTACTGGGAGCCGACGGCCGCCGCGAATCCGGCCGCCGTTATGCCGCGGTGGCGCAAAACGCCCGCATCGCCTGCTATACTCCCCTGTACGGCAGCATGCCCGCCGGGCCGGCGTTCGACATCGCCGCGGCCGCCCTCACCTTGAAGGGAGGGCGCTTTTTCCCTTCCCCCGCAGACGCGGCCCGCGACTTCCCGGCCACGGTTCCCGCCGGGGGCGAACCGTTCGACGGCGCGCAAATCTCCTGCCTCACCCTGTCCGGCATCGACGACGCCTACGGCGTGACGACGCTGGGGAGACTCGCCGGCAAGGAGGATCCACGATGATCAAGACACAGCTCCGCATCGCCGCCCTGGCGCTTTGCGCGTCGTTTCTCCCGGGGTTTCCGCAACATTGCGCCGCCGGGACGGTGCCGCAATGGGAACTGGGCGCAGGCGTCGTCGGCTTGCTGCTGCCGGACTACCGCGGCTCGGACGAGGTCCACAGCTACCTTCTGCCCGTTCCCTACGTCGTTTACCGCCTGGAGTGGCTCAAGGCCGACCGGACCGGCATCCGCTCGACCCTGCTGGACCGGGAAGGGGCCGAGGTCAATCTCAGCCTGAGCGCGACGCCGCCGGTGCGCAGCAGGAACAATCGCGCGCGCGAAGGCATGAGCGATCTCAGGCCGATGGTCGAAATCGGCCCTTCGCTGGACATCCACCTGTGGCGCGGAGACGGCCGTCGCTTCAAGCTCGACGTGCGCACGCCGGTCCGCGCGGCGTTCACCGTAGAGTCGCACCCGCGAGACGCCGGCGTGAGTCTCTCGCCCACCCTGAACTTCGATGTCGCCGGCATCGGCGGCCGTCCGTGGCAGCTCGGCGTGCTGGCCGGTCCGATCTTCGCGACGCGCCGTCAGCATCAATATTACTACGGCGTGCCGGAAGGGGACGCGCGTCCGGATCGACCGGCGTACGATGCGCACGGAGGCTATGCGGGACAGCAGTTCCTCGTCGCGTTGTCGCGCCGGTTCGAGAAGGCGTGGTTCGGCGCCTACGCCCGGTACGACACGCTGCGGGGCGCCGTGTTCGAGGACAGCCCCCTGGTGCGCCGCCACTACTACGTTTCCGCGGGCTTCGCGATCGCCTGGATACCGCTGCAATCCTCCAGGATGGTCGAGCGCGACGACTAGAGAGGATCGGGCGGTATCGCCGATGCGGAGAAAGGACGTTCCCCAGGACCAGGACCTCTTGGGGGAATGGAAGGAAGTCAGCTACGCCGTCGACGACGACGGGCGGTACGTGCTGGTCCCGAGCGCCGGATGGGAGCCCGCGAACATCGCGAACCACCTGGCCTGGGAGTCCATCGAGGCGGAGGTCGGCGCGGTCCTCGCGAAGGTCCGCGCCGGAGCCCTGAGCCCGCTCGCGTATCACATGGCCCGCAACCAGATGGACGCCGGTGTGCTGGCCGGCTACGCCGGTCTTTTCAAATGGCAGGTCCGGCGGCACATGAAACCGGCGGCTTTCCGGCGCATTTCCCCCGCCCTCGCGGGTCGATACGCCGCCATTTTCCGGATCCGCCAGGAGGATCTCATGGGCATCCCCGAATGCGATCCTGCCGCCGGGACACGGAAATAGCTTCTACCGGATACCGCGCATGAGCCCCTCCTTCCCGCATCGGCAGTCGGCCCATTGCGAGAGCGGCGTCGCCGCCAATCTGCTGACCCACCACGGCCTTCCCCTCTCCGAGGCCATGGCGTTCGGCATCGGCGGCGGTCTATTCTTCGCCTATCTCCCCTTCATCCGGATCAACCATCTGCCGTTGATTACCTTCCGGTCCGCTCCGGGCCGGATCATCCGGCAGGTCGCGAAGCGTCTCGGCGTCCGGGTGACGTTCCGGACCTACCGGGATGCGGCGAACGGGATGGCGGAGCTCGATCGGCTCCTGGCCGACGGCGTTCCCGTCGGGGCGCAGACAGGCGTCTACTGGCTCCCCTACTTCCCCCCCGCGCTGCGATTCCATTTCAACGCCCACAACCTTATCGTCTGCGGAAAAGAGGGCGACTCCTACCGGATCAGCGATCCGGTGATCGGGGAACCGGTCCTCTGCGGCGCCGCCGACCTTGAGCGGGCCCGGTTCGCAAGGGGGCCGTTGGCGCCGAACGGAAAACTGTTCTTCCTGACGGACGTCCCGAAGTCGGTCGATTCGGCTCCGGCGACCCGGGAGGCCATCCGGGAGGTGTGCCGCCTGATGACGCGGATTCCGATCCCGTTGATCGGAGTTCGCGGGATCCGGCATCTGGCCGGCCGGCTGGAAACGTGGCCATCGCGCCTTGGTGAACGGAAAGCGCTCCTTTATCTCGGCAACGTCATCCGGATGCAGGAGGAGGTCGGCACCGGGGGGGGAGGATTCCGCTTCATCTACGCGGCGTTCCTCCAGGAAGCCGCTGCGGTCCTGGACGAACGCCGCCTCCTCGAATTTTCGCAACGGATGACGGCCATCGGCGACCATTGGCGGGATTTCGCCGTCGCCGGGGCGCGCCTCTGCAAGGGACGCCCCCAGGGGAACGACGATTTCCCCGCACTGTCCCGGATCGTGCGCGAATGCGCCGACGCGGAACACGGGTTCTTCCGCGAGCTCGACGCGCTGATCCGCGGCCTCGGCCGGCACGCCGCCCGACGGTAGCGCCGCACCCGGGAAAAACCGCCATCCCGGCGGCGACCGCCTGTGGCATAATGGTCGGCGTTTTGACGAGGAGAATCGGTTGCTATCCGCACTGGAACGCGAGCTTCTGGAGATGATCTTCGAAACCTGCCGGTGCGCGGAATCGCCTTCCGCCGACCCGTCGCCGGACACCCCCCTGATCGGGCCGGAATCGCCCTTCGGCTTCGACTCCCTCGATGCGGTCGAGATCGTCGTGGCCGTCCAGCGGAAATACCACATCCGGATCGACTCCCAGG
>Ga0334722_10007223_pt1 | contig 10804 bp, 8 predicted proteins | sample C3_bottom_MG_FD_207210 | JGI IMG/M metagenome (GOLD analysis project Ga0334722, IMG submission 207210) | Sediment microbial communities from Yellowstone Lake, YNP, Wyoming, USA - C3_bottom | ecosystem: Environmental > Aquatic > Freshwater > Lake > Sediment | place: USA: Wyoming | collected...
CCGATGCCGCCGCCGACTGGGCCTGCCACGCGCGCCTGGTGATCGGCGAGCCGCAGCTGATACGCGAGCAGGATATTCCGGCGCTCGCTCGCGCGCTGCCTGCGCTCAAGGCCGCGCTGCTCAAAGGCGGGCTCAAGCAGATAGAGGGCTCGGGCGCCAACGTGCTCGGCAGCCCGGCCTACGCGCTCGGCTTTCTCGCCGATCTGCTGTCGGAGCAGACCTTCATGCAGCCGCTCGCCGCGGGCGAGCTGATCAGCACCGGCACCATTACCGACGCGCTGCCGGTGAAATCGGGCGAGACCTGGTCGACCGAAATCAGCGGCCTGCCGGTGCAGAATCTGAGCATCAGGTATACCGATTGAGCGTCCGATGATAGGTCTGTTGCAGCGCGTGTCCCGGGCTAGGGTCGAGGTCGATGGCGCATGCGTAGGTGAAATCGGCGCGGGGCTGATGGTGCTGGTCTGCGCCGAGCGCGGCGACAGCGAGGCGGAAGCCGACCGCCTGCTTGCGCGCGTGCTGGGCTATCGCGTGTTCGGCGACGCCGCGGGAAAAATGAACCTGAGCCTGACGGATGTGCAGGGCGGCCTGCTGCTGGTGCCGCAGTTCACGCTCGCCGCAGACACCCACAAGGGCATGCGGCCCAGTTTTACGCCGGCCGCGCCGCCTGCGGAAGGCGAACGCCTGTTCGACTATTTCTCCAGCCAGGCGCGCGCTGCGTACGCGCGCGTCGAGACCGGGCGTTTCGGCGCGCATATGCAGGTGAGCCTGACCAACGATGGCCCGGTGACCATCTGGCTGCGCGTGCCGCCCGGGGAAAAATAGGCGGACAAGTTGTTACAATACGCACCTATGATCCATACACCCCCAGGCAGCAAACCGGTACCCGGCCCCGAATACCTGCAGAGCACGCATTTCATCGATTGCGACAGCGATGCCGTGCGCCGCTACGCGCAGCAGACGGCGGGCGCCGAATCAGGCGACATAGCGCGCGCGGTGAAGCTGTTCTACGCCGTGCGCGACGGCGTGCGCTACGATCCGTTTTCGATGCGCCTGGATCCCGCGATCTATGTCGCGAGCCACGTGCTGCAGGCGAAATCGGCGTACTGTATCCCTAAGGCCATCTTGCTCGCCGCGGCGGCGCGCGCGCTCGGCATCCCCTGCGCCATCGGATTGTCCGACGTGGTCAATCACCTGACCACGGAAAAGCTCAAGGCGCTCATGGGCGGCACCACCTATTTCATGCACCACGGCTATGCGGTGCTGTACCTGGAGGGGCAGTGGGTGAAAGCGGCGCCGGCGTTCAACATCGAACTGTGCACGCGCTTCGGCGTACTGCCGACCGAATTCGACGGCCGCTCGGACGCCATCTTTCAGCCGTATGACGCGCGCGAGCGCCGCCACATGGAGTACGTCAAGGACCACGGCATCTGGTCCGAATTTCCCTACGCCAAGGTGGAGGCGGACTTTCGCGCTTTCTACCCGATCAGCGCGTTCGCCGAGAGCGATCCGGGCGAGAAATTCGAGGACGGCGTGCGCCTGTCCTAGGGCGCTATTCCTCTTCCTGCGCCACCTTGTGCTGCGACACCAGCTGCTGCTGCATCTGTGCCGGCACCTGTGCGTAATGGCTGAATTCGACGGAGTACGAACCCTGGCCGCCGGTGAGCGAGCGCAGGCGGTTCTGGAAGTCGGAAAGTTCGGCGAGCGGCACCTGGCCCATGGTGCCGATGACATCGGTCGAGCGCTGCTCCGTGCCGGTGATCTGGCCGCGCTTGGAGGCGATTTCGGCGGTCATGTCGCCGACATAGGCCTCGGGCGCGTCGATGTCGATATTGACGATGGGTTCGAGCATGATCGGCGCCGCTTTGGAGAACGCGTCGATGATCGCCTTGCGGCCGGCCGAGACGAAGGCGATCTCCTTCGAGTCCACCGGGTGGTGTTTGCCGTCGTACACGATCACGCGCAGGTCGTCCACCGGGTAGCCGGCGATGACCCCCGTATCCAGCGCCATGCGCACGCCTTTTTCGACCGCCGGGATGAACACCGTGGGAATCACGCCGCCTTTCACCTGATCGACAAACTCGTAGCCCTTGCCGCGCGGCAGCGGCTCGATGCGCAGATAGACCTCGCCGAACTGTCCGGCGCCGCCGGTCTGCTTCTTGTGGCGGCAGTGGCCTTCGGCCTTGCGGCTGATGGTTTCGCGGTAGGCGATGCGCGGCGGTTTGGTCGTAAGCTCCAGCTTGTACTGCTGCGTCAGCTTTTCCAGCTTGGTCCGCAGATGCAGATCGCCCAGCGCGCGGATCACCGTCTCGTTGGTCGTGGGATGGCGTTCCATGCGAAAGCAGGGGTCTTCCAATTCGAGCTTGTGCAGCACTTCGAACAGGCGCTGTTCGTCGTTCTTCTTTTTCGTCTCCACCGCGAGTCCGTGCATGGGCAGCGGAAACTCGAGCGGGCGCAGATGGATGTGGTCCTCGTCGTGGGAATCGTGCAGCACGGCATCGAACTCGATTTCGTCGACTTTCGCGACCGCGCCCAGATCGCCGGGCATCAGCGCATCGGTCTCCACGTATTCCTTGCCCTGCAGGAAGTACAGGTGCGCGACTTTGAACGGGCGGCTGCTGTTGCCGACGAACAGCTGCGCATCTCGCTTCACCGTTCCCTGGTGCACGCGGAACACGCCGAGCTTGCCCACATACGGGTCGATGATGACTTTGAACACATGCGCCAGCACGTGCTGGTCCGGGTCGGGTTCGGCATGGAATTCGACCGCATCCGCGCCTTCGCCTCTCAAGAATGGCGGCGGGTTCCCCTCCTTGGGGTTGGGGGCCAGTTTGGCAAGTATGTCGAGCAGTTCGGTGACACCGGTGCCGTTGCGCGCCGAGGTGAAGCACACAGGTATCAGATGCCGCTCGCGCAGCGCCTTCTCGAACGGGGCGTGCAATTGTTCGGCGCTGATCTCACCCTGTTCCAGATAGAGCGCCATCAGCGCTTCGTCCACCTCGACCACCTGGTCGACCAGCGCCGCATGCGCCGTCTTGACCGAGGAGAAATCGGAGTCGCCGTCGGGATTGAAGAAACAGTCGACGATGTCCTTGCCGCCATGCGCGGGCAGATTGATCGGCAGACATTCCTTGCCGAAGGCGCGCTGAATGTCTTCCAGCAGCGCCGGCAAATTGACGTTTTCGGCGTCGATCTTGTTCACCACGATCATGCAGCAGAGCTTGCGCGACTGTGCCCACTTCATCATGCGCCGGGTGGCGAATTCGATGCCGGTCTGGGCGTTGATGACGATGATCGCAGTCTCCACTGCGGCAAGCGCGCCTATCGCCTGGCCGCTGAAGTCCGGATAGCCCGGCGTATCGATCAGATGGATGTGGGTGTCGCGCCAGGCAAAATTGACCAGCGCGGAATTGAGCGAGTGGCAGTAGGTCTTTTCCAGCGGATCGAAGTCGCAGACCGTGTTGCCGCGTTCCACGCTCCCGAGCGCGCGGATCGCGCCTGCGCGCCCGAGCAAGGCTTCTGCCAGCGTGGTCTTGCCTGCGGCGCCGTGACCTACCAAGGCAACGGCGCGTATGGCTTCAGTGGTGTAGTTCGGCATGACGATCCCTTCTTGTTTGCTGAATGCGGCGACAGCCCAGGGAAACCCCTTCCTCAGAGATGGATTCTAGCATCGCCGGCCGCAGTATGCCCCCGATGCGCGCACGCCTTATAGGTCGTCGAGGGCGCGCTGCAGATGCGCGATGTCGCCCCAGCGCTGCAGTTCCCACTCGCCCTTGCGATGGCGAAGACGGTTGACGCCGGTGTTGTGCAAGGGAAAGTCGCGCGGCGCTGCCAGAGGCATGGCCGTAGCGTGGCGGTAGAGCATGGCGAGCATACCCCCATGGGTGACTACGGCCAGCGTCATTCCGGCATGACGCCGGGCGAGTTCGGAGAAGCAGGCGACGCAGCGTTCGAATAGCTGGCGCAGGCTTTCCCCGTCGGGGATGACGTAATCGGGGTCGTTCGTCCTGAAGCGGGCGTAATCATCCGGATAGCGCGACTGCACCTCGGCCGGAGTCAGTCCCTGGAAAATTCCCATATTGCGCTCGCGCAGGCGCGGCTCTATCAGGATCTCATGGCCGGTACGCCTGGCGACGGCGCTCGCGGTCTGCAGCGCGCGTCCGAGATCGCTGCTGAGCAGCAGGTCGAAGGGTTCCCGCGCGAGCCGTATGCCCAATGCGTCCGCCTGCGCCTTGCCTTCCTGATTGAGCACGCTGTTGAGATGCCCCTGGAAGCGACTCTCGCTGTTCCATTCGGTTTCGCCGTGGCGTATGGCGAGCAGATGCGTGACCAAGGGCGAACTCCGCTTAGCGCTTGGCCGTACCGAGCGCGACCACCGCGCCGACCACGATCACCGCGCCCAGGATCTGCAGCGGGCCCACACGCTGGCCGAGTATCGGCCAGGCGAGGAACAGCACCGCGATCGGTTCGAAATTGAGCGCCGCCGAATTGTTCAGCGCATCCAGGCGCGGCAACAGCACGAACAAGGCGGTGAACGCGGTGCCGTAGAACAGCATCAACAGGCCGAGCCCGAGCCAGGCGCCCTGATTCGCCGGCAGCGCGAGATTGCCTGCCAGCGCGCCTGCGGCGAGCAGCAGCACGGCGACGGTGCTCATGGTGAGAAAGGTGCGCAGCCTGCCGTCCACATCCTTGAGCCAGCGCGCGGTGAGCAGCAGCGCCAGGGCAAAAGACACCGCCGCGCCCAGCGCCCAGCCGACGCCGGCGCCGATCTCGGCCCAGCGTCCGGCAAGACCGCCGCTGGCGCCGAACACGTCGAGCGCGAGGGTGAGGCCGGCGAGCGCCGTCGGCATCGCGATGAGCGCGCGCCGCGCCGGACGCTCCTTGTTCACGGCCCAGGAGAGGAGGGTGAACATCATGGGGAAGGTGTTGAACGCAAGCAGCGCGAGCGCCACGGGGATGAGCGCCACCGCGGAGTAGAGGCAATAGCTCTGCACCGCGATCAGGATGCCGACGCCGATCGCGCGCCAGCGCGTCGCCGCTGGCAGCGCGAGCGGAACGCGGCTCGCGATGAGCAGCGCCAATACGAACAGCGCCGCGCCGATCGAGCGCGCCGCCACCGCCGTGGTGATATTGACGCCGTGATTGAAGGCGTAGCGAGCGGCGATGTGGTTGCTGCCGAAGGTCGTGGCGATGACGAGCAGAATCGCGACGCTCACCCAGCGCGGAAACGGCTTTCCGTGCAACGCTATTCCATTCCCCGTCAAGCAGTGGTCAGGCTCAGGCGACGTTGACCGGGATCTTGAACTCCTTGATGCGCTTTTCCCACTCGGCCGGCCCGGTGGTGTGCACCGAGTTGCCGCCCGCATCCACGGCCACGGTGACCGGCATGTCGCTCACTTCGAATTCGTAGATCGCTTCCATGCCGAGGTCGCCGAATGCCAGCACTTTCGATTTCTTGATCGCCTTGGCGACGAGGTAGGCGGCGCCGCCGACGGCCATGAGATAGGCGGCCTTGTGCTTGCGGATCGCCTCGATCGCCGCAGGGCCGCGCTCGGACTTGCCTATCATGCCGATCAGGCCGGTCTGCGCCAGCATCATCTCGGTGAACTTGTCCATGCGCGTGGACGTGGTGGGGCCGGCCGGGCCGACCACTTCGCCCTTCACCGGATCGACCGGGCCGACGTAATAGATCACGCGGTTGGTGAAATCCACCGGCAGTTTCTCGCCCCGGCCCAGCATCTCCTGGATGCGCTGGTGCGCGGCGTCGCGGCCGGTGAGCATCTTGCCCGAGAGCAGCAGGGTCTCGCCTTGTTTCCAGCCGGCGATTTCGGCCGGCGTGAGCGTATCGAGGTTGACGCGCTTCGCCGTGGAGGCGGGCGCCCAGGTGACTTTCGGCCAGTCTTTGAGCGAAGGCGGATCGAGCGAGACGGCGCCGGAACCGTCGAGCACGAAGTGCGCATGGCGCATGGCGGCGCAGTTAGGGATCATCGCGATCGGCTTGTTCGCGGCATGGGTCGGGTAATCGCTGATCTTGACGTCGAGCACCGTGGACAATCCGCCCAGGCCCTGCGCGCCGATGCCGAGCGCGTTGATCTTGCTGTAGAGTTCGATGCGCAACTCTTCGATCTTGTTTTTCGGGCCGCGCGCGAGCAGCTCGTGCATGTCGAGCGGCGCCATCAGCGCTTCCTTGGCCAGCATCATCGCCTTTTCGGCGGTGCCGCCGACGCCGATGCCGAGCATCCCCGGCGGGCACCATCCTGCGCCCATCGTCGGCACGGTTTTCAGCACCCAGTCCACGATCGAGTCCGAAGGATTGAGCATGGCGAATTTCGATTTTGCCTCCGAGCCGCCGCCCTTGGCTGCGACCGTGACTTCGAGCTTATTGCCGGGGACCACTTCCATGTGCACCACGGCCGGTGTGTTGTCCTTGGTGTTCTTGCGCGTGAACATCGGATCGGCCAGCACCGAACTCCGGAGCGTATTGTCCGGATTAGTGTAGGCCCGGCGCACGCCTTCGTTCACCGCGTCGTTGATCGAGCCCTTGAAGCCCTCCCAGCGCAGGTCCATGCCGATCTTGAGGTATACGTTGACGATGCCGGTATCCTGGCACAACGGGCGGTGGCCCTCGGCGCACATGCGCGAGTTGGTGAGGATCTGGGCAATCGCGTCCTTGGCCGCCGGCGCCTGCTCGCGCTCGTAGGCGCGGCCCAGGTGGGCGAGGTAGTCCTTGGGGTGATAGTAGCTGATGAACTGCAAGGCGTCGGCAATGCTCTGGATCAGGTCTTCCTGTTTGATGGCGGTCATGTTGGTCTCTCTGATAGGAGTGGCAATAGGGATTGCAGTAGCGGGATTGCAGTAGCGGGATTGCAGTAGCCGTGTGGATCGCTGCCGCAATGCGCGCCGTCGGTACCGGTAGTGGCGCAACCGCTTACCGGACCCAGGACCGCGCCGCTGCAGATGGTTCAGCCTACAGTCCGCAAATCTTACCACCATTGGAGCGGGGGAAATTGCGGCCGCGGCGGCCGTTTGCGCTAGATCAAACCTTCGGCGCGCAGCGCTGCGATTTCGGACGCGCTGTAGCCCAGCCAGGCGAGTACCGCGTCGGTGTGCGCGCCCAGGGCGGGAATCGCAGCCATCGCCGGTGTATAGGCATCGCTGAGCGGCGGCGGCCGCAGCGCGGCCAGCGGTCCGACGGGCGAGTCGGCCTCGGTCCAGCGATCGCGTGCGCGCAGCTGCGGGTGTTCGCGCAGGCCCTCGACGGTATTGACGCAGGCGTTGGCGATGCTGGCCGCGTCGAGCAGGGCGACCAGCTCCGCCGAATCGAGTTGCGCCAGCCGCTGCTGCAGGAACGGCGCGAGCTCGAGCCGGTTGCGGCTGCGTTTGGCGTTGGCATCGAAGCGCGGATCCAGCGTGAGCTGCGGCGTGCCCAGCACCTTGTCGCAGAACAGCGCCCATTCGCGCTCGTTCTGAATTGCGATCATGACGGTCTTCCCATCCCCGGCCTCGAATGGCCCGTAAGGATAGATGGCCGCATGCATGGCCCCGGTGCGCGCCGGCGGCGCCGCGCCATCGAAGGCGTAATACAGCGGATAGCCCATCCACTCCGCGAGGCAGTCGAGCAGCGACACCTCGATGCTGCTGCCCTTGCCGGTGCGCGCGCGCAGCAGCAGCGCATTGAGTATGCCGCTGTAGGCGTACATGCCCCCGGCAATGTCGGCGATCGAAATGCCCGATTTCGCCATCTCGCGCTCGCTGCCGGTAATGGAGAGCAGGCCGGCCTCGGCCTGGATCAGCAGGTCGTAGGCTTTCTTGTCGCGGTAGGGTCCGCTCTCGCCATAGCCGGACACGCCGCAGACGATGGTGCGCGGATTGAGGCGGTGGATCGAGTCCGCATCCAGCCCGAGGCGCGCGGCTGCACCCGGCGCCAGGTTCTGCACGAACACGTCGGCGCGCGCCAGCAAGCGGTGCAGTACCGGCAGCGCCTGCGCATGCTTCAAGTCCAGGGTGACGCTTTCCTTGCCGCGATTGGTCCAGACAAAGTGCGAGGCGAGGCCGCGTGCGCGCTGGTCGTAGGCGCGCGCAAAATCGCCGCTGCCCGGGCGCTCGATCTTGATCACGCGCGCGCCGTTGTCGGCCAGATGCCGGGTGGCGAGCGGCGCCGCGACGGCGTGCTCCAGGGCAAGAACGACAATGCCGTCCAGGGGTCGCGTCATTTCGATGGTGTGTAGGTCTAGGTCAGAAGGCCGGAATCTGGATGTGGGCGCAGCGCACCGCACAGGCGCCGTGGACCTTACCATTTTTGCGCGAACCGAGTCAACGCAGCGCAGCGCCGCCTGCGACGGATTCGTCGGCTTTACAAAATCCCGGATTAATGCTTTGATTTGCGCGGTAGGGGAGAGGCGTAAGGCTGGCGTAAGCCTGGGTTTTCATAATGCTTCATGCTGGCCTAAAACATCAATAATCCGCCGCGATTCAATCCTTGATTATCGAGTGCCAAGATAGAGGAGACCGTTGTCATGTCTGCACAGATCGAATCGGTACTGAACGAAACCCGGGTATTCCCCCCTTCCGCAGAGTTCATCAAGCAGGCGAACGTGCCCGGCATGGCCGCCTACCAGGCGATGTGCAATGAGGCGGAGCGCGATTTCGAGGGATTCTGGGGGCGGCTGGCGAAAGACAACCTGCTTTGGCACAAAGCCTTCACCAAGGTGCTGGACGAGTCGAAGGCGCCGTTCTTCAGGTGGTTTCACGACGGCGAACTGAACGCCTCGTACAACTGCCTCGAGCGCAACCTGCAGAACGGCAACGCCGACAAGGTCGCCATCATCTTCGAGGCAGACGACGGCAAAGTCACGAAGATCACCTATCAGGCGCTGTATCACGAGGTGTGCAAGTTCGCCAACGGCCTGAAGGCGCTCAACATCAAGCTGGGCGAGCGCGTGCTGATCTATATGCCGATGTCGATCCAGGTGGTGGTGGCGATGCAGGCCTGCGCGCGCATCGGCGCCACGCACTCGGTGGTATTCGGCGGCTTCTCCGCCAAGAGCATCCACGAACGCATCATCGACGCCGGCGCGGTGGCCGTGATCACCGCCGATGGCCAGCTGCGCGGCGGCAAGGAAATCCCGCTCAAACCGGTGGTCGACGAGGCGCTGGCCCTGGGCGGCTGCGAAAGCATCAAGAACGTGGTGGTGTACAAGCGCTCGGGCAGCGCGGTACCGATGGCGGCACCGCGCGACAAATGGTGGGACGACGTGACCCGCGGCCAGGCCGATACCTGCGAGCCGACCTGGGTCAACGCCGAGCATCCGCTGTTCATCCTCTACACCTCGGGCTCCACCGGGAAGCCGAAGGGGGTGCAGCATTCCACCGGCGGCTATCTGCTGCAGGCGGTCCTCACCATGAAATGGGTGTTCGACCACAAGCCGTCCGACGTGTTCTGGTGCACTGCCGACGTGGGCTGGGTCACGGGTCATACCTACATCACCTATGGGCCGCTCGCCGTGGGCGCCACCGAGGTCATGTTCGAGGGCATCCCGACCTATCCCGATGCCGGGCGCTTCTGGAAAATCATCCAGGACCACAAGGTGAACGTGTTCTATACCGCGCCTACCGCGATCCGCTCCCTGATCAAGGCCGGGGCGGATCTGCCGAAGAAATACGATCTGAAGTCGCTGCGCATACTCGGAACGGTCGGCGAGCCGATCAATCCCGAGGCGTGGATGTGGTACCACACGGTGGTCGGCGACTCGCGCTGCCCCATCGTCGATACCTGGTGGCAGACCGAAACCGGCGGCCACATGATTTCCCCGCTGCCCGGCGTGACGCCGACGAAACCCGGGTCCTGCACCTTTCCGCTGCCGGGGATCATGGCGGCGATCGTCGACGAGACCGGGCAGGACGTAGAGAAAGGCAAGGGCGGCATCCTGGTGATCAAGCGACCCTGGCCGGGGATGATACGCACCATCTGGGGCGACCCGGAACGCTACAAAAAAAGCTACTACCCGGAGGATTTCCAGGGCAAGTATTACCTCGCCGGCGACGGCGCCAGCCGCGACCTCGACGGTTATTTTCGCATCATGGGCCGCATCGACGATGTGCTGAACGTATCCGGCCACCGCCTGGGGACGATGGAAATCGAATCGGCGCTGGTGGCGAACACCACGCTCGTCGCCGAGGCAGCGGTCGTGGGCCGTCCCGACGATCTGACCGGCGAAGCGGTGTGCGCCTTCATCGTGCTGAAAGGGCCGCGTCCCACAGGCGCCGATGCGCACAAGATGGCGCAGGAGCTGCGCGACTGGGTCGGCAAGGAGATCGGCGCAATCGCCAAGCCCAAGGACATCCGTTTCGGCGACAACCTGCCGAAGACGCGTTCGGGAAAGATCATGCGCCGCCTGCTGCGCTCGATCGCCAAAGGCGAGGAGATCCATCAGGACGTCTCCACCCTTGAGAATCCGGCCATCCTGGAACAGCTCAAGCAGCCGGTCGCGTAGCTCAAGCGACGCAGCATCGCCTGGACGAAGGCGGGAGCGCCAACTCCCGCCTTCGTTTTTTTGGGCGGCGAGGCGTGCGCGCGGCGCGCGAAAGCGGCGCTGCGCCGGAATGCGGAAAGCTGCTTTTCCATTGCCTTACAGTGGGTTCTGGCGTAAGCTGCGCACCTTCCAAAGAGTCCAGATCCGAAGTTAGGACGCCGGGCCAGAAAATCAGCAGGAGAGGTGGCCGAGCGGTTGAAGGCGCACGCCTGGAAAGCGTGTATACGGGTTAAACCGTATCGCGGGTTCGAATCCCGCTCTCTCCGCCAATAAAT
>Ga0334722_10007224_pt1 | contig 10803 bp, 9 predicted proteins | sample C3_bottom_MG_FD_207210 | JGI IMG/M metagenome (GOLD analysis project Ga0334722, IMG submission 207210) | Sediment microbial communities from Yellowstone Lake, YNP, Wyoming, USA - C3_bottom | ecosystem: Environmental > Aquatic > Freshwater > Lake > Sediment | place: USA: Wyoming | collected...
CCATGCAGGCCGGGGCCTCCAAGGCCTACACCATCGAGGAACCGCTGGCGGCCGCCCTGGGCGCCGGGCTCGACATCACCCAGCCGTCCGGGAACATGGTCGTCGACATCGGCGGTGGGACCACCGACATCGCCATCCTCTCCCTCAACGGTATCGTCCTCTCTGATTCGGTCAGGGTCGGCGGCGACAAGTTCGACGAGGCCATCGTCCGCTACATCAAGCGGGCTTACAACCTCCTCATCGGAGAGCGGACGGCGGAAGAGCTGAAGATGGCCATTGGTACGGCTTTCCCGCAGGAGCGAAAGGGGACCTACGAGATCCGCGGGCGCGACCTCGTGGCCGGCCTCCCGAAGACAATTTCGGTCAGCGCCTCGGAAACCTATGAGGCCATGTACGAGCCGATCATGGCGGTCGTCGACGCGATCAAGGGGATGCTCGACAAGTGCCCGCCCGAACTGGCCGGGGACATCGTCGAGAAGGGCGTCGTGATGACCGGCGGTGGGTCGCTCCTCCATGGGCTGGACATCCTCATCAGCCGGGAAACCGGCGTCCCGGTCCACATCGCTGACGACCCCATGTCCTGCGTGGCTCTGGGGACGGGGGCGGCCCTCGAGAACTTCGACCTCCTGCAGGATCAGGTGGTCATGGTGAGGAAAAAGGGCGGCCGGATGGGGGGACGCGAGTGACGGAGAGGGTCATCGAAAACGATGAAATCCAGCGCTACCTGCCGCACCGTAACCCCTTTCTGCTGGTCGACCGGGTGATCGAGGTTTCGGACGATGGCTCGGAGGTGATCGGCCTGAAGAACGTGTCGGCCAACGAGCCTTACTTCCAGGGCCATTTCCCGGGGCGGCCGATCATGCCGGGGGTCTTGATCATCGAGGCCATGGCCCAGGTCGGGGCGGTGGCCCTTCTGCGCCTCCCGGAGAACCAGGGTAAGCTGGCCCTCTTCGCCGGCATTGACAAGGCCCGCTTCCGGCGGATGGTCGTCCCCGGCGACCAGCTCCGGATCGAGGTCAGGGCCGTCGCCCGGCGCGGCTCCCTCGGCCGAAGCGAGGCCAGGGCCTATGTCGGGGAAACGCTGGTCGCCGAGGCGGAGCTGATGTTTGCCCTCAGCCAGGGCTGACGCAGGAACCCGGCCCTGGGCCTGCGCCTGCGGCCCTGGGCCTGCGCCTGCGGCCTACCACGGCGGCCCTGCGGCCTGCGTTGACACCCGTTGATCCCTGTGGTAAGATGACGCTGGCCTGAAGTGAATATCGACCACTCTTATGAAGAGAAGGACGAGGGACCGGCCTGATGACTCCTCGGCAACCGGCGGCGCGGTGAGCGGCGCATCGGTGCCAAGTCCGGCAGAAGTGGTTTCAGTGGTCCCGCCTTTTTGGGACCATCAGCCCAGTTCTGAGAGATGAGAGGGACAGCGCCCCTTCCTCTACGTCACTGGAAGGGGCTTTTGGTTGTCATCACCCAGGTCGGCCGCCGCCGATCGATGGGAAACGGCGGACCGCCCGGAGGCGACCACGATGACCACGATGAGCTTCGACGCCATGGCCCGTCCGACCGGCATCGGCAGCCTGCCCTTCTCCGACCCCGAGACGGCCTGCCGGTTCGTTCTCGAACGTTTGCCGGAAATCCCCTTTTGGCCGCAGCTGCCAAGGCTCGGCCCCGGCGAGAACATGTATCTCCAGTTCGCGCCAGGCCTGCCCGGCCTCGTCGAGGAGGGTCGCGACCTCGTCTTCGACCCCCGTCCGGGATTCGAGGAGGCCCTCGCCGCCCTGTACCAGAGATACCTCGACGGCGATGCCGACTGGCCGCTGGACCGCGGTCACGCGGCCGGCTTCTACGCCATGACCGAGGGACACGCCGACGCCCTGCGGCGGGCCCTGGCCGTCAAGGGGCAGATCACCGGCCCCATCAGCTACGGCCTGACCGTACAGGGCCGCGACAAGCGTCTTCTCCTCTACGACGAGATCGCCTTCGACGCCGTCGTCAAGGGCCTCGCCCTGCAGGCCCGCTGGCAGGAGGAGGCCCTGCGCCGGCTCAACCCGCGAACGATCCTCTTTCTCGACGAGCCGTCCATGGCCGCCTTCGGTTCGGCATACTACAGCCTGGACCGCGACCGCGTGATCGGCGCCATCAACGAAGTCACGGCCGGACTCACCGGCTTGACCGGCGTGCATTGCTGCGGCAACACCGACTGGTCGGTCCTCATCGACGCCGGCCTCGATGTCCTCTCTTTCGACGCTTACTACTACGCCAAGAACCTGTCGCTCTACCCGGAGGCCCTGGCCGGCTTCCTCGCCCGGGGAGGCGTGCTCGCCTGGGGCATCGTCCCCACCGACACGGCCGACGCGGCCAGGGAGGACGCGGCCTCGCTGGTCGCCCGGCTCGAGGAGGCCCTGGGCTGGCTCGCCGACAAGGGTCTCGAGCGCGGGAGCGTCCTGCGCCAAAGTCTGATCACCCCGTCCTGCGGGCTCGGGTCGTGGCCCGAGGCCACCGCTCGCCGGGTCTTCGACCTTGTCCTTGGGGTTTCGACCGAGATCCGCCGACGTTACGGCTTGGACGATTGATGCCAGAGGAGGAATGAAGCGTGTTGGGAGCCCGTCAGACCAGCAATGACCAATTCTTCTTCACCTCGGAATCGGTCACCGAAGGCCACCCGGATAAGATGGCCGATCAGATCTCGGACGCCATCCTCGACGCCATCTACGCCAAGGACCCCATGGCCAGGGTCGCCTGCGAGACACTGGTGACGACGGGCCTCGCCCTGGTCTCCGGCGAAATCACGACCGACTGCTACGTCGACATGCGGGCGGTGGTCCGGGAGACGGTCCGCGATATCGGTTACACCAGGGCCAAGTATGGCTTCGATGGCGACACCTGCTCCGTTCTGCTGTCCATCAACGAGCAGTCGCCGGACATCGCCCTCGGGGTGAACCGCTCCCTGGAGGCGAAGACCGGAGCTACCGAGGGCGACCCCGACGAGCATCTGGGGGCGGGCGACCAGGGGATGATGTTCGGCTATGCCTGCACCGAGACTCCCGAACTGATGCCGATGCCGATCACCCTCGCCCACGGGCTCGCCCGGAGATTGGCCGAGGTCCGCAAGCAGAGGCTGATTCCCTATCTGCGGCCGGACGGCAAGACCCAGGTGACCGTGGAGTACCGCGACGGCAAGCCCTTCCGGGTCGACACGGTGGTCGTGGCCTGCCAGCACAAGCCGGATGTCGATTGGGACACCATCCGCGCCGATGTCATCGACCAGGTCGTCAAGGCGGTCATCCCGGGCCGGCTGATCGACGAGCGGACGCGTTTCCTGGTCAACCCGACGGGGCGCTTCGTCATCGGCGGCCCGGCCGGGGACACCGGTCTCACCGGCCGGAAAATCATCGTTGACACCTACGGCGGCTATGCCCGCCACGGCGGCGGGGCTTTCTCTGGAAAGGATCCGACGAAAGTCGACCGCTCCGGCTCATACGCCGCGCGCTACGTGGCCAAAAACATCGTCGCCGCGGGCCTGGCCGAACACTGCGAGGTCCAGCTGGCCTACGCCATCGGCGTGGAGCACCCGCTGGCGGTGACCATCGACACCTTCGGCACGGGTAAGGTCTCCGACGCCCGCCTGTCTGAGTTGGTCCGCCAGTTTTTCGACCTCCGGCCGGGCGGGATCATCAGGATGCTTGACCTTCGTCGCCCGATCTACCGGCAGGTTGCCGCCTATGGGCATTTCGGCCGGAGCGATCTCGACCTGCCATGGGAGAGGACCGACCGAGCGGCCGCCCTGCGCGCGGCGGCGGGTCTTCCCGAGCGGGGGATCTAGCGGGGCGGGCGGGGAATCAAGCGGGGCGGTATCCGGCGGGGCGGTATCCGGCGGGGCGGGCCGCGTTCGGGGCGCCGGCATATAATATCCCGCATCCTCTGGCTTGGGGGAGGTGCGGGTCTTGTTCAATCCATCGCCTCGCTGGCTTTACGTTCTCATTCTCTGCGGCCTCGCCGCGGCGATCATCGCCGCCGTCCGTCACCGTGGCCCGGTGGTCGGTCGCCGGTTCAGACCTTTCCTGAGCCTGATGGTTCTGGTCAAGGACGCCGACGCGATCGTCGAGGGATTGGTCCGAAACCTGGCCGGTCTCCCCTATTTCAACCAGGACGGCCTGGTCAATTACGACGTGGTGGTGGTCGATGAACACTCGACGGACCAGACCCAGCTGATCATGGAACGACTCGCCAGGCGCTACGGCAATGTCCGCTTCACCAGCGTTCCGCGGGGGGCCGGGCGAGCCGCGGCAATCGAAGCCGGGCTCCGGCTGTGCCGGGGAAGGACGGCCATCCTTCTCGACGCCACCGGCCAGGCCGATAGCCGGGAACTGCTTAGGGCGGTCTACTACCTCACGGGGCCCAAGGACCAGCCGGTCGAGCCGGCCCGGGCGCGGGTTGACGGCTAACCCGGGAGCGGGGGACGATCTTCTCAGGGAAGGATGTCGATGGATTCGGTCAGGCCGACCATTCGGAAGATCTTCCGGTAGTGGTCAGACAGGCCGCGGGCCCGCAGGACCCCTTACAGATTGGCCGGGCGCGCAAGGAGGGTTGCCTTCCGGGTCCCTCGAAATACTCGGGCATGACCACCCTCGAGGGGACCGTCGACCGAATCAGTTACACCAATAAGGAGACCATGTACACCGTGGCCCGCCTGGCCCTGCCTGGCGGGGGGCCGACGGTCACCTTTGTCGGCAACTTTGCCCGCCTGAGCGTCGGCGAGCGGGTCCGCCTCACCGGCGAGTGGGTGGTCCACCCCGAGTATGGTCGACAGCTGCAGGTCCAGACGTATGAGGTGCTTCCGCCGACGACCCTCCGGGGCATCGAGCGCTATCTGGGTTCGGGGATGATCAAGGGGATCGGTCCCGCCACCGCCAGGCGGCTGGTTGAGGCCTTTGGCGCCGATACCCTGAGGGTCATCGAGGAGGAGCCGGAGCGCCTGCGCGCGGTCGAGGGCGTCGGACCGGTTAAGGCCGAGCGCATCGCGGCTTCCCTGGCGGGCCAGCGCGAGCTCAAGGAGGTAATGGTTTTCCTCCAGGGGCACGAGATCAGCCCTGGGCTGGCCGGGCGGCTGTACCGCCAGTACGGCCGGCGGACCATCGAGGTCATCAGGGATAATCCGTACCGGCTGGCCGATGAGGTCTTCGGGGTCGGCTTCAGGACCGCCGACGTGATCGCCCGCAAGCTCGGGATGCCCCCGGATGACCCGCGTCGGCTCGGCGCCGGCCTGCGTTACGCGCTATCGGAGGCCGCCGGAGAGGGCCACGTCTACCTTCCCGGCGACCTCCTCCTGCGGCGGGCCGGCGAGCTCCTGGAGACCGGCGAGGCCGAGCTGAAGGCCCCGCTGGGAGCCCTGGCGTCGGCCGGGGAGGTTGTCATCGAGGGCCAGGACGTTTACCTGACGCCCCTTCACCAGGCCGAGGTCGGCCTGGCCCAGCGGCTGCGCCGGCTGGACCAGGCCTCGTCGGTGCCCCTGGCGGCCGAGGGCCGCGTCGCCCGGGAGATGGAGGCCAGCCAAGCAAGGGGCGGTCCGGCCCTCGGCGAGGAGCAGCGGCGGGCGGTGGCGATGGCCGTGGCTTCCGGGGTGACGGTGATCACCGGCGGGCCGGGCACGGGCAAGACGACGGTCATCAACAACCTTCTCGACCTCTTCGAGCGATTCGGCCAGCGGGTCATCCTCTGCGCGCCAACCGGTCGGGCGGCCAAGAGGATGAGCGAGGCCACCGGCCGCGAGGCTCGCACCGTCCACCGGACCCTGGAATACCGCTACGCTCCGGGGCAGGGCCTGTCCTTCGCCCGCGATGAGGACAACCCTCTGGAGGCCGACGCGATCATCGTCGATGAGGCCTCCATGCTCGATCTGTCCCTGGCCCATCACCTGACCCGGGCGGTCCGTCCGGGGACGCGCCTCATCCTCGTCGGCGATGTCGACCAGCTCCCGGCCGTCGGACCGGGCAACGTCCTCCGCGATATCCTCGCCGCCGGGGTCTTCGCCACCGCCCGTCTGACCCGCATCTACCGCCAGGCCGACCGGAGTCTCATCGTCCTCAATGCCCACCGCATCAACCACGGCGAATTCCCGGAGCTGAACCACCGGGACGGCGATTTCTTCTTCATCGAGGAGGAAGACCCGGAGAAGATAAGGGCGGAGATCATCCATCTGGTGACGCGGCGATTGGCCGACTTCCGGGGCCTCGACTCGCTCCGCGACATCCAGGTCCTGAGCCCGATGCACCGGACCCCGGTCGGGGTCGAGGTCCTCAATCGCGAGCTGCAGGAGCGGCTCAACCCCGGGCGGGGCACGGTTGAAGGCGGGGATGAGCGCGGGCAGGGGGTCGATGGCGAGGGCGGTCGCGGGTACGGGGCCTCCGGACGGCTCCGCCCGGGCGACAAGGTCATGCAGGTCCGGAACGATTATCAGAAAGGCGTTTTCAACGGGGACATCGGATGGGTCATCGCCGTCGATGACGAGGAGGGCGAGGTGACCGTGTCCTTTCCCGAGACCGACGTCGAGCGCCAGGTCGTCTACGACCGCGGGGAGCTCGATCAACTGACGCTGGCCTACGCCATTTCCGTCCACAAGAGCCAGGGCAGCGAGTACCGGGCGGTGGTCATGCCCGTTTCCACCCAACACTATGTGATGTTGCAACGGAACCTCCTCTACACGGCCATCACCAGGGCCCGGGAGCTGGTTGTCCTGGTGGGGACGAGGAAGGCCCTGGCAATGGCCATCCGCAACGATCAGATCCAGCGGCGCTTCACCCGGCTGAAGGAGCGCCTCGGCGGGCCAGGCGGCGCGGACGGCGGGGGGTCCGTCCGGTGAACCCCCGGGCGGTCCTCGCCGCCCTCACCGACCTCGTCTACCCGGCGGGCCGCGAGTGTCTCTGGTGCGGTCGTCCGGCCGACGGGCCGGACCGCCCGCTGTGCCCGGAGTGCCTGGATGAGCTGGATCGGGCCGGTCCGCTTCGGGTCGGCGGGGATTCTCCGTCGCCACCGACCCGCTCGGTCGCCGTGGGGCCCTACGCGGGGGCCTTGAAGGAAGCCATCCACCGCCTGAAGTTCTCCGGCTGGACCTACCTCGGTCCCTTCCTCGGGGGCCTTCTCGCCGAGGCGGTCGGGGTCGCCGGCCTGTGGCCGGCCGATTTGATCGTGCCCGTACCCCTTCATTCACGCCGCCTCGTCGAGCGCGGCTTCAACCAGTCGACCCTGCTCGGGGCGGCGGTGGCGAGGGCCTTCGGGGGGCGCCTGGAGGCCGGGGCCCTGATCCGCGCCAGGGCCACGCGGAGCCAGGTCAAGCTGGGTCCGGTTGAGCGGGGCGAGAACGTCAGGGGGGCCTTTCGAATCGGGCCCCGGGCCGAGCCCAGCGGGCTCCGGGTGCTGTTGATCGATGATGTCCTGACCACGGGGGCGACCGCCGGAGAGTGCGCCCGGATTCTGGTCGAAGCCGGGGCCGTCTCCGTCGACCTGGCCGTCCTGGCCGTGGCCGGTAAGGGGGAAGCCTTCACTTGAAAGGCGTCAACGGGAAAGCCATCGACGGATCGAAGAAAAAGTGGCGGGTCCTGGTCACCCGCCGGATTCCCAGGGCCGGCCTGGAACGGCTCGAGCCCGATTGCGACTATCGGGTCCTGGCCGAAACGGGCGTGCCGGCGCAGGCCGATGTGGTTCGGGCGGCCGCCGGCGTGGATGGGATAATCTCGCTCCTCACTGAGCGGATCGACGCCGCGGTGATGGACGCGGCCCCCGGTCTGAAGGTCGTCGCCAATTACGCCGTGGGCTTCGACAATATCGACCTCGACGAGGCCGCGAGGCGCGGGGTGGTCGTCACCAACACGCCGGGGGTGCTCACCGAGACGACCGCCGATTTCGCCTGGGCCCTCATCCTGGCCGCGGCCAGACGGGTCATTGAAGGCGACGACGAGGTCCGGGCCGGGCGCTGGCGCACCTGGGAACCGGAGGGACTGCTCGGGGTGGACATCCACGGAGCCGTGCTGGGCGTCGTGGGCTTCGGCCGGATTGGTCAAGCCGTTGCCAGGCGCGGCGAGGGATTCGGGATGCGGGTTATTTTCCATGACCCGGGCCGGCCGGGGTCGATTCCTCTCGAGGAACTCCTGCGGACGGCCGACATCATCAGCCTCCACGTCCCGCTAACGCCGTCGACGCGCCATCTCATCGATGCCCCGCGGCTGAAGTTGTGCAAGCCGACCGCGGTGCTGGTGAACACGTCTCGCGGGGGCGTAATCGACCAGGACGCCCTGGCCGAGGCCCTGGTCTCCGGGACGATCTTCGCCGCCGGCCTCGACGTCTTTGAAACCGAGCCCCTGCCGCCGACCCACCCGCTCGCCCGCCTCAAGAACGTCGTCCTGGCCCCGCATATCGCCAGCGCCAGCCGGGCGACCCGGGACCGAATGGCGGTCATGGCCGCCGAGAATCTCCTCGCCGTCCTTCGCGGCGAGACTCCCCCGAATCCCGTCGTGGGCGGTTCTGCAGGCGGTTCGCGAAACGACGCGGACTGACATCAATTGACACAAATCCACAGACTATCCCCATCCGGAAACCTTGCTCTAGCGCCTTATCAACAGGGTTATCCACACTATCCACATGGCCGGCAATCCACAGCCTTCGCCCACCCACAGCCTTCGTCCACCCGACCGATCATCGGGTGGTTTAGTTTTCTCGCGTCGGCCCGGACCACCCGGCCGCGGAATCGTCCGAGGCCGCGCTGGAACTGGCCGAAGAGCCCGTCGTGTTTGACTTTTGGGGGGGCCCGTGCTATAGTTGGCCTGTGGCTGAAGCAGGCAAAGCCATAGCGACAATGCGTTTGGGAGGTATGTTAGGGAATGCTCGGCAAAGTTAAGTGGTTCAACGCTGAGAAGGGTTACGGGTTCATCGAGCGCGAGGACGGCGGCGGGGACGTGTTTGTCCACTTCTCGGCGATCCAGATGGAAGGCTTCAAGACCCTCGCCGAGGGCGAGAAGGTTGAGTTCGAAATCGTCGAGGGCGCCCGTGGGCCGCAGGCCGCCAACGTCGTCAAGGTTCAGTAGCCATCCGTCAAATCGAGCGCGCCAAGCTCCGGACAAGCTCCGGAGCTTTTTAACTGGAGTCCGGGCGGTGGGTCCGGCCGGTGGTGGAGTCCGGCCGATGGCCGCGGATGCAGTCGCGGAAGGATTTTCCGGAACCCAAGGGAATACTAGTATGGAGAGTTGAACGAGAGGAGGATGCAGCACCGGATGCAAATCACCCTGAGGGGAAAGAACGTCCAGGTGACCCAGGCCCTGCGCGAATACGTCGAGAAGAAGGTCGGCAAGCTCGAGAAGTATTTCGATAACCTGGCCTCCGCGCAGGTCACCCTGGGGGTCGAAAAAGAGCGACGAATCGTCGAAGTGACCATCCCCGTCAACGGGATGATCCTCCGCGGTGAGGAAGCCACGGGCGACATGTACTCCTCCATCGACCTCGTCGTCGATAAACTTGAAAAGCAGGTTGAGAAGTACCGGACCCAGATCTACCGCCGGTTCCGTCGGGACGGGTTGAAATTGCCCGCGGCCGGAGAACATCAATCCGAGGAGGCCGCCGAGACCGCCGAGCCCTTCACCGTGGTCAAGACGAAGCGCTTTCCGGTCAAACCGATGGCCGTGGACGAGGCAATCATGCAGATGAATCTGGTCGGACACGACTTCTTCGTCTTCGCCAACGCCGAGACCGAGAAGGTGAACGTCGTTTACCGGCGCCGGGACGGCAACTACGGATTGATCGAGCCGGAGTTCTAGGTTCATTTGCCGCTGAGGTTCGGGCCGGCGCGGGGGTCACCCGCGCCGGCTTATAGAGAGCCGCGGCGAAAACCTCGGAATTCATTCCGAGGATGAAGCCGATTGTATGTTCGTGTTTGCCGATGGTGTTATTGCTCAAAAAATCATGCCGGATCACGTTCACCTGTTTGCCTCAGCGCCGCCAACTGTTAGTCCTACCGATTTGGTGAAGGTGTTCAAAGGCGTGTCAGCTCGCTTGCTGCTGAAGGAGTTCCCGCACCTGGCTCGCAAGACGGGGCGCAGAACACTATGGGCACCTTCTTACTTCGTCGGTTCTGCAGGGAACGTATCCGCAGAAATCATTCAGCGGTACATTGAAGAACAAACGACGAAACAGGGTGGGTAACTCTTGCAACGTGCGTACCGATACCGTTTCTACCCAACTTGTGAGCAAAGACTCCTACTTGCCAAGACCTTTGGGTGCGTTCGGTGGGGTCTACAACAAGGCGCTTGTGCATCGGGAGCAGTTTTACTGTGATACCGGGAATGGCAGCACCTATGCTCGGGATGTGGACTGCTTACCGAATGGAAGAAGGAAACTCCTTGGTTGAGTGAAGTGTCTGCGGTTCCACTCCAACAGGCTTTACGCCACCTGCAAACCGCATACGTGAACTTCTTCGCTAAGAAGGGCGGCAAACCGCAGTTTAAGAGTAAAAAAGGCGTTCAGTCTGCCACTTTCATGAGTAACTCGTTTCGTTGGGATGGTCAAAATCTGTGGCTGGCGAAAATGGTCGATGAAGAGATTTTGCCTCTCGCTCCGGTTAAGCGAACGGTTGGCATCGATTGTGGCTTGAAACAGGCCATTATCCTTAGCCATGGCGAGCCTGTAGACAATCCAAAGTTCTTCGCCAAAGATGAGAAGCGGCTTGCTAAAGCTCAACGCCAACTTACCAAGAAGCAGAAGGATTCGAAAAACCAGGCCAAGGCTCGCGTTAAGGTTGCCCGCATCTATACCAAGATTACCGAC
>Ga0334722_10007225_pt1 | contig 10803 bp, 6 predicted proteins | sample C3_bottom_MG_FD_207210 | JGI IMG/M metagenome (GOLD analysis project Ga0334722, IMG submission 207210) | Sediment microbial communities from Yellowstone Lake, YNP, Wyoming, USA - C3_bottom | ecosystem: Environmental > Aquatic > Freshwater > Lake > Sediment | place: USA: Wyoming | collected...
AGCGACAGGTAAACCCGGCCTGCCCTTCTTGGCAACGGAATCGGCTGTCTGGTGCCTGTTTTGGCGGAGGGGTAGGGGTAGGGGTAGGGGTAGGGGTAGGGGTGGCGCGGAGGGGAGGTCTCCAGCGCCGCAGCGGAGCGAGGACGCTGGAGTTCCGCAGCGTCAGGACCCCGCAGCCTGCACGGGCACAAGAACTTCTTCGCAAGCGAGAACCGCACTCAAGGCACTCTGCTTCACCCTTGCACTCGCCCTGCCGTTCCTGAGCTCCACCTACCAGGTCAGCGTGCTGACCTCGGCGCTGATCGCCGTCATCGTCGGCCAGGGGCTCAACATCGTCGTCGGGCTCGCCGGCATGCTCAACCTCGGGTACGCCGCGTTCGCCGCGGCCGGCGCCTACGGCTACGCGCTGCTCAACCTGCACGTGCACCTCGGCTTCTGGGCAGCGCTGCCGATCGCCGGCCTGATCGCCGCCGGCTTCGGCCTGGCGCTCGGCGTCCCTGTCCTGCGTCTGCGCGGGGACTACCTGGCCATCGTCACGCTCGGCTTCGGGGAGATCGTGCGGCTCGTGCTCGAGAATTGGAGCGCGCTGACGAACGGCCCGAGCGGCATCGCCAACGTCCCGCGCCCCGGCTTGTTCGGACTAGAATTGAGCCTGCGCGGCGCCACGATCTACCTCTACGTGATTGCGCTCGTGCTCGCCGCGGCCGCCTCCCTCGCCGTCGCGCGCCTGAAGGATTCGCGGGTCGGCCGGGCCTGGGTCGCGCTGCGCGAGGACGAGACCGCGGCGGAGGCGATGGGGGTCGGCCGCGCCCGCACCAAGCTCGCCGCGCTCGCGCTGGGGGGCTTCTTCGCCGGGGTCGCCGGCGTGCTCTTCGCCGCGCGCACCACGTTCGTCAACCCGGCGAGCTTCACGTTCCTGGAGTCGGCGATGGCGCTCGCGACCGTGGTGCTCGGCGGCCCCGGTTCCGTCGGCGGCGTCGCCCTCGCCGCGCTGGTGCTGGTCCTGCTCCCGGAATACCTGCGGCCGCTGGCGCACTACCGGATGCTGGTCTTCGGCGCGGCGCTCGTGGTGATGATGATCCTGCGGGCGCGGCGCGCGCTCGCCGCCGGGAGCGGCAGGCGGATCCCGTGACGACGGATCGGGACGCGGGCAAAGGTCAGCCGGCGCGAATCCTCCTCGCGGTCCGCGGCCTCTGCGCACGTTTCGGCGGGCTGCACGCCCTCGACGGCGTCGACCTGCAGGTGATCGAGGGGGAGATCGCCGCGCTGATCGGCCCCAACGGCGCGGGCAAGACGACGGCCTTCAACTGCCTCACGGGGCTCTGCCGCCCGAGTGCGGGCGAGGTGCACCTGCTGCCTCCGGGGGGGCGGCGCCGGCGCCTCGACGGCCTCTCGCCCGACCGGGTCGCGGCCTGCGGCGTCGCGCGCACCTTTCAGAACATCAGGCTCTTCCCGCAGATGACCGCACTCGAGAACGTGATGGTCGGCCGGCACGTGCGCACCCGGGCCGGCGTCCTCGGCGCGCTGCTGCGCGGCCCGGGCACGCGCGCCGAGGAGCGGGAGATCGCCGACGCCGCGCGGGTCCTGCTGGCGAAGGTCGGGCTCGAGTCCGTCGCGGGCGAACCGGCGGGAAGTCTCCCGTACGGCTCGCAGCGGCGACTGGAGATCGCCCGCGCCCTGGCGACCGCGCCGCTGCTGCTGCTGCTCGACGAGCCGGCGGCCGGGATGAACCCGCGCGAGACCGCAGCGCTCGACGAGCTGATCCGCCGGCTGCGGGACGAGGACCGCGTGACGATCCTGCTGATCGAGCACGACATGCGGCTCGTGATGGGGCTCGCCGAGCGGATCGTCGTTCTCGAATCCGGCCGCCTGATCGCCGCCGGCACACCCGAGCAGATCCGCTCGAACCCCGCGGTGATCCGCGCCTATCTGGGGGAGGCGCCGTGAGCGCGCCGCCGCTGCTGGAGTTGCGCGGCGTCGCCGCCGGCTACGGCGCGATCGCCGCGCTCGCCGACGTCAGCCTCACGGTCGAGCGCGGCGAGATCGTGACGCTGATCGGCGCCAACGGCGCGGGCAAGTCGACGGCGCTGATGACCATCTGCGGCGTGCTCCCCGCCCGCGCCGGGGAGATCCTGCTCGACGGCGCGCCCATCCACGGCTTGCCGCCCCGCGAGATCGTCCGCCGCGGGGTCGTGCAGGTCCCCGAGGGGCGGAGGATCTTCCCGCGGCTCTCGGTCGCCGAGAACCTTGCGCTGGGCGCCTTTTGCCGCGAGGACCCGGCCGGCGTGCGGCGCGACCGCGACGCCGTCCTCGCGCTCTTTCCCGTACTCGCCGAGCGCAGCCGTCAGCCGGGCGGCACCCTCAGCGGCGGCGAGCAGCAGATGCTCGCCATCGGCCGCGCGCTGCTCGCCGGGCCGCGACTGCTGCTGCTTGACGAACCATCGCTCGGCCTCGCGCCGCTGGTGGTGCGCCAGATCTTCGAGATCGTCACGCAGATGAACCGCGAGCGGGGAACGACAATCCTGCTGGTCGAGCAGAACGCGCACCTGGCGCTGCAGACTGCCCACCGCGGCTACGTCCTGGAGACCGGCCGGGTCGTGCTCGCGGCATCCGGCCGGGAACTGCTGGAGAACCCGGCGGTTCGCAGCGCCTACCTGGGCCTCTGAGCGGCGGATATCCGGCTTCCCGCCCTGCCGACGTTCGCCGCGCACGTGTGTGTTGACGAACCCGTCAGACTGAGGGAAACTTGGCGCGTGTCGGCGTTCGAATCGACACCGCTCGCGTGATTCCGGTGCATTCGAGAAGTTGGAGGTGCTTCATGAGAAAGCCGCTCTCCTTCGCGGTCCTGGCGCTGCTCTCCCTGACGCTCGTCCCCGCCCGTTGCGGCGCGGCCGATGCCGTCGCGGGAACCATCGCCCAACCGACCGCACGCACCCTGGCCGTCGTACCGTTCTACGGCCCGGAGCGGATGTGGCAGCTGTATACGCCGCTGATCGACTACCTCCGGCGCGAGACCGGCGAAGCGTGGGAGCTCAAGCTCTACCCCAACCACGAAGCGCTGCTCGCCGGCATCTGCCGCGGCGAGGTCGACGTCACGCTGCTGGGGCCGGCGCCGCTGGGGATGGCCAACCGCTCCTGCGGTGCCCTCCCGTTCCTCGTCCCCCTCGGCAAGGACGGCAAGCCGGCCTACCACTCGATGCTCCTGACCACCGATCCGGCGGTCGCCGCAGTCGCCCAGTTGCGCGGGAAAAAGGTCGGCTTCATGGAAGGCTCGACCGCGGCGCACGTCCTGCCATTGCAGATGCTGCGCGACGCGGGGCTCGAGCGCGGCACGTTCGAGGCGGTGTTCTTCGAGAGCCAGGACCGGATCATGACCGCGCTGCTCGGCCGCCAGATCGCGGCAGCCGGCGTCAAGGAGGCACTCTACCGCCGGTTCGAGAAGGAGCCCGTGCGGCTGCTGCAGACCTCCGAGCCGCTGCCGAACTTCTCGTTCTGCGCCCTCCCCTCCCAGCCGCCTGCGCGGCGCGAGCGCTTCGTCGCCGCGCTGCTCAAGCTCAAGCCGCGCGAGCGCGCGGCGGACGCCCGCGTCGTGGAGGGCTGGGACGACGAGATCAGGAACGGGTTCGTGCTCCCCGCGCCCGACTTCCTCCCCGCGGTGCTCACGGTCGCCGACACAGCCCGGTCCCTCATGCATGAGTCTCGCTAGAAACGGCGTCGGCTACCGGATCCTGCTGCCGATCTTCGCCCTGGTGGCGGGGCTCACGGTCGCGCTGCTGCTGCTGGTCCAGCGGATCTCCCGCCAGGTGGACGAGGATTACCACCGTTTCACGGTCACCGCATCGGCCGGCCAGGTCACCACGATCCTCGAACTGGCCGCCGCCGAACTGACTGCGGCGAGACTCAGCGACAACCCGGTCGTCACCGAAGCGAAGCAGGGCGCGGTGCGCGAGGCGATCGCGCTCTTCTGGTCGCGCAACGGCCTCGGCGGCGTCATTGCAACCGCCGGCGGCGCGACCGTCTTCTCGACGCTCGGCGAGGAGGTGACCCACACCCTCGTCGTTCACCGGGGCACGGGGTATTTCGTCATCCCCGGCGGTGCCGGCGCCCTCCACGTCGTCGCCCAGGAGTTCCCGCTCTGGGGCTGGACGGTCGCCACGGTCGCCTGGCGCTCCTCGACGAACATCGTGCGACCGGAACTGGTGCTGCTCCTTCCGTTGCTGTCGGCGGGGGCGCTGGTGCTGGCCGCCGGGCTTTTTTTCGTCCTCTGGCACAATCTGCGCCGCCCCCTCGCGGAGGTCGTGGAGGCCATCGCGGCGGAGCGCCCGGTGGCGCCGACCGGCATCGAGGAGTTCGACAGCATCGGCGGCGCCGTGAACGAGGCGCTCGCGCGGGTCCGGGAGCGCTCCGACCAGCTCACGACGGAACTCGCGGAACGCCGCAAGGTCGAGGCCACGCTGCACGAGCGGGAGGCGCACATCCGGCTTCTGCTCAACTCGACGGCGGAGGGGATCTACGGGGTCGACGTGACGGGCATCTGCACCTTCTGCAACCCGTCCGTCCTGCAACTGCTCGGGTACGACCGCGAGGAGGAACTGCTCGGGGCGAACATCCACGCGCTGGTCCACCACACCCGAGCCGACGGCAGCGCCTACCCCGATGACCAGTGCCGGATCTACCTCGCCTACCGCGAGGGGCGGGCGGTCCACGTCGACGACGAGGTCTTCTGGCGCAAGGACGGCAAGGCCATCAAGGTCGAGTACTGGTCGCACCCGATCGTGGACGACGGTGTCGTCGCCGGCGCGGTCGTCGCCTTCTTCGACGTCACCGAGAAGGCGGTGCTCGAGCAGCAGCTGCGCCAGTCGCAGAAGATGGAGGCCGTCGGGCGGCTGGCCGGGGGGATCGCGCACGACTTCAACAACATGCTCATGGCCATCAGCGGCTACGCCAGCCTCGGCCGTGATCTCTCCGCCGCGGGGAGCCAGGAGCGGTTCTACAGCGACCAGGTGCTCGCCGCCGCCGATAAAGCGGCGGATCTCACGCGGCAGATTCTCGCGTTCAGCCGCAAGCAGGTGCTGAACCCCGTGCCGATCGACCTCAACGGGGTCATCCTCGGGCTGGGAAAAATTTTCACGCGGTTGCTCGGCGAGGACATCGAGATCGGCATGAACCTCTGCGGCAGCGAACTGGTTGCCCTGGCGGACCGCGGGCAGATCGAGCAGGTGCTGATGAACCTGTGCACCAACGCCCGCGACGCGATGCCGAAAGGCGGGCGGCTGGCCATCGGGACCACGGTGCTCGTCTGCGACCGCGAGCGCGCCGAGGTGCACGGCCTGGAGTTGCCGGGAACCTATGCGCTGATCACCGTTTCGGACACCGGGTCCGGCATGGACGAGCAGACCTGCCAGCGGATCTTCGAGCCGTTCTACACGACCAAAGAAGTCGGCAAGGGGACCGGCCTGGGCCTCTCGATCGTGTACGGCATCGTGAAGCAGCACCACGGGCAGCTGAGCGTCTACAGCGAACCGGGCAGCGGCACGACGTTCAGAATCTACCTGCCGCTGACGCGCGAAACCGTGGCGGAAGCGGCCGTGGCGACGCTGGCGCCGGCGCGCGGCGGCTCGGAAACGGTGCTGCTGGCCGAGGACAACGCCGACGTCCGTTCGCTTGCGCGCGGCGTGCTCGAGGCGGCCGGCTACCGGGTCGTGGAGGCACAGGACGGCGAGGAGGCCGTGCGCCTCTTCGAGGAGCACCGCGACGCGGTCCGCCTCTGCCTCTTCGACGTCGTCATGCCGCGGACCAGCGGCAAGGACGCCATCGAGCAGATCCGCGAGCGGCACCCGGACGCGCGGGTCGTATTCATGAGCGGGTATGCGGCAGACCTCCTTGCCGCTCCCGCGGGCGCCTGCCCCGGCTGCACCCTGCTCGCGAAGCCGCTGCTGCCGCAGGAACTGCTGCGCGCCGTGCGCGACGCCCTGGACGCCTGAGTGCTCCCGACACCCCGGTGACGGCCCGCCTCGAGTGCCTTGCCCCGCCCCCGGACGGGCTGCCCGTGCCGCTGCGCGGGTTGCTGCCAGCCGACATTCAAGCCCGCTTCGCCGCCTCCGGCATCGACGAGGGCGAGGCGCGCCGGATCTTCGCCGCGGCGGTCAACCGCTTCGCCGACGACCTCTCGGCGGTGCGCGGCTTGCGGCGCTCGGTCCGCGAGGCCGTGCTCCGCGAATCCCTGCTCGACGCGCCGCGCGTGCTCGAGCGGCGCGAGGCGGCCGACGGTTTCGTGAAATATCTGCTCGCGCTGCGCGACGGGCTGCGCGTGGAGGCCGTGCGCATCCCGCTGGAGCTGCCGCGCGCCTCGGTCTGCATCTCCTCGATGGTCGGCTGCGCGCTGCGCTGCTCGTTCTGCGCCACCGGCCGGCTCGGGTTCACACGCTCGCTCGCCGCCGACGAGATGGTCGGCCAGTTCCTGCGGGTGCGCGCCGAGAGCCCGCGGCCGGTGACGAGCGCGGTCTTCATGGGCATGGGCGAGCCGCTGCTCAACTACGACGCCGTCCTGCGCGCCGCGTACATCCTCTCGCAGCCCGGCGGCGGCGGCATCTCCTCGAAGGCGATCAGCATCGGCACCGCCGGCGTGGTCCCGGCCATCCGGCGCTTTACCGCCGAGGGGCACCCCTTCCGGCTCTTCATCTCGATGACTGCCGCCTCGAGCGAGAAGCGCCGGCGCTTCCTCCCCCACGAGGCGGCCTGGCCGGTCGAGGAGCTCGCGGAGGCGATCCGCGAGCGCGCCCGGACGACGCGGGGCCGGGTGAACGTGGCCTGGGTGATGATGGCCGGCGTGAACACCGGCGACGAGGACGCCGCCGACCTGGCGCGCCTGCTCGCCGGCGTGCCGCTGATCGTCAACCTCATCGACGTGCAGGACCCGACAGGGCGCTTTCGCCCCCCGGGGGAGGCCGAGCGCAAGGCGTTCCGCAACGCGCTGAGCGCGCGGCTCGGCCAACCGACCGTCTGGCGCTACAGCGGCGGCGCCGAGATCGGTGCCGCCTGCGGGATGCTCGCCGGGCAACCGCAGGGCGAAACCGCTCCACCCCAGGCGCGAATTGAACCGTTTCCCGAAAGCCCGGGGACTACCGCCGTGCTGAAAAGGTAGGCGGCGACCGGCTATATTTCTCGCAACAGGCCGAGCGATTCCATCTCCTCGCGGTTGAGGAGCGCATCGATGCCGCGGATCGACGGGTCCCGCGGCAAGGCGTCCCCGATCGCTGCCGCAGCCGGAGCAGCCGGAGCAGCCGGGGGCGCCGCCGCGCGGGGCGGTGGCGGTGGCGGTGGCGGTGGCGGTGGCGGCGGGGGGGCTTGAGCGTGCTGCACCGGCGCTGGCGCGACCTGGGGCTCGAACGCCGCCAGCGGCACGCCGGCCTTGAGACCAAGATCCGCGACGACACCCTCGACGATGGAGGCATCGATGCTCTCCTTGCGGACGAGGTAGGCCTCGAAGAGACAGTTGTCGCAGATCACGTTGATCAGGCGCGGGATCCCCCGCGAGTAGCGGTGGATCAGCTGCACGGCGTCGGGCCAGAACAGCTCCCGCTCGGCGCCGCCGGCGACCTGGAGCCGGTGGCGAATGTACGCGGCCGTGGAGTCCAGCCCCATCGCGCTGAGGCGGTAGCGCAGCGCCACGCGCTGCTGCAGGGGCTCGTCCAGCGCCAGCGTCTGGTCGAGGCTCTGCAACCCGAAGAAAATGAACGTGATCAACTTGTGCGCGGGCAGCTCCAGGTTGAGCAGCCCGCGGAACTCCTCCATCAACTCGCGGGACTGCAGCATCTGGGCCTCGTCGATGAGCACCACCGCCTTGCGCCCCTCCTCGCGAATCGCGAGCAACCGGTGGTAGATCGCCGCGAGGGTCTCGATCTTCCCCTCCGGGATCTGCTCCACGCCGAGCTGGGCCGCGATCTTGCGCAACAGCCACTCCGAGGTGATCGCGGAGTGGACGATGACCAGCAGCGCCGACTCGAACTCGTGCTCGTCCAGGTCGTCGAGCAGGTGGCGGGCCAGCGTCGTCTTCCCTGCGCCGATGTCGCCGATGAGGACCGCGAGGCCGACGTTCGTGCTCGCCGCGTGTTTGAGCCGGAGCAGGGCCTGGTTGTGCTGGCTGCTGTTGAAGTAATAGCGCGCGTCGGGGGCGTTGGAGAACGGCTGCTCGCGAAGCTTGAAAAACTCCTCGTAGCTCATGGGAATATCATACACCGGACGGCCCGGGGGAGGAAAGTACCTGGAACCGCGGTCAGAGGTAGGAGACTTTCGACTTCTTGCGGGGGGGGGGCTCGGGCGGCGGCATGGCCGCGCCGACGCGGGCGGCCACGTCGCGGTAGCCGGGATCGAGCGCCAGGAGCCGCTGGAGAGCCGCCTTCGCCTCGACCACCCTTCCGGCCTGCTCGTGCAGGGCGGCGAGGTCGTAGAGGAACCCCTTCTGGTCCTCGCTCCCCTCGGGCGCGAGTGTAATGCCGTCGCGCAGCCTGAGGGCGGACTCGTCGAACCGCCCCATCTCACGCAGGCACAGGGCAATCATGCTCAGTGCATCCAGGCGACGAACCGGGCTCTTCTCGGCCAGGGCCAGCTCGGCGACCGCCTCCTCCAGGAGGCCCATCTCCTTGTAGGCGATGCCAAGGTTGTAGTGCGTTTCGTAATCCTCGTCCCCGAGCTGTTCCTTCACCGAACGCTGAAAGTCCTGGAAAATCTCCGAGAGATCCGCGCCGGCCTGCTGCGGCAGGGTGTCCTCGGGCTCCGGTTCCGAACGAAATCCGAGGTCTATGCCCTCTCGCAGGTCGTCCAGGAAATTCGCGTAGGGCGAAGCCTCGGCGGCTTGGAGAGTGGGAGCCACTGGGGCATCGGGGGCGACGGGGGCGACGGGGGCGACCGGGGCGACCGGGGCGGCGGCCACCGCTGGCTTCTCCGCCGGTGACTCATGAACCCCCTCGCCGAAGGCGGCATCGAGTTCCTCGTCCAGGTTGGTGATGCCGGCGGCCTGAGGGACCACCAGCGGCGGGGTGTGCATCTCCTCGAGCCGGCGCAACTTCCGGGTGACCTCCGGGTGCGCCGGGACCAACTTCAGGAGTTTTGTGTACAGGAATTCCGCCTCGTCAACGAGGCCCTGCTGCGCATAAAAGTCGGCCTCGGCGAGGAATTCCTCGAATTCGCCATTAAGGGCAGCCGGGGCGGGGGCGACTCCGCTGGTGCCGTCCGCATCGGGCGGCGGCGGGGCCTCGACTGCTGGCGGGGCGGGGACGGCTGCGCCCTCGTCAAGTTCTTCGAGCAAAAAGCCATCGAACTCCGGTTGCACCCGGGGCGGTGTCGGCGCCTCAACTATGGGGACGGCAGGCGCCGCCGGCTCAGGCTCTCCCTGCATCTCGAAAGACTCTGCAAACACATTGTCGAGCGATGCTTCGACGGATGTATCGAGCGACAGGTCCGGTTCCGTGGCAACCGCGAAAGCAGGCATCGGTTCAGGCGGCCGGGCCGGCTCCATGACAGGGACGGGTGCAGGAGTTGGAATGGGAGCGGGAGTAGGCTTGGGAGTGGGAATAGGCTTAGTGGTGGGAACTGGAGTTGGAATGGGTGCGGCGACAGGGACAGGAGTGGGAATGGGAGCGGATGGGGGAATAGGAACTGGCGCTTGTGTGGCTGTGGGCGTCGACGGCAGTAACGGCTCAGGCTCATCGACCGGTTCCCCGATCTCCTGCTCGAACAGGTCGATGGTGATCTCTTCTTCGGGGTCAGGCTCCGTAACCGGAGTCGACTGGGCCTCGGCATCCTCCTCGAAAAGCAGATCGGAGAGCCCGCGCACCGCAGCCACACTGCGGGGGTCGGCGTCGAGGGCCCCTTTGTAGGCATCGCGGGCATCGTCAAAGCGCGCCGCGCGGCGGTGCAGGTCGGCCAGGCGAAGGAGAGCGTCGCGAACGGCGCGGCTGTCACCGAGCTGCCGGCGCGCTTCGATAAGCGCCTCCCAGGCCTCGACGTCGCCCGGGGTCCCGCCGAGACGGTCCTGGAGGAACTCCACCGCTTTCTCCGGGGCCCCCTGTCGAACGATCGCGAGCGCCTCCGCGACCGTCGTCGGCACAAGATCGGGCTCAGCTGCCGTCTCGCCCTCGACGGCGATCACCAGATCATCGTCGACAAGGTCGCCGAAGTTCAGAGTATCGCCAAGCCCCTCGTCCTCGAGGCTAATCTCGACGACATCCTCCTCCAACAACGGACCAGCGTCGGGAGGCAACGCAGCTGGCGCTGGTGGCGCTGGTGGCGCTGGCGGCGCTGATGGCTGGAGCTTCGGCGCCTTGGCGTTGGCCTGGAGGCGCTCGAGGCGTTGAACGGCCGCCGGGTCCCCGGGAACAAGCTCGAGGTATTTCTCGACAGCGCCGACGGCGTTTGGCAGAAGCGTCTTTCTTTCGTAGAGGTCGGCGAGCTTCAGGTACGCGCTTGCGGCGGCCTTTTTGTCGCCGCGCTTCTGGGCGACCTCGAGGGCTCGCTGGACGATGGTGTCGTCGTCGGGGGCGGCTGCGGCCATTTCACGAAGCAGCGCCTCTGCCGGCTCGAGGCGATTCTCCGCCAGGTATGCGCTCACGCAGCGGTTGAGCGCCGCGCTTCCCTTCTCGACGTCGCCGGCCTTGATGTACGCCCGGCCGAGCGCGCAGTTCACCGGCTGCGAATTCGGCTCACGCTCCTGGGCACCCGCGAGGACTTTCACCGCGTCGAGCGGGTGATTCACCCGGGTGAGCGCCTCGGCGTACAACACCAGCACCTCGGCGTCCTTCGTCC
>Ga0334722_10007226_pt1 | contig 10802 bp, 13 predicted proteins | sample C3_bottom_MG_FD_207210 | JGI IMG/M metagenome (GOLD analysis project Ga0334722, IMG submission 207210) | Sediment microbial communities from Yellowstone Lake, YNP, Wyoming, USA - C3_bottom | ecosystem: Environmental > Aquatic > Freshwater > Lake > Sediment | place: USA: Wyoming | collected...
CATTCCTTCGCTCTTCTTATCATCTCCACGCATATAGTTCGCCCGCTCTCCTCTCGGATAATGTCTGCTTCCTTCTATATGCATGGTATGTGCCATTTTATGTGGAGTTTTTCAACAACCTGCTAGGGCGTGATCGTCAGGATCTTTCGCACCGGATCAGGATGCCGGGCGATCAGCCGCAGTTCATCATCGGTCAGGGGCTTCTGTGTGTGCAGATTGGCATACTGAACCAGTTCGAGTATGGTTCGGGCCTCCGCGTCATTGTTGAAATGAATGCCGAGTGCGTCGTAGACGTGCCGGAACCCGTTGATGCCGCCATATTCGCCGGTAGTTATAATCCTTCCTGTATGGGCAAGATCCGGCTCACCGCGTCCGACAGCCTCCGGCTCATAAAGCTCGTAATTGCGTCTGTCTTTCAACGTCCCATCGGCATGGATGCCGGATTCATGTGCAAAGGCATTGGCGCCGACTCCCGGCTGGTTAACAGGTATAGGCAGGCCGAAGGCATACGAGGCATATTTAGCTATCTTCCAGGCCTGCCTGAGGTCCACCTGCCCGTCAAGCTCCATCTTCCCGGCTAGTCCGGGGGCATACGTCAGGGCGAGGATTGTCGAAACCAGATCACAGTTCCCGCTTCGTTCACCGTGTCCATTGACCGTGGTGTTGATGTAGACGTCAACCCCACTTTCGATTGCCCCCTGGGCACCGGCGCAGGATACGGCCTCTGCCATGCCGAGATCATTATGGCCGTGAAGTTCGAGCGGCATTTTTGTGGCCAGAGCCAGTTCCCTGACTTTCTCATAGGCAGACAGGGGATCATCGGCCCCGAGCGTGTCGCAATACCTGAAGCGGTCGGCCCCGGCCTCCTGTGCTGCAAGCGCACAATCTATCAGTCTGCTGACGTTGGTCCTGGAGGCATCCTCAGCGTTAACTCCCACGGTTGCTGCCCCGAGTTCTTTTGCGGTTCTGACAGCGCCGGTCATTGAGGCTACGATATCCTTCCATGTTATTCTTCCCTGAAACTTTCCCTGTATCATGATCTCCGAGGTCGACATCGATATGTTCAGGTCCCTGATATCAGGACAATTCTTAAAGGCAAGCATCACGTCCTCGGGGATTGCCCTGCACCATCCCCCGAGACGCATCATTTTTATAAAACCGGCCTTTGCAAGATCGAGATTGCCATTGATATAGTTGATCTCGTGCTTCAGGGTAGGGAACCCCAGCTCGCTCTGGTAGATGCCCATCTCATCGAGGTATATGTTCAGCACGGTTTTCGAGAGTTTCGGCAACAGGATTCGTGATGTCTGGACCCCATCCCTGTTTGTAACGTCTATGAGATATACCTTAGCCTTCATTGTGCCAGTCCCGGTGATGGTGCCTTGCAGATTTCATGAGCATGAGAGGGCCCTGGGTGCTGAAGCAGCATGCGGACTGCAGACCGGGCACTGTTCATCCCGATGGATGTTAAGGGTCGTGAAATGCATGTCCATCAGATTGAATGTCAGCATGCCGGAGGTGAGCGGCTTTCCGAACCCGGTAAGTATCTTTATCGCCTCGACCGCCATCAGGCACCCCAGGGTCCCCGATACGGCTCCAAGGACCGGGAACCCGAGTTCCTGCCACTCAGGGTTATCAACAGGGAACACACAGTGGAGGCACGGTGTTGCCCCCGGGATGATATTGAAGAGATATGCCTCCATGCCGTTCATGGCTGCTTCGACCATAGGTATGCCCTTTCCGACGCAGGCCGCATTCAGCAGCCTTCGCTCGCGGAAATTCGGCCGGGCCGACAGAGCGATGTCTGCGTCCCGGATGAATGCCGGTGCCGTATCTTCCGAGAACAATTTGTCGTGGATCTCCACGACGACCTCGCTGTTGATCTCCTGTATCCGTTTCTGGGCCATGATCACCCTTGGTCTGCCGATCCAGTCTTCGCGCATCAGGATCTGACGGTTCAGGTTCGAAAGGGTGAGGTCGCCGCGGTGTACGAGGACGAGTCTGCCGATCCCGGCTGCGGCCAGATAAAGGGCGGCTGTCCCCCCGAGTCCGCCGATCCCTGCGATAAGAGCGGTAGAGCGGCCGAGCCGTTCCTGATGGTCCGAGTTAAAGCCGGCAAGCATCAGCTGCCGTTTGTACCGCTCCATTTCGTCGATCTGTGTGAAGGCCGCGAGCTTCATGTCTGCCACCTCAGTGAACCGCGCCGGTGAAGCGGGTCAGAGAGAGCCCGAAGAGAAAAAATCCCCAGACGATCAGCAGAAGGTAGCTTGCAAGTTCGGCTTTGTCGAATCGCTCGAACCGCTTCAGCAGCGCGAAGGAGAGCATGGCTGAAATAAAACTGAATATGACTATTCCTGTTGTGATCATGATTTTCGTGCCTCCTTTTGTAATTCCTCAGACCATCTCGCAATATTCTTCGCCGATGCGCGCGCTCAGCATCTCAAGCTCCATATCCCTGTCTTCGCCAAGGATGCCGCAGGCGTCGGCACGACACTGCCTGCAGTGGGTCATCTGCGGTATGTATCGCCCGCATTCAGCCCGTTTCTTTCCGATCATGTCGGGGGTGGGCCTCTCCCTCCCCTCGAACTCGGCCTGCGGAATCAGCGGCATGATATTCATGATGTCGGCCCCCCGCTCCCCGGCGTGCCAGGCAATCAGCGGGATCTCCACGTCATTGACTCCGGGGATATAGACGGTATTGACCTTAACGATCAGTCCCGCGTCGATGGCATTGGTCAACCCTCTCCACTGGTTATTGAGAATCCTTGCGGCCGCCTCCTTCCCGGTATAGCGCTTGCCGTTGTATAGTGCCCAGGAATAGACCTTCTCTGCCATCTCCGGTGTTACCGCATTTATGGTAACGGTCAGGCTCCGGACCCCTGCTTTCACCAGCTCATCAAGGCGGTCCGGAAGGCAGAGGCCGTTGGTAGAAACGCAGAGCGTCAGCCCGGGGAATTCCCTGTGTATTGAATGCATGACCTCAAAGGTCGTGTCATTGGCAAGGGGGTCACCGGGGCCGGCGATCCCGACAACCGATATGCTGTCATGCCGGTCGATCATCGTCCTGACCCGGTCCAAGGCCTCCTGCGGGGTCATCACCCTGCTGGTGATACCGGGCCGGGACTCATTGGCACAGTCGTATTTGCGTATGCAGTATCTGCACTGGATATTGCAGGCCGGGGCGACCGGCAGATGGATCCTGCCGAACTTGTTATGCGCCTCCTTCGAAAAACACGGATGGGTCGCCTTGATGTCTCTTCCCCTGCGTATCGGTAAATTGGTCATGGTATTCTGCCTCGCTTTCCACTGATTTACCTCTATACAGCAAAGGGAGTGCCAGGGAGTGGGGCTTTTATATTGCTTGATAATCCAGGGGGTTAGAAGAAAAGATAAATAACGAGGAGTTGCACTAATGTAGAAATAAATACAATTTTGTAGGAAGAGCGGTAATGATATCCCCGGCTTTTATTATGGACAATTGGCAGCGTACCAGGTGGAAAAGATAAAAGAAGGTCTGATTTCCTGTTCAGAGGACTCTCAGTCCGAAATAATAGCAGCATTGCTGATGGTCCAGGTCATTGATAAAAGACCGTTCCCTGCCGTCCGCAAAGAGTATCCTCACCATGCAGAATCCTCCTTCCAGGGAAGAGTGTTTCTCCTCAACGACCTCGCCCTTTCCCCAGGCAGAATACTCCCGGTGCACTACCCTGTCGCCCAACTGCAGATACAAGCGCCGGCCCATTTTTTATTCTACAATTAAGATCACCGGGAAAACCATATCTCTATCTGCTTCCCGTATCCCTCGGCTCGCCGGACCCTCATGTCTTTTCCATCTCTCCTGCATGAAACATGAAGCTCGGTCCACTTGACAAGTCTTTTCTTCAGGGTATAGAGTAAAAAAAGCAGCCGAGATCCATTCAAAGAATGGATGCGGGGGACCCAATTGTAGGGGCGTAGTCCGATTGTTCGGACAGGGCACTTCCAGGCCTGAGCCCGTCAGCTAACCTCGTAGGCATTTGGAAGGGCACCGGGCAGAAATTAAGACCGCCGTGTTCCCGGCGGTTTTTTATTTTCTCCTTTGTTTGCCCCCCTGAAGGAGAAGAAATGTCTATCAAAAGCTTCCTTATCGGAAATCCTATCGAATCAGCCCAGGAAAAACACGAACGATTGAACAAGAAAATGGGGCTGGCAATATTTTCATCCGATGCCCTCTCCTCCGTGGCGTACGGACCGGAGGAAATACTCCTGGCCCTTATACTCGGGGGGGCAGCCCTCATCCACCTTGCCGTCCCGATTGCCATAGGGATTATCGTGCTGATCGGTATTGTTGCTACCTCCTATTACCAAACGATACATGCCTACCCGTCCGGAGGCGGGGCCTATATCGTGGCAAAGGAGAACCTTGGAGACAACGCCGGACTCGTCGCGGGGGCAGCCCTGCTTATCGACTACGTGCTGACGGTCACCGTCAGTGTCTCAGCCGGCATAGCCGCCATAACCTCCGCATTCCCGGCTACCAAAGAATACACGGTCACGATGTGTATCTTCTCGATCCTGCTGATTGTGCTTATCAACCTGCGCGGGGTGCGGGAATCAGGCAAGATATTCTCGCTGCCGGTCTATCTTTTTGTTGGAGGACTGCTGCTGCTTATCATTGCGAGTTTTGCAAAATCTCTGTCAGTTCCGCACGCTGCCTTGGCTGATATAAAAACCCCTGTATCAAATGTCATTCCTATCTTCATTATCCTGAAGGCCTTTGCATCCGGCTGTGCAACACTGACCGGAATAGAGGCAGTATCAAACGGAGTCAGGGCGTTCAAGGCACCCGAGGCAAAGAATGCCGGAATAACGCTGACGTGGATGGCCGTGATCCTGGGCGTACTGACAATCGGCATCGCCTATTACGCCGACTACTATCAGATCATGCCGAACGAGAACGAAACCGTGCTTTCGCAGCTTACCCGTCAAATCTTCACGAAAGGGACAATATATTACATCATACAGTTTGCTACTTCTCTTATTCTCGTGCTGGCTGCAAACACCTCATTTGCGGACTTTCCGAGACTTTCATCCATTATGGCCTCGGACCGGTACCTGCCCCGCCAGTTAAGCAACCGTGGTGACAAGCTGGTATTTTCAAACGGGATTCTGATTCTCGGTTTTATGTCAGCTCTTTTAATTGTGCTCTTCAGAGGCGATACCCATGCCCTTATCCCGCTTTATGCCGTCGGCGTCTTCACGGCCTTCACCCTTTCCCAGGCTGGAATGGTCAGGCACTGGATAAAAGATAAGGGGCGCGGGTGGCGTAAAGGGATAATCATCAACGGTCTGGGAACAGTCACAACGGCAGTGGTGCTGCTGGTAATAGCAGTCGAAAAATTCGAGCATGGCGCGTGGATTGTACTTATAGCCATACCGGCCCTGGTCTTTCTTACAAGGCAGGTGAATAGACATTATCGCTCTGTTGCGGAACAGCTCTCTGTTTCATCCTGTATTACCGGAGAGACTGATTACAAGCACCATACGGTTATCATTCCAATCTCGGGCATACAGCAGGCGGTCATAAATGCCGTCAGATACGGGAAGGCGTTATCCGACGACGTTGTAGCGCTCTATGTCTGCCTTGACGAGATGGAGACCGCACGGATCAGGCAGCGTTGGGACAGGTACTGTATGGGGGTAAAACTGAATGTTCTGGATTCTCCCTATCGCTCCATTACCCAGCCGCTTATGGATTATATCGATGAAGTACAGGCCATGTATAAGGACAGTATCATTACCGTAGTCCTGCCCGAGTTTGTGCCGACACGTTGGTGGCACCATCTTCTTCATAATCAGACCGCACTGTTTATCAAGGGGATCCTGCTGTTCAAAAAGGGGGTAGTTTCAACCAGTGTGCCGTTTCACCTGAAAAAATAAGGAGGAACGGGCGAGGCGGGAAGAGTAAAAGACGAAGGTTGCCCGGCTTCTGCGCAGCCCGTTTGCCGGACACTCACCCGGGTGCCTCGTAGCATTCCACTCTGTTTCTGCCGTTGTTTTTGGCCGCATACAGGGCCTTGTCGGCCCTCCGGAAAAATTCATCGAGTGTCAGGCCATTGTCATAGGTGGAAACCCCGATGCTGACGGTAATCTTTCCGGTATGCTCATGCACCGTCATTTCTATTGCACACCTGATCTTCTCGGCAAGGACCAGGGCGCTCTCCGCCGTTGTCTCCGTTGCCGCTACGGCAAACTCTTCTCCGCCGATACGCCCCAGGACATCTGCTTTTCTGATGTGATCTGCCACCACGGATGCGGTTGCTTTCAGCACTGTATCTCCGGCAGCATGGCCATAGGTATCGTTGACAGCCTTGAAATGGTCGATATCAAACATGATCAGGGAAAGAGATCTGGCATACCTCACGGCCCTCTCTTTCTCCTGTTCAAGGACCTCGTAGAATTTTCTCCTGTTGAAAACGCCGGTGAGCGCATCCCTTTCAGCGTATTCCCTCAGTTGGTGTTCAGCCTGTTTTCTTTCCGTGATGTCCCTGATTATCCCCACTGCATGCCATTGTTCTTTTATCCTGATGCCTGATATGGAGATATCCACCGGGAACTCTATACCGTCTTTCCTCTGTGCGGTCATCTCCAGAGTCCTGCCCACAACGGCTCCTTCACCTGTTTCCGTAAACCCCTCAAACCCCTTCCGGAAATCATCGTAATGCCGCCGCGGGGCTATGATCTGATGCAGGTCTGTCCCGATGGCCTCTGCCGCCGAATACCCCAATAGTCTCTCAGCCGCGGGGTTCCAAAATGATACCGCGCCGCCGGCGTCGATCATCACTATGGCGCTGGCTGCCATCTGCGTGATGGTACGCATGCGCTCCTCGCTCTCCCTTAGAGCGTTCTCGGCCAGTATCCGATCTGTAATTACCTTTGCGGTGGCTATAAAATGGGTGATTATGTTCTCTTCATTGCGCATAGGCGTGATGGTGCACTCGTCGTAGTAGAGTTCCCCGTTTTTCTTGCGATTGACAAATACATTGCGATATATGTTTCCTGCAAGGACTGAGTCCCATAGTTCTCTGTAAAACTCTTCTCCGTGAATGCCAGACTTGAGTATGCGGGGGGTTTTGCCTGCGGCCTCCGCCCTTGTATAGCCGGTTATGGTTTCGAAAGCAGGGTTCACGTACTCGATAATACCCCTGTTGTCCGTTATGACGATCATATCCGCGGCCTTGTCTACCGCAGTTGAAAGTTTCCTCATTTCCGTTTCTGCAGCTTTTCGCGCATCGATATTCCTGGATACATGAATTATGCTGACAACCTGGCCGCTGGCGTCTCTTACCTCCATTAAAGCTCCTGTCGTATGGAACCCCATATCCAGGAATTCCATGAATTCAGACTTGTGTCGAGATATTTAGCTGAAACAGACAGAGGATATCCTTACCCATACCCATCGTGGCAGCTCAGAGAAGTTTCCGCATACATACGAGTTTTGTATCGGCCCACCCAGCAGACAGATAGAATCTCCTTGCCCCAGAATTATCTATGTCCCTTAAGAGCTGTATTCTCGGAATATTTCTTGTCAGGCACCATGCGGTGATCTCAGAGAGGAGCCTTGTTCCGGTTCCCATGCCCCTGTGATCTTTTTTTACCACGAGGTCTTCGATAAACCCGACCGGCCCTCCCTCCGCGGTGGAGATCAATATCTGCACGGAACACATGCCGATTATTCTATTACCATGCTCCGCCACCAGCACGGTCGACGAGCCTGCTGCCTCGTTCAGCAGGAGCGCAAGCCCCCGCTCCTGCTTTCCCCTGTCGGGGCTGAAGTCAGCCTCAATACTGAACAGTTCTGAAAGCAGGCTGCACATTTCAGGAATATCCGCTGCCCCGGCTGTTCTTACCGAAACTTTCATATCCAGCCCTGCACAGGTCCGGTTCAGGTAAATATAAATTTCAATCCTGCAACCGCAACGACTGAGGCCAGCAGGCGGCGGAGTGTCATATTTGAAAAGTGCCGGCTTCCCAGGCCGGAACCTATGATGCCGCCTGCAACCGCTGCGACGGCCCATATAATTATCGTATGCGGCAGCAGTTGCATCTTCGAATAATATCCCAGGATACCGGCCACGGAATTCACCAGTATGAATGCTGCCGAAACTCCGGCAGACTCGCGCGGGCCGGCCCAACCCATAAAAAGAAGGAGAGGACTCAGGAAGATACCACCCCCGACACCGGTAAGTCCTGACAGCAGACCAATCCCGCCACCCCAGCAGACTGCTGCAGGAACCGGGACCGTCCTGATATCAATGCGCGCTGTCCGGTTTGTATAAAGGAAAAGCTGAAATGCCGCAAACAGTAAGACAAGACCGATGACAGGCCTGTACAGCTCACCGGGAAGAGACAGTGTCCCGCCTAGAAAAGCGAACGGAATCGAGGCGGCTGCGAAGGGTAAAAAAACAGACCACGAAAAGCACTTTGCCCGGTAAAACCTCACTACGGCAATGAGTGCCACAAGTATGTTCAGCGAAAGAGCTGCAGGTTTCATTATTCCGGGCGCAAGGCCGACAAACGCCATGGCGGCGAGATATCCCGAGGCCCCTCCATGTCCTACTGAGGAATAAAGCAGGGCCGCGGTGAAAATCAGGACAACGAGAAACCAGGTATCATATGCATTCATCTCATCTCCTTTTCTCCATATGTTGGGTAAGGCGTTATATCACAATTCCAGATGCTCCTGGCACTTTTTGGTGCAGGTCCTCGCGCAGGCCTCGCAGCCTATGCAGTTCTCGGGGTTTGCAACAGACATCACCTTGTTGCCCATGTCATCCCCATACTCGTCCTCACCCTCGAACGGCTTTTCGATCAGCTCAAGCACATCCCTGCTGCAGGCCTTATAGCATCTGCCGCAACCGATGCACTTGTTTATATCAATAGACTCTATAAACCTGGGCGTCCATGTCCCTCCGCCCCTCGTATATCCGACGATTGCCATTGGTTTTCTCCTTCCTGAAAGGGCAGGCACAGGACCTGCCCTTTCTCTTTCTATGCTATTGCCTCTCCGCCTGTCTCTGATGTCCTGACCCTTATGGCACCTTCAATCGGCGAGACAAATATTTTGCCGTCGCCGGTTTTCCCGGTCTGGTTTACGCTAATGATCGACTTGACTATTTTGGTCACAAGGTCATCGGGAACGACCATGGTAAGCATCCGCTTCGGGACAAAAAGCGCCACCTTCGGCAACGCATGCTCGAGCGCATAGGTTGACGGGGTCGGCGTCAGTTTAACCGATGTACAGAAATTATCCGGCAGGTCCGGATCAAGGTCGTTGTTACAGACCATGCCCTTTTGCTTGCCCCGGCCGTCAACGCTCTGAATGGTGAGCGAGGGGAAGCCGAGATCCTCCAGCACCTTCTTGGTCTCAGGGAGCTTGTCCCTGCGTATAATGGCGGTAATCTCCTTCATAGCACGGCCTCTCCTGTCCTCACGGTGTAGGTGGTCTCCACGGGGCTGATAAATATCTTGCCGTCTCCCACAAATCCTGTTCTTGCTTTATCCATCATGAGATTGACCACCTTTGTTACATCTCCATCATTTACCACCATCATGACCAGCATCTTGGGCAGCTCATCATAGTGCACAGGGCCAACCTGCAGGCCCTTCTGTTTCCCCCTTCCAAATACCGGCATCTTGGTGAGTGACGGGAACCCAGCTCCCTCAAGCGCCTGCACAACTTCCTGCTCCTTTTCCGGTCTGATAAATGCTCTGATCATTTTCATTTTTCTTTCCTCCTGTTTGGTTGTTAGTTTCTGTTATCTTCCCGTAGTCTGAAAATCCAATTGCAGCTGACAGGGATGCCGAAAAAACTCTGCCTGCAACACCTTCCAGTCAGCGCGTTCAGCCAGCCGACCCTGTTCTGCAACGCACGAAGGGATATGACTTCGTTTACGTGATCTTCATTCAAATCCTGTTGCATTGCAGAGTTTTTGCGGTGTTTCTGTCAGCTGCAGTGCAACACCACTGTTTACGAATCACTGTTCACCGCCTTCTTCAGCCAAGGCGGCGGCGCTGTCTTCACGGTATCGTAAAGTTTCTGCAGCGACTCCTCGATCGAGACCACCTCTTTCACCTTAATCGGCATGATGCCTTTCTTAATGAGCCGTGCCGCTGATGGCCCTCCGATTTCGGTGAGATAGACGATCCTGCAGTCGGCCAGGCGGTCTGCCTTGTCTTCGACCTTCTCGTCATGGACCCTGCCCATTCCTTTTGTCTGCTCTATCGAAATATCCCGGCCCTCGGCAAACCTTCTCATCTCGACAAAGCGGTAGCCATCCAAAGTCAGTTCATAGACAGCAAACTTACCTGATCTGCCGAAATGCTCGTCTACATTTGTTCCGTCGGTCGTTGCAAACGCTATCTTCATGAGTGCACCTCCTTTGCCAGTAGATTGGCTGCGTCATTAATAAAGCTTAAGGCCCCGCGGTATCCAACGGTAATTTTGGCCGTATGCTCCAGGACCTTATATACGGGGAAGCCGGCCTGCAGCAATGGCATCCCGAGGTCTGCTGCGATATCCTCTGCATGCGAATTCGATATAAGCATATCCGCCTCCTCTGCAAGCGAGGATAGGTCTCCTGCCACCACCTGTTTTGCGATAATGTGCAGAGCAGTTACTGAGTTAGTCCCCGAGTTAGTCCCTGACTCTGGGGGTATCACGGCGAGACTGACGTCTATGCCGATGGAATCCAGTACGCGTGAGACCTGAATGCAATGGTCAGGTTCGAGTGCGATCATCGCCTTTTTTCCGGCGGTGAAAA
>Ga0334722_10007227_pt1 | contig 10802 bp, 12 predicted proteins | sample C3_bottom_MG_FD_207210 | JGI IMG/M metagenome (GOLD analysis project Ga0334722, IMG submission 207210) | Sediment microbial communities from Yellowstone Lake, YNP, Wyoming, USA - C3_bottom | ecosystem: Environmental > Aquatic > Freshwater > Lake > Sediment | place: USA: Wyoming | collected...
CTTCCCGCTCGTGCGCCGTTTCGAGCCGGTAGATAGGGACTCGTTCGACGGCACGATTGCAACCGGCGCTCCCTTCATCGCCTTCCCGACCAGCGGGCAGGTGGGCATCTTCCAGTTTCTCTTCTTCCAGGCGCTCGGCGCTGCCATGGCCGTCAAGATGCGCGCAGCGGGAGACACTGCGTTCACCCTCAACAAGGGCGGATTCGTCCTGGTCATGGACTCGTCTGACCTTGTTGGTACGCTAATCCAGAACAACAGCGGCGGCGCTGCCAAGGCCGTAGGACAGCTCGCCGGGACATAACGGATGCGCCTGATCGAGCGACACCCCGTCTCGAAGCTGCCCAAGATCGTTCGCTCGCGCGACAACGATCAACGCCTGGAGACGTACCTATCCATGGAGCTAGAAGACGCGCTCACCGCGCGCCGGACCATGGACAAGGTGTGGAACGAAGCGCGGCGGCAGTACAACGGGATACCGAAGCGCCCCATGCGCGAAGTCCCGGTCCCCAACGCGCCGAACATCGAGATCACCCTTGGCGCGATCCTGGCGGACGACATCTACGCGCAGGCGGCGGACACCCTTTTCACCGCGTCCCCGCTTATCACGGTGCGGCCGGTGGACTCCAGGTGGACCGAGCACGGCAAGGCATGCCAGGACTGGGTAAACTGGCTCGCGGCGAACGAGCTGGACTTGCGCAACGCCGTGAACCACGCGCTCGTGGACGATTGCCAGCTCGGGACGGGCGTCTACTACATTCCGTGGGTCGAATCGACCAAGAAGGATCGCGTCTACAAGATCACCGAGCGCAAGCCGCGCATCTTCGCCATCGCGCCCGAGGACTGGATCGTACCTCCGGGATCGCGGGGCGACGTGCAGCGGGACCGTTGGGTGGCGCTGCGCTTCTGGTACACCAAGGGTGAGCTAGAGGAGCGGGGCCGGGAGCGCGGCTGGCACATCGAGAACGCGCTACCTGTGGCGCAGTTCGACATGGTGCGCTTGCAGCACGAACGCAAGGCCAACATGCGCGGCGCGATGCTGTGGCGCGAAGTGTACGAGGTCTGCGAGGTTTACTGCTACTTCGATTACGACAACGACGGCCTGGACGAGGACGTGTTGGTGACGTGGGATCGTGCGTCGCGCTCCATCCTCAACATCCAGTTCAACCCCTACGACATCCGTCCTATCGAAGTCATGCGGTATCAGCTCCGGTCGCACCTGCCTTACGGCCTCGGCGTGATGGAAATGGCGCAGCCGTTCCAAGAGGAAACGACCGAGCTGCACAACTACACGATGCTGAACGTCTTCCTTGCGAACGCTCGCGTGTGGGTGGGCCGGGAGAGCGCAATCCCGGATAAGCTAGAGATTATGCCCGGCTCGGTGATTAAGGTCAACGCCGAGGACGTGACGACCGCGCTCGTCGAGCTGAAGATGTCCGAAGTCTATCCGAGCGCGTTCCAGGCGCAGGGCGCAGCGATCAACCTCGCTGAGCGGCGCGTGGGCACGTCGGGCGCTGCGGGCATGCTTGCTAAGGGCGGCTCGCGGACGCCCGGCGTTACGGCCCTGTCACTCTTGCAGCAGGTGAACCGACGCTTCTCTCCTGCCTTCGACGACATGCGGGAGAAGACCGCCGCGGCTATTCGCCAGTCGATGTACCGCTACCGCGAGCGCCTGCTCGCCAAGGACAAGGAAGTCGAAGACCACATCCTGATGACGATGGGCCGGGAGCGTGCGACCCTTATCATCGAGCTGCTGACGACGCAGGACTTTGACAAGTCGGTTGCGGTCGAAATGACCGCGAGCACGGCACAGGTCAACCGCGAAGCGGACCGCCAGAACGCCATCATGGTTGCCAACATGATGCAACAGTTCTACCAGCAGACCGCCGCGATGGCGATTCAAGCCGCAACGCAGCCGATGCCGGCCGAGGTCCGCAAGCTGCTCGTGGATACCGCATCCAAGGGCAACGAGCTGATGGAACGCACGCTACGAACCTTCGACAACGTGCGCGACCCGAAGACCTTCCTGCTCGACATCCCGAAGTTCGAGGCGGCAATGGAAGCCGGCAACTCGGCCCAGGTCCAGGCGCAGGCGATGGCGGCGCAGGCCATGGCCGGCATGGCACAGCAGGCGGGCGCGACGCAGACCCAACAGGCCACCGAGGGTCAGGACCAAGGTGGCGGTGCAGCGACTGAAGCGCCCCCGGCTCCCGGTGTAGCTAGCGCGGGGATTGCGTGAGAAGCTGGATAAGGCTAGTACATAGCACAGCAGGTGGCTATGCAGACGCAAAAGAGCACTTGGAGTCACTAGCTAGTGAAGAAGACCATCTCACCAAAGCCAAGACCATCGAGGAGCTGCACTACCAGCGCGGCAAGGTCGATGGGATCAAACAAGTCCTGTTCATACTGACTAGCAGCAAGTAAAGGAGACGCGAATGCCCCGATTGTTCGCCCCGAAGCCGAAGCCCGAAGTTGTCCCCGTTGCGCCTGTAGTTGCTCCGCCCCCGCCCTCTGGTCTCACCAAGGACGAGGTACGGGAGCTGGTCGGTGGCGCCGTTGCGGGCGTCGCACAGCAGCTCACGCAGACCGTTGCGCAGCTCGGCCAGAAGGTCGAGGAGCTGGCCACGCGCCAGCCGCAGGTGATCATGCAGCAGCCGGCCGCCGTCGCTACGCACACGAGCGAAGAGGTCTCCGACCAGGAGATCGACTCGGCGGTGCTGAGCGGAACCGGCGCCGCGGCCCGAATCCGGGCCATGGTAGACCGTGCTGTAGACCGCGCCACCACGCGCGTTATCAACGAGCACGTCAAGCCGCTTCAGGACTACGGCGTCAACACCATCGGGGAGCTGAGCCGACGCATCACGTCCAGCGGGATGAAGCACTATCCGCGCTTCAAGAAGGAGATCGACGCCCAGTTGAGCGTCCTGACCCCCGACGTGCGCGCAAACCCCATCGTGATCGAGACGATCTACAACGCCGTGGTCGGTCTGCACACCGAAGAGTTGGTGCGCGAGGCGACCGAGGCCGCGGTTCGCCAGGCGCAGGACGGCTCGACTGCGGGAGGCGCCACGGCGCCCGGGACCGCCAAGCCTGGTCAGGGTTCGACCTCCCCGGGAACCGGAGCCGGCCCTGGTGCGACCCGAGAGACGCCCGAAGTGCCCACCGTTGAGAGGGTGGGCGGGGACGCCGGCCTGGAAGCACTGTCCCACAAGGGGTCTTCCGGCCAGAACGCAGACGAGTTCGCCCGCGGCATGGGCTACAAGGACTGGGCCGACTACCAGAAGCAGTATTCCGAGCTGCTGGCAGCCGAGACCGCCGGCAACGCCTGAGCCCTTGCATCGGCCATAGCACACGAGTAGGAGAAGACCATGGGGAAGAGTGAAACGCCTACGTTCGATCCGACCGATACCGCCTCTGCCCGCGAAGCGGCCGAGGCTCAGGCCGCCCTCCTTGGCGAGCCTCGCTCCAACAAGGACGATCTTGCGCGCAAGGCAGAGAAGTTGATCGCCGCGGCGCAGAAGTTGCTGGAGCAGATCGAGGTCGAGACCGCTGATCCCGCGCAGCTAGAAGTCGAGAACGAGGTTCGGCAGGCGCTCAACGACATGAACGAAGTCTACGTCTCGAACGCGCAGAGCGAGTACACCTACGCCTGGCAGTTCCGCGACCCGCACAACGAGTACGGCGGCCGGCACGTCCGGAAAATGCAGGCGCTCGGGTGGGAAGTCGTTAGCGGTGACATGCCCGAGGCTAAGGAGCATCATCGCTTCGTAGACGGCACGCGCGTCGTGGCCGATTGCCTCCTGATGCGCTGCCGGCTGGACCGAAAGCTACTGCTCGACAAGCGCGACCGTCTGCTCCGCGATGCGCAGCAAGCTGGAATCGTGTCCCGAGTTCACGAGCTGGCCGAGCGCGCGGGCACCCGCGTGTACGACAAGCTGCCCGGGTTCGTCGAAGAGTCCCTTTCCTCGCAGGCTGACCAGCGGCGCCAGGCCGTTCGGAGCCAAGCGCGGCAGGACTTCCATCGAATGAACCAAGGGGGCAAGATGGACCGCATGCTGAAGACCGGGACCATCCCCGGCATCCCGGCGCCGGGCGCGGGCGCCTAACGGATCAACTTCCAAGCGGTAAGGAAAGGGTAAGACCATGGCTGCTGCACACATCTTCATCAAGCCCGTTCGTCACGCGGGCGTCGCTTCGCAGGACCGTATCTACATCTCGGGCGCTGCGATCACAGAGGGGTCCCCGCTCGTGTTCGCCTCGGGCAAGGTCGTAGAGGCCACCGACGGCGCGGACGGCGCGGTGCAGGACTCGACTCAGGACCCGACCATCGCCATCGTCGGCTTCGCGCTGAACGCGACCACGGCGGCAAACCAGGACGTGCTAGTAGCGCTGTGCTACCCGGGCCGTGGCTTCGTTGCCTCGGTCGGTGACAACACGGGTGCCGCCGGTACGGACGGCGGGACCAAGGCTCTCGCGCTCGCGGACATCGGCCTCCTGCGCGAGGTCCACAAGGACGCGACTTCGGGCAAGTGGATTCTCGGTGCTGCGTCGGCCGCCGCCAAGGGCGGTGCGCTGGTCGTGCAGTTGATCGACAAGGTGGGTTCGACCACCTTCGACGCGCGCAGCTTTGGTGAGGTTGGCCGCGGTCCGGGTGCGATCACTCCGACCCCGCCCAACGCCACCTTCGAGCAGGACCCGCCTGCCGGCCCCAACTTTGGTACGGCCCGCGTCGAGTTCGTGATCCCCAGCGGGGACTCGATCTTCGGCACGGCTCAGGTGTAATCAAGAAATCTCGACTAGGAGACGACCATGGCAATCGGACGCGGTGCATTTGCTGCCCTACTCAAGCCAGACCTCTACAGGGTCTACGTCGAGACGGGCAAGGAGCGGCCTCTGGAATACACGTTGTTCTTCAACGTGGACGACATGCCATGGAACCCGGTGAAGGATCAGCAGATCGCCGGCCTCGGGACCCTGCTCTCCATGCCCGAGGGAGAAAATTTCCCGCTCGACGAGCCTCGGCTCGGCGGCACGGTGCAGTACGAAGCCGCGCCGTTCGGCCTCGGGGTAGAGATCACTTGGCCGATGTGGCGTGACGATCAGTACGGCGTCATGCGTGAGCTGGTAGCGGAGCTGGCTCGTGCCTCCCGCAACCGCCAGGAGGTCGATGCCTGGTCCGTCCTCAACAACGCTTTCGACACCACGTTTGCCGGCTTCGACGGCACGTCTCTACTCTCGACCGCACACAACCTTGTGGGCGGTGGGACCGCGGCGAACCGGCCCTCGCCGGACGTAGGCTTCAGCTCGCTGGCCATCCAGCAGGGCCTTACCCGGTTCGAGAACATGCCGAACGAGCGCGGCCTTCCCCGCCTGCTCGCCCCGAACCTCGTGCTGATTGCGCCCGAGAACAAGTTCCTCGCGCGCCAGATTCTCGGCACGGTGAAGCAGCCCTTCACAGCGTCCAACGAGATCAACCCCTTGATCCAGGACGACCTGAGCTGGATGGTTTGCCACTACTTCACGAACACCACCCAGTGGTTCCTCGCGTCGCGCGGCAACCACGACCTTCAGTTCCTCTTCCGGGATCGGCCCATCTTCGACGGGTTCGATGCGCCCTGGAACAAGAACGCGATCTTCACCGTCTACCAGCGCCACACCAAGGGCTACGGCACCTGGCGCGGGATCGACGGCTCGAAGGCGTCCTAACCCGAAGGAGCTGAACCATGGACGTTCGATCCGGAGCAGGGTTCCGAGACCCACTACGCTTCCAGCACGCGGAGTCCGCACTGAACGGCCCCGGGGTGCCTCACTACCTCGACGGCTGCTCGCTCGACGCGGTGGACCGCCTGTCCTTCCTGAACGACGACCCTGAGCGCGGTACCGACATCGTGACCGTGGCCGAGGACTTCGTGGTCATCCCGGCCATCGACTTCGGTGCGGCTTCGGCCGACGTGACCTGCCCCTACACCCTGACCTCCGGCTCGGCCAACGCGCCGACCATCCCCGCGCAGCCGAACACCGTCGGCGGGGTGCTTCGAGTGCAGTCTGCCGGCACGGCCGACAACGACTCGGCCATCCTGAAGTGCCTCCAAGCCGCGTTTCGCTACTCGACTACCAAGGCGCTGTGGTACACGATCCGATTCGCCGTCCAGGCGACTGCAACAGGCGAGCAGCTCGTCGGCCTGGTCAACACCGCCTACTCGCCGGCCGACCCGGCGACCCTGCCCACGGACGGGTTGTTCTTCTCGAAGGCGACCGCGGCCACCGACTTCACCTTCCAGGCCCGCAAGGCTTCGACCTCGACCAGCATCGCCAACGTCCTTGCGCTCGCGGGTGTGACCCTAGTCGCGGACACGATGGTCGAGCTGTCCTTCCGCTTGATCGACGGGGCGGTTCACGTCTACGTCAACGGCAAGCGAGTCGGCTTCGTCGTCCTCAACGATGCAAACCTGCCCGCCGCGGCGACCGCCCTTCAGGTAGTCAGCCTGGTCGCCACGTCCGCGGCAGCTACGAAGTACATGGACATCGACCACCTGCTCTGTTCACAGGAGCGCTAACTGTAAACCGGGAGGCGTTCCGTTGTCTACGGAACGCCGCCTCCCCGAAGGAGCCCGAATGCCCGAATCCGCCCCCGATCTCGTCCAACTCGCCCTCCTGATCCGTCGTGGTCAGCTCAAGCTACAGAACGTCCCCGAAGCCCACCGTGCCGGCGTCAACGCCGTCCTGCACACCCTGACCGACGCCCAAGAGTCCCTGCTCGCCAGCGCCCAGGTTCCCGTCCACAAGTACCTCGGCCGCTCGCGCGTGTTCCAGACGGCATCGAGCTAAGGTAGACTGAGCCATGACCGTCGATGATGTGGCTCGCTCGTCCCTCGCTGCCGTAGGCTCGAACGCCGGCCTGTTGCAGGCGATCAAGTGGACGAGCGACCGTTACCGTCAGCTCTCCAACCGGGGCAAGCTGCGCGCCCTGCGTCGGATCGACCAGCTCGTGATCCCTGCTGCGATCACCGACGGCACGGCGACCTTCACACGCGGCACGGACATTGTGACCGGCGACGCGACCGCGCAGGCGGTGTGGCGCACCGGCATCAGCGTCGTGAACAGCGACAACGCCCCGAACAGCATCGACCAGTCCATCGTGGGCCGATACATCCGATATCGGCGTGTGTGGTATAAGGTCACGAACCTAGAGCCCGACGGCCTCGGCGGAGTGCAAATTCGGCTCCACAACCCGGTAGCTGAAGACAGCTCGACGGCAGTCAACTACAAGCTAGTACAGCGGCACACCCGCTTGCCGAAGGACGCGCGGTTCCTTGGCGGCTTCGTCCAGCAGCGCTTGTGGCGTCCGCTAGCGCAGCTCTCGATCTCGGAGTTGGACCTGACGGCTCCCGAGCGCCTGTTCGTCGCGGGCACCGGCCCCGAGAGCTGGACCGTGATCGGAGACGACGAGGACGGTGTGCGCTTGATCGAGTTCTATCCCTACACGCTGCGCAACGAGGCCATCCTGTTCACCTACTACGCGAAGTCCCCCGATCTCACCCCCGGTACGAACCTGCCCGACGACCTCGACATCGAGTCGCTGAAGATGGGCGTACTGATCGACGTGTACCGCTACGAGATGTCGCAGTCGCTCCGCGCAAATCAGGTCGAGGTCGCTTCCGTGTGGCGCAACGAGCTACGCGCGCAAGAGACGACCTGGCGCAATCGCATGGAAGAGTTGTTCCGGGTGGACCGCATGGACGACGAAGTGAAGACCATCCTGCACACGCAGGGGCCGCCCGTATTCGGGGACTTCACCTTCATACGGACCGCGCGCCAAGACGCCATCAGCCGCCTCGGCAATTTCCCCTAATGGTGGGCGATGGGAACCTTCGCAGGCAACACGCTCATAACGGAGCTGGCTCGCCGGCTTCGTGACACGACGAACGTCGCCTACCCACGCGCCACCGTCCTGAACATCATCAACCGCGTACAGGACGCCATGAACGTGCGGCTGGGACTAGTGTACGGCCAGACCACGTTCAACACGGGCAACCAGGCGCTCTACTCGACCAGCGCCATCGCGTCGGACTACGCCTACCCAGTGCAGATGTTCGACGCGAACCAGCGCGAGCTAGACATGATCTCGTTCGACCGCTTGACGCAGCAGGACGAGGAATGGGTGCGCCGCTTCGGCAACCGACCCGAGGTCTATGCCCCTATCGGCCGGGAGCTGCTCGCCGTCACGCCGATCCCGGTGGTCGCCATGACCCTTACCATGCGCTACGTGAAGCACCCGACGGCGCTTGCGGATGCGGGGGCGCCGCTGTGGGACCTGCCCGACGAACACAAGCCCCTGCTGTTGGACCTGTCTGAGGCCCTGCTCTCGTTGCGCTCCCGGGACTACATCGCCATTCAAGAGGCGGTCAACCGCGCGGCGCCCAAGTTGGGGCTCGAAGACGCGGCGCAGGTGTTGCGCAAGGGAACGGTGGGCGACCGCCTGAAGGTGAAGACCTGATGTCGAACGCGGCGATCACCACGATCATCACGCAGCTCTCGACGACCGCAACCGACGGGACCGTGACGAACAGCTTTCAAGACGATGTGATCTTCGAGCTGTCACGCGGAGTGTACCCGGACGTGCTGGCGCAGGTCGGCTCCGCGTTCATTGCGGTCACGGCGGGCACTGCGCGCTACTCGCTCCCGACCGCCAGTGGCGCGCGAACCCCGCTCGCCCTGTTCTACGACACCAAGCAGTTGCTCCTGTTGCGCAAGGACGAGGCGTGGGCCTACGACGAGGCGTGGCGGAACGCACCGCATAATCAGGTGGTCGGCTATACCTTCGATCCCGAGGACCGGCCCAACTTCGCCCTCGTTCCACCGCCGCGGCGCGATGGGGCAACCATCGGAGGCAACACCCCCACGGTTGTCACTGCGTGGCCCGACGCGAACATCACCGCCGTGTACGCGAACACGGACCTGACGTTCCCAGGTACGACCTACGACGACCTGAAGCTACCCATCGCGCTCGAAGTCATGGCGCGCGAGTTCGGCCGCGACAGCGACCACGAAGACAAGATGATGACGGAAGTCTGTCACAACCTCGCTGAGTTCTTCTTCCTGATGTTCACTCCCGTTGGCAGGCCCACATGAACGCGGCTTCGCGGCGCACCGTCGCGGCGAAGCGGGTGTCACAGTACAAGGTCCACGCTCCGCGTGTCCCCAGCGACCCCGCTGACTTCTCCCGCTTCGTGGCGGACCTCAACGGTCAGCTTAACCTGATCTCGGACGCCTTCGCGCAGCTCTCCCCGAACCAGATCACCCCAACCGACTACGTGCGCAAGGACGAGCTGAACGACCTGATCGACGACCAGAACCAGGAAGCCGACCAGGCGATCACGTCCGAAGGTGAGGGCGAAGTTGAGCCCAAGGCGCGCGGGAAGAAGTCCTCGCGCAAGAGGGCGCGCATCGAAGACGCCGCCGCTGCGACGATACAGAACGCGATCCCGACGGTCGCCCCGCCGTTCGTCGGCTCTACCAGCCAGCTCGGCACGACGACCGACCCAACCTTGTTCTCGCTGAGTGACCACACTCACGGTGGTGTGGCGACCTCGGCTGCCGGTGCCGCCGGACAGGTGTCCTTCTTCACAAGCGTCTTCGAGATTCGCGGCGACAACGCGCTGTTTTGGGACAATACGAACAAGCGACTCGGGATCGGCACAGCGGTGCCCAGCACGCCGCTGCACATCTCGGGCAACGGGATTCAGCGCGTCCGCATCGACGCGGCGGGCAACGCAGCGACGACCGACGTACCGAGGACGCAGCTCCGGCGTGCGCGTAGCACCATCGGCGCTGAGACGGCGGTCACGACCGGCGACGACCTCGGCGGTTTCGACTGCCACGGTCACGACGGAACCAACTACGGCAACGCCGCGGCCTCGATCATCGGCATGGCTGCGGAGGCGTTCACGGGCGCGGCGCACGGAACGCACCTAGACATTTACACGACGGCGCTCGGGGCGATCTCGTCGTCGTTCCGGGCACGCATGACAGCCGCAGGCGAGCTGCTGATCGGGACGACTACCGCTCCCACTGGTGGTGCGCTGTTCCGCGTATCGAGCGCGTTCATCACGGCGATCTACGGCAGCGAGGCCGCAAGTGGCACGCTGACTCTGCGTTCGACCACGAACGCCACGCTCGGGAAGATACTCCTTGGCGCGACGCTCAGCGCCTACGACGAGGCGAACGTCCGGATCGGCATTGGGACGCAGAGCCCAGTAGCGACGGTTCACGGTCTACAGGCTACGCTCGACGCCGAGGTTTTCCGACTTGAGTCTACGGCGACCAACGACGATCCCAACTACTACGCGCGTCAGCAGCGCGTCACAACGACCGACGCGACCCTGACCACCATTGAGACGATTGCTCTAGCCGCGTCGAACACCTACATGATCGAGTCCCGGATCGTCGCTCGGCGCACGGGTGGCGCAGCGGGCACTGCCGAGGACGCGGCGGTCTACCTTGTCACTGGAGCGTACAAGGTGGTAGCCGGGGTGGCAACACTGGTTGGTTCGCTCACGGTATTTACCGCCGAGGACCAGGCCGCCTGGAACGGGACGCATAACGTCAGCGGCGGAAACGTACTCGTTCAGGTACAGGGCGCGGTAAACAACAACGTGACGTGGCATGTGACCACGCTCATTCAGAACGTTGGGACGTAAGATGCTGTTGACAGCCGAACACGCGATCAAGGAAGGAACCAACGCCGCGATGGGGGTAGCGACCCTGGTAGCCGGAACAGTCGTGGTTAATAACACTCGCATCAC
>Ga0334722_10007228_pt1 | contig 10802 bp, 10 predicted proteins | sample C3_bottom_MG_FD_207210 | JGI IMG/M metagenome (GOLD analysis project Ga0334722, IMG submission 207210) | Sediment microbial communities from Yellowstone Lake, YNP, Wyoming, USA - C3_bottom | ecosystem: Environmental > Aquatic > Freshwater > Lake > Sediment | place: USA: Wyoming | collected...
ATGGCCATGGAGAGGCATCCCCGCTTCGAACCTGAGGCTGTCGCGAGCGGCAAGCCCTATGGGCTTTGTCTCGATACCGAGCGCTTCGCCTTTTGCAAGGAGCAGCTCCCAAACATGCTGAGCCTCGGTCGCCGGAAAGAAAAGTTCTCCCCCATCTTCGCCCGTATAGCCAGTTCTTCCAAAAAGCACCGGCACTCCGTCTATGGAAATATTTCCCCAATTGAATCGCTGAATACTCGATACGGGCACATTGGCAACTTTGTCGATGAGCTCGATTGTGCGCGGTCCCTGGACAGCGATCATATAGGTATCGTCCGAGCGATCCACTACAGCAACATCCTTAGGAGCATGAGCCTTGAACCACTCGAAATCTTTCGCCCGGTTCGAAGCATTGACTACAATCCACCAGGACTGCGGAAGCCTGTAGACAAACAGATCATCGATGACGCCACCCTTTTCGTCGAGCAAAAGCGAATATCTGGCCATCGGCGGCACCAGATCGGATACCTTTGCGGTAACCATGCGCAAAACAAAGGCATCTGCACCAGGTCCGGAAATCTCGAGCTGCCCCATATGATCGATATCGAAAAGGCCGACTGAGCGGCGGGTAACAAGATGCTCCTCGATTGCGCCTGTTGGATACGTAATTGGCATATCATATCCCGCAAAAGGCGCCATTTTTGCGCCATGGGAAACATGCCAATCATGCAATGCAGTGGTATTCGTAGACTCCTCCTTTTCGTATTCTGAAATGCTGTTTTATTTTACCACTTGCTCCCCACACTGACAACGACCAGCAAGCAGAAAAATATGGGTACTTCAGAAACTGGCGCGCGAATAAGGCTTGTCGAGCGGCACACCTTCGGAGATAAAGGGGCGTATTTTGCCTTCGATCAAAAACTGTACATCAGTAATATTCTGGAATTCCGTGAGGGTGAAGACAACCTGTTTGAGCTGAGCCAGATAGCCCTCTTTCCCATAGCGGTTATACGCAAAACCATCGCTGAAATCGACGAGCACTGTACTTCCTCGCATGCTTATGCCGCGCAGTTTCGCGCCAGAAGGGATAAGCGAAATGAGATTCGTTCGGAGCTCCGATTCCGTCGGACCTTTCAGCAGCGTTTCGAGGGTATCCTGGATTGGGCTGTCAGTCAGCGGCAAAACCCTTTTTACGCGTTGGCTCGAGATAGTGCCATCCTCATCAATACGCACAAAATACAGTGCCGCGCTCTTTGTTTTTTGAATCTGCTGACCAGGTGCTGGCGGCGAGGGCGGCGATGTTTGTGCTTCCGGTTTCTGTTCAGACTGAGGAGCGCTTTGAGTGGGTGGCTGCCCAGGTTTTTCCGCATCTTTTGGCAGCCCCTGAGCTGTTGCAGGCTGTGAGGCCGGCGGCCGAGTCACAGCAGATGGCGGCGAAGCTGGTGCGGACGGCTGTGCTGGCTTTTCCTGAGAGACCGGTTTCGAAACAGCGTGATTCAATGCATCCAGAAAACCGGTTTTCTGGATGGCGCTCCGAATATCATTGAACTTGACCAGAAACAATACCAATAGCACTAGAAAAGCGACAGCCCATAAAAGGCAGCCAGTTTTTGCGCTTGTTCGCTTTTTCCCCCGCACAGTCATATAGTACCGATCCTACTTGCCGCGGCGCTCAGGGTCAAGGATGAGGCTGCATACATGCGCTGCTTCGCCCCCGCTTCTTTGAACAGCGTAAAAATCCGCTTGCTCGGCATTCTCTGACAAAAAGACAACGTGCCACAAGTCAGGATTATGGATCTGCACAAGCTGACCATTCGCGCGAATCGCAAAATTGCCGCGAACCGGCCTGTGCCCCGAAAACCATACTGAATGCTGGGCTTTTTCCCTGGAATCAAGCAACGCTTCGAGGCTTTTGGCGACCGATCCTGGCCTCGCTTCATTGTTCGCGGTCCATATGAGAGCCTGCACAACCTCTGAATGCTCCCTAAAGGAAATGATGCGCTCCTTGTTGAGCGGAAAAGCAGGTTCAGCATGGCTCGCACAGAAATTTTTGCCGCACGCGACTACAGGGAGCGAAAGCTCGTAGCGGCGCATCAACCGAGCGATTCTCTCACCATAGCGCAACTCGAGCCAAAGCGCACCCATCCTGCCTTCGTCCGCATACTTATAAAAAGGCAAATCTCCATGATCCGCCGCGTTTGTCATGTTGTCGTGGTTGCCTTTGAGGCAGAATACCAAAGAAGGATAGCGGCATTGCAGATCGATTACTTCTAAAAGTGCAGCAAGCGACAGACTCATTTCCTCGTCCATTTCCGGACAGAGTATTGCATGGGCATCATGCGCGCGCACGATTCCCTCGTATGCGCGATTCCATCTGCGTGCGGCCAGTTCTCCCTCGGCATGCGGAATATCGCCGAGGAAAACCAGCGTCGCCGACCCTTTCCCGAGCGCAGCATCCAGCGTTCCCTCAATGCCCGGGAATACAGAAAGCAAGAGCGACTCAACAAAATCAGGGCGTGCATGCACATCCGGAACGAGCACGCAGGGCTTGTCCGAAGGCAGCTGGATAAAGCCACCAAGATAGGAACCTTCTGGCGCTCTGGGGCGCATGGAAGATGGAATCGTACCGGCAGCAGCCAATACAGCTTCGAGCGCTTTTTCGAGCTCAAAGCTTGTAGGAAGAGCCTCATTGGATGATGCTTCTTTGTGATCCATTCCAGCAATCCCTCATAGCATCGCTCAGCCCTCTGCAGTGAAAGCGCTGCTACTATAGATTCTGCTCTCCAGTCGGTTCTGCGGAACCGCCCGCAGATTCGAATCTCTTCAGCCATTCCTTCGCAATCCTGTCTTCAGGATCGAATTCGAGCGCAGCCCTGAAAAAACCTTCCGCTTCTTTATATCGCCCCTGACGGTATGAAAGCGCACCAAGATTCACGATGATCTTGACATTTTCTGGCTCGAGGCGCAGTGCCCGCTCGAGATTCGACCTGGCAGCCTCGAGGTCGCCCATTTCCATCTGGCAAATAGCAAGTTCATTGAACACATCCGCACCTTCGGCACCTTTCTCGAGCGCAGTAGTGAAAGCTTGAGCTCCTGCCGGCCAATTTCCCAGGCGCCGATGTGCCCAGCCAACAAGAAACCATCCATTCCATACACTGGGAAATTTGTCGACAAACTGCTTTGCTCGCTCCAGGCCCTTCTGTTCCTCGCCCATCTGGATGAAGTCGTATGCTTCCTTGAACAGGGTATCGAGATAGCCCATGCTGCTGAGCTTTTCGAGGACAGATTTTGCTTTGTTCGTGCGCTCTTCATCGTCATTCATACCGATATAGCTGGTGAGCAAGGATACTGTGCGGTCATAATTATGTTTTCTGAGAAAAAAGAATGCAGCGTGGTAATAAGCAGGAGGAAACGCCTGCTTTGCTGCAAGCAGATACTGATAGTACTTATGAGCCACCTCATCTTCCTTTTCCGCCTGTGCCTCGTCTCCTGCGTCGGAAAGCTGTTTTGCGTGTTCCTCATGCATGAGGGCAAGATTGATGAAAGGCTCGGGGCGCTCTGGATCCAGCCCGCTAGCCGCAAAAAAAATCTCTTCGGCAACAAGCCATTCTTTTGATTCCGCTTTCTGGACGCCCGCTGCAATAAGCTCTTCGAACAGCTCCGGACGCACCGCCCTGACATAGGCGCGGTATGCCGATCCATTTGCATTGTCCGGATCCCATCCGAGCACACGGAGCATACCGGTAAGGAGACTTTCCGGCGTGATCGATGCGGGATTGAGCTTGACCATGGGCGCCTGGAGCTGGACCGGGTACGGAATCGAAGGATCGATGCCTTCGGGAATATGCGATTGCGCGGCTTTGCCATCGAACCGGATAAAGACGATGCTGGAAAGCGCAAGTTTTTTTCGCTCTTCAAATGCTTCGAGCAAAGGGCGCGTGGAAGAATTCTCGCCATGCTCTGCGCTGCGCACTTTTTTTTGAGGATTCAAAGCGGCATGCCCTTTCCCCCGCGCCGGCGGCTTCATGCCCGGCTCTCTTCTTGATCTCTCTATCATGATCAGTCCTTCCAGGGGAAAATCATCCCCTTCAGCGTTCTCTTGCCGACAAGCTCTTTTTCTTCCAAGAGCAGCTCATCCCATGGAATGCGACGTCGATCGGCACCTGGATTATCCTTGAGATAGCGATATTTCTTCATCCTCAGTCTTACAGCGACCGCGGAAACAAGCGCCGAACCCGCAGGACCAGGCGCAAGCAGCATGGTAAGCGCGGAAATCGCAAGAGTGACAATTCTCCACAGCAACAAAAATATCGAAAAACCGGGGTTATCGACGAATAGATACAGCGATGTTCTGAAAACCTGCCGCAGAGTCCCCCCGTCGCGTGCAAAAATTGCAGGAACATACTGCAAAATGAGCGTGGCAAGAATCATCGTCCAGAACAGCACACCGCCCGCGAACACTCCCCACATGGCTTTCTGGCTGAGGTAGAATGGCAGCGCAATCGTCAGTGCCACCCCATAGATTATATTGATACCGCCCATAACGAGGCCGAGCTTCGCAGAGCGGGGAATTGCAGCTTTTATGTCGGCGAAATGCACGCTTTTGCCGTCCGCTATCGCATACATCGCATGCGAAACGGCCGCATCCCAGATCGAAAGCACTGCAATCGCACAGGCAATAGCGATGATAATCAGCCACATCGGAGCGCCGAGCGCCAAAGGCACAGCAAGAAACAAGAGCAGCACAAGCAGAAATATGCCGTTCAGTGCCGCAAGCAGATAGAGATTATCCCACCCGTCGAAAAAAGACTTCTTTATAAAGAACCCGATCATACTAGTTCTATACTCCATGCTTGACCTTTGGACAAGTAGATGCATAAAGTATGCGATTGGAGCTCCCGCGAGCTATCCCCCTGCCAAGAGGCGTGCACAGTGAAAACAGCCTACTCTTTTCCGCTCGAAAACTTCATGAGCCGCGAGAAATTCGAACGCATCAAGGAGTTTGCCAAAGACAAAGAGACACCATGTCTGATTATCGATCTCGATGTCATACGCAAGAATTACGAAAATCTGCAGACCTACCTGCCATGGGCGACCATATATTATGCCGTTAAGGCAAATCCCGATGATGCAGTAGTTTCTCTTCTCAGAGACCTCGGCTCGAATTTCGACGTCGCTTCTCGGTACGAACTCGATCAGCTTCTTCGGCTCGGCGTTTCTCCCGACCGGATGAGTTTCGGAAATACCATCAAGAAAGAAAAAGATATCGCATATTTCTATGAAAAGGGCGTGCGGCTCTTTGTGACTGATTCGATTACCGACATCGACAAGCTTTCGCGAGCTGCACCGGGGTCCAAAGTATTTTTCCGGCTTCTGACTGAAGGCCTTGGCGCGGATTGGCCGCTTTCCAAAAAATTCGGTTCGCATCCCGACCTGGCGCGCCAGCTCATGAAAACAGCAATGCGCTTCGGCCTCGAGCCGTATGGTATTTCCTTCCATCCGGGCAGCCAGCAGCGCGATGTCGGCCAGTGGTCAAGCGCGCTCGCCATTGTGGCACAGCTTTTCAACTGGGCCCGCCATGATCTCAAGGTCGACCTGAAAATGATCAATATGGGCGGAGGCTTCCCTGCAAACTACCTCGAGCCGACCGATTCGCTGGAACAGTACGCGGAAGACATAAAACGATTCCTCGATAACAGCTTCGGTTTGGTGTGGCCGGAAAAAATCGTCATCGAGCCGGGAAGGTCGATGGCAGGCGACGCAGGCGTCATTGTTTCGGAAATCATAAACATAGCAAAAAAATCAGTGCATGAACGATATCCTTGGGTGTTTCTCGACATTGGCAAATTCGGCGGCCTCATCGAAACCCTGGATGAATCCATTAAATATCCCATCTATTTCGAAGGACAGGGCTCTGTCGAAGAAGTAATTCTCGCTGGCCCCACCTGCGATTCGATGGATATCCTCTATGAGCGAACGCCCTACTTCATGCCGTCGTCAGCCAAAACCGGAGACCGGGTCTATATTCTGACGGCGGGCGCGTATACGCAGAGTTATTCTTCGGTGTATTTCAATGGTTTCCCGCCGCTCAAATCGTATATTTTGCCGCCGGCATGATATGATTAATTAATGAAATGCGAAGCAATTCCGCGCTTTGCCCTTGCGGCGGGCGCAGCGGTCGCGGCGTTCTTTCTTTGGCTTTCCTGTCAGAGTGTCTGCGCGCAGAGCGCGCACGCGCAGAGTATTCCAGCTGCGCCGCCACAGGCGGCTTTACGCGTTGCCACCTGGAATGTGCATGATTGCAGCGCTTCCAACAAAAAAACGGGCCAGACCTTTCTGCTGCATCCGCAGATTGCAAGAACCCTGCACGAACTCAAAATCGACATAATCGCGCTTCAGGAAGTCCAAGTCGAAGGACGCAAGGGCGCCGATATCCAGCTTTTGCAGAAGGCGCTTGAGCGCGAAGGCTGGCCAATGCCATTCGCCGCATGGGCAAAAAGCCCTCAGGCGGATGACCTTGCCATTCTCTCACGCTTTCCAATCGTGCAGAATCAAGTAGTGCTCGAACCATCCAAAGCGCCATGGCCGCGGCCCGTGCTGGAAGCGTACATCGATATCGCTGGCCGGGAACTTGTGCTCTATAATGCCCATTTCAAAGCCTTTGACGATGCAAAATCCCTTGCTATCCGGCGCGCGCAAGCAAGCGCGCTCGCATCGCTCCTGCGCGCTCAGTATGGTGATCGAATCAAACGCGCTGCAATCATCTTTGCGGGCGATTTCAATACCATCATGCCCGAAGATATGGCACAGCATACTGGCACACTGGATATGCTTCAGCTTAGGGATAACGAAGATCCAAGCGACGATTTCTTAAGCATGAATCTCAAGTGGCGCTATCCCGAGCCTACATTTATCTCTGCGCGCTATGCAAGCATCACCGATCATCTCATCATCTCCCCTGCTCTCGCCGCGCACACAGGGAAAAACGACATAGCGATCGTTGACGCCCCGGATTCAGGCTATGGTTTCCCTCTGTCGGATCACAAAATCCTGATTCTCAGCCTTTTGATATCAGACTTGCCGCTGCTTTCGCGATAGCTTCGCAGAGCTCATCGACATCCGTTTCCTCGACGCTCGAAAAAGCAACGCGCAGATACCGGTCGAGAAGCGACACCGTGCCGATACCGTACTCATCCAGCAGCTTTTTCCTGAGCGCTTCGGCAGAGAAGCCTTGGCAATGGAAACTCATGAAATAGCCTGAATTGAAGCGCATCGGTACAAGACCTTCAGGAAGCCGCATGGCAGAGAGCTTGGCCTTCATCGCGCGATACCGCCGTTCGAGCGTTGCGCGGTAGACTTCCTTCTGGGCGTCATAGCCCGAATCCTGCAGCGCTTTCAGAAGAAGATTCTGCGACAGGCTGCTCGAACTGGATACGCTTGAGCGGATAATACCGGCGAGTTTTTTGGAAAGCGCATCATACTGCTCATCGGAAAGCCCACAGCCGCCGAATGTCACAAAACCGATGCGGAAGCCCCAGACATAATCTTCCTTTGTGGGACCATCGGCTTTGACCGCCAGGATATTCGGATGCAGGTCTGTCAGCCTTGCAAACATCGACTCACGCAAGAGATTCGGTTCATACTGCAAGCCAAAATAGGCATCATCGGCAATAGCCAGAATGTCGGTTCCGCTTTGGGCGATTTCGAGCAAGCCTTGAGCGAGGCGGTCAGCTTCTTCGAGGGTAAGCGAATAGCCCGTGGGATTATTGGGAAAATTGAGAATGATGATAGCCTTTCCGCGGCGCTGTCCCGCTTGGCGGACTCCTTCGAGCAGCGCTTCAACATTGTAACCTTCGCCAGAAAAGAGAGGATAGGTTATGCCGGCCGCTGTTTTTCGCTCTTCGACGATAAGCCGGTAGTTCGGCCAATGGAGATCCGGCACAATCACGGTATCGCCAGGCTCTACAAAAAGATCACAGATATAGGATACTGCTGCGGTAAGGCCCGGAACAACTACCGGCAGCGAAATCCGCTTGCCTGCAAGCGACGGATTTTTCTTGTACAGAGAATCTTTCCATACGCTTCGCAGCTTCTGCACACCTGCGGTCGAGGCATAGGCAACAGCTTCGGTCGGTGTCAGCCCCGGCAATTCCTTGCGCAGCGCATTGAGCATCATTGGCTGGCCATGCTCATATGCCATTCCTATCGTTGCATTGAAGCGGTATGCGCGTTCCGAAGCTTCTGCTCCCTGTGAAAGAATGCCTTTCGGAAAATACATGCGCCTTCCCATATCTGAAAGAAGCCTGTCCGCAACGGTTCCGGACAGCAAAGCATTGAGTTCATCGGCAAGCTGGTTCATGGTAACCTCTCCTGGAAATTGGTGTGTGCATGATTGTACTCCCAAAGTGTTTCAAGCGCAATGCGACAGCAGTTTCCGATTTGCTTCCAGCGACTTCCCCGACAGGCCGATCCTGGCATTTTTTCGCGATAAAACCATCGATTCTGCAGATTCCCAGTCTTGGGATAGTTGACATAGAAATAAATCGATGCTTTTATATAGATACAATCATATGGGTGAAATGGTCCCGTATGCAAATTTCATGGAGGAACAGATCATGAAAAAAATTTTCTTGCTGGCAGTGGCTCTGATAGCTGTTTCCGGCATCGCATTTGCTCAGGTTGATCTTTCCAAGGTCAAAGATGGCGTGTATTTTGCCCAGGACAAGGGCTTCTCGAGCTCTGGATGGAAGGAACAAGTCATTCTCGAAGTAAGCAAGGGCAAAATTGTCCGCGCGGTATGGAATGGTGTTTCGAACCTGCCCGCTGCAGTTGATAAAAGAACCTATGCTGCATCCGGCAAATATGGCATGATCAAGGCTTCCAAGATCAAAGCCGAATGGGATACCCAAGCCAAGACCGTTGAAGACTATCTCGTCAAGACACAGGACATCAACTTCAGCAAATTCGATGCAAACGGGCATACCGATGCCATCTCGGGCGCAACTCTCACGGTAAAGGGATTCTTCGAACTTGCGCAGGAAGCGCTCAAAGCCAACCCGGTTGCGAAAGGTTCCTACAAGGATGGCTGGTATTATGCCGAAGATCCGAATTTCGATAAATCCGGATGGAAAAACAGCGTTCTTGTCACAGTCGTGAATGGCACCATCGTCGATGTGGTCTGGAACGGTATCAGCAAGGACCCACAGGCAAAATCGAAGTATGTGCAGAGCCAGCTGGGTACCTACAAGATGAACGCGAAGAACGGCGAATGGTACGTGCAGGCTGACCGCGTCGCACAAGCGATTGTCAAAGCGGGCGATCCGGCCAAAATCCCTCTAAAAGCAGATGGCAAGACAGATGCAGTTTCCGGCGTATCGATCACGGTTCAGGGAATTACGCTCGCAGTCGAAGCGCTCAAGGCAGCGAAGTAAGCCCTTCTGTTTCAGCACATTGAAGCGGCGCCCGCGCGGTGCCGCTTTTTTTGTGCCAAGGGGCAGTGCGCGGCTGAGAGCGATATCCGGTCTGTGCCTGTCAATGCAATTTTCGTACATTTCAGCTTTATTCCAGCATCCAAGCTCTTCCATTTGCCCCGCATTCTTTGGCACAATAGGAACTGGCTCGATTCTGCGAGTGCGCTGGCGGGCCCTCTGCTCTGCTATATCGCACAAAGAAAGGGACCTATGAGCAAAGAATACTTGGCCAATATCCATAAAACTCCCAACACTGAAAAGGCTGCCTACATTTCGCCACATGCGGTTATACGTGGAGCAGTGACGCTGGGGGAAGACGTGTCGGTTTGGCACGGGGCAGTGCTGCGCGGCGACATGGCGCCGATAGAAGTTGGGGCGCGCTCGAACATTCAGGATGGCGCCGTGCTGCACGTGGCGGAGAATATGCCGTGTAGTGTTGGCGAAGAGGTGACAATCGGGCATGGCGCAATTGTGCACGCCTGCACTGTCGGCAACAGGTGTCTGATCGGGATGGGGGCAATTATTCTGAACGGGACGGTGGTCGGGGATGAATGCATAATAGGCGCCGGGACTGTCATTCCGGGTGGCAAGGATATTCCGCCGCGCAGCATGGTGTTGGGCAATCCCGGCAAAGTAACGCGCTCCATTGCCGATGAAGAAGCAATCCATCTGCGCGAACAGGCGTATACGTACATCGCGCTCGCTCGGGAGACCGCCATTGAGGAGCGGAAAGGATCGTTATGATACCACAAAAAATCCCTCATATTCGCCGCGCTGATCTATCAGTAACAGCCCAGAAAAACCTGGACGCGCGGTTGCGTCACCTCGTTTCCAGGCTCCCCGGATCAATTCCTGGGAAAATGCCGGGCTCGCAGGCTGAACTGCACTATTTTTCTACTCCTGGACGAACCGAGCTCGGAGGCAACCACACCGACCACAATCATGGCTGTGTGCTTGCAGCTTCAGTCGATCTCGATATGCTGGCAGTTGCACATGCGAGGGCTGATAAGCTTGTCACCGTGACATCGGAAGGCTATGAACCGATAGCCGTGGATCTTTCGGATTGCGCTGCGAGAATGAATGAACAAGGCACCCCGGCAGCGATTATTCGCGGGCTTGCCGCCTGGCTCGAGAGGCGCACAACGCCTTTGCGCAGAGGATTCGATATTGCCATCGATTCCGAAGTGCCCGCGGGTTCTGGTCTTTCGAGTTCTGCAGCATTCGAGCTGCTTATCGCAGCCGTTTTCGATGATTTTGGTGGGCTGGGTTTGAGTCCGGTCGAATGGGCAATAGCCGGACAGTTTGCTGAAAATGAATATTTCGGAAAGCCTTGCGGGCTTATGGATCAGATTG
>Ga0334722_10007230_pt1 | contig 10802 bp, 12 predicted proteins | sample C3_bottom_MG_FD_207210 | JGI IMG/M metagenome (GOLD analysis project Ga0334722, IMG submission 207210) | Sediment microbial communities from Yellowstone Lake, YNP, Wyoming, USA - C3_bottom | ecosystem: Environmental > Aquatic > Freshwater > Lake > Sediment | place: USA: Wyoming | collected...
GCTCCCAGGAAATGCGTTCAAATTTATCCCCGACCTTTTTCAGCGGATATTGCAGACGGTCGGCGTTGTGCTGGAAATACGCGATATTCAGACCCTTGCGACAGACATAGCCTGCGCTTTTGAGATTGGCCTTATCCCCCTTCACGTTGACGATGCGGTTCGCCTCCACTTCCACTTCCAGGCCGCAGTTTTGCGGGCAGAGAACACAGCTTGTTTTATGAATGGTTCCCATCATTGCTCCTTTTCTCCGGCAGCACAGCCGGATGTCAAATGCGCTGTTTGATGAACGCGGGGCTTTATGGCGCAAGGGTTTTAACCTTATTAGATATTTCCCCGCGGCGTCAAGTTTTTTGCGCACAACAATTTTGTTCTCCGCGCAACTTACTGATTTTACGTGTGTGACGAAAATAGCAAAGCCGCGATCTTTCGTTTACATCGGGTAGAACAGAATTACCGTGGTTTCTTACGTTCAGTTGCATGGGGAATTGCTTTCCGGAAGAGTTGATTCTTGCGTCCTTCTCCGTGCGCCGCGTATTGTAACAACTTGTTATTGTTGGAAGGAGAGGCAGAGGCAAAGGTGTGTGGAGCGCAACCCGAGGAAAAAATCGGTTGCGGTTTGGCCGCTCGGCATGCTAAACCACCCCCTGAATTCGGGGAAAATGACGAGCTTTTTTTTCATAATAAATAGAGAATTTTACTCAGTAATTATGGAAAGAAGGCCGGTTGAAATTCCGATATCGGGGGGCTTGCCGTGGCAAAAATAGTTACAGAGCAGCAGGGGAATATTGCAGTCTTGACCTTGAAAAACGGGGTCACAAACGCGATAAGTCCTGAACTTGTGGAGGAGTTGTCAAAAAACATTCAGGAAATCAGAAAGGAAGCGCGAGGGCTGCTTTTGTGCGGCGGGGAAAAGTTCTTCTCCATCGGCTTTGACCTTCCGGCCCTGATCACCATGAACAGGGCGGCATTGTCCGATTTTTTCTATAAATTCAATGAGGTTGCGCTTGCTTTATACACCTTGCCTTTTCCGTCTGTCTGCGCCCTGGCCGGTCATGCGATTGCCGGCGGAAACATCCTGGCGCTGGCCTGTGATTACCGGTTTGCCGCTTCCGAAACAAGAAAAATCGGGTTAAATGAAATCAGGCTGGGGCTTCCAGCGCCCTACCTTGCCGACATGATCCTGCGGCAGATCGTCGGTGATCGTGCGGCAACCGGAATGCTGTACAGCGGGGAATTCATTTCTTTAACCGACGCGGCAGCGATTGGACTGATCGATCAGATGTGCCTGACGGAAGAATTGAAGCAAGCTGCTCTGGAGAAAATCGCCGGACTTGCCGTCTTAAATCCTCGGCCATTTTCCGCGGTAAAAACGAATCGCTGTGAAGAGATCAAAAACAATTACGAAAAAAACGGCCGCGTAAAAAATGAGTTTTTTATCGATTGCTGGTTCACGGAAGAAACACAGAAAACGCTCATTGAGGCCTCCCGGAAATTTTGAAAAAACGCTCATGACGGCCTGCCGTCACAAAGGGACCCCATCCCTCCCTGCCCCTCTCTTTCAAGGGGAGGGGAGCTGGATGCAATTATTTCACTAATTTCATGGTGCATTTTCGAGTGAAAAAACAAAAAGTTATTGTCCTCGTAAGCGGGGGAATGGATTCAGTGACAGCCCTCTATGACGCCACCAAGAAATATCGCGTCGTCTGCGGGATAAGCTTCGCTTACGGCGCGAAACATAACGACCGGGAGATCCCGTTTGCCGCATGGCACTGCCAGAAACTACGGATCCCCCATATTGTCATTCCACTTGATTTCATTGGCGATCTGTTTACCTCCGACCTTTTGAAATCAGGCGGGGAGATCCCCGAGGGGCATTATGAAGAGGCAACGATGAAAAAGACCGTGGTTCCTTTCCGCAACGGCATCATGATGGCGATCGCGGCGGGCTATGCCGAAAGCGTCGGGGCCGAGGGGCTTGTCATTGCCGCGCACCGGGGCGATCATACCATCTACCCGGACTGCCGGGAGGATTTTATGGCTTCCCTGGGGGAGGCAATTCGGCTGGGTACCTACCGGCAAATTGAGGTGATCCGCCCATTTATCGCCATGAGCAAGGCGGAGATCGCGAAACGGGGGAAGACGCTGCGCGTGGATTTTTCCTTTACCTGGTCATGTTACAAGGGTGGAGATGTTCATTGCGGACGTTGCGGAACGTGCGTGGAGCGCCGAGAGGCGTTCATTATTTCCGGGGTAAAGGATTTGACCGTTTATGCCCAGGAGGGGCCGCTTCCCGCAAAACCCGGCAATGGGTGAGAAAAGACATGCATATCTCGGAGACCTTTTATTCCCTCCAGGGCGAGGGAATTCTGACCGGCCAGCCTTCCGTCTTTATCCGCACGGCGGGCTGCAATCTTCACTGCCGCTGGTGCGACTCGGGGTATGCGGCGCGGTTTGCCGACGGAGAGGAGCGAGCCATTGACAGTCTTGTTGCCGAGATTTGCCGTTATCCGACCAGATTCTGCGTAATCACGGGCGGCGAACCGATGCTGGCAAGGGGCATCCACGTTCTTGCCCAAAGGCTGGTTGCCTGCGGTCGGCATGTGACAATCGAAACGGCCGCCACGTTCCCTCCGAACGGAATCGCATGCACACTTGCGTCTTTGAGCCCCAAACTTGCCAACTCGACGCCGGACGCGGGTGTTGCGGCTGCCGTCCGGACCAGACATGAAGTGCAGCGCCTGCAGCCTGATGTGCTCAGAGACTGGATTGACCATTACGATTATCAACTGAAATTCGTGGTCTGCTCACCTGCAGATATCGCTGAAATACTGGCCCTGCTGGAAAAATTGGAGCGAAGCATCCCGCCGGAGCGGGTGCTCCTGATGCCGGAAGGCGTCGCTTCAGTTTCCCTGACCAATGCTGTTGAAGAGATCATTGCGGTCTGCAAGGAACACGGCTTCCGTTTCTGCGACCGATTGCATATCAGGCTTTACGGAAACAAAAGGGGAACATAATTATGACTTACCGCATCTGTAAAACAATAGAAATAGAGAGTGGGCACATGCTCTCCAAACATCAGGACAACTGTAAATACCCGCACGGCCATTCCCGCCAGGTCGAGCTCATTCTGGAAGCCGACGAGCTGGATGCCAGCGACATGGTGTGCGATTTTTCGGTGTTGAAAATTGCCTTGAAGGGGTTTCTCGATTCTTTCGATCACGCCATGTGCATGAATACAAAAGATGCCCTGTATGAAACCTTTAAAAAGGCCTACGGCGACAGGGTGATCGGCTTTGACGACACCGACCCCACGACGGAGGTGATCGCCCGGATGATATTTTTTCGAGCCCGGGAGGCTCTCGGAAAGTACGCCCGGGGGAAAAGGCAGCCATATTCACTGGCCACGGGGGTACGGCTGGTTCGGGTGAGGGTTTGGGAGACATCCACCAGTTGGGCGGAGTACGAAGAGTAAATCATCGGAAGACAGTCAGCCGCTTTTCATCTGAAGAAATTGAAAATTTCTCCCGAGTCTGTCGCCGGATAGGGTGACGATGTTTACACCCATATGGAAACAGGTCTGGGCGTTTTTTCCGGGGTGGTTGATACGGGCATTGCCACAAAAGCGGTGGCGAACATCTTTAATCTGGATTTTATCCCGGTCGTCAAGGAACGTTTTGACATGATCTGCGATCAGTCCGTATTTTTTCAGAAGGGCGTTCAGGTGCTGGTCGCGGAACTGGAAGGCGATGTTTTTCGTAAACGGGTGGAGCATTTGGGCAGCTATGATTTCAGCAGCGCCGGGAAAATACTTTATGCAATGGCTTAAAAAGCTGCTTTTGTTTGCATACGTAAGCACTATCCTCTTGCCATAGACTCCGGAACACGCTTCTCTCGGGGAGGCTTTACAAAAAAAGAGTTGTTATAATCAGCGCAATTGTTATATCTGACTGGCCGGTTTATTGGAAACAAGCACATAAAAATGTTTTTCAGCGCTGAATATTCTCATCGTTTCACTATCTTAATTGAGTACTTGGGGGATGTCGGAGCAGATAAAAAATAGAAGAGGGGGTGTGCATGGCAACGAAAAAGGCGGCAAAAAAAACGGAAAAGTCATCCTTTGGGCACCGCATGAAAGACGCCCGTGAAAAAATGGGGGTCAGCATCGAGGATCTTGCCCTGGAGACGGGATATGTGCATGAGAATCTAAGCGCGGTGGAAGAGGGAAGAAGTTTGCCGCCCGTATCGCTTGTTCTCCAGTTAAGCCGTGTGCTGAAAATGAACATGGATGAACCGGAGTCGGATAAGGGAAGCACCTCCAAAAGGCGCACCAAAGGGCACAAGATGAGGGTGGATTCCTATGCCTATACGGTGCTGAGCAAGCCGGGAACGGACAAGCACCTGCGCGGCTACCTGGTAAACGTGGATGCCAATACCGAGCATAAGGGGGTAGAGTACCACCATGAAGGCGAGGAGTTTGAATATGTGCTGAGCGGGGCCGTGACAGTCCAGGTTGGAGAAAATATAACCAACCTCTCCAAAGGGGAAAGCATCCATTTCAATTCCGGTCTGCGCCACAAGTTGAGTAATCCGAATGCTGAGCCTGCGGAGCTTCTTGTGATCATTTATGTTCCCTGAATTGGAGGAGAAAAAAGATGGCTTTTGAACTGACCCAGGAACAGGAAATGATCCGGCTGATGGCGCGGGATTTCGCCAAAAAAGAACTGGAGCCGTTTGCCGGAAAATGGTCGCAGGAGGAGATTTTCCCGGAAGCGGCCATTAAAAAATGGGTGAGCTGGGGCTTTTGGGGATGATGGTCCCCGCTGAATACGATGGCGCCGGCGCCGGGGCGGTGAGCTATTGCCTTGCCCTTCAGGAGATTTCCTATGCCTGCGCCTCAACGGGGGTGACGATGTCGGTGACGAACCTCTCCTCCGACCCGATTTTCAAATATGGGACTGAAGAGCAAAAGAGGCGTCACCTCATGCCGCTGGCAAGCGGGAAAATGATTGGGGCTTTTGCCGTGACCGAGCCGGATGCCGGCTCCGACCCCGGCTCCATGACAACCCGTGCCGAGGACAGGGGTGATCACTACCTGGTGAACGGTTCCAAGGTATTCATAACGAATGCGGGCTATGCCGGTGTTATTATACTGATTGCCCGGACCGGCGCCGAAAAATCGAACCGGGGGCTTTCGGCCTTTATCGTGACCCCGGATATGCCCGGTTTTAAAATAGGCCGCAAGGAAGACAAGATGGGGCTCCGCGCCTCCAATACCGTCGAGCTCCTTTTTGACGACTGTCTTGTGCCGAAGGAAAATCTCATCGGCAAAGAGGGTTTGGGATTCAAAATCGCCATGGTGGCCCTGGACAGCGGACGGATCGGCATCGCCTCACAGTCCCTGGGGATCGCCCGGGCCTGCCTCCATGAGGCTATCGGATACGCCAAGACCAGAAAACAATTCGGTAAAAGTATTGGTTCTTTTCAGGCAATTCAGTGGATGATTGCCGATACCGCCGCCGAAATCGAGGCGGCCCACTGGCTGACGCTGGCGGCGGCGGACAAAAAAGATCGGGGGGCGCCGTTTACGCGGGAAGCGTCAATCGCGAAGCTGTTCTCCTCCGAAATGGCTAACCGGGCGGCCTACCGCGCCCTGCAAATCCACGGCGGCTATGGATACATGAAAGAGTACAAGGTGGAGAGACTTTACCGCGACGCCAGGGTAACCGCCATTTATGAGGGCACTTCCGAGGTGCAGCGGCTTGTGATCGCCCGCGAGGTCATGGCGGACTAAGGCTTATGGCTAATAAAGTTAAGATGATAAATGCTGATTGATCCGTTAGATACGAGCAGGATTGCCATCATTGGACCGGGGCGTCTCGGAACGTCTTTTGCCTACAAGTTTGGCAGAGACGGCAAGCGCGTTGCCATCTACTACAAGGATGCCGATTTCTGCCGGACCATCAACCGTGAGCACATAAACCCCAAGCATCTTACCGGGGACATCGCCCGGCGTCTCGGCGGCATGGATAGGGTTCCCCGCCTTGCGGCGACCGTCAAGGCGACGAATGATCTCGACCGGATCGTTGATGAGAGCGACTTTATTTTTCTTTCTGTCACGATGGACCGTCTGCCCGAGATTCTTGATCAGATCGAACCGATCTTGCAGCGCAAGACGACAAATACCTGTTTTATTTCACCGATCAAGGGGCTTTCCGCTGTTGAAACTGTCTGCCAGCTTATCACCCCCTCTCAGCTCATCTCCCACCGCTTCTCCAGAATGGCCGAAAAGATATCGATTGTTTCCCTCGGCGGGCCTTTCTTTGATATGGATGTCGCGCTGGGGAATCCCGTCTGTCTTACGGTGGCGGGACCGAAACAGATCTGCGCCACCATCCGCAAGGAGTTTCTCGGCGCGAATCGCCGGGAGCTGACCTCTCTGTACAACTTTGACATAGTCGGGGCGGAGGCCTGCGGGGCGCTCAAAAATATCGTGGCGAATTTGAAGGGGGTTACCGATTGCCTGGCGCTGGGCGATTCGATCCCGGGGACTATTTTCTCCCGGTCCGGGGTAGAAATCCGCGCCTTGTCAAAAATTCTGGGGGGCAGCTTTCAGGCCTTTCAAAGTCAGGCCGGTGTCGGCGACATGTATGTCACGCTTGCCTCCGAAGCGAGTAAAAACCACCGCTACGGAAGCTATTTCTACGAGATGTTCAACGGCAATCCGGTGGATACCCATTTAAACGTGCTCAAAAGGATAGACGGAAAGCCGGAAGGCCCCAATACGATCTTGAATGTTCACAAATTTCTGGAAAAGCGCAATATGTACAGCCCGATTTTTCACTGCGCGTACAAGATTTTCAACGAAGAGCGCAGCCGGGAGGGGATAAAGGAGCAAATCATTAATGCCACGCAGTTCGACCGCCGGACCAGAGAATACATCGGTCCCGTTTCCCGTTTGCTTTATCGCCTTTTCCCGAATTTCTGGTACCGCCGGCACCGGGGCTTGTTTTCCAAACCCTGACTATCCGTGTTGCCATGGTTTATCGCCTGCATCCCGGCATGTTTTCGCATAGTGAAAAATTACGGAAGATGAAAAAAAATGTTGACATGCATTGCGGGGTTGTGTTAGGCGCTAATCACCAATCGATCAAGAGTGTTCGGGGACGCAGTTATGGATTCAAAAAATGCAATGCTTTTCTGGTGGTGGCAGACGATAAACGTCTGCCCTTAATCCTTTAAAAAGGGGTGCGGGCAGGGGGAAACCCTACCCATTGCACTTTAGAAGTCATCAAACAAAAGGCCATGGGAGGATCCCGTGGCCTTTTGTTTTGTCAGGAGTTTTTATCAACCAACTTTAAAAAGGAAAGGAGAAAATTGTTATGCAGACTAAAGTCGTTCTGGAGGATTACGAAATTCCGAAACAATGGTACAACATCCAGGCAGATCTGCCGAAACCGATGAGTCCCCCCCTCCATCCGGGGACCGGAAAGCCCGTTACCGCTGATGATCTGGCGCCGATCTTTCCCATGAACCTGATCGAGCAGGAGGTAAGCCAGGAGCGCTGGATAGACATTCCCGGCGAGGTGCTCGACAAGTACCTGCTTTGGCGGCCGAGTCCGCTTTACCGGGCGCGCAATTTCGAGAAACTCCTCGATGCCCCGGTGAAAATCTACTACAAAAACGAGGGAGTCAGCCCTGCCGGCTCCCATAAGCCCAATACGGCGATACCCCAGGCATATTACAACAAGGCCTTCGGGATTAAACGTATTTCTACGGAAACAGGCGCCGGACAGTGGGGAAGCGCCCTTGCCATGGCCTGCCAGATGTTTGATCTGGAATGTCGGGTATTTATGGTTAAAGTCAGTTACGAGCAGAAACCTTACCGGCGGTTGATGATGAACACCTGGGGAGCGCAGTGCTTCGCGAGTCCAAGTAACCTGACGGAAGCGGGACGACAGGTACTCGCCGCGCATCCCGATTCCCCGGGCAGTCTGGGGATTGCGATCAGCGAAGCGGTGGAAGATGCTGTTTCTCATGAGAATTCCCGCTATGCCCTGGGAAGTGTCTTGAATCACGTCCTGCTGCATCAGACGATCATCGGTCTCGAGGCGCAAAAGCAGTTTGAAAAGATCGGCGAGTATCCCGATGTCGTCATCGGCTGCGCGGGCGGCGGCAGCAATTTCGCGGGGATTTCCCTTCCCTTTGTTCGGGACAAGATACACGGAAAGCAGTTGCGGATTCTTGCCTCAGAGCCTGCCCTCTGCCCGACGATGACTCGGGGGCCGTTCGCCTACGATTTCGGCGATCTTGCCAAAAAAACGCCGCTTCTGCCGATGCACACCCTGGGACACGACTATGTGCCTGCACCCATTCATGCCGGCGGACTCCGCTATCATGGGATGGCGCCCATTGTCAGTCACCTGCTGAATTTAGGCCTTATTGAGGCGCAGGCTTACAATCAGCTTGACACCTTCGATGCCGGTGTTAAATGGGCGAGAACGGAAGGGTTTATCCCGGCGCCGGAGACTACCCACGCCATCGCCGCCGTTGTCGCGGAGGCCAGGCGGGCGAAGGAAGAGGGCAAGGAGCGAACGATCCTCTTCAACTGGAGCGGTCATGGGCTGGTCGATCTGGCGGCCTATGACGCCTATCTCAATGGCAAGCTGGAAGCCTATGAGTTTTCCGATGATGAGATGAAACGGGCGCTCAAGGCGATTGAAGGCCTACCCAAGCCTTAGAAGAGAATAAAACAGTTCTCTGTACGATGTCTTAGGCGTTTTTTCCTTCATTCCATTCCGGGGCCAACCTTTACAGGAAGGTCCCGGAATTTTTATTATGCTTGCGCAACTGAACGGGTATAAAATACAACAGAGCGGGAAATTCATCTTTAGTAGCAGCTTTGCCAAATAATATGATAAAGGGGGAAAACAGGCGGCCGATGGAAAACAAAGCAGAAAAGGCAGGATATTATAAAACCCTGATTATCAGATGCCCGCGCCTCGGCGGGGAGGTTCCCTTTGCCTACTGTGAAAAGGAGGGGGGCGATTTGCCTTGTCGTTTGTCCGTGAGCTGTTGGGAGAGACTATTTCCGGTTGAGGATTATCTTCGGGAAACCCTGTCGGCGGATGCCTGGACACTCCTGAACAGTCAATCTCCGAAGGATAAATTGACAAGTATTCTCGATATCGTCGAGAAGGCAAAAAAACGAGTCAAATAGTTTAACCATCAACAGGATTGAGATTGGAACCGGAGCTGTTCGATAAAAAAACCTCGGAAACAGACAACCGTCCGCTTGCCGACCGGATGCGTCCGCGGAGCCTTGAAGAGTACCTTGGCCAGGGGCATCTTCTGGGGGGCGACACACTGCTGAGACGGGCCATCGCGGAGGATCGCCTTTTTTCAATCATTTTCTGGGGACCGCCCGGTTCGGGAAAGACAACCCTGGCCCGCATATTAGCCAATGAAACCAAATCCCATTTCATCAGTTTTTCCGCCGTTCTCTCGGGAGTAAAGGAAATCCGCTCTGTGGTTGAGGAGGCATCCGGTTTGCTGCGGCTAAAAAGACGCCGGACGATTCTCTTTGTTGACGAGATCCACCGCTTCAACAAGGCCCAGCAGGACGCCTTTCTTCCCCATGTCGAAAGCGGTCTGATAACCTTGATCGGCGCAACCACGGAGAACCCCTCGTTTGAGGTGATCTCGGCGCTTCTGTCCCGGATGCGGGTTCTTACTCTTATGCCCTTTACCGTCGAGGAGCTCTCCGGGATAATCAAAAACGCCCTGACTGATGGTGAACGCGGGCTGGGCGCCCTCAACTTCGAGATTGATCCGGACGCCCTTTTGCATATCGCAGGCGCGGCGGACGGCGATGCCCGAACCGCGCTGAACAATCTTGAAGCGGCGGCCTCGCTTGTTGACAAAGGGTCGGACGTCCGGGGCCGGATTACCCGCGCCATTGTCGAGAAGGCGATTCAAAAAAAGGCCCTCCTGTACGATAAAGATGGCGAGGAGCACTACAATCTGATTTCGGCGCTGCACAAAAGCCTCCGGGGAAGCGACCCCGACGCGGCCGTTTACTGGCTGCGGCGGATGCTCATGGCGGGCGAGGACCCCCTGTATCTGGTCAGAAGGATGATCCGCTTTGCCTCCGAGGATATCGGGAATGCCGATCCGCGGGCTTTGGGCGTGGCAATAGATGCGATGCAGGCGTATCATTTTCTCGGTTCTCCGGAAGGAGAGCTGGCGCTTTTTCAGGCGGCCGTTTATCTGGCGACGGCCACGAAGAGCAACGCGCTTTATGAGTGTTACGGCAGAGTCGGACATGTTATAGAGAATACCGGGGCGCTTCCTGTGCCGATGCATATCCGCAACGCCCCGACCAACATGATGAAGGAGATGGGTTATGGGAAGGGATATCTCTATGCCCACAGTTTTTCCGATGCCTATGTTCCGCAGGAGTATCTCCCCGACGAACTCCAAGGGGGAAAGGGGCGTTTTTATTGGCCGACGGACCGGGGCTATGAGAAGATCATCCGGGAGAGAATGGAACAATGGCGCCTGCTGAAGGATTCCGGCGCTGAAAAGCAGAAAAAAAGATAAGAAGAGGCAGACCGGTCTTTGGTGATAACCTGAGAGCTTTGAATTTCTGCCTTCCGTGTCATGGCGAGGAGCAGAGCGACGAAGCAATATCTTGAATTATCTGATGTTTACGAGATTGCCACGCTTCGCTCGCAATGACAAATGCGATGTTTTTCAAAGTCTCAACCTGTCGGCGGCAACATTGGTTTTGCCGGAGATGGCAT
>Ga0334722_10007231_pt1 | contig 10799 bp, 11 predicted proteins | sample C3_bottom_MG_FD_207210 | JGI IMG/M metagenome (GOLD analysis project Ga0334722, IMG submission 207210) | Sediment microbial communities from Yellowstone Lake, YNP, Wyoming, USA - C3_bottom | ecosystem: Environmental > Aquatic > Freshwater > Lake > Sediment | place: USA: Wyoming | collected...
TAGCCAAATCAATCAGTTTCTGCGATATATCCGTGCCATGATACTTCAACTCTTTATCTTTTAGAATTTCCAATAGTCGCCCATTACCACAACCAAAATCCAAAATTTTTGCACCTTCCGATATATGATTTTTAATAAAACCCAAATCCGGCCAAAAAAAATTTCGCGTCCCTGAAAACTTTTCCGCCATTCGATCATAGCCGATTTCAGTTTCACTTAAAATTTTATTAATTACATTTCTTTTCATAATGCATAAATCCTACGACAATTTCATAAAATTAGCAATGGAGACAAGCGATAACAACTCAAAAAACCGCTAACTCAATCAATTAGCCTATTTTAGCTTAAATAAGGCAAAAGGTGAAATTATGGCCATTTTATTGATAATTTTACATATCACTAGATTTGCTTTAGATAAAAGCATAAACGACTAACTCTTTACAAAAAGCAAAAAATGTGCTAATATCACTTGTCGATATTGTGTCAAAAATGTTTTTTGAAAAATAAATATTCTATCAGTAAACCAATAGCGGCTTACTGAAAACTTATCTTACGGGGGCCACTACCATGAAAACTTGTAACAGAATTTCATACAAGACGAAGACAATCGCAGGATTCGGAGCGCTTTTATTTTTCATTTCAATTGGATTAACTTTTACAAATTTCAACATGGAAGAAAAGAAAAATCTTTTTATTTTAGCATATCTTATTCTAGCAACAAGCTTACTTATGAGCATATTTCTCATACGGAGTGTCATTGCAACAATAGGATGTGGGATAACAAAGATTGGCGAGAGCAGCACTGAAGTCTTTGATGCCTCGAAAAAAATCGAAGAAAATAGCCAATTACTGGCGACGACTTCTTCACAACAAATAACCAGTGCCCGGGATGTTTCAAATTCCATGAAGAGCATTTCATCGATGACCACGCATAATGCAGCAAATGCACGCATTACAAATGAGTTGATGAAGCACACAAATTCATCCATGGGACTTGCTGATACATCCATGCAAGAACTCTTAGCTATAATGCAGAGTATCTCTATCGCCAGCGAAAAAACATCTGGCATAGTTAAAACCATTGATGAAATCGCTTTTCAAACCAATCTTCTAGCCTTAAATGCAGCAATTGAAGCTGCGCGCGCGGGAGATGCTGGTGCTGGATTTGCTGTCGTGGCAAATGAAGTCAGAAGCCTTGCCCTAAGATCGGCAGAAGCTTCAATGGACACAACTAACAGGATTAAGGAAATTATTTTGCAGGTCACCACTAGCGTTCAAAAAGCGCATCAAGTCAATAAAATATTCAGTACAGTTAGCAATGATGCGAGTGAAGTGGCCAAGCTTCTCCAAGAAATTTCAGCAGCCTCTGCTAAGCAAGCAGACGAGGTTGTTCACGTTGAAAAAGTAATCATGGAAATGGAAGATGGCATCCAAAAAACAGCTACTAGCACAGAGGAATCGGCTATGGCAGCAGTCCATCTAAAAAAACAATCCATGCAAATGAATGGAGCCGTTAAATCCCTGGATGAAAATTTAAATGGGAAAAGAAATCAAAAGGAAGTCAAAAAAACTTCCCTAGTAAATGCAACTGATCGGAAGGATTGCTGGACCATCAAAAAATGCCCCAAGGAAAGACGGGACATTTGTCCAGCATATCCAGATAATGGCCAATCTTGTTGGAAAGTCAGCCACACAATGTGCGGTGGCTTCCAACAGGGGTCCGCTCGTGACAAAAAAGAAAAATGTCACGAGTGTCAATTTTTTCAGATGTCCCGCTGACAAGGAGGAGTGGTGATGTCGAAAAAGGGAGCAGGCGAATTTCGTCTCCTCCCTTTTATAATTCTCCCAGAGAGTTCTCCTAAAGCCGGGTTTTAGGAGAAGTTATTCGGACGATTGTGCTTTACATCATTATTTATATTATTGATTATTCTTAGCGAGTGTACTAAACTTACTAGATGAAAAAAAGCTATGACAATTTCATAAAATTAGCAATGAAAACGCCAACCAAGGATTCGCAAGATTTTGCCCGTCTCAAAAAGCGGATTTGCAAAGAACTGGGTGTGCAGCCACCCACCAATGCCGACATGCGCGAACATTACGAAAAAATGATCGCTCATAAGGAAATTGCCAGAAGCCCAATTTTTGAAAAAACACTGCTGAGCAAAAAAATCCGCACTGAGTCCGGCGTGGCAGTCGTAGCAGTGCTTACCAAAGCCTATCCTTGCCCCGGAAAATGCATCTACTGCCCCACGGAGAAGAAAATGCCAAAAAGCTACCTTTCCAATGAGCCAGCCGTTATGCGGGCTATCAGTGCCAAATTTAGCCCCTACAAGCAAGTCCAAAACCGCCTACGAGCCTTGGAGCTCAATGGCCATCAAATCGACAAAATTGAACTGATCGTGATGGGCGGGACTTTTTCCTATTTGCCGAAAAATTATCAACAAAGGTTTATTAAAGAATGTTTTCGAGCGTGCAACAATTATGGTCGTCATAATCCTGTAGAGACGCCCCGACGGGGCGTCTCTACGTTGGCGACAGAACAGAAAAAAAACGAAAAAGCCAAATGCCGAATGATTGGTCTGACATTAGAAACCCGGCCAGATTATATCGATGATGCGGAAATCATAAACTTCCGAAATCTAGGTTGCACTCGCGTCGAGTTGGGCGTACAAAGCATTTTTGATGATGTTTTGAAATTCAACAAGCGCGGCCATGATATCCAAAGGACTATCGAGGCCACCAAGCTCCTGAAAGATGCCGGCTTCAAAATCAACTATCACATCATGCCAGGACTGCCTGGATCAGATCTGAAAAAAGATTATCAGATGTTCCAAGAACTTTTTTCCAACCCCGCCTTCCAACCGGACATGCTGAAAATTTATCCGACCGTAGTTACCAAAAATACAAAATTGCACTCCCTTTGGAAAAATGGAAAATACAAGCCACTTGGCGACACAGAATTTGCCAAGTTTGTTTTGCAAATCAAAAAAGAAATCATCCCGCCCTATGTGCGCATCGCTCGCCTTGTGCGTGATGTGCCCACTACCTCCATTATTGCCGGCCCCACCATTTCCAATCTGCGCCAAATCATCGAAAAAGAATCCCGATGCCAATGCATCCGTTGCCGTGAGGTCAAATCCGATTACACAATCGGTGAAAAAATTATTTTAGACCGCATTGATTATTCGGCTTCGGATGGCCAAGAGATTTTTTTACAATATGTTTCGCAAGATAAGAAAAAACTTTTTGCACTGTTGCGCCTGCGAATTTCTTCCATGCACGATGTAGAGACGCATTACAATGCGTCTCTACGATGCAACACAATGCACAAATTATTGCCCGTCCTCAAAAACGCCGCCATCATCCGCGAAGTGCACACCTACGGCAAATTGACCAAGATTGATACTCAGGATAAAAATTCCCCCCAACACATCGGACTGGGACGCAAATTGATGCTGGAAGCTGAACGCATCGCCAAACAGGAATTTAACCTATCAAAAATTGTAGTAATTTCAGGCATTGGCGTGCGCGGATATTATCGAAAATCCGGCTACAAATTGCGGAATACTTATATGATTAAAAAGCTATAAAAAACGGAGCTGAGCTCCGTTTTTTTTATTCCAAGCAATATTTTTCCAATTCTTTTTTGCTTTTAAGATATTTTGCATTGTCATTCAAAAAAATTTCGTATGATTTCAGAGATTCAAACTGTCCCAATACAACCTCTTTGTTGCAAAGCGTTCCATTGCGTATTCCACGGTAATCAAGAACACTGCAATATTTCCAGTCATTATTGCCATATCCATGAATAACATGATTTACATTTACATAAGCCGAGAGATACAACAAGTATTCATTTGAATCTATGTAAATAGCTTTGAACCTACCTTGAAAAAGAGAACCACTGCGTTTGTATTTTTTATTGAAATAATTAGTGTATCCAGTACTGACCTTATGCATAAATTTTTCAATCCCTTTATCCGAAGTTTGCTTTAAAATGAGGTGATAATGATTTGGATTAAGGCAATAAGCAATTATCTCGACCAGCTTGTCACCGGTGTCATCGGAGCTCAGCTCCGATTCGGAGCTGAGCTCCGAGTTCTTGGCACTCTGTATTCTCAGCCTTTCTTCCCTTATGAGATTATTATTAAATTCTCGCATATTTTTCAGAAAGCGCACATAATCACTGTCATCTAAAAAAACCTCGCGTTTATCCACGCCGCGATTATAAACATGATAATATTCGCCTTTCGCAAAAACAATTTTACGCATACAAGAATTATACCACAAAAAAAATCGGAGCTCAGCTCCGATTTTTACTTTTTGCAAATAGATTCAAATTTAAATCAATTCCTCCTAATTATTTTACATTCTCTTAAATACATAGCCAAAAAAAACTAAGATTTGCTTATTTTTTTGAAGTGAAATAGAAAGTATTTCTAACGAACGCACCCTATTTGCTTCTTCCAGGGCTTTTTCCAATGTTTCTTCACTTTCATACATGACTTTTACAATATCCTTCATTTCTTGAATATCCCAACCAATTGTCTTGACCCTACTAATAATATCGTTAGGTGTACGGCTTCTTTTAAGTGCTTTTATAATTAAATCTATATCTTCTTCATATTTGCCATTTAATAAATTCTTTAGATAGTTTGCTGGCCCATATTGTAATTCCTCAATTAAAATCTTCCTATCAGCATTCTCTTTTGATTTAGAAGCTTTTATAAGCCTCCCTAAAAATTGTTCAGATATAGATTCTAGCTCTGTGCCAAGATGCCAAATTCCACTCAAACTAAGACCTTCTGCATAATCTTCTGGTTTTATCTTATTTTCCGATGCAACACCTTCAGGATTATTAATCTCCGTACGGACTTCAGCAAGTCTCGCCTCATCATTCTGCGGCATACCTTCAGCAGAAGATGTTTTTAGTTGATTTGCCAATTCAATAATTTTATCAGCATCACCAATCTCAACAGCTTCTCGAAGATTTATTTTTATGTTTTCCTCATATGCTTCTTGCTCATCCTCGCTCAAAAATTCTTGCCGCTTATCTTTCAATAATTTCATTTCTTCTCCCAATTCTAAAATTCTTTCAGAATCTTCGGAAACAATGGACTCAGAAAGCTGACTTTTAGAATTTTCAATGCCTTCTTCAGCCTCGTCAAGCCGTTGCCTGTTCGGGCTTGTGGGTTGCTCTTCAAATTGCGCCATATTATTTTTTTATTTGATTAAACCTACTTTAATTCTACCCCCCCCCTAAAAATGTCAACCCTCCAAAAATCGGAGCTGAGCTCCGATTTTTATAAAATCTGCCAGCTATCGACTGAAAGATATTTATATGGTAAAAAGTAGTAAGGTATAGGGGGAATAATCATTGATTAAAAGATAACATCATGTCTAAAATTATCATCGCCGCGGGACCGGTCATTGTGGAAAATAATCAAGTGCTGTTAAACCAGCATGGGGAAAACGACTTCTGGAAGTTTTGTGGTGGCCGGACTCAAGACGACGAATCCCTGATGGAAACTGCCTCACGTCGAGCCAAGGAAGAGATGGGAATCGAAATTGAAATCATTAACCAAACGCCCTACCTGATGCACATCACCAAAGAAATCGACCAAGAAAAAATCGACGTCATTCTAGTTCACTTTCTGGCCAAAAGAATTGGCAACATCCAACCTGGCGCTGAAATCCGCCAATGGAGCTGGATTGATATTACTAATCTAGACAAAGAAGCTCTCGGTCCCAACATTCTGCCCACTCTCGAATATTTTCACCTAACTGCCTAATGCAAATTGCGATGCCCAGCCACCCTTGACAGGTGGCTTTATTTTTATTCCAAAAGAGTTATAATAACTCATAAGTATAATTGCAATAAATTCTATGAAAATCACCAACCATATCATTAAGCTTGCCACCAGCGCCACTTTGGACTTCATCGACATCACGGAAAAAATCCAAGAAAAAATCAAAGAGGCTGCTATTGAAAAAGGCATCGTCAACATCCAAAGCCTCCATACAACCATGGCTATCATCGTCAATGAAGCTGAGCCGCTCTTGATTTCTGACATGAAAGATCGTCTAGAAAAAATAGCTCCCCAGACCGATACATATTCCCATGACAATTTTGAAATTCGCACTGTCAACATGTGCGACGGAGAATGTGCCAATGGACATTCACATAACAAAGCCATCCACTTGCCAACTTCAACCATTTTGAATATACTCGAAAGCAAGTTGCAGCTCGGAACCTGGCAAAGAATCTTTGCCATTGAGCTGGATCGATCCAGACCCAGACAAGTTGCTTTACAATTCATTGGGGAATAATTCCCAACAAATCATAGGGGAGAATTGCGATGAAGCAAATTCTAGAAATTCCAGGTTTTTTAGGCTTGGCCATAACCGGGTTTTCCATGGCTATAATAATCATTCTTACCGTTTTCAGTGCCATTGCGTTGTTTCAAAAGATGCCTGATGGAAAACTCAAACAATCCATCCATGTCGTTATTTTTACGCTCCGATTATTTTCAGAATTATTTTTTCCAGATTCACACAAATATCCCAAAAAATAACTGACACTATCGCCACTTTCAAAAAAACCTTGAAGCTATAACTCTGCTTCAAGGTTTTTTCAATTTCACCTACCGGCCAACTGTCCGCAAGCGCCTTGGATTTCCTCACCCAAACTTTTGCGGATAGTGACGCCAATCCGATTTTTTTCCAGATAATCGCGAAACATCGCGGTGCGCTCCTTGGAAGAAGATTTGAACTGTGAGTCAGTGGAATTATAACGGATCAGATTGACATGCAGTAGCTGCAACTTGCCGATTGATTTTACAAACCGAATTAACTTATCCGCATCTTCGCTACTATCATTTATGTCAGACAACATCACATATTCTAAAAAAACTTTGCGCTTGGTTTTGAGAAAATAATTTTGTAAAGCTATTTTTAATTTCTCCAGATTATTTTTACGATTGATTGGCATTGATTCACTTCTTTTCGCATCATCTGCAAAGTGCAGTGACAGCGCCAAATTGACTTGGGGAAATTCAGTCGCCAATGCCTCGATGCCTTCCGGAATGCCAGAGGTGGAAACTGAAATGCTCCGTGCGCCAAAGCCAAAAAGTGTCGGATCAATCAAATCACGCAGACTCTGGCTGACCTGCCCCCAATTCAAGAGAGGCTCCCCCATTCCCATATATACGATGGTGCTGATATCATAATTTTGAATTTTGTCATTTGGATTTTGGATTTTGGATTTCCGTAAGTGTTGGATCCAAAACAAGATTTGATCCGTAATTTCCTCAGCCGTCAGATTCCGCTTAAGACCCATCTTGCCGGTCGCACAAAATTTGCAACCAATCGCACAACCAACTTGGCAAGAAATGCAAGCTGACCAAACTCCAACCTTAGGCGCGATCAAAACCGCCTCAATCAAGTTTCCGTCCTGCAATTTCAACAGTGCTTTCATAGACTCTCCGTCCTTGGAAACTAAAACTTGTTGCACTTCAAAAGACAATATGGAGATTTCCTTGGTCAACACTTCCCGCAAATCCTTAGACAGAGTGGAAATCTCCGCAAAACTTGAAATTCCATCTCGAAAAATGGCTTTCTTTATCTGAGCCGCTCGGAATTTTGGTTGATTTTGCGCCTGCAAAATTGTCTCTAATTTTTGTAAATTCATACTGTGAGCATGTTAGCACGTTAGCATATTAGCAGAAAAGTTTGACTTTAGAAAGCACCATTGGCACGTTGGAACGTTGGAACGTTAACATATTATCACGCCAGCAGAAAAACTCGGTCTTAGGCCCGCTTCTTTTGCCCATTCAAAAAGCTAATCTTTAGGCACTGTCTTGCGCATTACCATTCAACTCTTTGCTTGACTTCTTGCTCAAAACAAGCTATTATTTGTAGCAACTTAACTATAGTTTTTTCACAATCAAATCAACCCTCAAGAGGCAACATGAACAACAATTTCGACAAATTCAAACCAAAACCATTGAGCAAGGAAGTGAAGAAGCTACGGTCGGCACTCCGAAGAGAGTTGCAAGAAAAAATAGCTCCACTCATTCAGCATGAACATACTATAAATGTTCAAGCCCATGAACTTGAAGATGGTGTGAGTTTTCATGCCAGCATTGAGCTCATCAATCATCCACAACAAACCAAAACATTCCTTTATAATAAAACGCTCATTGAACTCAATGCGCTAATTGTTCAGCATTTCGATTCTATCGCATTCCCCTTTGTAAGCAAAATTAAAATGCGTCCAACGACCCTAAATGCTGCTATTAACGAAGAAGACATGCTATGTGACGGCAAATTAACCATCATACCAGGTATCAAAGCCACTGGAGCATATCCAGATGTTATCTATCAGCTCAGAAATGAAGCGGCAGACTTGATCGTCTTCATTAGCTCGACCATCACGTAGCCACCGCTTTCAACCGAAAAACTAAAAAAGGCATCCAGTCAACCGACTGTTTGCCTTTTTTCAATTTTCATTTCAACTGCAATTTTCGCAATTCCGAAATTTCATCCCGAATGATGGCCGCTTTTTCAAATTGTAAGGCCTTGGAAGCTGCTTTCATTTCCCGTTCTTTTTGCTTAATATAACCCTGAATGTCCTCAAGCGATTCTAACTGAGCAAAGTCACGCGAAAATTCCGGCCGGATTTCATGATCCACAATCGATTCAATATTTTTCTTGATAGTTTGTGGCGTGATGTGATGTTTTTTGTTATAAGCTATTTGCACCGCCCGCCTGCGATCAGTCTCATCAATCGCCCGCTTCATTGAGCCAGTGATTTTGTCTGCATACAGAATCACCCTCCCCGAAACATTGCGCGCCGCTCGACCAATGGTTTGAATGAGCGAAGTCTCACTACGCAAAAATCCTTCCTTGTCGGCATCTAGAATCGCAACTAGTGACACTTCCGGCAAATCCAAACCTTCCCGCAAAAGATTCACTCCCACCAGCACATCGAATTCACCGCGCCGCAGATTTTCCAAGATTCGGATACGATCCAAAGTTTCCACCGAAGAATGCAAATATTCCGCCTTGATTTTGTTTTCCAGCAAAAATTCCGACAAATCTTCCGCCATTTTTTTCGTCAGTGTCGTAATCAAAACCCGTTCACCTTTTGCCACCACTTTTTCAATTTCCGGCAAAACATCTTTCACTTGTCCCTTAGTCGGCTTAATTACAATTTCAGGATCGATAAGCCCTGTTGGCCGAATGATTTGCTCCACAATCCCATCATTATTTGAATTTTGAATTTGTGATTTTGAATTTATTTGAGATTTGTGATTTTGAATTTTGGATTTCTCCAATTCATATTTTGCCGGCGTAGCAGACGTAAAAATCATTTGATTAATCTTACTTTCAAACTCACTAAACTTCAGCGGTCGATTGTCAAAGGCGCTCGGCAAGCGAAAACCGTTTTCCACCAAAGATGTCTTGCGGGAAAAATCACCGCTAAACATTCCACCGACTTGCGGAATGGTCACGTGCGATTCATCCACCACCATCAAAAAATCTTTCGGAAAATAGTCGATCAAGGTGTCCGGCGCTTCACCCGCCGAACGCCCCGTCAAATAGCGTGAATAATTTTCAATCCCGTTGCAATAGCCGATCTCGCGCATCATCTCAATGTCCTGACGCGTACGGCGATTCAATCTTTCCGCTTCTAATAATTTGCCATTCTTTTTCAAAAGTGCGACTTGTTCATCCAAGTCTTTTTCAATCGCGCTCTGCGCTTCTTGCATGATCGGCTCCGGCACCACAAAATGCTTGGCTGGAAAAATCGCAATTTTATCAAGTTTTCCCAACTCACTCCCAGTCAAAAAATCATATTCAAAAATTTTCTTAACTTGCCCATCCTTGAGTTCAATGCGCGTCACGATTTCCCGCGCCGGCGACATGATTTCCACTGTTTCCCCCGTCACCCGGAATTTGCTGCGCCCCAAAACATCGGTGCGCAGATATTGCATGTCAATCATTTCTTTCATGATTTCATCCCGCGAAATTTTCTGACCAACTTTGATTTCTAAAGTGATATCGCGATAATATTCCGGCGAACCCAAACCATAGATGCACGACACCGACGCCACAATAATCACGTCTTCGCGTGACAGCAAGGCAGCAGTCGTCGCATGACGCAACCGATCAATCTCCTCATTGATCTGCGATTCTTTTTCAATATAGGTGTCGCTTGATGCGATGTAGGCTTCCGGCTGATAATAGTCATAATAAGACACGAAATATTCTACCGCATTCTTGGGAAAAAAAGTCCGAAACTCCTGCGCCAACTGCGCCGCCAAAGTTTTGTTAGGCGCGATCACCAAAGTCGGCTTCTGCACCTGCTCAATCACATTGGCCATCGTGAAAGTCTTGCCCGACCCCGTCACGCCCAAAAGCGTCTGGAATTTCTGCCCAACCTTGAGGCCCGCCACCAGTTTTTCCACTGCTTGTGGCTGGTCGCCTGCCAATTTATACGTTGAAGTTATTTTAAATTTCATAAAATTTAACAACACTTGGTTGATTTACCCCGTGATAATTCGCCGCGAATTGTTTTACGGGGTCCCCAGCTGGTTTATATTTTGAATTTATCTTGAATTTCATAACCTATTATCCAGCTTTATTTTTTAATTTTTTATTTGCCAATTTCGATTTATTTTTTGCACTTTCAATTGCATTTAAGGCAACCTCATCAAAATCAACATCCTCAGCTACTTCAATTTTTTTATACTCGTCAAATTTTTTATCTGCAATTTCTACCATCAATTCATGCG
>Ga0334722_10007232_pt1 | contig 10794 bp, 8 predicted proteins | sample C3_bottom_MG_FD_207210 | JGI IMG/M metagenome (GOLD analysis project Ga0334722, IMG submission 207210) | Sediment microbial communities from Yellowstone Lake, YNP, Wyoming, USA - C3_bottom | ecosystem: Environmental > Aquatic > Freshwater > Lake > Sediment | place: USA: Wyoming | collected...
AATTGCACCTGGTGATGGACAACTATGGAACCCACAAACATCCAAATGTCCAAAGATGGCTATCGCGTCATCCGCGCTTTGTGACGCACTTCATTCCGACCAGCTCAAGTTGGCTGAATCTTGTCGAGCGTTGGTTCGGAGAACTGACGGGAAAACGATTACGCCGTGGTGTCTTTGTCAGCGTTGATGCTCTCACCGCTGCGATTCAAGAGTATCTGGCTACTTGGAATAATGACCCAAAGCCGTTTGTATGGACAGCAACCGTCGAATCAATTGTTGAGAAACTCAGCCGATGCAAACAGACACTGGAAAAAATTCAGCCTGGCTGTACGGCACCTCGGTCCCGAAAGAAAAAAGCTGATAACACCAGTCGTTTGTGAGACACTACACTAGCTTCATGGATAGCGTTAGCCTTGGAGTTTGCTACAAGAATGCAAAGGGAATATTCAACGCAGAGATACGAAAATATATTCAGCAGTTGTTAGCCGCGAAGTTGCCTGATGAACCAGATGAAATAAGAAAGATAATATATGTGCCGGTATCTCATTACCTATCATCCGCATATGGCATATCATATCCGGCGAGCTGGTCGGATAGTCAAATTGTCACTTTCGAGAACTATTTTACTGATATGTTTGCAAATATATCACTAGCGAAGTTTGTAGGGATGATGCATGCTGAATTAAGGGGAGATTCTCATCCGATTAAGAAAATCAGCACACTGCGCTACCCTCAAGCAGCAAAGGAACGGTGGGAATTTGCGAAAGGGAACCGAGACAAGCTGGTAAGAATTGAGGCGGAAACCATCGCGAAAAATTACTTGTTACCATTTATCAATAAACTACCGCTTGAGCTTAGACTGAGCATTCTATCAAAAACAAAAGCCCTTCCTAAGGACAAATATGATGGTTGTCTGGAAACGATCTTGGAAAGTTTGCCATCATTAAAAAATCATACTGAATTAATGGCAATGACTGCAATAAATCCATTGAGGAAGGCAAAACCCTCTGACTTCTATGATATGGAAATGCTTGCTGTGCCTTTAGCTTATGCAGATGCTGTCGTGTCTCAAGATAAATGGATGCGTGACATTGTTTGCGAACGCGGCACATTTCTTAAAAGAAATAGCTGTAAATATATTTCTGATCTGGATGAATTTAAAGCATATTTAGAGTCGATATAGCCGTCGCCTGAATGGCTTGGCAATGTACGAAATCTTGCAGCTCAGGCACTGCATGGTTTAACATACAAAAATACGAGGTTGGATTGTTAGTAGATAAAAGGCAGATTGAAGGTAAAGACGTTTATATTTTTGAGTCTCACTCGACGGCGCTCGTTCCGTGGGGCCAGATAAGAAGCAAACGTTCAAATGCTCCGAATCTAATTACACTTGATTACCATACCGATACGCACGAAGCCTTCTTGCTCCATTACGGTAAACAATTTAAAGGTGAATATTTTAGTAGCGGCGACGATGCGTTTGAAAAACTCAGAGAGCTGCTTCTGTCTAAGATAGACGTGCTAAATGATGCGTCGTTATGCGAAGCTGCAAATAAATTAAGGAATGATGAGCACATTGATGCAGCTATCGGCGCGGATATAATCGACTTCGCTTATGTAATAAGTTATGATGGCCAATGTACACAATCCAGAGAAGAAATAAAATACTATGAAGAAAATTATGGAGGCGTAAATTTTATTAGAACTAGATTTGAAGGACCGCAGACACCGCTTCCAACTCGACCTTACACTTATGATGTGCCGGAATCTAAGATATTTGTAGTCGATGATTCTGAGGGTTTTGAATATAATAAGAACAGTAAGGTTGATCAGGAAAAGCAACATTACGATTTTGCTATTGAAAGTCCATACCTTGATAGAAAATTGCTGATTATTGATGAAATGGGTTTATCTGCGGGCGTCAAGAATGTACTTGCGCAGGACTACATTTTGGATATTGATTTAGACTATTTTAAAACACGTAAGTCGATCGAGCCACGAGATAAGAAGACATTTTATCATCTAATCAAATCAGCACAAGCGGTGACAATCGCAATGGAGCCGTACTTCGTTAACGAGGAAAAATATCCGGGCGAAGAGATCGACCCTGAATTTCTCTTGGCGGCCTTGTTGGAGCATATACATTCATCGCTCGTCACGTAACAGCCTATAGTAGTTCATTATTGGAGATAGAATGAACGATAATTCAGACAAATCAAATCAGGGCGATGAACAAGAACTTTCCGGGATACATTTCTTGGATGATGCAGAAACCTGTGAATTTACAGTTGTTGAAAATGATGATGAATTCAGGACATATCATCAGGAATCACAACCCGGCCTAAAAATCATCGCCCAAAAATATCGCAGCTGCGAGGGTCTGCTTGTTAGCCCAGAAGCTGGCGACTTTACCAAATGGCTTAGACGCAATCATCCAGAGCTGAATATTGGTATTTCTAAGAAAGACGGTATATTAGTTCTGCATAGCAGTGACTATTGGATGCCTCTGGTGTATCTTGGTTCCAATATTGCGCTTCCAATCTATTTAAACCTTGTATCGAGTTATATTTTTGCACGCATGAAGGGCGCGCTACGAAATGAGAAGGCACGGGTTCACTTAGAGGCTGTCTACCATGATGAAAAAGAAGGGGTCTCGAAAAAGTTTCACTATGAAGGGGATTCCGAAGGTTTACAAAAAATTATTAAGAAAATAGACCTTAATCGATTTTTGGATAAATAAATGTTTAGCACTGAACAAGTTAACGCTCTGTTTCAAAAGTTACGGCTCCGTATTCTTCATGCTTTATATCAGATAGACGGCCTTTGTTTTGAAGAATGCGAAAAAGACTTGACCGAAATGCGAGCAGTCATAAACGCGCACGGTCAAAGCTGGCATAGTGAAATAGATGAAGTACTCAACGAAGTGTATGTTGTTAATAGATTTGTTGATCTTCTTTCGTCATATTCAACGACCTGGTTGAATATATCCAAGAAGAAATATTCTGCGTCATGGGGAAGCCTGCAAAGCAGCATGGATCATTTACGATCAGTGAAGAAGTTTACAAATGGAACTAGCTCGATCATACTTGATTTCTTTGAAAATCAGCTAATTGAATTGGAGAAACTTTATCCGTATAAAATATTTGTAAGTATGGGTGCTTCAGTCGAATGGTTTGAATGTAGTATCTGTGGCAAAGACATGGACTCTCTTGAATGTGAGCATATTAAAGGCGAATTGTATCGAGGGAAATTAGCTTACGCAACGGCAAAAAAAATAGGCAGCATTGATCATGTAGCTATGGTTAAGTATCCACAAGATAAGCGGTGCGTAATTCAGTACGATGACGACGGGCCTCAATTTAAATTGGTACGATACGTGACTGATTTGTTGACTACTAAAACGATGAGCCCTTTTTCTTTTCATCATTTAGAATATTCAAAGCGTATGGAAACTAACCCGGACTTTAGAAAATTGCCAAGGAATGAAAAATGCTATTGTGGCAGCGGAAAGAAATTCAAAAAATGTTGCGAAGATAAAAAGTTGGTTGAATTCGATCACGTTGACATCGTTCCGCGCAAAACTGAGCTGTCAAACATATTTCCATCTTCAGCTGGTGCTCCATAAGATAAGCCTAACTTATATTTATGAACAAAACAGTCATTTGGGCATTACGCCACTGGATACGCATTTTTACTGCATGAACCTATTCTCTTTATTTGAAGTTAACTTTGTCTGATTCTAATCAGGAAGATATCTCTGGGCTGTTTGACAAAGGGCAGCGGCGACGCTACCGCAGCAGTTGAAGGGGCTTTTTCAGCAAACTACAGTCGAAACATTTTTCTACTTGTATAAAACTGGTCATCAGATATGAAACTGGTTCATAGAGTCACAAGTAACCACGGCTTGAGAAGCCAGACGACATGGAAACTGCTGGCGGCAAAAAATGCGCCGGCAATTATCGGAATATTGCATACCCATCTTTTCGGGGACGTGCGGCGACTTTCGAGCTCTATTCTGCATGAACGGATAGCTCAAGATTTGCGTGTGCTAAAAGAAGCGGGATTTGAGGATCTAGAAAATAAACTTGAAGCCAAAGCCTATTTGCAGCAGTGGCTATCTGATGGATATCTTGAGAGATCATATGATGCAAAAGTCGGCGAAGAAGTATATGAGTTAAGCGCCGGGGCAATCCAGGCCATCAGGTTTATAGAAACCCTTTCTCAGCAAAGGTCGGTCGCAACCGAGAGCCGTCTCTCCATGGTTATTCAGCAGCTTACCCAACTTACGACAGAAACAGACCCGGATCCCGAATCACGCGTTAAAAGTCTGATAGAAGAGCAAACACGAATCCAAGTAAAGATTGACGCGATCAGATCGGGAGATCAAAAACCGCTCGCAGAAGATCGGGCTTTAGAGCGGTTGAGGGAAATCATTCTACTGGTATATGAACTGGCAAATGATTTCAGGCAAGTTAGGGACAAATTCAACCAGCTGAATCTTCAGCTGCGCGAAAAAATTATTGAAAGTGAAGAGTCACGCGGAGGAGTGCTGGAGGAGCTTTTTGCGGGAGTGGATGTTATTGCTGAAAGCGATGCCGGCAAGACATTTAGAGCATTCTGGTCTTTACTCACTGATCCTCAACAAAGCATGGAGCTGGAAGTATCCCTGGACCAGCTCACGGAGAGGGAGTTTTCAAAATCTTTAAGTCGCGAGGAGCGGAAATTCCTGTTAGGAATGACAAGGCTCCTGTTAGTACGTGGAAGTGACGTGCATGAAACACTTCAGTTTTTTGCCAGGAGCCTGAAACAGTACGTGACAAGTCGGGAATACCTGGAACACCGGCGATTCAGTCAAAAAATAAAAGAAGCGCAGCGTCTGGCTTTGGAAATAAAAAACACTGTAAATCCTACCGATCAAATAGGTTACAATCTCCGCCTCACCAGCATCAAACTCTCCTCTGTTTCTCAATTAAAGCTAAACGATCCAAGCCTCCATTATTCCAAAACCGGTATAGACCTCGCAGGTCCTCCAAGAATTTCCCTCGAATCAGTCAGCGAGATGGTCGCAAATTCCGAGATCAACTTCAGGCAGCTCAAAAAAAATATTCAAGCCATAATCATAAACGGCAACCAGGTTACCATTAAGGATATCTTGGATAAGTATCCCGCAGAACAGGGACTTGGGAGCGTAATAGGATATCTCTCAATAGGCACACGGCACGGAGTATTGTCGAGAGACAAGGAAGAAACAGTGCAATGGAAGGGTATGGATGGGCAGTATCGCATCGCCCGGATCCCTTGCATGTATTTTCAGAAAGGCTGTTTCGATGGCAGACAAAAAGCAAGATAACCTTAACCCTTTATCCGATAATGTTAAGAATGAACCGCTTTATCCGGGCGACACGGGATCCCTTCCTGGGGATGCGCGACGTGTATTGACGCATCTGCTGGCGGGACCGTCCCTGGAGGAAAAGCGTCATGCAATCATGTGGCCGGCACTTCTCAGATATGAAAAGGAAATTCGAAGCAGGCTTTCTGAGTTGTTCCTGGATCTGGAGGTCGACAAAGAGCTGGGTGTTGCATTCATTCGTCAGGCGCGAACCGGTGATCTGGATGCCCCGATCTTGGTTCGTCAGTTGTCCCTTACCTACATGCAGTCGGTCCTGATATTGTATCTTCGAAAGTTGCTTATGGATGCCATTGCGAGAGGTGAACCGGCGATTACTTCTCATACTGAAATCTCCGAAGAAATGAAGTTATATGATACCGCCGACAATACTGATCGCGCAGGTTTCGAAAAACATGTATCCTCAGCGATCGACAAGATGAAGAAAAACAGTATATTGAGTCTCATCCGCGGGAGCGAAGACCGCTATGAAGTATCAGCAACTTTAAAGTTATTGTGCACGCCAGAGGACGTTGATGCTTTTACCCGCCAGTATCAAAAGCTTCGGGACGGCGGGTTCAAGGAAACTACCGAGGGAGCGGAATAAAATGTCCATGAATGATAAATGGCGGGAGCAGCAGTTCCGGATGAGACGTCTCCAGGTTTGCAACTGGGGAACGTTCTCCGGTCTTCATATCGTACCTATCTCAGAAAAAGGCCACTTGTTTATTGGCCGATCAGGATCAGGCAAGAGCTCTCTTCTTGACTCAATTTCTGCCCTACTGATCCCTCAACGGTGGCGGGAATTTAATGCAGCGGCAAAAAAGGGTGAAAAAGGGAGGCACGATAGAAGCTGGGTATCCTACATCCGCGGAGCTTGGAGTGAACAAACCATGGATGATGGCCAGATCGCAACGCAGTTTCTCCGGATGGGAACGACGTGGTCGGCGCTCGCGCTTGAATATGGAAACCAACAAGGGCAAATTGTTAGTCTTATTCAGCTACATTGGATCAAAGGCAATTCTAATCAAGAGGGTGATGTAAAGCATCATTTTATGATCGCAAAAAGATCATTTGATGTAAAAAAAGAATTGGAAGGTTTTCAGGACACGGATATCCGCAAACTAAAGCAAAGACTCGTCGAGGTTAAGCCATTCGATACATTTGAATCCTATGGTGAACATTTCAGACATCTTTTCAGCATCGAAAACGATATTGCTCTTAAATTGCTCCAGAAGACACAAGCAGCGAAAGATCTTGGCAGGGACCTGAATGAATTTTTACGGGATTTCATGCTTGATACGCCTGAAACATTTGATGTCGCGGATCGGCTTGTTGAAGGTTTTACAGAGCTGAATTCCGCGCATTCAGAGGTTGTTGATGCAAGAAAGCAAATTGCAGTGTTGATCCCTGCAAGGGAAGACTACCGGCAGTATAAAATTATCGAGGAAGAGATTGTTCAGCTGGCTGAGCTGGAAGCATCAGTAGAACCATATAAAAATCGGCAAGAAAAAGTGCTTGCTGAAGATGCAATTAAGAAGCTGCATGCCCAGGACATGGGATTGGAGGCACAGGAAAAGCAGCAGCTTCAAACATATCTTGATCTATCCAAACATCTTAAGCTGCTCGAGGATGAGTATGGCGAGAAGGGCGGCGCACGTATACAGGAATTGGAACGCGATATAAAGGATGCTGAGCGGGAGAGCGCTGATAGAACGACAAAGGAAACCCAGGCAGTAAATGCATGTAAAACCCTTGACCGTATATTGCCGAAAAAACCTCTCGAGTTCTCAGAACTTGCTTCAGAAGCAAGAGGAATATTAGACAGGCGTAAGGAGTCAAGCAGACAGGACAATGACAAACTTTTAGATTTGAGCAAACGTCTGGACGAGGTCGAGAAAAATTTTGCAAATACTGTTCGCGAAGTCAACATGCTGAAACGAAAACCCTCTAATATAGATGCAAACATGCATGAACTTCGGCAGCAGGTTGCAACTGCTGTAGGCATACCCGAGGACGATCTGCCATTTGTAGGAGAGCTGATCGAGGTCAAAAAAGAAGAATCAGCTTGGCGTGGCGCAACCGAGCGGCTTCTGAGGGGATTTGCATTTTCACTTCTTGTAGATGATAACAATTATGCAGCCGTGTCGAATTATATCAATAACACCGACCTAAACAGGCGGCGCCTGGTTTATTACAGGACAACACCTGCAGGATATGGTCTTAATCGTTCCATAGATGAACATTCGTTGTTCAACAAGTTGATTGTTAAGGAGAGTGTTTATAAACCATGGCTCGACTCTGAATTAAAAAAGAGATTTGACTATATCTGTGCTCGTGATATGAAGGAATTTCGTCAGGCTGACTACGCTATTTCCCGGGAAGGCCAGGTCAAACATGGTAAATCTAAACACGAAAAAGATGACCGTAAAACTATCAACGACCCGCACGAGTGGGTGTTAGGTTTTGACAATAGTGATAAAAGACGTCTCTACGAGAGTCTGGCAAAACAGCAGGCAGCAGAAATAGCGGATCTCAGTAAGCAACGCAAAAAGCTTCAGGAAGAAATGGAGAACCAACAAGACCGCCTGATAGCATGCCAGACCCTTGCCAATCTCCAGTGGCAGGAGATAGACGTCAGCAGCGTTATGGATCGGATCAAGGAATTATCCCAAATGAAGAATGATTTGCGAAATTCAGCCAGCAAGACTTTACAGGAAATAGAAAATCGCATCGTTCAACAAAAGGAGAACGTCAAGGAGGCGGACGATGCTTTACGTAATACAAGGGTTGATCGCGAGACTATTAAACGTGATAACAATAAATTATTAGAAAGGCTGGAAGAGGCGCATAGTAGAATTGCGGAGACGTTGTTAAGTGATACGCACGAAACAATGCTCTCCGCACGATTTGAATCAGCGGGTGTACTTACGCTTGACAGCCTGGATAAGCTTCAGGGGAAGGTAAAACTTAGAATTGTTGGTGAAAAGAATGACTTGGGCGCTGAACAAGCGAAAAAGAAGGCTGCTATAGAAAGATGTTTTCGTGATTTTCTTGGACAGTGGAGAGGATTCGATAGTAATTTCAAAGATACGCTGGACTTTGCGCCAGATTTTATAATACATCTTGATAAGCTGGAACGTGATGGGTTACCAAAGGTCGAGGACCGTTTTTTTGCTTTGCTTAGCGATCAGGGAACTCAAAATATTACAGCCTTAAACAGCTATATTGCTGAAGCTCGAAAAAAAATCCGGGACAGGATGGACGAAGTCAATTCGGTCCTTGAAACGGTGCCATACAATTCGGAAACATTCCTTCAGATTGAAGTGAGTGATCGTCATTTATCTCAGGTTCAAGCTTTTAGAGAACAAATTAAACAAGTGTTGAGTAATAGCTGGATTACCACTAAGGATGAAGCGGAGGCGAGATTCGAAGTATTGCGCGGACTTGTGCTTAAGCTTGGCTCTGAAGATAAGATTGATCTGCAATGGAAAAAGCTTGTTCTTGACGTTCGTCAACATGTTGAGTTTGTGGGCAAGGAATACGACAAGAAGAGCAAACAGGAAAAGCAGGTGCACCGATCCGGCGCCGGGAAATCGGGCGGGCAGCGTGAAAAGCTGGCGGCAACTATTTTGGCCGCAGCCCTTCGATATCAGCTTGGGAGTGCCGACAACGAGCCGCCAGTCTACGCTCCCGTAGTTATCGATGAAGCGCTTGCGAACAGTGACAATGAGTTTAGTGAGACTGTCATCAAAATCTTTATAGGCATGGGTTTCCAGCTTGTTCTCGCCACCCCGCTCAAGAGCGTGATGACGATCGAGCCTTATATTGGCGGCGCCACTTTCGTCGATATTGTCGAGAATAAACAATCCAGCACGCTACAAATTGATTATAACGAGGATTTGCAGCGTCTGAACTTGCCAGAGGCGGTAAATGGGTAAACCAATTCTACTCGGGGAAAAAGAGATCTCCCAGAAGTTGCGTCAGAAATACCAAAATAACCACCAGAAGTGGCTGGCCGGGGAGGGTGCCTGGCCCGTTGTGCTTCCTCTTGGATTGCCGGTAGAGCGTGATGCTGCAGAAAACATAAAAGTCGTTCAAGAATGGCAGCAGTATTGGCATACATGGCGAGGGGAAGCCGAGATCGTCTGGGTGGAGCGACGATGGCCGGGCCTGGGGAACCAGCGTTTGCCGGAGAAAATATTGTTCCAAACACCGTCGCAGGTGGTAGCCTGGATAGGCGAGTCAGAGCGCTGGAAACACGCTGTCACGCGATACGGTAAGATGACGTCGTCATGGCCCTGCTTGTCAGGAGTGCTCCAGAGGCATTTTGAAGTGCTGGCTGACTATAAGGAGGACGATTTTAGTCGCCTGGTCGCAATGCTCATGTGGCTGGAGGACAATCCTAGTTCCGGGCTTTATATCCGTCAACTACCGGTAATAGGTCTTGATACAAAATGGCTTTCGAACCGGGGGTCAGTTGTCTTTTCACTATTACAAACCATTATTGGCGTTAATGGGAAAAAGGACCTCTATGACGTGGCCGGACTGCGCAAGGAGCCGACTCTACTTCGCTGTCGTCTTCTGGACCCCGAGCTGAGGCGCATGTTTGGAGGAGTAGGGGACATTTCTGCGCCAGTGGAAGATCTGGCCACTTTGCATCTACCGGTAAAACACGTTTTCTTTGTAGAAAATTTGCAAACCGGTCTGGCATTCTCTGACCTGCCGGGGTCAATTGTATTTATGAGGGCTGGATATGCAGTGGACCTGTTTGGTAAACTTCCATGGATCCGACACCTGCCATGCTACTATTGGGGCGATATAGATACCCATGGTTTTGCCATATTGAATCGCATGCGTAATCACTTTCCTCAGACCCAATCAGTGCTCATGGATAAAGAAACGCTTCTTCAAAACCGGGACCTTTGGGTAAATGAAAAGGAACCGAAAAAAAATGCCGACCTGACTTTCCTAACAGACGATGAGAGGGAAGTGTATATCACTCTGAGCAACGATCAATGGAACATCAATCTCCGGCTGGAACAGGAACGGATTCCTTGGGCATATGCGTGGCAACAGTTGTGTTTATTACTTCAATAGCAATGCCATCCCTTATCTACACACAGGCAATACATTTTGGGGAAGTCCCGAGAGTCTTTTTCTCTTGATCGACGTTAGCCGTCTTCTATAAGATTGCCGTCACCGCCAGGGACGTGGATGTTTAAACATAGTTGTTAAGTTTGGCTGAACGCAGCGAAACCTAACATAATCAGCCCCATATTCCATTTCGAGCGGATGTTTCATAAGGAAAGTTGGTTGCGCAGCATAGGCAGGATCAATGTAATATTTACGGAGAAGATATTTATGGGAAATGCATCAGTTCTCGTTGTGGACGATAATAAAATAAT
>Ga0334722_10007233_pt1 | contig 10794 bp, 14 predicted proteins | sample C3_bottom_MG_FD_207210 | JGI IMG/M metagenome (GOLD analysis project Ga0334722, IMG submission 207210) | Sediment microbial communities from Yellowstone Lake, YNP, Wyoming, USA - C3_bottom | ecosystem: Environmental > Aquatic > Freshwater > Lake > Sediment | place: USA: Wyoming | collected...
TATTGGCGTAAATGTGCTAAAATATAATATAAAAAATATTATCTAATCTATATTATAATGTATATCGTCTATTCTATCCATTGCGAATCGTTTTGTCTTAGCATTCTTAACGCTTATTCCTCTTTCAAAGATTCAATCGAACATCTCCGTTCTGACGTTAACGATTTCCTCATTAATTACAAAGGTATTCAAGATGCTATTAGTGTTAATAAAAAGAGCGAAATCAAAGCCGCAAAAACTGATGGCTATTTCGTTAAAACATCCAATAAATACCCCAATCGTATTAGTCTTTATCAAAGAACCTCAAAGGATACCGGATATATCATGTCCAATATGGAAATAACCGTCCGCAAAATGATGGTGTTCTCCGCTGTTGAATATTCAACTAGTTCTCTGTCTCAGAATGAATTCGCTATCAGAAACTTCATCACAACTCCCCTTAAAAATATCCCAAAAGTTCCTTATGTCCTTGAATTAACCAAATTGCTTCAAGAAAGACGCAAAACAATTGAGGGCAAAAGCGACTAGAAAAAAATCGATAGCCCCATTATCAATTATTTAATTGATGTCTAATAATAATAACGATAGTAGTGAAGAAATCTGTATGGGAATTGCAGCAACATGTTGCTCACTATGTTGCTACTGCTTTTTATGCCTCATTTGGGCTGGATTTGTCGTAGCCGGTTTTTGCCTTATTGTTTATGGTGCAATCTGTATTCATGACGACAATTATTCTACCTGTAATAATTTTGCGGGAAGCGTTCTCATGCTTATTTTCGGTATTATCTTCCTCATTATTTGCTGTTTAGGCTGTTGTGGAGGATATCATAGAAGAGATGATATTAAAGTGAGAATTGGCAACGCAACTTCTTCCATCTAATGCCTAAAATCGATAGGTCTTTTGTGTTTATATTTATAATGTGTAGTCATTGTTCCACAAAGAAAATTTGCAGATTTGTCGCTACATGTGCAATTATTGTTGCTATTCTTTTTGTCATTACATTCGGCAGTCTTCTAATTTATACCGCCACCGTCTGCATTACACATTGCGAAAAATACCCATTGGACGTCGTTTGTATTGATAATTGCGAAAAAAATCCTTGGAACGCATTCTTATTCATTATCGGTATCCTTCTCATTATACTCGCATTGATTGCATCAAAGATATATTATTTCAACTACAATTGTGGTTGCAATAATAATAATGACAATTATCAAACAATACCTTGAAGTTTAGTTAAGTTCAGTTCAAAAATCGATAGGATTACAAATATTCGATATTTATAAATGTGTCCTTCTAAAAAAATACTAAAAGAACACTGCAAGTATTTCCTTATACTAATCGTTTGCGTCGCTTGGATTATACTTTTCATGGCTGGTGTGATTTGCATCTACTTAGGTGGAACTTGCATTCAAAATGAAGAATATGACCTTTGTTTCGAACGCAATAAAGCTATTATTATGATTATTGTCGGACTTTTTTTAGATATTATCGTATTAAGCACCTGTTTGATTTATTGCTGCTATAAATCACACTCTAATCACCATCACGGTTATATTACAATCTGATCCTAATCTCTAACATCCAAATCTCCTTTGTCTTTTGTTATAATCACGAATGATTTCTCGCAAATCTTCCTTCGTAAACTCCGGAAAATATTTGTCGAGAAAAAATAATTCGGCATAACTTATTTGAAATGGAAAAAAACCGGATATGCGCCTCTCATACCCAGTTCTAATCACTATATCCATGTCCTTCACCGGATGGATTCGTTTAAACTCCCTACGCGAAAGAACTCCGGAATTCTGTATAGTCTTCCTACTGTAATGTATCATATCTTGATAAGCATCATATCCAATGGCTAAATTTAACGTATTACCAACATAATTAACCGTTTTCTTCTGTATTCTACGTAGTTTTCGTCGCAAGTTATCAGGCAGATATCTGGTGTTTCCAATGATATTCACACGAAGGGTCGGCATATTTCTCGCTTTGTAATATTGAATAAAACTCTCAATCATCCTATGAATCGATTCGACTTCCACTTGATTCCGTTTCGTTAAATTATCAACCGAACAAACATAAATTGTTAGAGAATCAATTATCGCATATTCACTGTTGTTCGTCATAAATACATTATCGATCAAATCAACCATCGTTTTGAAACCCTTCTTATATGCCTCTTCAACTGATAAATTATTAGCTTTCGCAAAACGTCGATTACCATCCGGAATCAATCCGATATGCATTATAATAAACATAATATTAATTTAATTACGTTCTAACTTAAACAAAATTGAATAGACTTATTTTATTGTTATTATGGATAAAAAAGTTAAACGTATCACTATCAAAAAAACTTCCACAACATTAACACCTGCAACTACTACAACTACTACTGCAACTGTTGCAACAACAACAATTAGTGATTATGATTACCGAAACATCGAGAAGACATTACACCATATCCTAAAAACTTCGCGGATAATTGATAGAGAAATGATTGATGAATGTTTTATTCGTTTGGCTTCATCTATTAAATCCGATGATATTGATGCAACCCTGAAAACAATTATAGCATCACTTACTAAATTGAAGGAAATATGTTATGCATTAATAAATTTCAATATGATACAAATGGAATTCCTCGCAACAGATCTCGATAAAAAGTTCGCAATTTCCGGCGTTTTTATTCAAAGAATGATTAGAGAACAATTGGAACAATTCGCGAAATATAAAAACGAATACCTCACAAGATCTGATGCACAAACCAGATACGTTGAACCTAATAGCAATGAAGATAGACATATGGAAAATAAAAAAATAAAGGAATTGATGGAAGATAGCGAACCTTACATCGAATTTTGTAAAGATATGCTTTATCACGAAAACTTGGAAGCATTGCGAAAATCAATTCTTCTATATAATTTTATACTTTGCCGTATCGATAGTCCTAGTTATGCTGAACAAATTTGTCCTTCATCGAGTTAATATGATGATGGAAAAAATGATGGCATCTTGATTATTTATAACAATGGTATATGTTTATCGGATTTATTCCAAAACATGTCGTGATTATTTTTATGTGATTTTTTCAGATAAAGATATGTTTGATGATTTCGGAAATAAGTTTAAAGGAGTTCTTGAAGCATTTGATGTTTCAATTCAATATGAAATTGATCAAAATTATGACGCTGAACACAGAAAAATAATACAAAACTCATTAGATGAAAAAGGCTATTATATTGATCCTGTCATGACACTTGTATTTGATATTTATAAATAAAAATGAATTGCATTTTATGATAATAGCATAATGAATGATAACGAATTTAATAAACTAATTGAACAATATTACGATGAATCATCAGAATTCCAATCGTTTAGTATATTATGTTTCGGTAGATATCGAGATTTACATAAAGATAAAACACTTTATTTTTCACTATTACCAAAAGAAATTTTCGATTACATGATTGATAAATTTATTAATTTTTATGAAATAAAACAAATATTACATGATACATATTTTGATAAAATTGGCAGAATGGTTAAAACACTTGGTAATGGTATGGTTGAAAGACGAAATCTCATGAATATCTTTTGCTTTACTGTATTGTTTGTAACAACACAATATCATGAAAACAGGTTTGATTCATGTTCCTATCATGAATACTATTTCAAAAATCAAGCATTATTTTATCAATTTCGTGATGAATATACACATCAATATCGCAAACAATTTAACGAAAAACCAAATGCACATATATATAGAATGTATTATTATGAATTGAATGTACGCGCACAACTTTCAATTGACAAAATAGGATATTATATTGAATGCGATGAATACAATATAATTGGAAAAATTGATAAATAATTATTTGGATTATAACTTAATGGATGCAATAATACATGATCTTGAACAAGTGTTGTTTAATGTAAAAGGCATTCACACATTATTTGATGATGACAAATTATATTTATCACTATTACCAAACGAATTGCGAGATATTGTCATCAAATACATTAATTATGATGTGCAGTTAATGTATAATGATATTTCGGAAATGAAATCAAAACTGAAACACGAAATAACAAAAGACTTTATTTATATTGATTTAGGCTATTCAAGTGATCCAGAAAATAAATATTATGATGATTTTATTATACATTTCAAATCTAAAACAATTATGAATGACTTTATCAAAAGATATAAAGGTTTTTTTGATGAAGAATCACGAATAATTAGGTGTGTTAATACACAAAATGATTATTCGCAAATGATAATGGAAGAAGTTCTTCAATATGGCTATTCTTTTGGTTCATATATATTTCACAGGAAATTTCAAAACTATCGCGCGAAAATTGATAAAAATGATTCAGGAAAAAAGTAATTATAATGGATAATCTACTTGTTTTTAACACTAGTTGTTTAAAGATTAAATCAGAACTAATTGACTTATGCAATAACATAGCAGATTACAATTCCTTACATAATTTCGGTTATTTCAGATTGCTACCGAAAGAAATCTTCGATTATATTCTATCAATGACTTTTACCGATAATAATAATATTATGTTCATGACAAATTTATATTCATGTTTATATAATATTAATGAACAATTACTCACAACAATAACTAAAAAATATAGTGGCAAATATGCATTAAAATATTACACATATAATCATAATATTGAAGAAATAATAGCATGTTATATTGTTGATACACCTTATGAAGCTGGAAACATGAAACCATCATTAGATTTTGATGCAGATTCAACAGGATGGTTGGATACATTTGTTAAATATAATCTGAAAGAATGTAAAAATATTGAGATGATTAGTGAATTATTAATGCATGGCAAATGGATTAAAAAATGAAAATTATAACATTGATGCTAAAATGAATATAAACGACTTTAACATCCATCGTTCAAAACTATTAGAACTATTAGATAACAGGCATTATTACAGATTACTCAATGACAATACTTGTTTAATTTCCTTATTACCTAAGGAAATATTTGAATATATTCTAACAATGGTTGAACCAAATATTGAAACTATATTGGATCTAGATTACTATTCTAAAAATATGATACATCAATTTACAACAAAATACAAATATGTTTATTATTATTTGTCATATACTTCCTGCGATTGGGTTTTTGTAATGCACTAATACTTGTTTCATTTATACAAAATTTAACATTAAGTGAATAAAATATTTTTTGCGTTTAATAACTTAAAAAAATTTTTATATATTATTATATGCAAAAAACTAAACCTAAAATTAAAACTAAAAATAAAGATAGCGATAACTTTGATTTTATGAAAACAAATAAGGATAATATAGCTAATATCATTAAAGATAGCAATACTTTGATTACCATCAATGATTTGGTTAATAGAGTCAATAAAATTGTCATCCATGCTTATCAATTCTTAAAGTTATATTTGATTCATCTTTACGATAATAATAAATCTTTCCCGATTATTGATAAAGAATATATTTGCAATATATTTAAAGCTATTACAATAAGAAAATGTGGTTCTGGCGGATATACCAAGAATAATATGCATCAACAATTAAAAGAGTTATATGAATTTCATAACCAACACTATTCTAAGACCATTGTTAAGGATGATATTTTATATTATGATAAATTAAGTTATATATTAGCGTATGAAGCTATTGACATGATTACCAATATTAATAATAATATTCAAGAGCATTACATTGATCATTTGAATAAGTATGTTAATATCGTTTTCAATGTTAAAGAAAAACGTAACGAAATTACCAAGAATAACAAAGATAAGGATAAGAGAAAAGAACTTAATAAAGAATTGTATGATAAGTTTAACAAGGTTAAAAAGGACTTAATGACATTTGGTGAATCAACGAGTGATGTTGAATATCATTCATGGATAAAACAACAAAGAAATAAATTATATCCAAATAAAGTTAAATTTGATAAGGATAGTATTCATTATGATTTGAAATCCAACACACAAGATTATTTAATATCAATGTTCTACATTTCAACTGAATTGGAGAAGATAAATAATAACGAATTAAAAGATAATCCTGATGCTAAACAAATCAGACTGTTCAACGTTTTACCATTACGAACCAATATAATAGCTAAAAATATATGTATTGATACATGTGGATTAATATCAAATTTTTTAGGAGATGAATCAACATCAGAACATTTGAAAAATTATAAGAAAGATAATAACCAATATAATTTGTGGAATAGATTTTTCAAGTTGAATAATAAAGTTTTCAATAAAAATAAATATTTATTTAACAATATGATTAAAACTGATGGAGTTTCTTGCTCAATATTATTTATTCGGAAAGATGCAAATGGAGAACCATTGAAGAAAACATTATTAAATCGTAATAATTTTGAAAATAATGACACAGAATATATAGAGCGGATTAAGATCACTGATGAAATAAAACGAATGAAGATTGTTTGCGCGGATCCTGGATATTCTGATTTGATTTATTGTGGTTCAAAAGATAGTGATGGTAATCTCGAAACATTCCGATATACACAAAGTCAAAGAAGATTAGAAACCAGAGTTGATAAGTATAATAAAATAATTAATGATATTAACACAAAGTCCATGATCGATGATAAAAGTATAAAGGAACATGAAGTAATATTATCGAAATACAATAGTAAAACATGTAATTACGATAAATTTAAAGATTATCTTATAGAAAAAAATAAATTGAACTACAATTTATATCAGCATTATGAACAAAAAATTTTTAGAAAATTAAAGTTGAATCGATTTATTAATACACAAAAGAGCGAAAGTAAAATGATTAAAAATTTCTCTAACAAATTTGGAAAACCAGATGAAACTATGTTCATACTGGGTGATTATGATAAAGGGAATCATAATATGAAAGGTAAAGAACCAGCGATATGTAAGAGATTTAGAAAGATATTTAAAAACGCAGGATATAAAACATATCTAATTAATGAATTTAGAACATCCAAATTATGTAATGAATGTAATAGCGAATTAGAAATGTTTTTGGAGAAACCATATAAGAATGGCAAAAAACTCTGTCATGGATTATTGCGATGTCAATCGATTAAGCCTCAGTGCGAAATAATCCATAATAGAGATAAAAATGCTGTTCAAAATATGTTGAAAATTGTAGAATCAGTAATGAAAATAGGAAAGAGACCGGACAAATTTTGTCGAAAGGAACAACCTACCAATTCCGCGATTGGTAATACCCAAATTTTTATACCTGCCCAAAATGTAGATTAAAATCTCCAAAGGTGTAAAAGATTCAAAGAAAAATATGAAACCGTATTACGAAATAACGGTTTTTATTTATCATATGGTAAACATGATATCAATACGTATTTTAAAAATAATGTTTCTGTTAGACATGCAGATATTGGCGAAATTTTGCAGGTTTGCAACAATCTTTATTCATATATAACATACGGACATAATAACACTGAATTAATTGAGTTCGATTCAACAGGTGATATCATCCTGAAAATGGAAAATATTTATAATATCCATCAACATTATAAATGGGAGTTAGCAATAGTTCTATGGAAAGTCGCTTGCAAGCCATCGAACAAAAGCTCGCCGATTCAGATTACACAGTTAGTCAAAGCAAAAAGGAAATAGAAACACTCAAAAGTATTAATGCAAAATTACATGAAGAATTAAAAGCAGCCAGAACAAGTAATAAGACTGTTGCAGAACCAACAAAAACAACAGAACACGTTAATATCGACGAATATATTAACAAATTATTGGAAGATCCCGATGTAAATATCCCCTATCTTCCCGATTATGTTGAACGACAGATTTATAAAAACGTTTTCACTAAAATATATGGATTATTGGCGAATATTTTGGGAAACGCTGAAATAAAATTGCCTGGTGATAAGAATATCAAGTTTCGGTTGGAGTAATTTAAAAAAATGTCTGGAATTATTATTACAATGTTTGAGGAATATTATAATAAATTTATTATTCTTTTACGCTTCTATTTATTAATAGGCTTGGATAACATTCTATTATGCAAAATTTATGCCGCCGATTATTGGAAACTCTTGCTGGGTTGGCTCTATCCAATTGATAACAAACCCAACACAAATAATGTTGACATTTTATCCGCATTCATTTATAATAATGAACGTGATGATGTCATAGATACTACTGAATCTTTTAAAGATAAAATCGCGAATGGCACTTTTGAAATTAATTGGTCTGATTTACTAAATAAATTGGCAATACATGAATATAAACCAACTGATACATGCGAATTGGTGATAACCTATCAAATACCTAATGATTCTCAACAATCCAAATACAAAATAGCATTCGTTAATTCCGAACACCCTGTTATCTCTTTTCCACAACAATTGGTTAAAACTATCGAAACTGAATCACATAAGATATTCTACGCAGAATCGTCTAATTCTAATTCAAGTGTTGAAATCACTCAAATCGTTCGCGAATTCTCCGGTCCAAATCAAGACTTTTACATCGGTAATTCACATCATGTTAAACCGGAATGGCTTAGAAATGAATACGGTCAGCGATTATTTATTGATGGGGATGAAATATTACATATTATCGATGGTGAAATGAAATTGCTTCAATTCAAAAAAGCAGATATTATTAAATTTCTCTCGTAATATTATATGTCGCAACCATATACTGGTCAATACAAATTAACTGGATTTAATACGGGATATCAATGGGAAGGACCGGCAGGAGTGAACTACAACATGGGTCAAGGGATAGTCGGCTCTTATGATGGAATTGTATTAAGGCCACGTGGGGATAGCTCTTGGCGAAAATTTCCAAACAACAGTAAATTGTTAACAGGTAAGTTATTCGTTCCACAAGGAACCCCTGTTCCATTGCATGCAACCAATTCAATGGATCCACCAGAAGACAGTATGTTTATCTTCGCAAGGAATATATCAAGTCCTGCATGTTGTCCAGCGACGTTCAGCACAGACAGGGGTTGTGTCTGCACGACAAAATGGCAAAGAGATTTTGTTGGTGCATTTCGTGGGGGAAATAAATCTCAAAACGGCGATGCAGAGTATTAGAAAATTGTTTTATATCAATAAATTTAATTATAAAATTGTTGATATTTATGATTTATTGGTTTGACTATTAACATATGACTTATGCAAACCGGTTTCAGCATGTCTTGCTTTATGATTTGGCACATATTTACCACCACATTCGCAATCAATAGATGTGTGTAGATATTCATAATTCTTTTCCTTATATTCCTTAAAATAGTTTGGATTTTTCTCTAAAAAATCCTTGTGATATTCCGCGCACAAATCTTTATTTGCATAATAGAATTTTTTATTTTTCTTACTCACTACTTCCGGATGTGTTCTATTGTATTCCTTTTCGTAATTCGGATCGGCAACCGCATTTTGTATATTGATGCAATCAGTCTTATCAATCCATTCTTGCTCTTTTTTTAACAATTCCTCTTTCGTATTACATGAATATGCTTCAAGTAATGTTATTACTGCATCTCCAAACTTAACCACCTCGAATGAACTGACATAATGATATTTACCGTTTTGGAATTCCTTATAATTATAATTATGCATGTATATTCTCCTGGTTAATGTTTCTGTTGTTGAGCCGACATATGGCTTTATTTCAGGATGTGATGGTGAACGAAGCTCATATATCTTACTATCACTAAAATCACGCATTATAGATTTCATTATATATATTTTTTTTAAGCATCGAACGCATAATAAAAACAATAAAAAAATCGATGGTTTTTTATTATTTAATGTAATAATGTCAGCAGTTTCCGGTGCTGAACAATACTACTTATCTCATAGCAGTTATCGAAAATGCTTTGTTGAAGACTGTGATGATACAAATTTGGCACAATGTCCATGTGGTAGATACTTTTGTATTAATGATCATGGTGTTTCATCCAGCACACGCCAACAGTGTGATGTTTGTTTTTATACAAATGACGACTCCGATGAAGCCGAATAACTTAAAAAAATATTAGTTTATTATTATAATAACAATGCAAACACGTTTGAATGAATGTGATATACCAATCTTTGATGTTCTCATCACTGATGATAAAAGAAACGCCGGATATAATATCGGTGATCTTCTTAACATGCCATTTCTTTCACATCAACGGCAATCTAATCCTCACGCTAATACTGATGCACTAAACCGAATGAATCTCTTGGCGAATGGCTATCCGAATTCAATCCTTAGTATTTATTGCAAAAATCGTGCCAATGTAAATGAACCCGTTCCTTGTATAGAACGCATTAGAGAAAGCACACGCGAATACATTAAAAATAACGCCGCAGAATTAAAAACTATGATGCAATTAGTAGCTAAACCAACTACGATTTGCGTTCACGTCAGAAGTGGCGATAGAAACGTGGAACTGGGATACATTTCAACGATCGAAAGATTGTCAAAGGACTATGAAACAGTCGTATTATTGAGCGGAATACACCTCGATGAATATTTCGTAAATAATATAGGAAAACGTCAGAATTTCGCACGAGAAATCAACAGCATATTGTCGCAAAATAACAACATATACATTTATATGAATCGCGCTGATGTCCATTTAAGTCTGATGATGAAAGCAAGCAACTTGCTCGTGCATAAAGGCGGATTTTCCTGTTTGGGTTCGATTGTTGCAGAAGGTAATCTATTTATAACTCCCACATTCTATCACGCGGCTTGCGATAATTGGATT
>Ga0334722_10007234_pt1 | contig 10793 bp, 15 predicted proteins | sample C3_bottom_MG_FD_207210 | JGI IMG/M metagenome (GOLD analysis project Ga0334722, IMG submission 207210) | Sediment microbial communities from Yellowstone Lake, YNP, Wyoming, USA - C3_bottom | ecosystem: Environmental > Aquatic > Freshwater > Lake > Sediment | place: USA: Wyoming | collected...
GCCAGTCCGCTGCATATGGTGTGCCAATTCTTGGGTGTTTTCCAAAATTTTCGGAGCGGTCTTGCAATTCTCATGCCGGTCGAATACATTATTTTTAGATGCGTTCCACGTAGGCGCTTGCAAGTGCCGTTCCGGTCGTGACCCCTCACGTCATTTGCAAGCGCCATTTTCTGAGCCACACTGACCCGTATCCAGTTTGGCGGTTTTCTCGTAAATGGGAGTGTAGAAATGTTGACTGCACAAGCTGTCACGCAAAAGTGGCTCACTAACATGGGTCGGGCCAGCGAAGCGTACAAGCAAGGAATTCAGGCGGTGACTGAGTCACCGACCGCAAAGGCAGCACAAGCGTCGGACCGCTACTTGATGGGAGTGCAGCGGGCAATCGAGACTGGCCGCTTCCAGAATTCGCTAAACCGCATTTCACTGCCAGCGTGGCAAGCGGCGGCGATCAACAAGGGGTCTGCACGTCTGGCGACAGGCGCAGCGGCGGCGGCGGACAAGATGACTGCGGCAATGACGCAATTGCTACCGTACATCCAGCAAGGTGTTCAGCAGTTGCCGCCGCGTGGTGACCTTCAAGCGAACATCGCCAGAAGCGTCCAAATGCAGACGTACATGGCACAGTATAAGAATAGGATGTAGCACGATCAAATCCCGCGTCGCATGTTTAGTTGTGTGTTATGCCTTGCACATAACATCGGGAAGGTGAGCATGCGACGCGGTTACTTCTTATCTGTGCTTTGCTGTTCTCTTGCATGAAAGGGTAGCACAATGTCGCATGGGCGTGTAAACGCTAAGGCAATGCCCGACAAAGATACATACGTCGGATGGTTTATCAAGGGGCTGGACGGCGTTGCTAATATCGGTCTTGCACTTGGAGAAAACGACGTCCGCCTAACAATCACTCAATTAGAAGAATTGAAGTGGGCGGAGCAAAAGCTGTCTGACGTATTCCGAATGCTGCGTAGTTCAGAGCACTGAACCTTGCTGTTTGACAGTCAGCAGTCAACGCCAGCACTTGTCGTGTCGTGTTGACTCTTGACAATTCCCGCTGACCCGAAAGGGTAGGTTATGTTTCATCTTGCTGCGTACACTGCTGCCGCATTGGCAAACGTTGCCGATACGGACATCCCGGCACTTACCGATGACATTCTGTTAATCCAGAACAGTCATTTTGTGCCAGCGAACAATCTGAACATTGTGGCGGCGCAAGTAATGAGTGCGACGCTTTCACGTGTCAAGCTTGTTCAGCCGACGTTGCGTCAGATTACAACGCCGTTCATTCGGCCAATTGTTCGCGGTGCAATCCCCGTCGATCTTGCTGGCGTTGCAGACTATCGTCAGAATCCGCTTGTTGCGTACGGGCAGGAAGAACTTGCGATGCAAGCAACTTCTGCCGTCGCGATGACTGAGCGATTTTACGGTCTCGTCTGGCTGTGCCCACGTTGGGAAATTCCGGCCCCGCGTGCACCGTTCCTGTTGCGTGGAACATCAACGACTACCGCAACGATCGCAACGTGGTCAACGATTGTGACGACATGGCAAGATACGCCGCGTAGTGGCAACTACCAAGTTACTGGATTGCTTGTGCAGTCCACGAACGCAGTGGCGTCACGACTGATCTTCGAGGATCAGACATGGCGACCGGGCGCTCCGAGCATCACGACCATCAACAATCAAGGGTCATATTTCTTCCTGTACGGCAACATGGGCGTTTTCGGTCGGTTCAATGCCTACCGTCCGCCGGTTGTACAAGTGCTCTGCAATGTCGCGGACGCTGTTCACGAAATCTATCTAGAAATCAGTCGCATTGACTGACTGGCAATGCCGTGCCGCTGCTAATCGACCCGTCGGACTTGTTCAGCGGATATACTGTCAACAGTAAGATTAGCTTCATTGCTAATAGTATTGTGCAGATAGTTGCCGCCGATCCCCGACGGGTTGCTTTGACTTTCGGCTACTGTTCTGGCACGACTGTTGCGATATCGACGTTAAACAACGTTTCAGTCGTCACTGGAATTCAGGTTCCGGGCACGTTGCCACCAGTGAAATTCTGTCTAATGCTTGATGGTGCACTGGTATCTCAGGCATGGTTCGGGATATCGGCAATGGCCGGCGGCAATATCTTGGTTCTGGAAACATTCTTTGATCCCGGAAAAACAAGGTTCTAAAATGTGCTGGGAAGATGTTAAGATTCAGCGGCATTCACCGGGCAGGCAATTCACTGTGCTCGTGGACGTTACATCACTTCCAGTGATGGGGCCAAATCCGCAGCGGACTGCCATCATCATAATGGCGTTGTCCGCTGGCACTGCTACAATTGCATTTGGTGCGCCGGCTGTGACTGGACAGGGTATCGTTGTGACGACGGCGTCTGCACCATTCAAAATGCCAGCGTCAGAATTCGGTTCGCTGTTGCAGCAACCGCTGTCGGTTATCGGGAGTGCTCCAGCCACGCTGACAGTCGTCGAAGTTATAACTCCACTTGCTAAGGATCAAGCAACCCGTGAATGACAGTGCACACAGTAATCCGCTAGGCGATGCAGACTACGCCAGCGTTCAGCGAATCAAGCAAATTGTGCACGACACGGTTCCGTTGTGCGACAAAGCTGAGCGCTGCGGAATCAACATTGCCGGTCAGCGTGCAACGCTTGATGCGATGGCAGAATTCGCCGCTGCGGTGGAACGCGAATTCTTCCCGAATGGACGGATACATTAAGCAATGGGCGGCACGCGACGCGACGCTATCTATGAGCGCATGTTGGCAGACAGCTTGGCTGCGTCGCCAAGCATGCAAGCGGTGCCAACCTACGGCACTGCACAACCTATTGACGTCGCAACGTCAGCGCAGTTGCAGAAGTCTATAGATAACGCAGTGCTCAACGCCGACGGTTCTGCAACTGTCATTATGCAGAACATTCTAGGGCAGATTGACCGAGCCGTTGCGTCTGCATCAACCGCACAATCGATGCTACGCAACGCAATCCAAGTGCCAATCACAACCGCGAGCAACATTGCGGGCGGGTTAATGGGTCAAGTATCTACCAGTGTCGTCAACGATATTTCACGCAGTGTTGGCAATATCGTTGAATTGCAAAACGTTGGTATGCCGGGATTGCAGTCTCTGGTAGCGTTACAACAAATTCCATCCGCTGTTGATCCGATTCGAGATGCTGCTCATAAGCTTGCTGCCGACAGCGGCATCACAGAAGAACAGGCGTTGGTGATTGTCAACGCATGGGAACCGGCTCACCTGTATGGTTATCTTGGAATTGTTCAGCCAATACCAATTCCTTATGCCGCAAGCATTCCTGCAATTGGTGCCTCTGCACCAACATTACAGTCTGTTGTGTTTCCGCAAACACCTGCGACTAATATCGCAGCGGCATTCGCTAATGTCAATCCGCAGAATCTTGCACCAAATGCACTAGGCACAAAGCAAGGTGCAATTGAATGGTGTGCAGCAGTTAAGGCTGCAAATCCGCCGAATTATGAGGTAGCATGCGTTCCGCCGTTAGACCAATCATTTGTTGGTGCATGGTGGCTGCAAGAGAGCAGCGGGATGCTCAAGGTCATACAAGTTTTCAGGTCTAGCAGCGGACCATCTATCGGGGCGGTCTACGGAAGGGTTTTGCCAGACGGCACTGTTACGCAAGGGAGTGCTCCAGACCCGCGTACTTACGGACTTGATGGCGGGTGGGTATTACTTGGTGCCGGTGCCGGCGGTGGTGGCGTAAGTGCATTTCCGCCCGTGCCTGCGCCACCACCATCGCCAATACCGCTTCCCGCTCCTGGCGAACCACTGCCGCCGCTGCCAGTCCGGCCCGGTCCACCGCAGCAGTGCATTCCGATTTGTGGACTTCCGCCGCGTGCGCCGGAAGATTGCGACCCGTGCAAGAAATGCAGCGGCATTCTTTACTTCAACAAACGTGACTGTACGTTGAAGGTGTTTCAGGAAGGTTGTGGACCGCCACGCAATGAAGATTGGTGGATTGAGCTTGGCAGTACGACTGACGTTGACGAATTGCAACGCCTGATTGAACGATACAACTGCGGAGTCACAGAAGATAATCCGCCGATTGATCCGGGACTTCCGCCGCTGCCAGTTAGGCCAGTTGCAGCGCTCATTCAGCTTTGCAACTTTCTTCCGCCCGCTGCAACGATTACGCGGTTCACATTGCCGCGTATTCTTGAGCTTGCGATATGGGCTGTCGAGCTTGAGATAATGCGAGTGACTCCGCCTGACATTTTGCCGTACGCACTATTTATATTCACTGCGTTACGCAAGATATTCGGCGGCTTTAATGACTTACTGGAAGGTTGGCTAAACGATGTATTAACGGATTTGGGTCGTGCGTCTGGCTGCGATGATACACGTGTTATCATGCTTTATGCAGCCGTTGCCGTCATTGGATTCGCCGATAAGTGGGTTTCGACAGGATTAATGGACTTAGCGCTGCCGTACCTTCAACAGGCACGCTTTGCTTGTCCCACGCAAATTCCATCGCCTAATGAAGCTACAGCGGCAGTGCTTGCCGACACAATGGGCATGGATGAATGGCGTTGCATAATTAGGGGAAACAATCTCCGGGATGACTCATACTTGAAGGTTGCTGACGCGATGCGTCGCAAACTTGAACCACTGCAATTGATCTTACTACGTGCACGTGGCATTATCAGTGACGTTGACTACGACAAGAAAATGCGGCAGCTTGGTTACACAGAACCGACTGACCGTGCACTGTGCTGGGATGCAAGCAAATGGCTCCCCGGACCGACTGACATTGTGCGCATGATGGTGCGTGACACTGTCGATCCAAACATCGTTGGCAGATTTGGACTTGATGATGATTTTGATGCAAAGTATAGCGGCCAGCTTAAGGAGTTCGCCAAAGGTCAACGCGTTGACGATGACGTCATGCGACTGTATTGGCGTGCACACTGGAATATTCCATCGCCTACGCAGTTATTTGAATTCTACCAAAGGTTCCGCAGTCAACCGGAGCTTTTCCCTAGCGGCAAGCCGCTGGAAGATGTAACGCAAGCACTGGAACAGCAGGATATTCTCCCGAAGTGGATTCCGGCTTATCTGGCGGCAACATTCCGGCCGCTAACTCGCATTGACGCTAAGCGCTCACTTGAGCTTGGCACGATTACTGAGGATCAAGCTGTAAAGGCGTGGGGTCAATTAGGCTATAGCGATGAAAACGCTGAGAAGCTTGTTAAACTTGCTGTCACGAATGCTAAGCGTACATCCGTCAAACATCCGGCAGTCAAGCGTCTTGCTAAAGGCGAATTATCTGAGGATCAGGCCAAGCGTATCTGGCAAATGGAAGGCGTGCCGGAGCGCTACTATGACGACATGGTCGACAGGGCGGGAATCGAAGGCAATGCAAACCGACGAAAGGTATGTATTGCGTCGCTAAAGAAACGCTATTTCTTAGGTGAATTTGACGAGACGCAAGTATCGTCGCAATTGGTCGGACTTGGAATTTCAGCATTAACGGCAATTGAGATATCGGCCGGATTCACTTGCGAGCTAAGGTCACGCGGAAGGCAGATTGCGGCCAAAGAGCTTGTTGGATGGTATCTCGACAGCGTGATATCGCCAGCGGAATTGCAGTTGCGACTATTGAGGTTGGGTTACGACAATGACGACGTCGTGTTGATACTTCGCCAAGCAGACTTGACCCGGCAGCGCAAGCAAACTGCTAAAGAGAAACGTGAGCTTGCCGAGAATACGGCAGCGGATCGACGGAAAGAATCAGACCGTCGCCGGGACGAAGCGGATCAGCGTCGCAAGGACCACGAATCAGCGGCACTTATCCGCAGTATACAGCGGCAGCTTAACAAGAGTCAGGCGACGCGGGAGGGTCGGCAGTCTGACATTAACAAGATGTATACAGCATCGGAAAGCAAGCTTGGCATTGATCCTGTAACCGCAGTGCAGGTGACGGATCAGATATTCGCCAACCTTATCGCCAGTGCAAGCTATACGCAGAATGAAATTATATCGGCAATGCAGGAAGCACTAAAGCTTGACACCAGCACAGATTGGGGACTGTGGCTCAACAACATTAACGCTTTACTAGCTTCACGAGTGCATACACTGCCAATCCAACGATTGCCGCAACTGTAAGTGTCATCAATGGGAATTGGTGACACTTAGCCCAATCTTGCAGCGCTGCCGACCCATCGACGCATTCACGCTTGACGTCGTCGCACCAATGCCAGAAACTGCACTCCCAGAATGTCGTTTGCATTGCCGCTCACTTGTGCCTACTTGATGGAATGGCCGAAAGCTCGCCTAGCGTTAGCGGCTTGTCGCGGTCTCGAATTGCTGCCAAGTGCTGTTCACTGTCTGCGTACAACGTAAATGGATAAGTCCATCCATCACTGCCGACAAGCGCCCGCTTGATCTTGCTAATCAACACTCGCGTACGCAGCGTAGTGTCAATGTGGGAAAACGGACGAGCCGCTGTTATTTCCCACAAACGTTGTACAGTTGTTTCCTTGTAAAGATGCGTGCCTAGCTTTTCTGCGCTCTTGCGCACGCCGCTTATCACACGTTCGTCGCCGATAATGTAGTTGTTTGGTGCCCAGAATTCAGCATTCTTCCCGTAGCGTTTCTGGCGAAGCTTCCCTAACTCACCTTCCTTAACTTCCCCCGCAAGTTGCAGATTGAGAAGTCCCGCCCGGTTGACGTACAACGCATCGTTGACTACGTAGTATACGTTTCCGCGACCGGCAATGCCTACGAGCGCTGACATACGCTGCCGTGCATATGCAGTGACCCATGCCGAAATTGCGGCGAATGATTGCTTGTGCTCGCCGCGTCTCATTTCCTCCTGCACGTAACCGCCAATCGAGCGAAACGTTCGGACTTCGCCTGTTTCGGCATTCCGTATTACGCGGCGGCCCCACGCCCATTGCTCAATTGGCGATTGGCAGTCATCCCACACTGCGGACTGTTGACCAAACTTCCCGTACAGGGAATTTAGCATTGACTTACAGAAATGTTCCGCTAATCCGTTCCCTTGCTTTGCGTACTCTTTTCTGGCATTGTAAAAGTGTTCAACATAGTCTGTGAAGATTGGCTGGAGACGATAACGTGCCCACCTAGCAAATGATGCAACGTGACCTTGTCGCACTGCTGCCTGTAAATCTGCCCCGCAAAGCGATGTCCAGAATCGTCCCAAACAGTAATATGTGCCGTCCTTACATCGAACTGGATAAGACACGTCTTGACTGTCGATACAACACTCTGCAACAGTGTACAGTCTTGGGTCGTTTGCCGCTGGGTCATAGTCGTCTCTTGTTAGATATGAATCTTCAAGCTTAGTTGGAAAGCTGTTGGTTAGCATAACGCTGGGATACATCGACGATACGTCAAGCTCGAATACTTCATTCTCAATGATACCTGTCTTGAGTATCTCGATCCTTCCACCATAGTACGCTTGGCGCTCCAATGCAATTACAGGTTTTGGTCTATCAAGGTCAATCCTATGATTGCAGAAGCGGTGCCTAAATGCTGCCATTGCCTGCCCGGCGGCAGTCCAGCGAAACTTTCCATAATCGTTTGCACGGACAAAGCTGATAAGATTGACAACGGCACGTTGTAGAATATCAACGTCGCGACCATTGTATACTTCCCACGCCCTGTCTGGTGCTGCATATGTTGGACGTTCAAGCTTTGGCAGTCCTTGCAATCTGCCAAGATCCGCGAGCGGAAGCGGCCAATAATTCAGTGAGTCAATACACAGTAACTGAGCGCCAGCGGCGTTAAAGGTTTTGATAATCGTAGGCGGATCAGCGTCAACGTATAGTCCAGTGCGTTGTTTCGGCTTGCAAGCATTGCCGTTAGACTTTGCGTCCGGCGTTAGCGGGTTATGGAACGACAGTATACGCGATTCCAGTAACTGCCAGAAATCCACTAACGTTAGGTCATAGCCTAGATTATGTGCGAATAACCAAGTGCATGTTTTCTTGTGCATACGCGGCAACAACCATTCCCAAAATTGCACTGCTGTCGTAAACGTAACACTAGTGCATTCTCCGCGTATGCCTTTCCTATACCTGATGTACGTTGCCTTGCCGAAATACAGCTTATTGTGCGTTGTTTCATGCCTATGCTTGTCCTGTTCTTCGACTGACTCAGTGTCTAAGATAACAATTGCATAAGGCAAGGCAGTGGAATGATTCTTACGCAGAATGCGAGCCATCGTTAATACCTTCGGCGAATGTCTCGGAGCATGATTGCTATCGGTTCATCAGGATTGTCACTAAGCATCTCGCCTAGTCGCGGATAATTCGGAACATGGTCGCGAATATATTCGGCGACTGATAAGCTCAAGGAACGCGACGTCGGCACGTAGTTGGAGAATTCATAGTAGGAAAAGAATTCGCCGCCTAATTCAAAGCTGACAAGATAGCGGAACCTATCTGGATAGCCTTGAGCGCCCGGAAAGTTAGGGTCAATTGGTATCTCATTAATATCAAATGAGCTTGATTGACCCAGCACACTCTGTCCGGCGGCAGTGCCAGCAAAATTCTTAGCGGCGTAGTAGACTGCTGCTGCGTCAGCTTGACTACCTAAGTTAAACAAACTGCGTATTGCATTAAGCACTTGCAATACGCTGCCGATGAAATCATTCCACAGTCTATTGATTGTGCCTAACTGCGTTTCCCCGATGCGCTGTAAATTTCCAGCGTCAGGTGATTTCTTGCGTGCCATCTTGCATGTTCCACTGGTTGACTGTATTCGGATCGGCCGGACGAGTCATAGCAATCAACCAAATCAGCACGCCAATCCTTTCTTCTGTGCCTTTAATCGCCATGTCAACGTAAGGCAGCGGCATTAATCGCCGTGTGTCAAGCAACTGACTCAACAAGTGTTCTTGCGAATCAATTTGCCGTTGTAGCCAATCGCGAACGATCAATTTCATACGTTCGTCGTTACGCTTCTCGCCGGGACTGCGCTTCATTCTTTCACCTGCATTGCGCTAGAAATGAAGGCACGCCAAGTGATTAGATGCCACGTGGCGTGCTGAATGGCGTTGCCGCCTATTCGTCAAATAAACCAGAATTCTTTAAGCCGCGAACGGCCAGCACGACGACGACGTCGCGAGCACGGAATCGGCAGATACTGCCAAGCTCGTTCCAGTTGTCGTCCGTCATATCTTCCATCAACATGATAACCATCGGTCCGCAGACGCGCTGCAACTTGTCAGTTGCGGTCCGCCTAAACCGCTCCAACTTCGATTCACCTTCGACAGCTTCCAATTTCCGACGTGCCATAGCACTGCCTTTCAGCAAACAGCGTAACGCAAGTATTCACCATCAACGCCTACGCAGCGAATTTCAAGTGAGATTGCGTCACGCCACGGTGGACTACCCAGAAACTTTCTACACTGCTGTAAATGGTACGCAACCGACAATGACGATCCGTGCCACGCAAGCTGCCCGTTGTACATCAGTTGGACATGTGGCACTAAAACCTTGCGCCCCCATTCTTCTCTGTATACCCATGCGGGCGTTATACGGAAATCGTCGAAGCGGAATCGCAACATCAGTCAGCCAACCTTTACGTCATACGACTGCTGACCTTTGCCAGCGGAAACGCGACGGAACCGCACTGGAATCGGCGGCTGGTAAGGACCGTCGCCAAACGCCATACGGAATTTGTCAAGCCAACGTGCAACGCTCCAAGCCGAGAATGCGATGAACTTACCGTTAGCGTCAAACAGTGTGCAGCGGGGCACCGTAGCAAGCTCGCCAGTCTCGTCTGACTTGACCGTTGCAACTTCGACCATCCAGTAACTCATGAGGATCGGCTCACCTTCAAGCCGGTCAACGTCGTAATCAGCAGTGCCAGCCGAATTAAGCATGAGTAGCTTATCCTCAGTCCGGTTTAGATCGAGATTCGTCATCAAGCGGGGAGCGCCCGCTACGCCGTTCACCATGTCAGCGAACGTTGCGCCTTGTTCCACGCGAACAAGCGTAGTGTTGACCCGTGCAACTTGAGCCAACGCAGTCTGATCTGGTGCCTTACGATTTTCTGGCATAGCCTTGCCTTAATTTGAACCGCCCAAGTAAGCCGGGAATAACTGACGCTTAGGGGCGGATTCCACAGCGGCAGCTTTGCAGGCGCTCCGAATGCCATCGGCATACAGGTGCTTTGCGATCAGGTTACACACCTGATTAACGTTTGTTTCTCGTATCACGTGATAGTCGTCTGCGGTGCGCCCACTGATGACGACGCAAGAGCATTGACGGTGAAGCTGGAAAATCGGCACAATGAAAACCTTGCCAGAATAACGAAACATTACTGAGTAGCAGTGCGGATACTCATACAATGACAACGTCGAATACACAGCCAGCCAGTCATCACTATCGTGAACGTCAACGTCAGCATCTTGTACGGTGATATGAACGACGCGATCATTGTCAGTGTACGACCATCGACTCTCGCACACTGGCGTTGCGTGATTCTGGCGGGTCGGAAGATTGTAGCCGAGAACCGCCAGATTGCCAGCATTACTATTGCTTGTCATATCGTGACTCCTGTTAGGGGACTGGATGTCGCTATTATAGCGTCACAGATAGATCGACACAATACCATGTTGTCAATACGCATTCGGCAAGTATTCCAAATATAATTCCGTGCCAAACTACATACAATCCGCCCATTGCAAGTACCATGCCAAACACCATCGCCATGCAAACGCCGTGCCGTAAGAATTATCACCGAGACCGGCACAAGATATGCAGCGGACTGGCCGCGTCCCTCAACA
>Ga0334722_10007235_pt1 | contig 10792 bp, 10 predicted proteins | sample C3_bottom_MG_FD_207210 | JGI IMG/M metagenome (GOLD analysis project Ga0334722, IMG submission 207210) | Sediment microbial communities from Yellowstone Lake, YNP, Wyoming, USA - C3_bottom | ecosystem: Environmental > Aquatic > Freshwater > Lake > Sediment | place: USA: Wyoming | collected...
CTTCTACAATCTTCCCTTCACGCCGATACCGGATATAATAGATTTTTTCAATCTTGGTGCTGCCGATTGCTTTCCCTTCGACAAAATAAACGCCAGCATAGTTTGTCGCTGTCCTTTTTTGCTTTGGCATTTTCTAGCACCTCCACTGAGTTCTTGCCTTATTTTGTCCCCCACACTATCCCCCACACCTGAGGCATATTACAAGGTAATTTAAGGTAAGTCAATAGAGGTGTGTACCGGCTACAGGTCAATAGGCATAGGCTTTAAGGTGGATGAATGGAAAACTAGGTAAACAATATGCCTCGGCCTCCGAAGCCAAAGGTCGCGGGTTCGAATCCCGCCTCGCCCACCAATAAAAACTAAAAAACCCGATAGGTTACAAGCCTATCGGGTTTTTTAGTTTTCCCTTAATTATCCCCTTTTTTTGTCCTTTACTGTCCCGCCAGTGTCCCAAGAGTGTCAAAAGTTGTTTCGTGTACTTTTATGCTATTTAACGCCTGAATTCCTATTGTCCCAGGAGTGTCCCATGCTGGCGGTTTAAGGGCCAAGCTGAAATGTTTTATGTTCGCCGGTTTCTCCCTAGAATGTATCCACGAACAAGGGCTTGCACCTCCGGGTCTTTTAGTGCGACAGTGATGTCTTGAGGGATGGTTGAACATTTGCCAGTTGTGGGTGATGTTGTGCTCTGTGGCGTAAAAACGGGGACCAAACTAGACCCGGTGGCTTTCATGTACCTGCTAAGTTCCTCAAGAACATACCCGCCAAATGTTTGAACAAGCTCCAACCCTTCGAGAAGGCTCATTTCTTGGTTGTGTGAAGTATATTTCCTAGCGTCGTTAATGTAGCTCAACTTACACCCTATCTTCTGACATTCGTCTCGAATGCTTCTTACTTCGGCCTCTCGCTGAGGCCGATCACAGTTAAGGGCACCCACGTAATACTCAACGTGAAAGTCCTTTCTCACGAGAATGTAGTTCACCGCCATTACGCGGGTTGGCGTTGAACCTCGAACTTCGATCAGTTCTGACAAGAGTGGAAGAGTCATAATAATATCCTGCGCCTGCTGGCCGGTGTTGGAGGCAACTTCCTTCCACCTTTCACGTCCATCAGTACCGAACAGCAGCCAAGCAGAGCTTAGATCATATTCTTTGCAAAGAGCAGCGATAAAATCTGCATCAGGAACTCGTTCGCCAGTTTCGTAGCGTAAAATTGTGCTTCGACTTAGCCCGAATCTGGCACCAAATTCCGTCTGATTTTCATTCCCCCGAATTTTTTTAATTCTCTCGCCGATCATTTCAGACCCACCATTTTTCATTTTTGACGCAAAAAAAGATTGATTTGAATCCATTTGGATGCTAAATACGCCAAATGAAATGCCAATATAACTCATGGTACCAAAAAAGTCCCGGAAATGAATAAACTCTATTTCAGTGAACGAGAGGTCGCTGACCTGATACGTCGGTCCACATCTTACCCTTATGATGTCGAGCGATATACCCAAGCACGGCGGGTTGTTCCGCGTGAGGAGTAGGTTATGACATCACCCACACTAGACCTGATTCAGGTTTTTTCCGGCGGTCGGCCGGTACTGACCCCCGCAGAGCTTGCCAAGGCGCTCGGCACCACAGGCCATCATATACGTCAGGCTGTCGGTCGAGAAAACTGGCCAATCCCATATAGGCGATTGGGGGGACGAATTATTTTTTCTGCGGTGGCCGTCGCTGCGTACCTGGACGGAGAAGCGCCACAGGCCCCGCTTTCACGTCGACGCGGTAGGCCCACCAAAGCTGAGCAGATAGCCCGTGATCGGGATGCAGAGGCGCATCCACCGCGACTATGAGCATCCGTATTATGTCAGCTATCTGGACCGCCGACATAATGGCGACCCGAAAAATAGTCGCGCTAGCTCTTGCTGATTGTGCTGATGATGATGGCAGGTGCTGGCCGTCAGTAGCCCATCTTGCTAAAAAATGCAGTATGTCGGAGAGGTCTATCCAGGTTCATTTGGCGGGATTGACCAGGGATGGCATTCTGCGCCGGGAGGAGCGACCTGGACGCTCTGCCATCTATAATATAGACCCCCACAAGATCTGCACCTCAGCAAATCTTGCACCCCCGAAGATCTTGCACCCACCCCCGCAGATCGTGCATCCCACCCCTGCAAATCCTGCACCCGGAAACATTAAGAACCATCAAGTAAGCATCACCACCCATCTCAAGCAGCTCGCGGATGGTGGTGGTCAGGGTGAAGAGGCAGCGGAATACATCCGCCTCGCTACACAAGACTCTGCCAGTGGTCGTGATGTACGCGACCCGGTAGCTTTCGCTGCCTCTATCCGCCGCCGGCTAATACAACAGGGGGGACTACAAAACGAGGACCGACAGCAACTAGGCATTCTACGAGCTCGGCAGGTCGATGTCCAGGCAATGCATGACCGTTTGGCCTGGCAGCGGGGAGAGTGCTCTCCCCTGCTCTCTCCTGAAGAGGAGCCTGTCGTCTGGCGGCAGGCTTGTACTCTCTTGAATAAATCCCTGTCTGCCAGCGATTATTCGCTTTGGATCGAGCACCTAACCGTGGGACAGGAAGGGGACACTCTTCAGCTGGTTGGACAGGATCAGTTGTTTTGTTTCTGGGTTGCGGAACATTATTTGACTTTCATTCAGGAGGCTCTAGCGGAGGCGGGGTGGACTGGCCAGGTCAGACTGATGACGCAAGCCGAAGCTGCATCGGTTTCGGGACATTCTACGGGCTCCGCAACGCGAGTTGGTTCATGTAGATCACCCTAGCCCAGATAAACTGGATAAGTCCCTGTCGGCTGGAATCCCTTGCTGGCAGGAAGTTATGACATTTTTTTGTTCATAAATTGTCACAAGTAATCCCGAAAGGGACTAACAATCGTAGGCGTATGGCATCGTCTAGTTTTTCTTAGTTTTTTTGCTCTCCAGGGGATTGAGAGCAAAGAAGGCTGCTTCGTTGCTGGGTTACAAAAACTTTTTTTGTTTCTTGAATTTCTTGTGAAGGGATTTATGCGAGGCTCCAACAAATGGCAAGTAACAGAAGTCTTTAAGGTTTCAGGGATTGACCAAATTGGGGAATCCCGGCACGCCGCTAAAGCTGAAGCCAGGGCAGCCGGTGCGCATACTTCCGCAGCTATTGCAGAGAAAACAGGCATACACTCATTCCGTACCAAGGAGGCTTACTTGAAGGTTTGGCATCAGTGTCTCGATCATGCCAAAACCGAATATAAGGTTCGGGATATCGAAAAATTAAATGCCGAGCACGTTTCTTCGTTTCTTTTGGGGAGGATCCGCGACGATGTAAGCCACCAGACATATGGACAGGCGGCTGCCGCACTGGGAAAGCTTGAGAGTTCCCTGAACGGCTACGCCCAGGTTAAAGGGACGGGCCAGATCTATGATTTCAGACTCGCTATCAGGGCATTGCAGCCGGAGGCGAAAGATCTTTCCAAGATGCAACCTGGTCGCGCCTTTCGTGATCCGGATCGAGTAATTTCTTATCTTAGAGATGCCGATTTTCGTTTGGCAGCAACGATTCAGCGCGAGGCTGGGCTCCGGGTATCGGAAGTAACCCATATTCGGTCGAGCCAACTGAAAGGGGAAGGGAAAATAGAGGTTCGGGGCAAGGGCGGGAAGATCAGACAGGCCGAGATTCCACGCGACACCTACCAGCAACTTGTGGCCCGCATGAAACAGTCTGAAGAGTTCCGCGTTAACCGAGACGCCTATTCAAGCGCCGTCATTCGAGCTTCTGAAACTGCCGGGGACAAAGGGAGTTCGCATAGTTTCCGGCATCGGTGGGTGCAAGAGAGAATGCAAGAGAAGTTGTCCGAAGGGAAGACCTGGGAGCGAGCGCTGGCCGAAGTCAGTGAGGAAATTGGGCACACGAGGGCGGAGATAACGCAGCACTACCTCGGGAGGCGTTGAGGAACCGCGGCTATTATAAGGATGCCACAGGTGACGCGTATTCGCTGCCCCGCGTTGGGCTAACAAGTTGAATTACAGAGCATTTTTTTTGTGGTCGCTGTCCACAATATCTATTCAGCTTTCTCTGTCCCTGGGAAGTTCGCTATGCGATTAAACTTTGGGTAGAGGGCGCGCTGTAACGCCTTTAGGCTTTTTTTCAGGTGCCTGAGCCTGTCTCGACTGCCAGCAGAGAGGTTCGCCTTTGCGATTAAACATGAACTGGCGGATGGGGTGTGACCTGGACGAGTGTCTAGGATTTGCCGATCAAGGTGCGCCGAAATTATATCCCGCCTTGATCGGGCTCTAATTGGTAAGAGCGGGTGTGCCAATGGGGTTTATATTTCCATATTTCTCCGAAAACAAAAAAACGCAAGTATTTTTTTGTGGGCGATGGGAGTACGACCCCGTTTATCGGGCTGTTGCCCGATAAACGGGGTCGCTTGCTGTGACTGCGATTGCAGGTGGCCGTTGTTGTTTAATAAAAACAGCAAAAAAAAACAAAATGAACAAAATCATCTCCGGTGCCGGATAAGTGTATGCGAGAAAAATCTACAGTGAGGAGGTGCAACAAGTGACCGATGTGCAGATGGTGGAGAAGTTTTCGGGGACGTCGGTCGTCGACCGGCGGCGGTTGCTTAGGGATTTTGCATCGATGACAGACGAACAACGCAACGTGGTCATGGAGCAACAAACGGTGCTGATGCGGAGGCGGGTCGAGCAAAAGCGACAGCACGAAACGAAAAGCCACGTGTGGGCGCACGCTATGTTGATTTTGGCTCTTTTCCAATTCCACCATGCCAAGGAATCAATGAAACGCAAGCGCCAACTCTCGGAAGAAGATTTCGCCCTGCTCGATAAACATCGGCAGAGTCTATACAGCAAGCCCCGCAAGGGCAGTGGCCGTCGCCCCAAAGCGCTGGAGTTTGTCCGTGCCAATTACTACATAATGCAGCAATGGCTGGATGCCGGGGTCTCCTGGCGGGAAATGCCTGAGGTGATCAAAGAACATTTCCGGGGGCAAACTGGCGCGCAAGTATCGTGGAATGGACTTTATCGGGCTTTTTGTCATGTGACGACACAATTAGATGGCTCAGGAGAGGTTAGACGATGAGCAGATCCATAATTGATCCGGACCGGCATGCTGCATGGTTACCTGAATTGACTCATCCCGCGTTTGATTCTGGCCGGGTCAAAAAAATCGACCCAGGCCTCACCGGTTTGCAGGTCGCCGTGGTCAATAAACTTCAGTCTCGTAAACAAGGGGCGGTAACTACCGGCGTTATGGCGGAACGGCCTGCCCCCGAGGTTTTGCTCAGAGAGCTTGGCCGATGGCCACTCATGCCCTTATGGCAAGAGGACGTTGGATTAGTCGAGCTTCGCCCTTACCATGACTTGACTGCATTCTGTGCTGTCACGAAAACGGAAATGAATCTGTTGCTCAGAGGGCTTAGAGTGGACAGGAACAGGATCAAGCGAAGGATGGTCTTATCGGCTCTATTCAGTTTACGGCGGTTGGCAGTATGGGGGAATAGCCTTAACCACTACTTCTTTGAGTTCGCAGTGTCTAAGGGAGACTGGGTTGCGGAGCCCTTTTATCTCCTTATTTTATGAATGTTTTCGCCGAGTAGTGTCAGGGAGATTGTCACTTCATTTTTGCCACAAGCAAGAATCCGGCAGTAGTATTAAGAAAGTCGTTGATTAGCGAACATTCATCGTCATGCCAAGCACTCAAAAGTTGTTTCAATTTCAGCATGTTGTATTGAGTGTTCGATGTTCGGTTAATAACGAAGGTTTTAGTAACAAGTAGCCTCAAGATCATCAGGGCCAAGCCTTTCGGGTGCGCCAAAACCCGCCTACGCCTCCGGCGGTGATCTATCTCAGAGGCTGACTCCTAAAAAACTACCCACAAATTCTGCGAACCAAACGCTAAAACAAAAAGGGGGTGCAGAGAACTCTCACGAACACCCCCTTGATTGTGACTGTGACCTTATCAGTAAATAATCTCTGATTTCCCAACCGTTAGGATGTATTTTGATCATCTCTTCAATCCACTGCTAGAAATAAGACGCAACCTGTCGCAAAAATCGGCGCCACATTACTGATCATCAGTGTCGATTTGCTTGACATTCTGTAAACAAATTGTTTACAATTACCGGCATGATTCAAACTTTCGCCTCCGCAGAGACAAAACAATTTTTCGCCACGGGAAAATCACGACGGCTATCCCCTGAGATCCTCAAACGCGCTGCCATGCGATTGACCCAACTGGATGGAGCCACTTGCATAGAAGATTTACGACTTCCCCCTTCCAACAGGTTGGAAGCCCTTGCCCATGACCGTAATGGACGGTGGAGCATCCGGATTAATGACCAATGGCGTATTTGTTTCCGATTTGACGGAGGCGACGCCTATGACGTTGAAATCGTTGATTACCATTAAGGAGACTTACATGGCTACGAATGGACTACCAGCAATTCACCCCGGGGAGTTCCTGAGTGAAATTTTACTCGAAATGGGTATCTCCCAAGCCGAATTCGCCAGAGCAATAGGCGTATCAACTATGAGAATTTCGCACATCATCAAGGGAACGCGTCCTGTAACAGCGGAATTGGCCTTGCTGTTTGGGCGTGCGTTTGAACAGACACCGCAATACTGGCTGAATCTCCAAACTTTCTATGATTTGAAAACCACGGAAGTTAACATCGCAGACCGGCTGGCGGGTGTACACTCTTTAGCGCATTGCCACTGACCAACTATTTTTATACTAAAATCAGATTGTTGCGTCAGATGTTCAGTAAGAATCTTACATTGCCGCTCTGTTAGAGATGTAATTGAGTAACCCTAACCTTGCCAATTGTTAGGATTTCATTTCAGAGTCATACCCAAAGGTCAGTATCTCATTGAAAACCGCCACCTGTTTGACCACTTGGAAATCAACCCGTCATTGTGCTAACTTCAATACTTGAAATTCAACGTTACCTTCATCATAAATAACTTTTTGCTCAACTTGTTCCATGATACCATCAGAAGATGGGTGTAAGCTTATAGCCCTTGACCTACTTTTAAGATATTTGAACACTTCAACTTTGTGGATAAGCCAACATGTCAAGGAGGCATTTGAAAGATTTACCGTTAATTGCCACTTCTTCAATTCGTTTCTTATCTCTTATTTGCTGCTCATCATTTCCAAATTTTTGAATAATTTCAATTGCAATATCTATATCATTGATTCTGGCTGATTCAGATAAATAACTACCGAAGATTATAACTTTACTAATTTTGTACAAATAATATTCGTTAGAGTTTACTGCAAATACCCTGTCCATGAATTCAGTCAATTTTTTCGCAGCTGTCTTCCTTGTTAAGGGCTTTGATGCTGATGCCGAACCGAGAGAATTTCCCTTTAGTGTTATGGAATAAAACTTCTTGTCGTCTCGAAAATCATTGTTTACTTCTATATACCCTTCTGCTGACAACCTTTCGACAATGCTCTGTGCGGTATCATTATCCATTTTCAAATAATGAGCAATCGACTCTAACGAAACAATTCCGCCACCAATTTTCCGCATTACCTCCCTTGCTATTAGCGCTGGAATCCCTGCAACTGTTGATTTCTGGTCAATAAACATTATTTGAGCTTTGTCCTGAAATTGTAGCAACTCATGGTCACAAGCGCTTTCGTATATCTCTGTTCAGCAGGGTCATTTTGCGGCGACTGCCAACACACATTGCCCATGATTTTAATCCACACCTTCGGTAAGCTCGGACAGTAAAGCTGCCTGGAACTCAGTGTCTTGAGTAAGTTTTTTGCCGATCAACTCACAAAGGGCAACAGCCAACTCACCTGCTGGATCTTCAGTATCTGGAAAAGCAGCATCTACAGTCACTTCCCCAGTTGAGGATACATCCAATATCAAAGCCGCTTGATTTGCTTTCAGTTTAAAAGTCTTAGCCATTGGGTCATCCTCCATTTATCCATAGGGTGTCAGCTCTAACATATGCTTGACTGGTTGACAAAATGCAATAATTTTGAGTAGTAATAGTCGCCTACAAACAAAAAGCTATAAGGCCAGACTCACCCTCAGGTAACTGCACAAAAAAACCATTATGCTTAAAAAAATTCTATCATTGACCTTTTACCTAGATCGGCCACAAGGCTTCAAGGAAGCTGGCGATAAATATCTGCCGAAGATTATCCAAGAAATTTCCAACTTGATTCGGGCAAAGCAAAAGGACTTTATTCATGAAACATTTCGACTGTCAGCCAGTCAAATAAATAACCTAGCCCAGGTACTCGTTGAACATGCCGAGGATATTCATAACAGCATCGGCATATGGGAAGCTATGGAGCGATACAATCTTGAGCTCTTTGGCACAAGACTTCCGCTGATTCTTGAACCGGGTACCGAAATGCCATCAGGGGCAATCTATACTCCTCGTGTTCAATACCTGTTGTTTATATATTCCCGGTTGCTCCACCCGCAACTCATTGCTTCTCCTCATCATCGAGACTTAAATTTTCTTGCATCAGCAATAGCTGAATTTTTGGAGGATAAATTTCAAACAATGCCCAAGGCATCAGGGGTGAAAGCCTTTCTCGCAACACCCAATGATTACGGCTGGGATGTAAAAAAGAAATTAATCTGGCTGGGGAAGCACTCCTATCTATTCCGACAGTGTTTTCAAAATTATGCCAAGGATCATGGCGGCAGCAAAGATGTTCCTACGATCGATGACTTCCTTAATCAGGAGACAACAATATGGTCGGGACTTGGTGTTATCGACATTCTCGCAGCAATACTCGATATTTCTCAGGAGGACAGGATCAATATTCGAAGCTGGTACGAAAGGCACTGTGCTTTTTATAAAGTGATAAGCACCCCTGGCCCAGTCATAGAAATGCTGAATATCATCAACAACCAACCATATACCGTGAGGGTCGGTGACTCTAGTAACAACTTTGATGAGCAACACCTATATTTCGGAAATCTTGTTCCATATAAAGGTGAATGGTATTGGTCAGGGGCTCAACAGAGATACGATATGGTGCCAGAAGCCAAGTTGAAGAAGGTTAAGTCCGACTTTTTATCATCAACAAAAACCCTGGCCTTTCGCTATTGTAAAGACTTGGCAGACAAGGCAAGGGAGTCGACCAAGGACCAATACCTGCAATTCAAAAAATATGCTAACGGTGAGGACTACCTTGTCTTTCCAGATGGTCGATCCTTTGCTGACAGTATGCAAGAACAGCTTTCAATAATCCATGAAGATCGCTTGGCAAAATTGGATGCTAGCCCCGCTGAGAAAGAAAAGTTCAAGGTTCCTGATTTCTCAAAATCCTTGCCGAAAGAGATTCTGAAGTCGGCTAATGGCTGTTGCATGTATTTTAACCCAGATGAAGGCATGGAAATTTGGATTGATTTCAATTGCCTTCTCGGTGGCCTCAAAAAGAAAGGGAACGATCTGGACGATGACGAGCTCTATGCAATCAGTGGCTTAATTTTCTCAGACTCAATCAGCCCAAATTTTGTGAGGGAACTTGTTCGGAGGTTCGGAGAGGCCTCTATCCGAGCCGCTTTCTTCCTTCGTGAGCCAATTGGAGAAACATATTGTTTGGAGTTCCTTTTAAGACAGAACAAAGGGCATTACTTTAGAAACCGGTACCCAAGCATCTCCTTTGTCTAGTCAAAACACTGACTACGAGAGATGACTCTTCGACAGAGGGATCTGTTAAATTTGGAGTGTGCTCGGTTTGTTAGGCTTCATAGAATAGCGTTTTATCAATTGTTGCGCAGTGAAGAGTCCTCTCCATTGTTAATCGGCGTGTAATAATGACCCCTTTATGAGAGAAATCGGCGTCGAAAATTGACCCCCTCCGTGTTAACGACTTCATGGAAAATTTAACCATGGAGGCAATGGAGGATGTTGATTGTGGAAACGATAGCAAAAGTACGGCGGTACTATTTTCGGGACGGGAGAAAGATCAAGGAGATCACCCGTGATTTAGACCTGAGTCGCAATACAGTGCGCGATATTATCCGGAGTGGTGTCACAGAGCGAGTCTACTCTCGCGAGAATCAGGTTTTCCCTAAATTAGGCCCGTATCTGGAACGGTTAGGTGAACTTCTGGAAGAGAATCAGAAGCGGCCAAAGAAGAGACGATTGAAGGGCACAGGGTTGTTTGTGATTTTGACCGGCGAGGGCTATGCAGGCGGTTATGACAGCGTTCGGCGCTATGTCAAGAAGTGGATAGCCGAGCACAAGCCTGAAGCTTTGCAGGTCTTTATCCCGCTGCAATTTACCCCAGGGGACGCCTACCAGTTTGACTGGAGCCATGAGCAGGTAATCTTGGGTGGCAAAGCCCAAACGGTGAAAGTCGCACATCTCCGTCTTTGCCATAGCCGGAAATTTCGTGTTGTAGCCTACCTTCGCGAGAGCATGGAAATGGTGTTTGACGCCCATACTCGGGCCTTTGAGTTTTTTGGTGGCACCTGCCGGCGTGGCATTTATGACAATATGTCGACCGCCGTTGACCGTGTTTTGCAAGGCAAAGCGCGAGAGTACAACAAACGGTTCATGCAGATGTGTAGTCATTATCTGACAGAGCCGGTAGCCTGCACGCCTGCTTCGGGCTGGGAAAAAGGTCAGATAGAAAAACAAGTTCAGGATGTTCGCAACTGGCTGTTTGTACCCAGGCCACGGTTTACCGATTTAGAGGAACTGAATGCCTGGCTGTCAGACCGGTGTCAGGCCTTGAGTGAGACAAGGCAGCACCCGACAGAAAAAGATCGCACCATCGAAGAGGTAT
>Ga0334722_10007236_pt1 | contig 10791 bp, 9 predicted proteins | sample C3_bottom_MG_FD_207210 | JGI IMG/M metagenome (GOLD analysis project Ga0334722, IMG submission 207210) | Sediment microbial communities from Yellowstone Lake, YNP, Wyoming, USA - C3_bottom | ecosystem: Environmental > Aquatic > Freshwater > Lake > Sediment | place: USA: Wyoming | collected...
CTTGTTGCCGAGGGTGAGCCACAGACCATCCCGCTCGCGTATACCATTTCTATACAAGAGACCGCCGGTCGCCGCGACTTTGACTCAGCTCACTTCTGCTGGATTGTCTACGAGGCCTCACCAGCTTCTCACGCAGAGGTTTTGACCGCAGCAAATGCTGATAAGCGCATTATTCGCTTTATTGATCTTGTGACCACCAAGGATGCCGCGCGTCATTCAGCTGAGATTCGCGAGATTGCCACAAAAGCTCCGGAGCGTACGAAAGAAACTGAAGATGTGGTTGGCGCCGAGCTCGAGATTGCTCTTGATCACGCAGTAGTATAATACTCACTATGTACCTGAACAAAGTATTTCTCTACGGTAATCTCACTCGCGATCCTGAGCTCAAGGCGCTCCCTTCGGGTGGTCAGGTTGCCAACTTTAGTCTCGCGACGAATCGCACCTATAAGGACAAGAGCGGGGCGAAGCAGGAGTCAACTGAGTTCCACAATGTGGTCGCTTTTGGTCGCACTGCAGAGGTTATTGCACAGTATGTGAAGAAGGGTCGCCCGATTTTTATTGAGGGTCGCATCACGACTCGTTCGTGGGAGGGGAAGGAGGATGGGAAGAAGCAGTATCGCACGGAGATTATTGCCGAGACCTTCCAGTTTGGCGCTGATGCAAAGGGTGGTGACACTAGTGCGAACCGCAGTTCTGCATCTGAAGAACAGCCAGCACCAAAGGATGCAGGTGAGATTCAGTATCCAGATGAGGAGATTAATCCAGAAGACATACCCTTCTAGTTTAAACATTTAAATTTTTAAATATTTCACCATGGCATATCAAGCTGAAAGAGAAGAAATAGAACTCAAGAAATTTACCGACTATAAAGATGTCGCGTATTTGAAGCAGTTTACCAATCCGCATGCCAAGATGCTCTCAAAGAAGCGCACGGGCATCCCAGCAGGGAAGCAGCGCGATATCTCTCAGGCCATCAAGCGCGCCCGCTTCATGGCACTCATGCCATACGTCCAGGCATAAACATATTTAAATATTTAAACGTTTAAATAAAAAAGCCCCCGCCACAACTTCGTAGATGTTGGCGGGGGCTTTTTGTCAGGCTTTCTCCACTCGTTCAGTATAGGATCCGGTGTCGGTGTTAATGCGAACAATGTCTCCGGCATTGATAAAGAGCGGGACATCAAGCTTCGCTCCCGTGACGAGTGTCACGAGCTTGTTGCCGCCAGTCGCGGTGTTGCCTTTAATAGTTGGCGGCGCTTCTTTAACCTCGAGCTCAACCTTTATCGGTATCTTGATGGTCGTCGGCTTTTCTTCATAGGTCATTACTTCAACAACACTGTTAGGGGCGAGCCACTGCACTTTGTCATGCACTACTTCTTCGGGGAAGGCAAAACGATTCTTGGCATTCTTCTCTTCAGCAAACCAACTCTCACCACGATTAGTATAGAGATACTGCGCGTAGATTCTGCCAATATCGGCTTCAGTCACCGACTCGTTTTGATGGAAGGAGATTTCGGTCACTTTACCCGAGATGAGATGGCGAAGCTTGGTCTGATTCACAGGCTTCCTCTGTTGCATGCGGAAGATGTGCGACGAAAGCACCTCATAGGGCTCGTTATTATAGTTGATAATGCTTTTTGGTAGGATTTCGTTATAGGACAATACGGACATAAGAGTAGTAAGCAGTTAGCAGAAGGCGGTAAGCAGTTGAAACTAATAGTGCATCCTGGATGTTATAAAAAGTGCCCGAAGAGGGCGATTCATGTATGCTAGCAGACATTATGAGTTTTTCAACCGCTGACGATATAACCGCTCTCACCGACGCCGAATTGCTTGCTCGTTCAAGACGGGAACCTGAGCTTTTTGCCATACTAGTCCGTCGCTATGAAGCGGCCCTTTTGCGTCGTGCCCGCAAGATTCTCTTCTCACCCGAAGACGCCGAGGAGGCGGTGCAAGATGCTTTTACCAAGATGTATCTCTATGCAGACAAGTATCATGAGAAGTCTGGCGCAACGTTTTCTTCATGGGCATACACGATTCTTAATCGCGTCGCGTACACGAAATACAGGAGCAGAAAGCAGGAGCAGGGAGCAGTCGCCCATCTGGAGCCAGAACATTATGAATCACTGCCAGATTCGCAGGCAGAATTTATTGAAGATCTCTCGATACGCAATGAGGTGATCGCCGCACTCGCCAAGTTACCCGAGACGGCCTCGCGTATATTGCGACTTCAATTTATTGAAGGGAAGACGCAGGATGAGATTGCCGAATCAGAACAGCTCTCGATCCCCGCAGTGAAGACACGGGTGCATCGCGCAAAAAAACTTTTCAAAAAGACGTATGATGAACAAAACCATTTATAGTGACTAACATGGAACCTATGCAAACTAATATAGAAAAAAACGTAATGCGCCGTGTGCATCTGATGCGCCTCTTGGGGCTGATTATATCAACCGTAGTGCTTGCACTCATCACTCTCACGCTCGCTCTCTGGGGAATCGGCAGGCAGGTATGGGTCGCACGCGTATTTGAGAATGCTCCTGATGACTTTACTGACCTCCCGCGCTTTTATCTCGCCGCGTTTAATCACACTCGACTTATTGTGCAGGCACTCGCCGTTCTCACGTTTGTTTCATTCATCTATATCGCTCGTTCAACCTATCGCGCGCTCGTGGATTTCTTCACTCCTTCGCGTGTCTAATTTTCAGAAAGTTTTGCTCTGATTTGTTTCAGGAGTTCTTTTGATACGTCTTTGTTCTCGCTCAAGAACTTGCGTGATGCGTCATAGCCAACACCGAGCTTTGTCTCACCCATCTTGTAGGTCGCACCAGACTTCGCGACGAAGCCATACTTCTCACCAAGCGCGATGAGCTCTCCCTCGCGACTGATGCCCTCGTTGTAGAGGAGGTCAAACTCGGTAACCTTAAAGGGCGCTGCGACTTTATTCTTCACCACCTTCACGCGTACTCTACCTCCCACAACTTCTTCACCCTTTTTGATGCTCGCGATGCGACGAATATCGAGACGAACAGAAGTGTAGAACTTGAGTGCTTTGCCACCCGGTGTCGTCTCAGGGTTACCGAACATCACTCCGATCTGCATGCGGATCTGGTTAATAAATATAACAATAGTCTTAGAGCGAGCGACGATTGCGGTGAGCTTGCGCAACGCTTGGCTCATGAGTCGCGCTTGTTTACCGACGTGCTGTTGGCCCATCTCTCCCTCAATCTCATCTTTCGGGGTGAGGGCGGCAACCGAGTCTATAACTATAATGTCGACATTGCCGCTGCGCACCAGACTCTCCACAATATCGAGTGCCTGCTCGCCCGTGTCGGGCTGTGAGATGAGTAATTCAGTAAGCTTCACCCCGATACGTTGTGCGTATTCAGGATCAAGAGCGTGTTCAGCATCGACGAATGCGGCGACACCACCAGCCTTCTGTGCCTCAGCTATTGAATGGAGAGCGAGCGTTGTCTTGCCTGAAGACTCTGGGCCAAAGATTTCTATGATACGCCCACAAGGGAGGCCTCCCACCCCAAGAGCCGCATCGAGCCCGATAGAACCGGTTGATATGGCGGGAATCTTTTTTGGAGTCCCTGCACCAAAGACGGTGATTGACTCATCACCAAATTTTGTGCGAATTTCTTTGAGTGCTTGATCAATAGACTTCTGGCGTTCGCTTTTGTCAGTCGTCGCCGCGGTGACTGTTTTTAAAATCTTTTCTTTTTTTGGTTTGCCGAAGGCCATAACGTCAATAATTTTTAATTTACAATTTTCAATTTACAAACGGCACGAACACATTTCTCGTTGCTGTTACCGACCTCCCGAAGCGGTCAGTGGCTACAAAGGTAAGTATAGACCCTCCACGCGGGAGAGCTAGGACCGAAGAAAAACTCCCATCTTCTTTGTGGGGGAGAGGGTTCCCGTTGAGTATAAGGACTGCGGTGCGCTCTGCCTTACCCGAGACAGAGACGACGCCGTCTGCAAAAGGAGTGTCGTCTCTCGGGGCGTCGATAGAGAGGCTGGGGCCCACGATAATGGGTCGTGCTTCGATAAGGCCGTATCCTACGAGGAGGAAGAGAACCACAAACATAAGATACCTGGTCATGGGAGTGTTAGAAGGTTTCTGTGTCGTCAGTATCACTTGTCGCCACTCGAGTAGCAGACACGTTCGTGAGTATTTCTCGTGGCTTCGAGCCGTCAGCGGCGCCAATAACCCCCTTTGCTTCAAGGACGTCCATGAGTCGTGCGGCGCGTGAATAGCCGATCTTCAATTTGCGCTGCAGATACGAGGTTGACGCACGGCCTGCTTCTTCAACGGTGGCACGGGCTTCTTCATAGAGGGTGTCATCAATTTCTTCATCATCATCAAAGCTGCCGTTGGCGAGACCGATTACATCACTCGATTCAGAGACGTTGGTGCCGTTCCCACCAAAGTCGATACTTGAGAGGTCGCCTGCATTATGACTCTTGATATAACTCACCACCTTCTTCACTTCACTCTCGCTAATAAAAGCAGTTTGAATACGTACCGGCTTCTGCATGTCGCTTGAGAGATAGAGCATGTCGCCCGCGCCGAGCAAGCTCTCAGCCCCCGAGCCATCCAAGATAGTGCGAGAGTCTATTTGTGAGGCGACTTGGAGCGCCATGCGCGTTGGCACGTTTGCCTTAATGAGGCCGGTGATGACGTTGACTGAAGGTCGCTGAGTAGAGAGGACAAGGTGGATACCAACGGCTCGTGACATCTGAGCGAGGCGCACAATAGAGGCTTCAAGTTCGCGTGGGAAGCTGTGCATGATGTCAGCGAGTTCATCAATCACAATGACGATATAGGGGAGTGCCTCGGGCATCTCTGCCGCACCCTTCTTCTTAGCTGGCTCAAAGATATTGGTATGATAGGAGCTGATATCACGCACATGTTCTGCTTCAAGAATGTTATAACGGCGCTCCATTTCTTTTGCGGCCCACTTGAGTGAGAAGATAGTTTTCTTCGGGTCGGTGATAACGGGGGTAAGGAGGTGGGGGATACCGTTGTAGGCAGTGAGCTCAACCCGCTTCGGGTCAATCATGATAAAGCGCAACTGATTTGGGCCATTGCGATAGAGGAGTGAGGCGATAAGAGCGTGAATCGCTACCGACTTACCTGACCCTGTTGCCCCAGCAACGAGAGCGTGTGGCATCTTCGCGATGTTGACGTAGTGTGGCGTGCCGGTAATGTCTCTCCCTAATGCGGCGAGTAATGGTTTGGTGCTCTCAGTCCATTCTGGTGAAGAGAGGAGTCCCCCGAGACCGACCATTGCTTTGGTAGTGTTTGGTACTTCGATGCCCACGAGAGACTTACCAGGGATCGGTGCTTCGATGCGCACAGGATGTGCCGCGAGAGCGAGCTCGAGATTGTTGGCGAGCGAGACTATCTTTGAGAGCCGGACGCCTTCAGCGGGCTTGACCGCGTAGCGGGTGACGGTCGGGCCGACGGACACCTCATCCATTTCGAGATTAATGCCGAAGTTCTGGAAGGTGCGCTTGATGATATTTGCATTTGCCTTTATGTCGCCGACGCCAGGCTTGCCGCGATCTATCCCGAGGATCGAGACTGGGGGGGGATCATATTCAGCATCAAAGTTTGCGATCCCTGTACGGCTACCGCCTTCGGTGGAAAAGACTGTTACGGTCGGGGAGTGCTCTGCACCTACCGCATCCGAGGCGTTCTCATCATAGTCTTCGGGTTCTGGGACACCGACGACGCCAGCGTTTTCTTCATCAGAAAATTCTTCTCCATTTTCTTTACGGGTGCGCCACTGATCCCAAAGAGCGAGTGCCTTCTCGCCGAAGAGGGCACCAATCGCTTCAAGATCAATGATGATAGCAATGCCGATAGAGATTGTCGCGACGAGGAGCACGAGGGTCCCCCAAAAGCCGAAGAATCCAGAGAGTGCTCCACCAAGCCATGTGCCGGCAACACCGCCAAAGAGTGCGCCAGGGAAGAGACCAGCAAAAGCCAAGAATGATGCGAGCGTAAGAACGAGACCAGAGGCTGTGAGTGGCGCTAAGATCGATCGTCTAAAGCCAGCATATATACCGATAGCAATCAGAGCGAGCGGCAAGAAGAATGCGCCAACGCCCACGACAGCATAACTGGTAGTAAATACTACTTCTCCCACCGGGCCTGCGGCACCAAAGATGGCAAGGATAAGGAGCACACCCGCAGCAAGAAGCACTACTGCAGAAGCGTAGCGAATAAGGGTGTCATATTGCCGCACTTCTTTTTCACGGGGACGTCCACGACGGCTCGCATCATTTCTTCGACTCATAATAGGTATAGTGTACCACTCTGCTACGTTCTCCCCCAACTGTGTGGGCGGGAAAAACTTGCATGACCTGCTGGTGGCCGTATACTGTCTTATATCATATGAGACACGGAGAAACTTCTGAAGGACACATGTCTGAAAACAGACAAATTCAGACAAGAACTAAAGATGCGCAATTAGAAGACTTTGTCCTAGAAAAGAGCATATTTAACAACGTGTTTGAAAAGGACATACGTCGGGTATTTATCTATAAAAAAGCTGAGAGGCTCGCAAAAGCGCTCCATCTCATCTCCCCAGCCTTCAGTGACTCAGCGTCTTTAAGGAGTCGTGTTGACGCGATCGCGATTGGTCTGGTAGATGCTGCTACTCACCCGCCAAGTGCATCACTCTCGCGTGAACTTCTCGCACTCTCAAGCATCCTCTCCATTGCTCGTGCTGGAGGGCTGCTCTCGGTTATGAACACAGAGCTCATTACACGCGAGGCGCATATTCTCCTTCAGGAAGTAGCGAGTTATGAAGAGCCACGACTCTTTCTTGATGATGCTCCAACACTCTCTGAGATAGCGAAGAATGCGCGAGCACGCGAAGGTGAGCAGCAGATACAATTAGTTTCAACAAAACAGGTTATTCGTCATACTTCCGCCAGAGGCGGATCCGCCTCTGGCGGAAAAGGACATGTAAAAGACACAGAACAAGTAAAGGACAGACGCGAGACTATCTTGTCTGTTATAAAGAACAAGCATAAGGCAAGTATAAAAGACATCTCAACCCATGTGCGTGGGGTATCTGAGAAGACGATTCAGAGGGAGCTCTCGGCGCTTATCGAAGCCGGATCCGTAATAAAGGAAGGGGAGCGGCGTTGGAGCGTGTATTCGCTCGCCTAGGTGGAAGTCGGACATCGACAGTCGCTGTGGATGTCCGACTTCCACAGGCTCTGAAAGCTTTGACTTCAAGGGCCGTCTTTGGTATCATGCTCTCTGTGGTATCGACTGAGAATAGTGCGAATTAAGGCCGATCCGCCAGCTGGCGGAGGTCTTTTTTTGCGTGCTATTTCCTAGCCGTTATCCACAGAACAGCATTCAGAAATGCTTGCCTCTGTTATACTAGGAGGCAGTCCCTGAGGATGCGTTTTTCTCACTTGTGGTGAGCGAAGTCGAATCCAATGGGGCGTACTTTGATAACTGAATAGTCCCGAGAAGTCGGGACATCAACCCTTGCCAACTAACCCATGGCGTACTGGTCGATACCGTACGCTGTGGGGTAGTGTGAAAGTGCTTCGTGTTGTATTTGTGCAAATAATCTTGATTATTATGTGCGTCTTAAATTCATTAATAATTGTTATGAAAATGGTAACTATCAAAGCGTCCGCGAGGATTGCAGCAGTAGCGACCGGACTCGCGATGGCGACGTCAATGCTCTCACTTGCGCCTATCGCGCACGCGGCATCATTGACCGCTTCACAGGTCTCGTCGATTCTCTCGTTGCTCTCTTCATTCGGTGCAGGTGCTGATACGATCGCGAACGTCAATGCTGCCCTCACGGGTCAGCCTTCGACAACGACCACCACGACAACAACTTCAACTACCTTCACGAAGGACCTCACGGTCGGTTCGACGGGTAGCGAAGTAACGGCCCTTCAGACTGCCCTTATTGCTAAGGGTTACATGACGGGAACCGCGACTGGTTACTTTGGTGCTATCACCAAGGCAGCCGTCATCAAGTGGCAGACTGCGGCTGGTGTCACACCAGCAGCTGGCTACTTCGGTGCGAAGTCTCGTGCAGCATTCGGCGGCACAACTTCAACCGGCGGTACAACGGGTGGTACGACAGCAGGTACGGGCAATGGCCTCAAGGTCACGCTCGCAACTGACTCGCCGAACAACGTTGCACTCGTCCAGGGTCAGGCTATCGGTACACTCGCGAAGTTCACCTTTGCGAACCCGACCAGCTCAGACATCAAGGTCACGAACATTTCGTTCAAGCGCATTGGTGTCAGCAATGACTCAACGATTGCAAACGTCTACCTCTACAGTGGTGCAACTCGCCTCACTGATTCAGCAGGCGTAAGCAACTCAGCATTCAACTTCAATGACTCAACGGGTATCTTCACGGTTGCAGCAGGTCAGACCTACACGGTCTCGGTCCTTGCTGACATCGCGGGTTCCACGTCGGGCCAGCAGGTTGGTGTTCAGCTCGTCTCGGTCACTTCGACCGGCACGCTTGACTCGTCGGTGTCGTTCCCAGTTAATGGCTACACACAGACCGTCTCGGCTGCAACGCTCGCTTCGGTTGACTTCAACACTTCGACGCTTCCTTCCGCATCCTCGGTTAATCCCCAGAACGACTACACGGTCTGGCAGAACACCGTCACGATCGGGACACGCGCCGTAACGATGAAGTCCTTCCAGCTCCAGAACATCGGTTCCATCTCAGCGTCGGATATCACAAATCTCCGCCTCTATGTGGACGGTGTACAGGCTGGCAGCGCAGCGTCGATTAGCAGCAGCAACGTTGTTACGTGGGATCTTTCCGCGGCTCCGGTTCGTCTTGAAACGGGTGGTCGTGTGATCAAGGTTGTCGGCGATATCGTCGGCGGCTCGAGTCTCACGTTCAAGTTCTCACTCCGTCGCGCGTCTGACGCGCAGATGGTTGACACTGACCTTAATCAGCCAGTGCTCGCAACAGCAAACGGTGCTGCCTTTAGCGCACGCAATGCGACATCCGCAACGATCGCTTCAGGTACCGTCTCTGTTACGAAGGCAACAAACTCACCTTCTTCAAACGTCTCCGTTGGCGCTTCGAACGTTAAGTTCGCGAGCTTCGAGATGCGTGCAGCAGGCGAGGATGTCAAGGTTGACAATCTCGATGTCATGGCTATGACGTCAGCAGATCACGGCCTTGATAACGGAAAGGTGTTCTTGAATGGTGTCCAGGTTGGCTCCACCAAGGATCTTACTGACAGTAACGGCTCCACAGGTGCCGTGAACTTCACCTTCGGTTCTTCCTTCATCTTGAAGGAGGGAACGACAGCTATCGTTGATGTCTATGCAGATGCAAAGACCTCAACAGGCGCTGCCTACACGAGTGGTGAGACTGCTCAGATCCGCCTCTTCTACACCAGTGGTGCTGCGAACGGTCAGGGCCAGGTCTCACTTTCGAGTCTTGATATCCCTGGATCGAACGTAACGGGTAATGAAATCACCGTCTCATCTTCATCGATGACGATGACGAAGTACTCTGGGTATGGTAATCAGACCCTTATTGCTGGCGCGAGCAACGCTCGTCTTGGTGCCTTCACACTCTCAGCGGGTTCAACCGAGGGGACAAATGTGAACACCATCACCGTTAACCTTTCAGCAGATGAGGCCGCAACAGTTACGGACCTCGTCTTGAAGGATAATGCGACGGGTGCTCAGATTGGTACGACGAAAGTCTCACCATCGACCGCAAACTCGTTCTCAGTGAACTTCAACATCCCAGCTTCTGGGACGAAGGTCATTGATATCTACGGCAACATCAAGTCTGGCAGCAATGTCGGCACTTGGGTCGCTGCAGTTGATGGCTCTGGCACTGGCTCAAACACCGGCGCTGCAGTCAGCTTCGGCAATGCAACCACGGGTACGCTTCAGACGATTACTATCGGCTCGTCAGCCCTCACGGCTGCAGTCGGTGTATCGCCAAACAACGCAAACGTGATTGCTGGTGCTAGCTTGGTGAAGGTTGGTACATTCAACTTCACTGCGCAGTACTCGCCTCAGACGATTGACAAGATCGCTGTGAAGATCCCTGCGAATGCCGCAACTTCGATTACCTCAATTACTTTGAGATACCCGAATGCAAGTGGCGTCTCAACGGATTCGACGGGTGTGGTCACGCTCTCTTCGGGGACTGAGACCTTCTCGACGTCTACCTTCACTGGTCTTACGTTCTACGTCCCAGCAGGAACCACGAAGTCTCTTGATGTCTATGCAAATCTCTCGACCATCGAATCCGGTGCAACATCCGGCGCGGCGGTCTCAGCGTTGCTTGACTGGAACGAAGGATTCCGTGCAACTGACTCTTCGGGTACTGCGAGCACAACCCTCAGCAGCAATGCTGACCTCGCCTCATACGGCGCTTCGGCGACGTCAGGCAAGGGTGTGTTCATCGTCCGCAAGACTATCCCAACTCTCTCAGCAGTTGCTCTCGACACGACGACTTTGAGTGCAGGGTCTAACAAGACCATTGCTCGCTTCAAGGTTACGGCCGATGCAGCAGGTGACGTGAGCTGGGGCAAGATTGCCTTCACGATCAACAAGACTAAGGAGATCACTATTGGTGCAACCTCAACCATTAAGATGTGGCAGGGCTCCAATATCATCTCGGGTTCCTTCGCTACAACGACGGGTCCACTGCTTGGTGGTCTTGAGGCATTCCCAGTTACGGACACGGCAACTGGCAAGACCGACTTGAACCTCGTCTTCCTCCCATCATTGGAGCAGAC
>Ga0334722_10007237_pt1 | contig 10791 bp, 12 predicted proteins | sample C3_bottom_MG_FD_207210 | JGI IMG/M metagenome (GOLD analysis project Ga0334722, IMG submission 207210) | Sediment microbial communities from Yellowstone Lake, YNP, Wyoming, USA - C3_bottom | ecosystem: Environmental > Aquatic > Freshwater > Lake > Sediment | place: USA: Wyoming | collected...
GACCTTCACCTGACGCAGAAGCTCTTCGCTCATCCCTCAGACTTCCATGATCTCGGCTTCCTTGGCGTGGATCAGAGCGTCGATCTGCTTGATGTGCTCGTCGGTGAGCTTTTGCACGTCCTTCTCGGCCCGGGTCTTATCGTCCTCGGGCACCTTCTCGATCTTCTTGATCTTCGACAGCGTTTCGGTTCGGGCGTGGCGCACCGCGATCCGCCCCTCTTCCGCAAGCTTGTGGATGACCTTCACCAGATCCTTCCGGCGCTCTTCCGAGAGTACCGGGAGCGGCACCCGGATGAGATTGCCCTGGGTGGCGGGGTTGAGGCCCAGATCAGCCTCGCGGATGGCCTTCTCGATGGCGTGCCCAAGCGACTTGTCGAACGGCTGGACCGTGAGGAGCCGGGGCTCCGGCGCCGCGACCATCGCCACCTGGTTGAGCGGCACGGCGGTGCCGTAGGCATCGACCCGGACGAGGTCGAGCAGCGAGGTGGTGGCCTTCCCGCTCCGGATGCCGCTGAACTCCCGCTTGGTGCTCTCGACCGCCTTGTGCATCAGCTCGCGGGCGTGCCTGGTCAACTCGGGAATGGTGCTCATCGGACGATGGTCCCTACCCGGTCGCCCTGCAGCACGCGGGTGATGGCACCGGGCTGATTGATGTTGAAGACGACGATGGGGAGTTGATTCGCCTTGCAGAGACCGAACGCATTCGCGTCCATGACCGCGTAGTTCTTGACGATGGCTTCCTGGTAGCTGAGCTCGGGAATGAATGTCGCCTTCGAGTCGGTGCGGGGGTCGCCGGTGTAGATCCCGTCGACGTTGGTGGCCTTGAGAATGACCTGCGCCTCGATTTCCAGTGCGCGAAGGACGCCGGCGGTGTCGGTGGAGAAGAAGGGGTTGCCGGTCCCGGCGGCGAAGATGATCAGCCGGCCCTTCTCGAGGTGCCGGATGGCCCGCCGCCGGATGTACGGCTCGGCCAGCGACTCCATCCGGATGGCCGTCATGACCCGCGTGTCCACCCCGATCTTCTCGAGCACGTCCTGGAGCGCGAGGGCGTTGATGACGGTGGCCAGCATCCCCATGTAGTCAGCGGAGACCCGATCGAGCCCCTCTCGGCTTGCCGTGGCGCCACGGATGATGTTGCCGCCGCCCACCACCAGCGCCAGGTGCACGCCGAGCGAGTGAACGGCTTTGATTTCCGCCGCGAAGGCCTCGACCTTGTGGAAGTCGAGGCCGGAGCCATTGTCGCCGCCCAGCGCCTCGCCCGACAGCTTCAGCAGGGCGCGGGTGTAGGCGAGGGGCATCAGCCCTCCCCGACCCTGAAGCGGGCAAACCGGCGCACCGCGATGGCCTCCCCCAGCTTGCCCGACGCCTCCTTGATAAGCTGGCCGATGGTCTTCTTGTCGTCCTTGACGTACAGCTGCTCGGTAAGGGTCCGCTCGGCCACAAACTTCTTCAGCTTCCCGTCGATGATCCTGGCGCGAATGTTCTCCGGCTTCCCTTCCTCGGCCACCTGCGCCTCGGCGATCCGCCGCTCCCGCTCGAGCACCTCCGCCGGCACATCCTCGGGGTTGACGCCGATCGGATCGGCCGACGCGACGTGCAGGGCCAGGTCGCGGGCGAGCTGCTGGAACTCGTCGGTCCTGGCGACGAAATCGGTCTCACAGTTGAGCTCGAGCAACGCGCCCACCTGGCCGTTGTGGTGCAGGTAGCTGACGATCACGCCCTGCGAGGCGCTCTTCCCGGTGCGCTTCTCGGCCTTCGCGATGCCCTTCTTGCGGAGGATCTCGCCGGCCTTCTCCAGGTCACCGCCCGCCTCCTCCAGCGCCCGCTTGCAGTCCATCATGCCGGCGCCGGTCCGCGCCCGCAGCTCACCCACGTCCTTCGAGGTAATCATTCCGCTCGTCATGGTCTCCAACCCGGTCCAGTCAGGGGTGAATAGTAAAACCGCCGCCCACGGCCCGCACGGGCCAGGAGCGGCGGAAGCTCCGGTCGTGCCCTTCCCAGCCTAGACGCCGCCCTCGCCGCCCTCGCCGGACACCGCCGGCTCGACCGGGGCCCCGTCTGCGTCGGTCTTGAGCCGTGCCGCGATGGCCTCGGGCTTGGGCCGCCGCTTCCGCCGCGGACGCCGTCGCTTGCGATCGGCCTCGCTGTCGCCCTCACTGCCGGCGTCGGTGCTGTAGGTCTCGGCCTCGAGGTCCTCGGACACCTCACGCAACGGCATCTGAGCGCGGGATTCCTTGATCACGTCCGAGAGCGCCGTGGTGATCAGCGAAACCGCCCGAATGGCGTCGTCGTTTCCGGGCACCGGCACGGTGATGAGGTCGGGGTCAGCGTTGGTGTCCACGATAGCAACGACCGGAATACCGAGCTTGTTCGCCTCGGCAACCGCGATCTTCTCCTTCTTCGCGTCCACGATGAACAGCGCCCCGGGAAGCCGCCCCATCTGCTTGATCCCCTCGAGGTTGCGGCTCAGCTTCACACGCTCGCGTTCGAAGAGGAGCTTTTCCTTCTTCGTATAGTTCTCGAAGTCGCCATCGGCCGCGCCCTGCTCCAGCTCTCTCAGGCGCCGGATCTGCTTCTTGAGCGTCTGGAAGTTGGTGAGCATGCCGCCCAGCCACCGCTCGGTGACGTAGAAGGATCCGCAGGACTGCGCCTCGGCCTGTACGATGGCCTTGAGTTGCTTCTTCGTGCACACGAACAGGACCCCTTCGCCCTTGAGCACCACGCTGCGGAGCAGGTCCTGGGCCTTCTGGATCTGGCGGAGGGTCTTCTGCAGATCGATGATGTAGATGCCCGAGCGTTCGGCAAAGATGAATCGCCGCATCTTCGGGTTCCACCGGCGGGTCTGGTGGCCGAAATGAACGCCCGCTTCGAGCAGGTCCTGCAGCTGGGGCTGTGCCATGCGAGGTCTGGTATCCGATCCGTTGTCAGGGTTGTTCGTCCACCGCGTTCATCTCCGGGCGCTTCCCCCGAAGGGGCACCCACGCCAGGATCCCGCGGTGTGTGAGTTGGAGGGACGGAGAGAACGGGGGCTTCGCCGTCGTCTTGATCCTTCCGTCCTTCCGTCCTATCTCTTGCTGAACTGGAACCGCTTCCGCGCGCCGGGACGGCCGGGCTTCTTCCGCTCAACGGCACGGGGGTCGCGCGTCAGCAGCCCCGCCGCCCGGAGCTTGGTCCGGTGCTGTCCGTCGGCTTCGACCAGCGCCCGGGCGATGCCGAGACGCAGCGCGCCGGCCTGCCCCGCCTGGCCGCCGCCGTCCACGTGCGCCTTCACGTCGAACGCGCCGAGAGTGTCGGTGGCGGTGAACGACTGCTGGATGTGTTGCACCAGCGACGGGCGCGGGAAGTAGTCGCCCAGGGTCCGGCCGTTGACGTCCCACTTCCCGGTGCCTGGCGTCAGGTAGACGCGGGCGACGCTGGTCTTCCGGCGGCCGACGGCCTGCCAACGGAACTCGGGTGCGACGGTCATGCGCTTGCCTTCGAGGCGGAGGGGGTGACCGAGAACGGCTTCGGCTGCTGGGCAACGTGGGGGTGCTCGGCGCTGCCGTAGACCTTGAGCTTGCCGCGGAGCTTCTGCCGCGCCAGCGACGTCTTGGGAAGCATGCCGAAGACCGCCTTCTCGATGACCCGGTCGGGGTGCTTGGCAAGCAGGTCGCGCGCGGCGGTGAAGCTCTCGTGTCCCATGTACCCCGTGTGTTTGAAATACTTCTTGTTGGATACTTTGCGGCCGGTCAACTTGACCTTGGCGGCGTTGACGACCACGACGAAGTCGCCGCCATCCATGTGCGGGGTGTACGTGGGCTTGTGCTTGCCCCGAATCAATTGCGCGACGACACTGGCCAGACGCCCGAGCGGGACGCCGGTGGCGTCCACGACGTGCCAGTCGTGGGTGATGTCGTCGGGAGTGGCGGTAAATGTCTTCATTGGCGCCTTGCGTCACTCGGATCTTGAAGTACGAAACCGGGGTCAAACCAAAATAGACGCGGAAGATAGCTCGTTCCAGCGCGGCGGGTCAAGTGGCCGTGCCGTCGAATTCCACGAGGACCTGACCCTTCTCAACCGGGGCGCCCGGAGTCACCCTGACGGCCCGCACCACTCCCCCGGCCACCGCGCGAAGCTCGTTTTCCATTTTCATCGCCTCCAGAACGACGATTCCCGCGCCCGCCACTACCCTCTGGCCCGGCTCGACCAGGATCCGGAGTACCAGGCCGGGCATCGGGGCTCGGAGCGGCGGTGCCCCGCGGTGGCGAGCCGCCTCGCCCGTCAGGCTCCGGATGTGGCGGGTCCGCTCGTCGAGGACCTCGGATTCCCATCGCTCGCCCGTGAGTCCGACCGTCCAGCGCCCGGCTCCGCCGGGTTCCACGGACAACTCCGACTGGCGGCCGTCCACCACGAGCAGCCGGAAGGGCGTGCCGGGAATGTCACACAAGGTGGCCACACGGTCCTGGCCCCCGGCGACCACCCTGTCGCCATCGACCTCCACCTCGATTTCACGGCCGGCGAGGAAGACGACGTATTTCACGAGGCGCGCTCGAGTACGGCTACCGTTTCGACATGCGCGGTCTGCGGAAACAGATCGAAGCTCCGCGCGAGGGTGAGCCGGAACGACGGGAGCCGGGTCAGGTCCCGGGCCAGCGTCGCGGGGTCGCACGAGACGTACACCACACGTTGGGGACGCCCCCGCTCGAGGGCGCCGGTCACTCGAGCGTCCATTCCCGTTCGGGGCGGATTGGTCACGACCAGGTCGGGCGTCCCGAGCTGGCCGAGGACATCCTCCACCCGCGCCGCATGGCGGCGGGCCACCGGTCCAGCCGCCTCGGCCGCCGCCACCGCCCGGCGGTCGGCCTCGACGCTCACGACATTCGCGCCCGCTTCCGCAAGCGCGGCCGTCGTCTCCCCTATCCCCGCGTAGAGGTCCCACACCCGTTGCCCCCCCACGCTGCCAAGCTGCTGGATGGCGAACGTGCGCGCCTGATCGCCCATCTCGGGGTGCACCTGTTCGAAGGCTGTCGCGGGGTAGGCTTCGCCGGCGCCGGCCACCGCGCGAGCGGCTCCCCCCTCGGGGTGCCACCAGATCGTGGGTGCGTGGCCCTGCCGCTGCAGCTCGGCGAGCAGGCGCGGGCCGCCGCTCCATCCAGCTCCGGCAGCGACCTCGAACACGATGTGAAGTCCGCCCGAGCGATCGAGGCGAAGGCCGATCTTTTCGAGGCCCGGCGGCAGAAGCGCCCCGAGCGGGCGCAGGTCGCCCCAGAGCACCATGAGCTCGGGGACCGCGAGGTGGCACTTCTCCAGGGCGAAGATCTCGTCGGGCCGGTCATAGCGGCGGAGACCGATGCCGCGGGCGCCGACGGCCAGGGCCACCCTGGTCCGATACTCGAATGCCCTGGCGGCAGGGACCAGATCGGGATCAGCCACGTCGAGACGGGCCAGGCGCCGCAATGCATCGCCGACGAACGAGCGCCGGGCGGCCTGCTGAGCGGGAAGGGAGAGGTGCTGGAGCTGACATCCACCGCATTCGTCCGCGGTGTAGTGCGGGCATCGGGGCGGGACCCGGTCCGGGCCCTCTTCCAGCAGCCGCCCCGGCCGCGCTCGCGCGAAGCGGCTATGCTCGCGCAACGAGGAGACCTCCACCAGATCGCCGGGCGCTGTCCGGGGAACAAACACGGCTCGTCCGTCCTCGAGCCGGCCCACCCCGTCGCCGCCGGAGGCGAGCCGAAGAATGCGGACCGGCGTCATCGAAGCCCTTCGGACCGCGCCCGCCGCTCCCACCCCGAGCCGCCTGCGTCATCCGGTGCCGCTCTCGGCCGCCGCGACCGCCGCGCCTCGTCCTCGGCCAGTGCCGCCCCGATGGCGAGTTGCAGGGCATCGGTGTCGGAGAGGACCGGTTGCATCAGGTCAGCGCGCCGTTCGAGAAACTGCACGTCGATGTCGCCCTCACGAAACTCCGGGTCGGCCATCAGCCTCCGATGAAATCCCTGGTTCGTGGCGACCCCGCCCACCGCAAGCTCATCGAGCGCCCGCGCCATCCGTTCGATCGCCGTCCCGCGGTCGGGGGCCCAGACGATGAGCTTTGCCAGCATGGAGTCGTAGTGGAGCGTCACCTCATCCCCCACCTCGACGCCGCTGTCCCATCGCACGCCCGGCCCGGACGGCGCCCGGAGATAGTCGATCCGGCCCGTAGAGGGGAGGAACCCGTTGGCGGGGTCTTCGCTGGTGATCCGGCACTCGATCGACCAGCCCCGCGGCTGAAGCCATCCGGACGCCACCCGCATCGGGTGGCCGGCCGCGATCCGGAGTTGCTCCCTCACCAGGTCGACCCCGTAGACCATCTCGGTGACCGGATGCTCGACCTGGATACGAGTATTCATTTCCAGGAAATAGAACGAACGATCGGCGGCGAGGAGAAACTCGCAGGTCCCGGCTCCGAGGTAGTCCACCGCCTCCGCGGCCGCGACCGCGGCCGCGCCCATCCACTCGCGGAGATCGGCGGTCACCGCCGGAGACGGCGCCTCCTCGACGAGCTTCTGGTGCCGGCGCTGGACCGAACACTCGCGTTCACCGAGGTGGACGGTTCGGTGTGCGTCGGCCAGCACCTGAATCTCGATGTGCCGGGGGCGCTCGATGTACTTCTCGAGGTAGACGCCCCCGTCGCCGAACGCCTTGAGCGCCTCGGCTGAGGCCGAGGCGAGGGCGCCGGCCAGCTCGGCATCGCTCCGCACCAGCCGCATTCCTCTTCCGCCCCCGCCCGCGGTCGCCTTCACCATGACCGGGAAGCCGATCTCGTCAGCGAGTGCCCGGGCGATCCCGGGATCGGAGAGCGGAGCGATCGCGCCGGGGACGATGGGCACTCCGGCTTCCCGCATGCGGCGGCGCGCCTCGGTTTTGTCTCCCATGGCTCGTATCGAGGCGGCGGACGGGCCCACGAAGATCAGGCCCGCCTGGTCCACCGCCTCCGCGAACGCGGCCCGTTCGGCGAGAAAGCCGTATCCGGGGTGCACCGCGTCGGCGCCGCTCCGGCGTGCGGCGTCGATCAATCGCTCGATGACGAGGTAACTCCGGGAGGGCGGCGGCGGCCCGATGGCCACCGCGTGGTCGGCGGCGCGTACGTGCGGCGAGGAGCGGTCGGCATCGGAGTAGACCGCCACCGCCTCGAGCCCCTCTTCGTGGCAGGCCCTGACGATGCGGAGCGCGATCTCCCCGCGATTGGCGATCAGGACGCGCTTCATTTCCGGGAGATCTAGGGACGGCAAGCGGGGGGCGGCGCGTCTCCGAAGAGCAGGAAGAGGCTGCTGCAGAGGAGGGCGTTCTGGCGCGCCGCAGCGTCGTACACGCCGCGTACGTCCTGCACCCACGGGGAATCACTGCTGCGGGCGGCCTTGAGAAGCTCCGTAATCGAGAACACGCCGCTCCCCGTCGTGGTCGAAGCGCTCACCCGGACCAGGCGGAACGGGATCCACGCGAGCGGCGGTGCGGCGGCGGTGTCGGTGCCCGGGCTCAGGCAGAGGGGCCGGCTTGTGGCCACCGTCGCGAGCGCCCGTTGCACCGGCAGCGATGGATCGACCCCCATGGCAGCGGCCATCCGCATGCGGTAGAGGGAGTCGGTGGCATAGAGAGCGGGGCGCAGGGGGATGATGCCGGAGTGGCTGCTCTCCAAGCCGCCGTACCAGACCGACAAGGCCTCGAGGTCGCTGCCGGTGACGAGCACCCCGCCGGAAGGACAGGAGCCGAGGAGGTTGGCGCCGAGCTCCACGATGTACGTCGGCATGGGAGGCGCACCCGGGCCGGCGCGTGAATATCGCCCGGCGGTCCACCCCGAATCCTCGAGGACGATCAGGGCACGTTCCACCTCCGTGGCTCCCCGGAGAACGATGCCGGAATCCACCGAGAGGCGCAGCGATTGATCGAGGGTAGTGGCGGCGAAGTCGAGGTAGAGAGGGCCATCGGGGTCGCCCCGGTGACCATGCAGGTGCCAGTCCCTGGCGTTGAGAAGGTAGAAGCGCCCCAGCTGGACCCACGCGCGCCCGTCGTCCGGGGCCGTCGCGAGGTAACGACCCAGGAGGTCAATCGCCATCTGCCGTTCGCCCTCGCGATCGAGGGCGGCGGCCCGGGGCGCCACGTTCGGGTCGATCGCGCCCTGGGCGTGAAGGGGGGACGTGCCGGCGAGGCCCAGGAAGAGCGCGGCAACACCAAACCTGCCGCCCACCGACCGGGACCCCCGGCAACGGCGCATCCTGAGGGGCGCGTGCATCTTGCGCATGTCGGCCAAAGATGGCGGGCCGCCGCGGGGTTGGCTAGTGGCGGGGGTCAGAGGGGGAGGTTCCCGTGCTTCTTGAGGGGGTTCCTGTCCCGCTTGGTGTCCAGCGTCCTGAGGGCCTCGATGAGCCGGGGCCGGGTATCGCGCGGATCGATGACGTCGTCGATATACCCGCGCTCAGCCGCAGCATAGGGATGGGCGAACTGGCGGGTATACTCGTCGATCAGGCGGGCGGTGGCCTCGGCCGGATCGTCGGCGCGGGCAATCTCGTCCTTGAAGAGGATCTCCACGGCTCCCTTGGCCCCCATGACCGCGATCTCGGCGCCGGGCCACGCGAGGTTCACGTCACCCCGAATGTGCTTCGAGCTCATGACGTCGTATGCGCCGCCATAGGCCTTCCGGGTGATGACCGTGAGCTTGGGGACCGTCGCCTCGCAATACGCGTAGAGCAGCTTGGCGCCTTGCTTGATGATGCCCCCGTGCTCCTGCCCGACGCCGGGCAGGAAACCGGGGACGTCGACGAAGGTGACGACCGGGATGTTGAAGCAATCACAGAAGCGGATGAACCGCGCCGCCTTGACCGAGGCGTTGATGTCGAGCACGCCGGCCAGCACCGCCGGCTGGTTGGCCACCACCCCCACCGGGCGTCCCCCGAGCCGGGCGAAGCCGACGATGATGTTCTCGGCATAGGCTCCCTGCACCTCGAGGAACCCGCCGTCGTCCACCACCCGCCCGATCACTCCATGCATGTCGTAGGGCTTGTTGGCGCTGTCGGGCACGACGTCGAGCAGCCCCGGGTCGCGGCGATCGACCGGGTCGCTGGTCTGGCGGCGGGGAGGCGCCTCGAGATTGTTGAGCGGGAGAAAGCCGAACAGCTCGCGTACCGCCAGGAGGCACTCCGGCTCGGTGTCATGGACGAAGTGGCAGACGCCCGACACTCCGCCGTGCACATCGGCGCCGCCGAGCGCGTCGAAGGTCACATCCTCGTGCGTCACCGTCTTCACCACGTTCGGGCCGGTGACGAACATGTAGCTCACACCGCGCACCATGAAGATGAAATCGGTGATCGCGGGGCTGTAGACGGCGCCGCCGGCGCAGGGGCCAAGGATGGCGGAGATCTGGGGGACGACGCCCGAGGCGAGCGTGTTCCGGAGGAAGATTTCGGCGTACCCGCCGAGGGACACGACCCCTTCCTGGATGCGCGCCCCGCCCGAGTCGCTGAGGCCGATGATCGGCGCTCCGTTCCGGAGCGCCAGGTCCATGACCTTGCAGATCTTTTCGGCGTGCGCCTCGGAGAGGCTGCCCCCGAACACGGTGAAGTCCTGGGCGAAGACGTACACGAGGCGCCCGTCGATGCGGCCACTGCCGGTGACGACGCCGTCCCCGGGGTACACCTGCTGATCGAGGCCGAAGGCGGTGGAGCGGTGGGTGACGAATCGGTCGAGCTCGGCGAAGCTGCCGGGATCGAGAAGGAGGTCGAGGCGTTCGCGCGCGGTGAGCTTGCCCTTCTTGTGTTGCTGGGCAATCCGGGCGGGGCCTCCTCCCTGCTCCGACAGCGCCTGCCGGCGACGGAGTTCCTCGAGCCGCTCCTGCTGGGAGCTCAGTTCGCCCCCTCCTTCGCCAATCCGTCGAGGTCCATCTTCTCGACGATCCCGCGCGCGGCCCCTTCCTCGCCTCCGTGCATCTTCGCGCTCACCACGAAACGGTCGCCGACCAGCACCGTCAGTTCGCTGCGCTTGTCGTTCGTGTTCCATTCCTCGAGAGCAGGGTAGCCGCCGAACTCGATGGAGCGCGAGTATCCCTTCGTGCTCTCCTGACTGACCTTCATCTTGAGCGCCATCTGGAACGGCAGGTAGAGCATGCTGATGTGCGCGAAATCGGAGACCGAGGCCTCCGCGCTCTTCCCCTCTTCTCCGGAGAATCGCACGCTCGCCTGCGAGTACTGCCACTGTCCCGCCGTCGTGGTCTCCCCTTCGGGCTCGCTCGCCTTCATCCCGCCCAGTTCCTTGGGCAGGTAGTCGATCAGCGTCTTGAAGCTCACCGGCGGAACCGCCTTGGCGTCCTTGCCCACGGTCCCGACCGCGCCCCCGGCGACCTGCTGGGCCTGCTCCGCCAGCTGGGTCGCCGCCTTGGTGAGCTGCGACAACGCCTGGTTGGCGTCGGGCTGATCACCTCTGGCGCAGCCGGCAACCGCGAGGCCCATGGCGGCGGCGATCAGCGTTGAGGAACGCATACGATGCTCCGATGGATGCGGGTCCGTTGTCACGAAAGAAGAGGGGCCAGTCTCCAAGTTGGAGGACTGGCCCGTACCGGCGCAAGCGCTCGGCAGCCTACTCGGCCTTGCTCTCCTCGAAGACGAGCTTGACCGGTGGAATGATGGGCTCGTCGGGGTAGCCGATCACCGCGAGCACGATGCGATGGTGGATGGGATCGACCTCGAGCACCTTGAGATCGACCGGCTGCCCCTCCTGCACCGCGTCGCCGGGATTCTCGATGTTGGCGACGCCGAGCTGCGACATGGGGACGAAGCCCTCGATGTC
>Ga0334722_10007238_pt1 | contig 10790 bp, 13 predicted proteins | sample C3_bottom_MG_FD_207210 | JGI IMG/M metagenome (GOLD analysis project Ga0334722, IMG submission 207210) | Sediment microbial communities from Yellowstone Lake, YNP, Wyoming, USA - C3_bottom | ecosystem: Environmental > Aquatic > Freshwater > Lake > Sediment | place: USA: Wyoming | collected...
CCATTCATGGCTTAAAAACGGCGTGGGCCGACAACTGGAGCGCAGCAAATCGTTCCAATCGTCGGCCAAGGCCGTGAAATCTTCCGTAGTTGTTATTATCTCAGCCGTCATGGCGCATCTCTTTCACCGGATATTACCGACGACGGAACGAATCCGCTGGTTGGCATAGGTCCTGATTCGCGGACCTATCGCGGCCAAGCTTGCTTGGATGTTAATGCTCACGTGCGCGCCGTTGGTCCAGAAGAACTTGTAGTCCTCGTCTCCTCGCATGAAGTCAAACCTCGTCGATCCCAGGTCAAAGGCCCGATGCACCGATTCAGCCAGCAATATCTTGCCCGGCGAAACCTTTCGATAAGTCGGATCGAACCCCGTTAACCAGTTGTATAGCTTATTGCCGCATGAAATGTTGTAATGAAAGGCGATCGTGCCGCCAACGGATTTCAAAACACCCAGGCAGAGCATCTTCTTATCCGCGAAAACCTTAGTGACGTCAATAAAAAAATTGTGGTGGTCGGTCTTTTGGAAGATAGATTGCTCGTGAAAACCGTGCAAGCGGATGATATCGTTTATCGACAAATCATCGCACTCTTCGATGAAGACGGTTTTGAAACGGCCCAGCTCGTTAAGCCGGCGCCGGCGCCGCCCCAGATCGCTCGTGATTTTGCGTCCCAAGCCGGCAAGATAGCTATCCCAATCTTTTTCCAGTTCAATACAGGGGCAAGTGTTTGATTCGCAGATCGAGGTAAGCAACTCAGCCCTCTTGCCGGTTGTCTCAACCAGAACTTGCAAGTTCGGAGACCAGCCGGGGATTTCGTTAAGCGCCATGATATGCCAGCCGGCCATCTCGATTGCCGCATCTACAAAATCTCCGATGATACCGACGCGGTCGGCTTCGGGGTGGATGATCAAGTCGCCATAGTCTGCCAGGCGTCCCGAACCTATAAATTCAAGTCGTTTGACTAAGGGGTTCCCGGCGATGTAAAAAGGGGCAATGCCGACAAGGCGGTCTTTGTCGTAAGCGGCAAGGACCCGCAGGGGCCTGCCTTCGCCAAAATGACGCCACCAGGTGGCGACCCAAGCGTAAGTTGAAAACGGGCTGACTTGAGCAACTTTTTCAAGAGTTTCCCAACTGTCCGCCAGTTCCCGCAATTTGCGCTCGGTCGTAATTATCTCGATCATACTAGGCTATCGCTTCCTTTTAGTTTGCCTAAAGGACTTTCCGTAAAAACTTCCACGAAACCGCGGCCGCCGATGAGATTCGAGCGAAAGGTGTTTAGGCCGGTTGTCCAGCGTACATAGTTTTGCACCTTGCCGGCTAAACGGTGTTTTCTAAGCGCTTTTCGCTTGATCGAGTAAGAGTCCGTCACATCCATAAAGATTTGCGGTTCATCGAGGCTGTGCCAAACCTCATATCCAAAGCACATGGCTTGGCTCGGGCCGTTTATCCGAGCAACTCCGAGATAAGCCGCCAGGTGGTCGGGGTGCGGATCGCCGAATGCCGGCAGAAAGATTGCCGAAGGATCGTATTTTAGCACTATTTCCGCCAAGGGCGCGACGATATCCGCGGCTTGCAGGTTGCCGTCCGGCAGGCGCAACATCTCTTGCTTGGCAAAACCGATAAGTTTGCCGGCGGCAAGCGCTTCGCGTTCTCTAATACCGGCTTTATCTTCAGATAAAATCCCAGGTCCGGCAAGCGTCGCCTCGCCGCTGGTTAAATAGAGACAATAGACTTCCGCGCCCGCCAATACGCATTTTCGAAGAGTCGCGCCGCAACCGATGATCTCGTCGTCTGGGTGGGGGGCGACAACCAGGATGCGCTGACCGAAATGGGTTGGAGATACCTCGCGGGGTATAGTTGTTTTACTGTTTTCTTTAAGAACCAAAAACTCTTTCATGGTGCCCTTTGCTGTTATTGACCGCTGCTTGTGGTCGGTGTTCTTTTGGGCAGGGACTTAATGTATTCGGCACACCGCTTGAAATACAGACTCAGGTACGTGCGCTCGTGCGACTCCCGATCGAACTTGCTCTTTAAAAACTCGTGGCTCGGCCAAAGCTTGCGGGCAAAATAAGCGGCTTTAGCCGGCGCCCGACCCGAAAGCGCCAGGTTGGCGACCTGATTAGCCCCGAGGAGTTTTCCCCGGAAGACTATCGGTCCGTCTCTTAACCCTTTATGCTCGGACACGTCTGCTTCCGGCCAATGTTTCGTGAAGAAAAAGCCGCTGATGCGACCGGGATAGAATTTATCGATAATGGAAGCGTCAACCACGGGTCCAAAGAAACGATTAAGATAGTTGAGGGAAAAATATACGGAGGCTTGCAGGCCTCCGGCCCGCGCCAACCGGGCCACTTCGTTCCAATCGGGCGCCAGTTTTTGCGCCGCCAGGGCCAGATCGACGAACCAAATAAGCCGGTTGAAGCCGTGGCGATGGAGATGAACACAGATGTTTAGTATTTCGAATTCGTTAGATAGGACCAAGACCTCTTGGCCGTCTAATGAGTATCCGCTCGCCGATGTCCAGATAAGTTCAGACAAAGGAGAGCGAAGGCCGAGCTTGAAAAGATCGAGGGCGATATCAAAGACGCACCCCGACGGCGAGCGCCAAGCCATGTGCTGCGGAATGTCATTTTTCGTCAGTTGCGCCGGCCGAGCCTCATAATTGTCTCGGGGTTTGTAATCAAGGTCTTTAAATATTGCCGGCAGATCCGGCCAATCCTCTTCACGTACCAGTAAGTCGATATCCGAAAAAGATCTAAGCCAAGGGTTATCGTAAAGCTTATGGGCGTAGAGGATACCCTTGAGGGGAATGACGGGCAGTTGTCGACAATTGAGTTTTCGGAGCAAAGCGTCGAGTGAGCGCTCAAAAACATCCCTTTTTTCCATACTTAAGGCTTGGTCTTGTACAAGTTGTTGATAGGCCCCTGGAGAGATGTGGTTTTTGAACTCCGGGTTGGCGACAAGCCGAAATGCCGCCGGGCCAAGGCCGTGCCTACGAGCAAGACCTATTGCCCGGTCTGCGTTTAATCGGCCGTTCGACAGCAGGCTCCATAAAGCGTCCTTATCCTTGAGGCCTGCGGCGTAAGCACCCAGCGCTAGGCAAAACTGTCTTTCTAATTCAAGCGGTTGCATGAGCTTACCGTTCTGGTTTTCTAAAGTCTTCATTTTGCCTAAGCGCCTACTTTTTCTTCTTCGGCCACGGTCCGGGCATTGAGGGCTTGAATCAAGGCGCCGGCGGTTTGCCGGACTTCGGTTTCGTGCAATTCCGGAAACATCGGCAGGGACATGATCTCCGCTGCCGCCTTCTCGGCTATCGGAAAATCGCCGACTTGATGACCGAGATCCCGGTACGCTTCAGTTAAGTGGATGGGCACGGGGTAATGGATGCCGGCGGCCACCCCGGCTTCGGCCAGGTCGGCAATGAGCGTGTCCCGATCGGGCGTCTTGACGACGTATAGGTGATATACGTGGTCGCCCCCGGCGGCGGTTTTTGGCGTCACAATAGACTGACGACCACCGTCTTCGTCCAGAAGCTGGTTATATAGGGCCGCATGCGCCCGCCGCCCGGCGTTGCCGGCGTCAAGATGGGCCAGCTTTACGCGCAAAACGGCGGCTTGCAGGCCGTGAAGTCTGGAGCAGTGGCCTTTGACGGCGTGCGCATATTTCTTAACTTCGCCGTGGTTGCGCAAAAGTCTCACTTTTTCAGCGATCTCGGCGCTGTTGGTGACTACCATCCCGCCATCGCCGAGAGCCCCCAGGTTCTTGCTTGGATAAAAACTGAAGCAACCGGCGTCGCCGAGAGCGCCGGCGCGGGCGCCCCGGTATTCGGCGCCGTGGGCCTGGCAGGCGTCTTCGATCACCTTGAGGCCGTGTTGGCGGGCGAGCGCCATAACAGCGTCCATATCCGCCGGCTGGCCGTAAAGATGGACGGGTATGACCGCCTTTGTCCGCGAGGTAATCTTCGCTTCTATGAGCTTAGGATCGATGTTATATGTAGCCGGGTCGATATCGACAAAGACCGGGGTGGCCCCGCACATTGAAATGGCCTCGGCCGTGGCGATAAAAGTATTGGGTACGGTTATGACTTCATCGCCGTGCTCGACGCCGCCGGCCTTCAGGGCCATAAAGAGGGCATCGGTCCCGGAACCGACGCCAACAGCGTGTTTTACACCGCAATAGTCGGCGAAAGCGGTTTCAAATGCTTCCACTTCCGCCCCCAGCGTAAACGAGCCGTTTTTGACTACCCGGCCGATAGCGGCATTGAGTTCCGCGCCAAGGGCTAGATTTTGTTTCTTTAAATCGACAAAAGGGATCATTTCCACCTCATTAATATGTCACCAGCGAGCCGTCGGTTTTGGCTTCCCGAACGGCATATTTAAAACTCCAGAAACTAAGCGGCAGGATTATCGCCGCGAAGACCACCAGGGCGGCTATTTCCGTGCTTAGGGCCATAATCGAATAGCCTTTTAAGACCGCTAACCTCATGGCTCTGAGGGCGTAAAAAATGGGCACTAAATAAGCAAAAGGTTGCAGCCACACCGGCAAGACCTTGGCGGGGAAGAACATCCCCCCAAGCAAGCTGGACGCCATCCCGTAGAGCCAATCGATCGGATTTCCCCGCTTAAAGACCATTATGAAGGAGGCTGAAATGACGCCCATGCCGCTAAAAGATAAGGTTGCCAGCAAAATGATCACGAGAGCCGAGGGGATATTTACCCGGCTCAAAGACAAACCGAAGAAGACCCAGCCGAAGACCAGGTAGACCAGTACGTTAAATGAGTTAAACAGATAATTCCAGAGCGATGAAAAAAGGATGATTGACGACAGCTTGGTTGGCGTTACCAGCATGGCTTCAAGAGTCCCTTGGGATTGCGCGCTGGAGATGCTGGATGAGAAAGCGCTCATACCTGTGGTGACAAATCCGGAAAAGGCTATCCCGATGAGGACATAAGAAAAGTAATCGCCGCTATATTCGGCCAAATACGGATTGACGGCTTTACCGAAAAGTCGCGAGATGAAGAAAAAAACCGCCACCGAAACGAATATTTTGGCGAACGACATGAAGAAGGATAAGCGATAGCTGACGTTCATCCGAAAATCCCTTATTAAGAAACTAAGAGCCTTATTTAGTGGTCTCAATTGACGCTCCGCTCCAAATACTTGACGAACATCTCTTCAAGGTTAGGCCGGCGGCGGTCGAAAGAGACGATCTCGCCGTTGTGTTCGAGAATAAGCCCGATTATCTCCGACATGTTTTGCCGGCCGTTCTTAAACGTGAATTCGAATTCGTGCAGGTTCGAGCTATGGCCGCCGGTCACCGTGGAGTTTAGTCCGCAAGCCCGGCTGATATCTTCAAAATGACCCAAGCTCAAATTCTTGATTTCAATGAAATAATGTTCTTTCTGGTCGACTTCCTGTCTTAAAGCTGCGACGGCGCCGACAAAATGGATCTTGCCTTTGTCCATGATGGCGATGCGGTCGCACAATTCTTCGACTTCTTCAAGGCGGTGCGAGGTCAGAAAGACCGTCCGCCCTTGCTTATTGACAATCTCTTCCCTGATCAGTTGTTTTATCTCCCGGGCCGAGATAGCGTCGACGCTCTTGGTCGGTTCATCCAGAAAAAGTATCTTGGGGTCGGTCAACAGCCCTCTGGCAATCATTAGCTTTTGCTTCATGCCGCTGGAATAGCCATAGTACATATCGTCCGCCGCCCGGTCGAGCCGGAGCACCTTTAGTATGTGGTCGATGCGCTCCTTGGCGGCCTGTGCCCCAAGATTTTGCAGGGCCGCGAAAAACATCAGATTTTCCCGGCCGCTCAAGCGCCAATAGAAGCTTCTCTCCTCGCCGGAGACAAAGCCGATCGACGCCTTGACGGCACCTTCTTCTTTAACCACATTGAAACCGTTTATCTCCGCGGTTCCCGCGGTCGGCAGGAGCAAAGTGGCCAGCATCTTTATTAAGGTAGTCTTGCCGGCGCCGTTTGGGCCGATCAAGCCAAACAACTCACCTTGGGCCACGCTTAAGCTCACCTTGTCGACGGCCAGGATTTCTTGCTTGATGGGTGATTTAACCAGCAGTCGCTTAAATCCGCCGGGCGGCTGGTATTTTTTTGTCAAATCGGTGGTTCCGACAGCTTCCTTCATGGCCTAATCCGTTGCCGGCCAATCGTTTATCATTCCGGAGCCGGCCAAATAGCTGTACATGGTGACATATTTTTCCGTCGGGTTGCCGCTTTCCATGACCGGGTTGCCGCTAAGGTTGACCCAGCCGTGGCCTTTCAATCCCCGGGCCGGCGTCAGTTGACGGCTGAGCCCGAAATTGATAGCTACGGGCAAGCCCGCTTGGCGAAAGAGGCGAAAGAGGGCCAGAGACCGGAAGAGGCAACCGCCGTCCGCGCCGCGTTTGTATCCGGTCGCGAAATCAGTGAATTTTACCGCTTTCTCGATCGGCAGCGGCCGCGTTGACGGCCGGGCTTTATCGAACCGGGCCACGACGGCCGTCGGTGTCATAAACAAAAGAGCCAGCCTGGCAAGGCAGACGGCGCCCAATACGCGCGCCAACAAAATAAGATCGCCCGCGTTTTGAAAGTTAGCGTTAAACCGCTTAACTAAGGTTTGGCGGTGTCCGGCTCGCACAATAACCCTTCCTTTGTTAATCGGTCGATGAAATCTTCTATGGTCGGCGCGACCGCGGCTTCGGTTGCCGCGTAAATGCGGGCCAGTTGATTCGATATCTCGGCCGCAGTCATTGTATCGACGCGTTCCCATATCTCGGTGCCCGTGTCGTTAAGGACAAAGTAACTGCCGTTATCGAGGTTGAGCAGCACGGCTTGACCCTCGACAGTCTGCGCGACAACTCTGGGATTTTTAGCATATTCGGATTTTGTAATCGGCTCTTTCATGCGGCCGGCCCTTCAAGTAAAGATTTAATCGATAAAGCGCCGGCATCGATGTCGTCGCCTATATCCGCCTGGTAGCACGGGGTTCGATTGACAAGCTCCCCGAGAATCCGGAAATGATCTTGGTTTGAATATGGATCGGCCATAAAGAGCGAATATCGCAGCATTGACGCGAGGGCCTCGGCCCGGGGCATCTTTCTTATGACGGTCCGGCCTTCACCCGTATATTTGGGCAAAATGATCGCTTGCGGTACTGTCGTATCGAGCAGACAATCGCCATATACATCGCGCATATTGAAATGAAGTTTCGGGCGATTATGTGTAGGATTGGCATTTTTCAGGAAATCGAGCTCGGGGAATATGCCGATCGACCCGACGCGCATCTTCACTTCTTCCGGGAAGCCGTTGACGATAATAGCGCCATTTTTCCGGGACAGTAAAACCGTATCGTCGCCTAAGAATTTAAAGCCGTTCCGGACCAAGTTAATAGTTAGAGTGGTCTTGCCGCAACCCGCCCGTCCCGGCAAAAGCAAACCCATGCCGTTCAGTGCGACGGAGGCCCCGTGGATATGGTAGAAGCCGCTGCTCTTTAACATCTGGGCCCAAAGCGGATAGAATATATAGTGACCGACTACCCAGGCTGAATTAAGGCTCCCTGAGTTAATCAAAGCTATCCCGGTGTTCTTTTCCAGATCGCACCAGGCGGCCGCCTTTCCCGGCACTTCCAGCCAGCGCCAGGACCCTTCTTCCCGGCAGGCGAACATGCTGCAGCGATAGAGCAGCCGGGAGCGATTTACCACACTATCGGTCAAGCTGATCTCGCCGCCCGTTTTTAAGATATAGAAGGAAATGTCGGCTTGACCGCCGCGGTCGGCCCGAAAGGACCAGAGCATTTCATTGACCCAGCGCAACACACGCTTGTCGTTGGCGAAGACCCTGGTCCGGGTCGGTCCAACAACATAGTCCGCGCTTAAGTATCCGGGCGCGTTTTCACTCGCGCTTATGAGGCGATCCGAGATCGCTGCTTCAATAGTTGTGCTCATCTGTTTTACCTAGCTATGGCTGTGATGCCGGTCGTCATGATCGCTCGGCGGGCTGGCCGGCCCCAGGCTAAAGACACTTAAAGGGCTGCTGGGCGAAAAAGACTGCGTCGTTTTGCGCAAGCTGCCTTGCATGACGATCTTCGGCGCTTCCCACCTCATCTTGTCATTTGGCTTCCTTACCATTTTTTGCACCACCTTTAAACGATTATTCTTGTTCGGCAATTTATTGCTCGAGCCATATATAAGGACGTTCGTAAAAACCCTTTTCGCATTTTAGATCCGCTACGTTCTTAATGAACCGGGCTGGGTTGCCGCCAACGACCGCGTTTTCCGGCACGTCCTCGACGACGACGGAGCCGGCCCCGACCAAGGCGTTGCGACCGATTGTGATACCGGGCAGGATCGTCGAATTGGCGCCGATGCGGGCGAAATCCCCTACCTTGGCGCCGCCCAGACATTCTTTGTAGCGCGGGCAGCCCATCGGGTGCGGATCGTCGGTAAAGACGACGTTCGGTCCGACAAAGACATCGTTGCCCAGTTCGACCATTTCCAGAAAGCAACCGCTATGTATACGGACCCGGTCGCCTATACGGTTGCCGAACTCAATGGCGGCATTGGTGCCTATCGAGACATCGTTACCGATTCGATTATTTTCTCTGATGGTTACGCCCTGGCCGGTTTGAAACCGGTCGCCGATCAAATTACCGGCATATATTGTTGAAAATGGCCGGACATGGCCGTCGCGCCCCATTTTTGTGCGCCAATCGCCGTCCCGGCAACCTCGCGCCGGCTTGCCGATAATGCCGGGGCCCTCGACTACGGTCCCGCGGCCGATTTCGACGTTTTTGTGAATCTGACAATCGCCGACAACCAGATAACTGACGTTTTCAAGCAAAGATGTGACGCTTTTGTCAGACATGGCTCAGATCTTCCGTCAAAGCGATCGTGTCAGCCAGTACATTATCGAGATTAAGTGGCTGCACGACCTTTTTGCCGCCCCCGTTACTGATCGATTGCTGGGCCGCCTCCAGGGCGCGGACGACCCCCAGGCCGTGGAACCCGTCGGTTTTGGGACGCGCGCCGGTCCTTACGCAGTCGACAAAATGGGCCAATTCGACTGCCAGCGGTTCCAGCGGTTCCAGGCGCGGGGTGGTGATATCCCCGGTTCGGTATGTCAGTTGGTGCTTGCCAAAACAGTCGGGGTCGTCAATATAGGCAACGCCCTTATCGAAAATTCGCACTTGCTCTTCGAGGTTGGTGTCGTCATAGATAACCATTTTCCGGCTGCCGACTACGGTCATCTGCCGCCTTTTCGACGGTGACAGCCAGCTGTCTTGAACGTGAGCCACCACGCCGGAAGGAAAATCAAGATCGATAAAGGCGACATCGTGTAAACCTTTTTGCACGAAAGCCCGGCCGCTGGCCGAGACCTTGGATGGCTCTTCTCCAAGCCAGAAAAAGATGATTGAAAAATCATGGGGCGCGAGGTCCCAGATGACGCTGACGTCGGGCTGATGGATGCCAAGATTTACACGTGACGAGGCGACATAGCATATATCGCCCAACTCGCCGCTATCGATGAGTTCTTTTACTTTGTTGACCGGCGGACTATATAGGAATGTGTGGCCCACCATCAGTGTAAGACGCTGTCTTTCCGCTGAGTCTAAGAGATCCAGGGCTTCCCGGCCGCTGGTGGCAATCGGCTTTTCCACAAACGTGTGCTTCCCGGCCGCCAGCGCCTTCTTGGCTAACGAATAATGCGTGAATATCGGCGTCGCGATCACCACCGCATCGAGCGAATCAAGCGATAGAAGTTCTTCGTATTCCGTAACTGTGGATAGGGTCGGAAACCGTTCTTTGGCCAGAGCCAATCGTTCCCGGCTGCTGTCGCAGACCGCCATAACGTTACAGCCCGGAGACGCGACCAGGTTCCTCAGCAGATTCGGTCCCCAATAACCATAGCCGACTAAGCCGACGTTTATCATCCTGCCGTTCGTGCCCATTAACTCACCACCCCCTGGTCTTAACTAAAGCTGGTATGGTTCTGGCGATTATCGCCAGGTCTAACCATATGGACCAGCGCCGGATATATTTAAGATCGAGTTCGATCATCTCGCTGAAGCCGACTTTCGTGCGCCCGCTCACTTGCCATGGGCCGGTAATGCCGGGCTTGGCCAATAGCCGGCGGCGTTGGTGTTCGTTGTATAACTCGACCTCGTAAGGGAGGGGCGGCCGCGGGCCGACTAAAGACATCTCCCCCTTGACAACGTTAAACAACTGCATTAACTCATCGATGCTTGTCAGCCGCAGCCAGCGGCCGATTCGTGTCACCCTGGCATCGTCGGTGATCTTATGTTGGCGGTCGCGCCCATATTCTTTGTCGCCGGTAATTAAAGCCGCGACGTAGGCGCGATGGCCGGCGTCGTCATTATCCGCGCGCATTGTCCTGAATTTATAGAAGGTGAATTGTTGGCCGCGGCGGCCGACGCGGGCTTGCTTAAAAATAGCCCGACCGCGCGAGTCTAAACGTATTAAGAGAGCTATAAGCAGCATCGGCAGCGCCAAGAGAATCAGGGCCGCCGACGCGAGCGCTAAGTCAACCGCTCTCTTCATAAGGCGATTGATACGCCGGTCATAGCCTTTGGCGATGTCGGCCTCCCAGAGGATGGCTTCGGCGCCGATCACGATCTGGTTATTCAGTTGACTCCGGCTTGTTTGGGCTGCTTCCAACATTCACTACCTTTTACAGATTCTTCTGTACCGATTTCTTTATCGTATCCAGAACTTCCCGCATGGGCAGACCCTTCAACAAATAGGCGTCCGCTCCAAGCTCTAGGGCTTTGGCCCTGTATTC
>Ga0334722_10007239_pt1 | contig 10786 bp, 8 predicted proteins | sample C3_bottom_MG_FD_207210 | JGI IMG/M metagenome (GOLD analysis project Ga0334722, IMG submission 207210) | Sediment microbial communities from Yellowstone Lake, YNP, Wyoming, USA - C3_bottom | ecosystem: Environmental > Aquatic > Freshwater > Lake > Sediment | place: USA: Wyoming | collected...
CTCCATGAGCGATCTGTTCCACAAGGGTGTCCCAAAGGCGTTCATCCTGAAGATCTTCGACGTGATGGGCCAGGCCGCGTGGCATACCTTCCAGGTACTCACGAAGAGGTCCGAGAGGCTAATCGACCCGGGCGATGATCTTCCTTGGCGGAAGAACATCTGGATGGGCGTAACCGTGGAGGACAAGGACAACCTCTACCGGATCAACCACCTCCGGAAGACCGGCGCCGTAACCAAGTTCCTGTCCTTCGAGCCTCTCCTCGGCCCCCTGGGGAAATTGGACCTGAGGGACATCGACTGGGTCATTGTCGGCGGGGAATCCGGATTCGGCGCCCGGCCGATGGATCCTTCGTGGGTCACCAGCATCCGGGAACAGTGTGTAAGGAGCAACGTCCCGTTCTTCTTCAAACAATGGGGAGGAGTCAGGAAGAAGGAGACCGGGCGGGAACTGGACGGCCGGACGTGGGACGAGATGCCGCAGGTGGCTCTCAATCGCTAGAAGATGCCGGCTGCAGCTCCTAGATGGACAAGCATCTGTGGGAGGTGACCCCACCAAAGGCGTGCGAATTCACAGTAACGGTCCGCGATGTGTGCCCATAAGCAGGGGTAACGACCGGCGGCGGTTGCCGCAGAAATTGCGGATGGTCGCATTGCCCTGGCTCCCCCCTAGAACACCCTCCCTCAATCCCGCTTGACATCAACGACAGTACAACTGAACAATAGTCAATAAAGAGCGTTGGCTATGCCAACGGCGCGGGTGTGGGGAGGCGTGCATGCCCAGAAAACGCGATCCAAGAGTCATGGCGATAGTGGCCGGCAACATCTTACGTCTTCGGGAATTGAAAGGTTGGAGCCAGGAGGAATTGCGGAGGAGGGTCGGGTGGAAGTCCAAGACCATGGTGAGTCAACTCGAAAACCGACGTACGGGGGTAGGCCCTCAGACGCTTAGCAGACTGGCCGAGGTCTTCGGAGTATCGCCAAGCGAGTTTTATAGAGAGATGCCGCTTAGCGAATCACCGGAGTCCCTGAAGTTGATATCCGTCTCCCTGGCCAACCTGGGCAGGGGGGAAGACCACGCTCATGCCGAGGGACAATACCCGAGTAGCCAAGAACTCGAAAGAATAGATACTTTCCCTCTGCGGAGTCTTGTCAAGGAACTCTCGGAAATCTACCAAACAGGGGAGAAGGTTCTTCTTCCGAAGTGGTATTCGGGGCGAGAGAAGCACGATCTCATATGCGCCACGGTAGATAGCTTGCCTCCACACCCCCTCCTGTCGATCGGCGATGTCATCTGCATCGACCGAGACGATAAACCCGTTTCTGGGCAGACGAACTCAGCCGCCGTTTACGCGGTTCGGCTCGAGAAGGAGATCAAGATTTCCCACCTGGAACTTCGGGAACATCTCGTCACCCTTCGCGGCCTCCAGGAATCGCAGGATGAGCCTATCCAAGAGCAGCCCATCACAATAGACCTTCGCGCCCATCCCTCGGCTGTCATTGGACGCGTCGTCTGGGTGTTGAAAACCTTTTAGGTGAAATATTTCAGCTAATTAATCGGCCTACCGCAACGCGACGAAAGTCGGGTATCCGGCACCACCCCCAGAAATTTCCGTACCCTTCAATTTAATTCTTGACTGTCCCCACAGTTATTAACTATACTACAGTTGAATATTGGGCACGGCTAGGCAAGGAGGGACGGGTGAAGGGGTACGGTGGGGGCATAACGGCTGGTAAGGTCGCTGGGTGGGTCAAGAAAGGCCACGGGCAGGGAAGCGGAAAGAGCTACTCACCCTGGATCATGGCCCGCGACATATCCTCCACTGGGCTCACCACCCGGGAAAAGGGGTGGAAGACAGGGAGGATCCACCACGTCCTCTCGAATCACGAACTCCATTACCTGTACCTCCTCGAATGGTCCCCAATCGTCCTGGACATCCGCGAGCAATACCCCCTCCTGCCCTTGGCCAAGACCGTTGACATCGCGAACCGGCTTGGCATCAGGCACCCCGTCGATACGAAGACCCAGGAACCGATCGTGATGACGACGGACTTTCTCCTTGACGTTACGGAGCGGGACCATGTCCGGCTCAAGGCCCGTACCGTCAAGCCGGAGCAGAAGCTCTCCTCCTCATTCCGGGTCGTGGAGAAATTCGAGATCGAGCGGGTCTACTGGCAGGAAAGGGGCATCGATTGGGGCATCGTCACGGAGAAGGAGATTCCGGAAGCCCTCGTCCGGAACGTGGAGTTCCTCCACGCAGCCAAGGACATCACCAGCATGCCTGGCCTTGGTCCCTCCGATCTCCTGGTGGTGGAACCCGTCCTGTTCGACCTGATCAACGCTCAGAAAGAACCGCTCGCCAAGGCGGCGCTTGCCGCCGATGAAAAGCTGGGTTTGTCGGGGGGTACAAGTCTTCGAATGATCAAGTGCCTTCTGGCAAACCGCCTCTGGCTGACGGACATGGAGAAACCGATCGACACGGCCAGACCCTTGCGTGCTTGTCGGGCGGGCATGGTCATGGAAATGGTGGCGTCATGAGCGACCGGATTTTCGTGAACACGCTCATCGAGTACCTCAACCGGCCCGAGGAGGGGAAAAGCACCTTCGAGCGGGTTCTCTGGATGAACCCGGCCGGAGAGGAGACCTTCGTCATCTCCTGCTCGGACGAAAAGGGCCTTCCCGTCGCGCGGAAGGTCATCGACATCGAGAACGCCCTCAAGGATCAGGAGGCCATCAAGCGTACGGTCGACCCGTTCCTCCGGGATCTTAGCCCGGACTCGGACTTCCTGAAAAAACACGGCCCTGCCCGGGACAGGGCTTGGGAACTTATCAAGGATCTTGTCGTGAGGGAGCCGGAGATCTACCTGACCAAGGGGCGCGGCCGCCTTGTGCATGGGATGGCAAGGCAGCACGGCGTCCACCCGAAGACGGTCTACCGCTTGCTGAGGAAGTTCTGGATCGGCGGCAAGAAAAAGAACGCAGTGCTTCCCGATTTTCACAATTGCGGCACCTCGAACGAAGAGCGCATCGGCCCGAAGCCGGGCGGAGAGAAGCCGGACGAAGAAAGGCGGGTCGAAAAAAAGCGTGGACGGCCATCTCGGGTCTCCGAGGTAGATCCAGAGAAAGCCGGCCGGAACGTCATGCCGGAGGACAAGAAAATCTTTCAACTGGCGATCGACGCCGAATACGACGACAAGGCAAAGGCCCCGGTCACGCGGGTCTACAAGCTAATGATCGCCAAGTATTACAACAAGGGTACACGTATGGAGAACGGCGTCAGAGTGCCCATCATCCCGGATCCGTCCGAGATCCCCACTCTGGGGATGTTCAAGTACTACTTCTACCGGAACAGGAACCTGACAAAATCCTTGATCGCTCGAGAGGGCCAGCGGTCGTTCAACCTGAGACACCGGGCCGTGCTCGGAAGCTCGACCCAGATGGCCCACGGGCCGGGATCCCTCTACCAGATAGATTCCACCGTCGCCGATCTCTACCTCGTGAACAGCTACAAGCCCAGCGAGATCATCGGCCGCCCCGTGCTCTACGTCGTCGTCGACGTCTTCAGCCGTTTGATTGCCGGGTTCTACGTCGGGCTGGAGGGGCCAAGCTATGCCGGAGCCATGATGGCCCTGGCCAACACCGCCGGCGACAAGGTGGCGTACTGCGAGGAGCGTGGAATCAAGATCTCCGAGGCCCAGTGGCCGTGCCGCCACCTTCCCGAATCGATCCTTGCGGACCGTGGACCCGAGTTCATCGGAAGGAATTCGAACAACCTCGTTGAGTACCTGGACATCCGGGTCTCCAACACTCCGCCCTACCGGGCGGACTGGAAGGGAATCGTGGAGCAGACCTTCCGGCTGATCAACAATCTGACCATCAATTGGAGCCCGGGTCACGTCGAGAAGCAGCCCCGCGAGCGGGGTGTGCGCGACCACCGGCTGGACGCCAAGCTGACCCTGGAACAGTTCGAGAAGAAGATGATCTATACGATCTTGAGGTACAACGTACGCCACATGGCCGATTATCCTCTCGACGCGTTCATGATCCGGGACGAGGTTGGTCGCCGTCCCGTCGATCTGTGGAAGTGGGGGATCCTGAACCGGAGCGGCCATCTGCGGGAGAGGACCGACCGGGAAGTCGTGCTGGGCCTGTTGCCCCGCGGTATGGCTGCGGTGACGCATCGGGGAATCCGTTTCGAGAACATCTACTACACCTGCGAGAGGGCGATCAGCGAGCAATGGTTCGAGAAGGCCCGGGCCGGGGGAAGCCGCTTCATTTCCATCTGCTACGACCACCGGAGGGTCGACATAATCTACCTGCTCCTCGACGACGGCCGGAAGATCGAGCCTCTCAGGCTGCTCCGGGATGTGGAACTCTACAGAGGCCGCCGCCTCGAAGAGGTGCTTCACCTGAATGCCATAAGGAAGGTCGAGAACGACTTGAGCGCCTCCGAACAGTTGCAGGAGGATGCAAGGCTTGAAGCCCAGTCGCAGGCCATCGACAAGGAAGCCGAGGAGAACGTCAAAACGGCGGGCGACAACGGAACCAGCAGTCGGGCAAGGCTCAGGAACATCAAAGGCAACCGGGCTCGGCAGAAAGCCGAAAACCGCCAAAAGGAGGCTTTCGATCTCACAGGCCATTCGGGGCGGCCAAACCGTTCCGCCGGCTCGGCCGCGGCGCGCGCCCTTGCCCCCCGCTCGCCGAGGCCGCCCGAGGAGGCGGCGCTATTTGCCGGCACATCGCGGCGAACCCAGGATCTGGAAATCCTTCGAACGCGACGCCAGAGAGAAGAAGCCGATGATTGAACGTTATCGCGGCGGGCCGGTCTTTCGGGGAAGCCAGCGCAAGGCGAAGTACACCCCCAGCAAGAATCCGATGTACCGCCACAACGCCTTCATCGAAGCGCTGCCTCCTGTCATGGAAACGACGGAGGTTATGGAGCGCATCGCCCGGTCGCCTGCCTACGAGAAAAGCGAAAGGCTCCTCAGCGACATCGATCGTCTAGAGGCCGTGCAGCGGATCGCCAGCTTCGTCGACCCGATGCCGATCCATCTGGAACTCTACCGGCGCTTCTCTCGCCTGATCCGGAATGGCTACCTGGCGCGCAACCCCCTCAAGGCGGAATGGAAGAAGCAAATCCGGGCGGGGTTCCCGAAGCTCGTCTGGGGGTCGGGCGATGACGGCTACGAGCCGATCATCCGGTCTTCGGCGGCCGGCTTCGGGATCATCGGGATAAGTGGCGTCGGAAAGACCACGGCCGTCGAGAGCACGCTGGGCCTCTTCCCCCAAGTGATCGAACACACCGAGTATAACGGCCACCCGTTTCACCACAACCAGCTGGTCTGGCTCAAGGTCGACTGTCCCAAGGATGGATCCATCAAGGGTCTTTGCCAAGATATCCTCCGAGCGACCGACCAACTGCTCGGGGAGGACTTCCAAGGAACATACCGAATCCGGCGACTTACCGTCGACGAGCTCGTGCCCCTGATCTCACAGGCGGCTTCCGTCGTGGGGCTCGGCGCCCTTGTCATCGATGAGGTGCAGCGCCTCAATGAGGCCAAAGCCGGCGGCGCGGATCAGATGATGAACTTCTTCGTCTACCTGATCAACACGATCGGCGTCCCGGTCGTGCTCGTCGGCACGCCGCGTACACTCAATCTCGTCAGAAGGGATTTTTCGTACGCGAGGCGAGCGACCGGCCAAGGCGACTTGATCTGGACCAACCTACCCAACGACGACAACTGGGACCTCTTCATCGAGGGTCTCTGGAAGTACCAGTGGACGAAGAAAAGAACCGAGCTCACCAAGGAGCTGAAGGTCACGCTCTACGAAGAGTCCCAGGGCCTTGTGGACATCGCCGTCAAGCTCTACATGCTCGCCCAGTGGAACATCATCGGCATCAAGGATGCTCAAGATGCCGGTGAGCCCATCACTCCCGGATTGATCCGATCCGTGGCAAAAGAGTCCCTAAGACTGGTCAAGCCGACGCTCGATGCCTTGAGAAGCAACGACAAAGCGAGGCTGGAGACAATTCGGGACATCCATATCCCATATGAGGACTTGGAGGACTTCCTTCACAGAGCCAAAGAGCGCGTTACTCTGGAGGGAAAACTGAACATGGTGAGGAACCGGCAAATGGTCGAAGCCCATGCCCCGGGCGACTCGGAAGACGCCCTCGTTTTTCGGGTGGCCCGCTGGCTTGTCGAGGCAGGGTTTGCTCCGGACGTCGCCAAGAGTTCTGCGGCCAAGGCGATCAATCGGAACGGAGCGGATGCCGGCCTGAACGGGACGATGCAGGAGGCTTTCACATTGGCTTCCGAGGCAATTGCGATTCCGGAGACTACCAAGAGCGCCAAGCGCAATGTCGTCGACTCGAAGAATCCTCCCGCCAAGGAAAAGCGGCAAGGAACCTCTTTATCCGGCGATTTGAGGAAGATCGTCAACGACGCCCACAAAAAGAGTGTTCCTGGCTACGAGGCACTCAAGGAAGCCGGCGTCGTGAAGGACGCCACCGAGTTTCTGCCGGCTTAGGGCGCGCGGACCTAACGATGTCATCCTTTTTCCCGACGCCCTATCCCGACGAACTCCTCTACAGCGTGATTGCGCGGTGCGCTGCTTGGAGAGGCGTCAACAGCATGAAGCGGTTTGCGCTCCTTCTCTTTGGCACGGGGTATCCTCGCGCGACGGTGGATCTGCCGAACCGTCTCGACGCGTTGGCCGAGCGGATCCCTGGCGGATCGACCGTCACGCCTGAGCTGTTGATCGAAAGAAACACACTTTTTCCGCTTTACCGGTCGTTCCTGCCGAAAGAACGCGCCGATCGCATTGTCGCGGCGATGAGGGGCGATGATCGCGGCAACATTATCCACGGGGCCATTGGCCTCAGGGCCAGCACCATGAAAGCCCCTCGATTCCTCCGGTATTGTCCTAAATGCATCGCTGAGGACGAGGAGAACCACGGCGAGCCTTACTGGCACCGGGTCCATCAGGTACCCGGGGTCCATGTTTGCCCCATCCATGAGACCTGGCTCGAAGAGAGCACGGTCGCCATGGCGTCCCCTTCCACCAGGCACGCCTTCTACGCCTTGGGCGAGAGTTCTGTTCAAAAGCAGGAGCGTACGTGCGCCACTCCTTCGGAAGAAGATCTGCCGCGCCACCTTGCGGTGGCAAGAGGAGCTCTTGATCTCTTGGAGGGGAACGTACCCTCGCAGGCCCCGAAGGAATTACGCCACATGTACGTGTACCATCTTCGGGAGAAGGGATTTGCATCCGTCACTGGTGCGGTCAAACACTCGGACTTCCTGACATCCTTCCTTGGGTATTACGGATCGTCCTTCCTGGAGCAGGTCTATAGCCCGGTGGATATCCACCAGCCCCACAACTGGCTTTTCCAGGTGGTCCGAACTGCGCGATGCGTGGTCCATCCCCTCCGTCACATCCTCGTGATGAATTTCTTGGGCTTCTTGCCCGCGGAATTCTTCAAGACCGGGAGGCAGGAATACCAGCCCTTCGGGCAAGGGCCGTGGCCCTGTCTCAACAAGATCGCTCCCCATTATGGACAGCCGATCATTACGACCTGTACGATTTCGCGGGCCGATAACGCGCCAGCGCCTGTGGGCCACTTCGCGTGTCCGCAGTGCGGTCTTGTGTATACGCGGCGAGGACCGGACCGTTTGGAAGAAGATCGGTATCGGATCAGCAGGTTGATGTCCCTCGGTCCTTTTTGGGAGGCGCAGTTCTTGCGGATAGCCTCGGACGAGAGCCTGTCTTCCCGTGAAATCGCGCGCCGTCTTCATGTGGATGTCGGGACCATCATAGAACGGCGGAAAAGGCTTTGCGGAGAAGGTGGCGACCGGGGCCAGAATGGGAAAGGACAGCAGGGGTTCGAGAAAAGGAGGGCGATTCGGCGCGAACGATGGCTCACCTTCACCAGGAGCCACCCGGGCCTGAACAGGAAACAACTTTACCGACTGGCGCCGCAAGACTTCATGTGGCTCTACAAGAATGACCGCACGTGGCTCTGGGACCAGTTGCCGAAGCCGCTGCCCAAAAAAAAGTATGCCGACCGTCGTGTCGACTGGCAAGAGCGGGATCGTACCCTGCAACAGGAAGTAGTCCGCGCGGCGGCGGAGATTAGGCATCAACCCGGCAAACCTGTGCGCGTGACAGCGCGCGCCGTCAGTGATCGCATCGGTTCCCCGGCCATCCTCATTCGAAGATACTTACAGAACCTCCCCGAAACAAGCGCCGCCCTCGAATCTGTTGTCGAGAGCGTCGAGGATTTCCAGATTCGACGGGTACGATACACCGCAGCGAAGTTACGGAATGTGGGAACGCCCTTGGCCACGTGGCGGATCCTCAAGGCGGCGGGGATCAAGCCTGGATGCTCGGAACGAGTGGCCGAGGATATTGAAAAGGCGCTTGCCTCTGCCGCAGCGACTACATGGCCTACCGTCTTTCCGCCCGCCCTGAGCAGTTAGTTGAAGACATCAAGGAGGTTCCTACATTAATATTTAGGGTGAGCCGAATGGACGGGTCAGGAGTTCGCGATTGGTGCGCATCGTGACAATACTCACGGCAATGTCAAAGACCGCACACTCGTTTTTCTGAACGAGCGTTTGCGAGGCTCGGACTGCCTCCTTGTGTTTCCAACTGCGCTTCGCATCGCCGGAGCACCATCAAACGGAGCATCGTTCGACAGACTATGTAGCGTGAATGGCGCCGGAGGCGACGGTGGCACCAGAGGTAAAGATTCGATTCGGCTTTGAGTTAGTAGTCGGGCTAGTTGCTGCGATCGGTACGAACTTGGAATCTGCCGTAAGTGCGATTTCAGACCAGTTGAGAGCATTTAATTATGAGATCGTGCCATTGCGTCTCAGTGAACTTGCTGAGGTAGAAGCAAAGAGATTGGGTGTCAAGATCAAGAACGCGCCAGAAAGTGATCGTATTCGTACGCACATGAACGCGGGCGACAAGTTGCGAGAACGCTATGGCGATGATTGGCTTGTTCAGCGGGCCATAGCTGAGATTAGCAGGTGGCGGGGGAGCCGTCGTGCTCCGCGAGAGAAGATCGCCTACATCGTACGATCACTGAAACATCCGAAGGAAGTGGAAACGCTTAGACGAGTCTACGGCCCTGGATTTTTTCTGATATCGCTATTCTCAACAGAAAATGAGCGCTTCGAATATCTCACAAAAACCATGCGCTGTTCTGAAGTAGCTACCCGAAAATTAGGCGGGACCTTGAAGAAGAGGCAAATCCTCACGGACAAAGGACACGAAACACATTTGCGATTGGGGATGTGTTTGTTCACCTTGGTTCTGATCGGTTTCAGGAAAAGTTGCGTGAATTTCTAAGCCTCGCTTTCGGCAATCCGTTCATTACTCCTGAGCCGGATGAACACGCAATGTTTCTTGCGTTTGCTGCTTCGTTGAGATCAGCATCGTTGAGCCGTCAAGTTGGAGCTGTAATAGTTAGCGCGAACGGCGATGTGGTTGGAACTGGGTGCAACGATGTGCCGCGTGGCGGTGGCGGTCTGTATTGGCCGGGGCCTGGGGACTGCCGGGACCACACACGACAATACGACTCGAATGACCGTCGCCGGGATGAGATTGTTGAAGATGTATTTATCAAGCTAAAAAAGAACAAGTTATTAGATGACGGTACTACACCGACGCTGGTAAAAAAAGCGCTCGAAAAAAGCATACTTCACGAAATCACGGAATACGGGAGGTCAGTTCACGCAGAGATGGAGGCGTTACTCTCCTGTACTCGTACCGGCGTGTCTCTCCGGGGCGCGACGCTGTACACGACCACGTTTCCGTGTCACAACTGTGCGAAGCACATCATTGCGGCAGGCGTGTCCAGGGTCGTCTACATTGAGCCATATCCGAAGAGCAAGGCGATGGAACTCCACTCAGACGCCATCGTTATCGAGGAAGGGGAAAAATCGGGGCGCGTCGTTTTTGCTCCGTTCATCGGTATCGGCCCTCGCAGATTCGTAGAACTTTTCTCGCTTGAACCGGGACCGGGCCGGAGGATCGAGCGAAAGAAGAACGGTGCGATAGTCAAGTGGGAGAGCGGGAAGGCTCAATTGCGCGCTCCAATGCAGCTTGCCGATTATCTGCAACTCGAAGTTGCTGCGGCTGCACTGACGTCCAATAGGTCGAGTAGGCGAGCACGGGAACGAAAGGTTGGAAGGCGGACTCCGTGAAAGGCACAATGAATACATCTCTACGAAGGCAGCATCCAAACTTGGGAGGGAAGTCATGCCAATGAAGAAGACGGCGGTACAGGAAGCACGACCCCAGGGAAAAGAGTACGCAAAGCAGGCATCGGCGGAAGTTCGGGAATGGCCAGCGTGGAAGAAGGCCTTTGCGAGCGACGTTTACTCTGTCTCGATCGCTCGGTTCGAGACTACGTCTGCGCCGAAACGTAAATCCAAGTCTGCTGAGTAAACACGGACGGGTCGGGCCCATCGGGCGGGCGCATGAAAGGCAAGTCCGAATCTTAGTACATCCGCTCTTGGCTATTGGTCCTGTACCCAACTCAATTTGTCTGTAAACGCGGCGTCTCGCCAGCATCAGTATCCAACATCATTTTTCGGGCTTGGATCGGATATACTTGCAAGTAGCTGAAAAACCAAGGAGCCGTAGTGCCTGACTTTATTTTTCGGGATCAGGAGAAGCCGTTCCGCCCGCGTGGAGGGGGGGATGGAAACGCAGTCCATTTATCGCCTGAAACCCGGCAACGTCCTCGTCGGCGCTCTCGTGTTTGCGGGGTTGTAT
>Ga0334722_10007240_pt1 | contig 10785 bp, 11 predicted proteins | sample C3_bottom_MG_FD_207210 | JGI IMG/M metagenome (GOLD analysis project Ga0334722, IMG submission 207210) | Sediment microbial communities from Yellowstone Lake, YNP, Wyoming, USA - C3_bottom | ecosystem: Environmental > Aquatic > Freshwater > Lake > Sediment | place: USA: Wyoming | collected...
GGCCGCCCCCCGCGCTCGGGTTTGCGTTGGGTGTCTGTCCGGGTCCGGGCCCCGCGGGGGGGGGGCGCCGCGGGGGGGTGGGGGCGGGGGCCCCCCCGCCGCGCTGCTGCAACTCGCCGGCCCGGATCGCGACGTCGTGAGGCAGAGGCGCCGTAAGACTCCTACATCGAGTTGCGTGTCAGCGTCAGAAGCGTGTCCATTACATCTACGATCTGTACCCCTTTCGACGACTCTGGTAGCCCGCCCTGTGCGGCTGTGACAGCTGCGCCAGGGGAGGCACCAGGATGCCGGAGATTTCGCGGTTCTTTGGAATCGTCGTACGGATGTTCGCGGAGGCAGGAAGCACCCACCATCGTCCACACGTTCACGCGTTCTATCAGAACTGGTCGGGGGTGCTCGCAATCGACACGATCGAGATGCTGGAAGGCGACCTCCCCGTCGCGCAGGCGCGCCTTCTCGAGGCTTGGAGCTGGATCCATCAACAGGAACTCCTGGCGGACTGGGAGCGCCTGCGCGCCGGCCGATCGCCTTTCAAGATTGAGCCGTTGAGGTAGAATCCCTGCGCCATGAGAGAGCGGCACCCGATCCACCGCGTTACCGATTTCGCGATCGTCGCGCCCTACACGCTGCGCGTCGCGTTCCAGGATGGAACGCACCAGGTTATCGATTTCGAGCCGATGCTTCGTGGTGAATTGTACGGACCGCTGCGTGAGGAGGCATTCTTCGAACGAGTCGCCCTGGACCAGCAAGCGGGAACCTTGGTTTGGCCGAATGGCGCGGATTTCGACCCAACGACGCTTCATGATTGGCCAGCCGCAGGAATCGCGATGCGGGAGATGGCGCAGCACTGGACCTGAGGGAACGAGCAAGGCGAAGCCGTGCTCGTAGCCGCAACGAAGTCTTACGCGTCCCGCAACCGACCTTCAGTTCGCCGACGCCGCCCGCGCAGTTGCATCGACCAGCCACTGCGGCGACGGGTTGTTGAATCCGTAGGCGATGCGGCCGTCGCCGCCGACGACGTAGACGAGCGGAGCGTGAACCACCTCGCCGTCGTTCTCGTTGCGCTTCCACGCGACGCCCAGCGCGTCGAGCGTCTTCGTCACGGACTCGACGTCTCCCGACAGCAGGTGCGTCTCGAGCGGAAGCGACCATTCGTCCTGGATTTCGGTGAGCCGGCTCGGGGTGTCTCGCCAGGGATCGAGCGTGATCACGACCGCCTGCAGGCGCGGATCGTGCGCGGCAGTGGCCGCCTTTCTCAGGCCTTCGAGGATGACCGGACAGACGGTCTTGCAATGGGCGAACGCGAACGTGAGCAGCGTGACGCGTCCGCGCAGGTTCGCGTCACCAAAAGAGGCTCCGTGCTGATCGACCAGCGTGAACGACGGCACCGGCTTGTCGATGCGTGGATACGCCGGCGGCAGCGGTCCTTCGTCGAGCGCCGCGTAATTGATCGAGGCCAGAGCAACTCCGTTGTTGATGCGCATCGCTGCCCAGCCGATGCCCGTCACCGACACTGCCAGTGTTGCAACCAGAACGGCGCGACCAAACGGCAAGCGCCACAGCGCAACGAAGTGTGCGACGATCTCGCTGCCCCAGGTTGCGAGAATGCCGCCGAGCATCGAGGCAGGACCGCAGATCAGCACGATCCAGCCGTACGTGTCGGGAAGGCCGGTCGGCGTGGAACCGAAGCAAACCGAGCGCGCGACCTCGAGCCACGGCGGCGGATCCGACACCGGCGCCAGTGCCAGCGCCCACCACACCGCGGTCACCACCATCCAGACCAGCAGCATGACAACGCCGGTTCCGATTCGCAGCAGCGGCGCGGCACGCAAACGCATCTTGGAAATCGCGATCGTCGTCATCGTCTCGTCCCGTCTCAACCGATCTTCCAGACCACCGACAGCATCTTCCAGTTGGTGTAGTAGTAGAGAACGAACACGGTCAGGAAGACCGTCACCAGTACCACCGTTCCCGGCGTGCCCTGGGCGTGCACTCTGGCAACCGCTTCTGCCTCGTGTTGCTGGGCCGGAAGTTTGATCAATCCTTGCGGCACGCCTGCGGTTCCGGGCCGGACCGTCGCGAGATCGACCGCCTCGCCGAAGAACACCGAGATCACCGCGCTTGCGATGAAGATCAGCACGGCCGCGGCTGCCATCAGTCCGCCGATCGCCGTGAACGCCAGCAGCAGATCGACCGCCGGCGGGAATTCGTACTTGAACGGCGCCTGCGCGAACGAGATGTCCCAGTGGCGCCGCGGCACCCCGAAGACTCCGGCGAACGTCATCGAGATCGAGAAGATCGAGATGCCGATGCCGAACAGGTACGGCTGGATCTTGACCAGCTTCCACAGCGCGACCTTCTTGCGGAAGATCAGCGGGATCAGGTAGTAGGTCACTGCCATGAACGCGAGCGCCGTGCCGCCGACGACGGTCGCATGGAAATGGCCGGGAATGCGCAGCGTGTTGTGCGCCAGGATGTTGATCTGCTCGGTGCCGATCGTCACGCCGGTGATGCCACCGATGAAGCCGAAGATGACCAGCGAGAGCATCAAGCCGGAAAAGCCCGGGTCGCTCCACGGTGCCTTGCGCAGCCATTCGAACGATCCGTTGACGAAGCCGCGCAGCCGCTGTCCGGTTTCGATGCCGGCCGGCACCGTGAATCCGTGCACCATGCTCGCAAGCACCGCCAGGTACATCGCGTAGCTGGTGTTCCACACCTTCCCCGCCGGTCCCATTCCAGGAGCGACGAGCAGATGGTGCGCCGAAGCCATCGAGATGAAGCCGACGTAGAGAACGAAGGCCGTGCGGCTGATCTTCTCGTTGACGACCACTGCGCCGACCGTCAGGCCGCCGAGCAGGTACCAGATGGACACCTGCGCGGCCACGTTGATCTGCTGCGCGGAGTGGCCCAGTGCCCAGAACAGCAACCGGTAGACTTCGGGGTCGATTTCGATCAGTCCCATCGACCACAGCATCGTCGGGATGTACGTCGCCGCGCCGTGCACCAGCGTGATGATCGCGATGATCGCCGCCGTAAGCCCGCCGAACGTCACCAGCGGAACCGATCCCTCGTAGGTATGCTCACGTTTGGCGATCACCAGCGACGCCATGAAGATGCCGCAGACGATGAGCGCACCGACGGCGAAGAGGATGATGCCGAAGTAGTAGAGCGGATGCGCCTTGAGCGGCGGATACGACGTGAACAGCACGTCGGCCTTGCCGGCGAACACCATCACCTCGACGATCACGGTGCCGATGAGCATCAACACGAACGACGCCCATGCGACTTTCGGCGTCGGCACGCGGCAGCCGAGCATCACCGGCCCGGCAAAATACAGCACCGCCATCTCGAAATAGATGATGAAGAAGATCAGCATGTTGAGGCCGTGCGCGGTGAGCAGCCGGTAGAACCATTCCACCGGCAGCAGATGCACGGCCTGCCATCGCGTGAGCACGATGCCGATCGCTGCGATCACTCCGATCAGCAGCGTGACGATGGAGACGACGGCGTTGACCTTGATCAGGTTCTCGGCGTTGCGCTCGATTCTCAGGCCCGTTGCCGGGCACTGGCGAAAGACGGCTGCTGCAGCAGCAACGGCGCTCATTGCACAACTCCCTGCGGGGCTGCCTGCGCGAGCCGCGCCTCGCTCGATGCGAACGTCGCGGCTGGCGCCGCGCTCGATACCAATGCCAATGCCGTACCCGCTGCGGGCGCCGCGCTCGACGTCGCGCCCAATGCCGGCTTGACGAGGATCTTTCCGGTCATCAGGTGGTGCCCGATCCCGCAGAATTCGTTGCAGATGATGCGGTAGTCGCCGGACTGGTTCGGCGTGATCCGCAGTCCGTAGTCGTATCCGGGAACGACCTGGAAGTTCACGTTGAACGGCTGCAGGTTGAAGCCGTGATTGATGTCGAGCGAGGACAGGTGCAGCACGTACGACTTGCCCTCTTCGAGCACGAGGGCCGGATACCACTGCCACATGCGTGCGAGCAGGTAGACGTCGGAGCCCGGTGGCGGTGACACCACGGGGACGCCGGCTTCGGTGCCTGTCTTGTAGTCCGCGACGAACTGCTCGACGCGACGCTGATACGCCGTGGGATCGACCGTCGCGCGGATGCCCGAGGGATTCTGCCCGCCCTTGATGTGCCACAGCGGCATCATCGCGAACAGGATCATGCACCATACGAAGGAGACGGTGACCCAGACCTTCTCCTGCTTGCCCGCCCGCTTCCACCAGACGCCTTGCGGCGCCACCAACGCACTGTGCAGCTCTTCCATGTCCTTCTTCCCGCTTCCCGCTACGGCAGCTTGGCCGTGGGCAGCGTCATCACCTCGATGAGGCCCCAGGCCGTGTAGAAGACCACCATCACCACCATGCCGAACACCAGCAGGACGAAAGGCCGGTCGTAGAGCCTTTGTCCGAACGGAATCTCCGCGTCTTCGTCTTGCGTCGTCGCCATCTGCTCTCCTGCCGCGCGCGGTCGGAAATGAGACCGCCGCTCCAGCGGCATGAAGCCAAAGGAGCGCCAATCGGGCCATGACAAAAGTCATACGGAGTGTCGGTCGCGACGATGCGGTCGCCACGGAGCGGTTCCGGCGCGTGAAGGCTCGTGGAGAGTGAAGCGACCGAGCGTCAGGACGACGCGGAGGGACGAGACTCAGCAGTGCGGTGCGTTCAGAGAGGCGCGCCTTGCATGATCAGGGCACCGGACACACGGCCGGAGCCGGAGCGTCCTTCGCCTTGAAGGTCCCCACCGGGGCTGCCGCTGTGCTCGTTTCACGGACAACGCCGCCGAAGACGCTGCAACGCGATTTGAACACACGGCCGAACTGCATGTTCACGCCGAGTTCGTTCTGCGCGGCCTCGTCGAGGGTGAAGGGTATTGCCGAACCTTTGCACACGGCCTTGATCAAGCCGTCCTTGACGAGCGCGCTGCGGCACGGCCCGGATGCGCCCTGCGGATCGCGATAGAGCCATCCTTTGCTGCCCGCCGGAGTTCCCAGGCCGCGCCAAAGGCTGCTGTCCATCGACAGCGTCGCGGTTTCCGCAGTGCCGCGCGCCAACTCGAGCGTCAACCCGCCCGCAGCGTAGCCGGGAGCGGTGGGGTCCTCGACGCTTCCGGGCTCAGGCGCCAGGAAGGACGGATCGATGATCTTCAGCGCAAGCTTGCGCTGGTTGCTGTCGGAGAGTTTGTCACGCAGCGACAGGCTCGTCCCGACCAGCGGCTCGTCGGCCGTGATGCATTCTTCACCCGGAGCCAGCGGGCCGTTCAGACAGCGGGTCGCCACGCCGTAGCCGTAGAGCACCCCCGGTTTGCACAGCGGCAACACGCCCTCGAAGATCCGGTAGGCGAAGGCGTTCCCGTCGGCGTCGGCCTGACCTTCGGCGAGCATCTCGACGTTCTGGCAAGGATCCGTCCAGGTCCCGAAGTCGAGGGTGAAGGAACCCGTGAGCGGGTCGATGGTTCCCGCGGTGGTAACGCCGCTCACCTCGAGGCTCAGCGCCGTTCCAGTCTGCGACAGGACCCAGATCTCTTCCGACGGCGGAAGAATAAGGTGCGTCTGGTAAACGCGAAAGGTGCCGCTGACGTCGATGTCGGCTCGAGCCGGGAGCGACCACAACGCCATCGCGGCCGACGCGCAGCAGGCCGCGATCCTCTTCGTCGTTTCCCTGCCTTTGCGCATGACTCGTCCCCCCTTTCCTTGGCGATCCGTCCCTGTTCGAAGCCGACGGAGGCAACCGCCTACGGCAGCGCAGAAGCCAACGCAACAATTGCACTGGCTCGACAAATTGCACTGGCTCGGGACGCAGCCGACGATCGCCTTGGTACGGAGGACACACACCGATGCACTGTCGCCCAGTCTCTCTCGTGGCTCCCTTCGCCCTCGTCGTGCTGCTCGCGGTCCGCGCGAGCAGTGCCTTCGGCCTCGACTGCTACACGGAGATCGATCCGCTCTACCTGCAGACCGACGTCCGGTCCCTGGTCAGCGCAGTAGACCCGGCGCAGGCCGAAAGCATCAGGACCGAACTGATCGAGTACATCTGGAAGAGTCCGCAGCTCCCTCGCACCCTGCCCGTCGTCGAGTATAACGTGGCCAACCCGTTCTCCGACCTTCCCGACCCGCCCAATCTCGCCCGCATCGATCGCCTGACGGTGTCGATGGACGGCTTCGTGTCGCGCATGTACCTGTTCGTGCCGGTGCGTGCCAGACACCGCCTGGTGATCTTCCAACAGGGGCACGCGCACGATCTGGCCAGCACCAACGGCGCCGAGACCGTGCAACTCTTCCTGCAGCGCCGCTTCCCCGTCGTCGTCGTGCACATGCCGCTGCTCGGCACCAACACCGGGCCGCCGGCGATGGGAACCGATCACGACGCGATGTTCACGCTGGAGACTCCGAGCCTGAGTCCGCTCAAGTATTTTCTCGAGCCGGTGGTGCGTGCCGTGAACTACGCGCGGCAGGTGCGCGATGCCAGGCGCGTACACATGATCGGAATCTCCGGCGGCGGCTGGACGACAACCCTCATGGCCGCGCTCGATCCTCGCATCAACGTCAGCTTCCCGGTTGCCGGGACTCTTCCCAACTATCTTCGCAACCAGGCCTCGCCCTGCTCACAGCCCGACAAAGGCGACTTCGAACAGTACCATCCGGTGTTCTACTCGATGGTGGACTACCTCGACCTCTACATCCTTGGCTCGGTCGGCCCGCGTCGCGGCCAGCTTCAGGTTCTGAACCAGTACGATTCCTGCTGTTTCAGGGGCGTGCGCTACCGGACCTATGAAGACATCGTCAAGACGATCGTCGCCGACTTTCCTCGCGGAAAGTACGACGTCTTCCTCGACTCGTCGCACACCTCCCACCTGATCTCGCGCCATGCGCTGGACGATGCGATTTTCCCGTTTCTGCGCCGCCGCGGCGCCTGAGAGGTCACAGGCCGCGCTTCCAGGATCGCACCGGGTAAGCAGCGTCCTGAAGCGGTTCGCTCGCTCGCAGGCGCGCGGGTCACCGCAGCTCTCCACACACACATTCGCGAGCACCAAGCCGGATTCGCTGGTAAGAATCCACTCCGTGCCGCACCCAGTGAGACCATTGCGCGAACATGCCGAAGCAGTTCGATCGTATGCGGCGGCAGCCGGCGCGGCGACGCAACAGCACGACAAGACGGCAGCCGGCGCGGCGACGCAACAGCGCGACGCACCGAGCGCGGGCTACCTGGCCGAGGTCGAAGCGCTGCGCGGGGTCGCCATCGCGCTGGTCTTCCTCTACCACTGCGACGCCGTGGTGCGACCCGGTGCGCACGGCGCGGGTGCCCTTTTCGCTTTCGTGCGCTCCGGTCACACCGGGGTTTCGCTGTTCTTCATGCTGAGCGGCTTTCTGCTGTCGCAGCCCTTCCTGGTCGAGGCTGCAGGCGGCCGGCGCGTGCGCCGCCGCGAGTACTTCGCGCGCCGCGCGCTGCGCATCGTTCCGCTGTACTACCTGGCCATCCTCGTCTCGCTGTGGTGGCTGCAGCCGCTGGCGAAATGGGCCGAGGTATCGTGGCCGTTCTGGGGCTTCCTGAATGGATTGGCTCCAGCCTACAGCCTGTGGCCGTTCAGCATCGGATGGTGGAGTCTGGCCACCGAGGTGCAGTTCTACGTCTTGTTGCCCTTGCTGCCGGTGGTGGCGCGCGGTCTGCCGTCGGCGATCGCCGTTGGCGGCTACCTTGCGCTGTACGCGCTGTTCCTTCTGCAACTGCTGCAGGCTCCAACCGTCGACGCGAATCTCTTCCTGTTGGACAGTGTTTTCGGCAGGGGATGGCTGTTTCTCAGCGGGATCGTCGGGGGCCACGTCTGGTGGTTCCACGGCAAGCAGTTGCGCGACCGTCTGGCGCGCGTTCGCCCGCTCGCCCTCGGCGGCAGCGACGCGCTGCTGCTGGCGATCCTCGCAGTACTGTCGGCGCTGCTTCAGTGGGTGGCGTGGATCGGCCCCGTGGCCGCGCAAAACCGCCCTAATCATGTCTGGCACGTGGCCGAAGGAGCGCTGTGGGCCGGAGTTCTTTTGGTGCTGCTGCTGTTTCCGCTTCGCGGCAAGGCGCTGTTGGTAAACCCTTTGATGCGCAGCGCGGGACTCGTCTCGTACTCGCTGTTCCTGATCCACGTACCGGTGGTCACGATCGTCCTGCACCAGTTGCAGGAGGCCCGGCCGGGGCAATACCGGACTTGGGATGCGTCGAGCCTGCTCGTGTGCGGCGGTCTGTTCGCTGTCTGCATCGCACTCTCCGCGCTCAGCTACCGATTCGTGGAACGCCCGTTCCTGCGCCTGAAGGCGCGGCTCCCTCGCACCAGTTCACAGCCGGGAGATGCCCCTGACCGGTCGATGCTGTGACCGGCCGCGCGTCGCTTCGTGCTGGATCCGCCCCGCAACTGCGACCGTCACCGCGTCACGCACCACGCCAACAGGGCGCAGAGTGCTCGCGACCGGGTGAAGGTTGAATGGGATGGCGAGCGCGGCGTCGTAGAACAACGGCTGGAACACCTCGGGTTTCTCGCGGTCTATCTGCGAGGCGATTCCGGCACACGCCAACGCGCGTAACCAAGGAGGTTTCCGTCATGAAGCAAGGACTCTTTTGCGCGGTGCTCGCGCTGCTGTGCGCCACGGTCACGTCGGCCTCCGCTGCGCTGCTGCAGATCCCATTCGATCCAGCGAACTTCACGCCCGGTCAGGCGATCGACAATCTGTACTTGCCGTTCATCCCTGGAACCGACTTCGTCTACTCCTCGCAAACGCAAGATGGTTGTGAAGTGGAGCTGGTTTCGGTCACGGCGCAGACGAAGAGCGACTTTCCCGGCCAGTACGGTTCCATCGTCGCAACCGCGGTCCGTGATCGAAGCTGGCTTGATGCCGGCTGCAGCGGGGATTTCACGCTGAGCGAAGACACCATCGATTGGTACGCGCAGGACAACCAGGGAAACGTCTGGTACATGGGCGAGGCGACAACCGCCTGGGACGACCCCGCCCAATGCCCGAGCACCACGGGATCGTGGGAAGCGGGAGTGAACGGAGCGGAGCCTGGCATCGTGATGCTCGCCAATCCGGGTGCCGGTCTGGCCTACCAGCAGGAATTCCTGCAGGACGTCGCTGAGAACCGCGCGCAAGTCCTGCGCACGCACGCTCGCGTCTCGACGCAGGCCGGTACCTTTGAAGACTGCGTGGTCACCAAAGAGTGGTCACCGCTCGAACGCGGCGCGATCGAGCACAAGTCTTACTGTCCAGACGGCGGCGGCCTCGTGTTGATCGAAGAATTCAAGGGCGGTGTCGTGCGGACGGAATTGATCGGCAGCAAGCTGCCTTCCGGCAATTACGCTTCGACCGGGGTGTGCCCAGGCTGAGATTACAGCGCAGCCAGGGCCGGGCCGGCCACTCCGAGCGTTCCACCGAGCATGAAGCGCGTGGCGAATTCCGTCGTACCTGCGATGTCGAAAGGCTTGCGCGACAGCATGTGCAGTCCGAGTTCGTGCGCCAGCGCTACCGCGACGCGCGCCGTGCGTTCGACGTCGAGGCGCGGAACGATCCCTTCGCGCTCCTTCGCGCGAAGGTCGGCAACCAGTTCGGCGATGGCCGGCTCGAGGATGGTTCCCGAGAAGATCAGCGGGATTTCGCCGGCGTTGCGCGCCATCATCGCGATCAGCGTCGTCTCCTCGGCGTAAAGCTTGAAGCACGTCTGGAACGACGAGCGCATCAGCTCCTCGAGCGTGTGCGCTTCCATGCGCGCCTCGTGTGCGCGCTCGCGTGCGCGCGCAGCGAAGTCCTCGAGGATCTCGCGCAGCACCGACTCCTTGTCGGGAAAGTAATTGTAGAACGTGCCGGCGGCCAGGTCGGTCCGGCGGATGATTGCGCGAATGGTCGTGGCGCCGTAGCCGAGCTCGCTGAAGACCTCGCGCGCCGCCACCAGGATTGCCTCGCGGTTGCGAATTGCGTTGCGCTCGCGTTTGCCGGGAGCGGTCCCGGCAGCGGGAGAGACAACGTCGCCGCTGGCGCTGCTGCGGCTCAAGCCGAAGCCCGCTCCGTGAAGACGTTCGACGCCGCCGGATCGAACGCGTCGAGCAGGAAACGCTCCTGCGGTTTCTCCGAAGCCGTCTTCGGAATCTCCTCGACGACCTGCAGGTACGACGGCACGAAGTTCGGCTCGAGCGTCTTGCGACACGCCGCGAACAACGCGGCAGGATCGAACGTCGCGCGATCGGTCGGAACCACCGCTGCGACGACGTCCTTCTCGCCAGGCGATCCCGACGCCGCCGCAACGCCGTAGACGAAGACGTCACTGACCGAGGGATGCTCGGCGATGGCCTTCTCGACGAAACCGGAATTCACGAAGTCGCCGTTGTGCCGGATGCCGCCGCCGCTGCGGAAGTCGAAGTAGAACCAGCCGTTCTCGTCGGTGTGACCGACGTCGCCGCTGCGCAGCCAACCACCGCGCGTTTTGGCCTTCGATGCTTTCTCGTTGCCGTAGTAATCGACGCTGGCGTCGGAGCCGACCGGACGCGAACAGATTTCGCCGAGCACTCCGGGCGGGCACTCGTTGTCGTTCTCGTCGAGGACCTTCATCTCGAGCGTCGGAGCCGGCTTGCCGAACGAACCGATCGGTCCGACGCCCACCGGATTGAACGCAAGGCCGCCTTCGACCGCTCCATACCATTCGAAGACCTTGACGTTGAAGCGCTTCTCGAACGCTTCCCAGATACCAGCCGGCATTCCGGCGCTCGTCACGAAACGTACCGGATTGTCACCGTCGTCGGGTCGCAA
>Ga0334722_10007241_pt1 | contig 10784 bp, 7 predicted proteins | sample C3_bottom_MG_FD_207210 | JGI IMG/M metagenome (GOLD analysis project Ga0334722, IMG submission 207210) | Sediment microbial communities from Yellowstone Lake, YNP, Wyoming, USA - C3_bottom | ecosystem: Environmental > Aquatic > Freshwater > Lake > Sediment | place: USA: Wyoming | collected...
GGCCGCCAGCGACGGACTGCAGCCAGAGGTCGTCGGCGCTTCGGCGGTTGCTCCGAAACACAATGCCCTTACCGTCTGGTGTCCAGACCGGCTCGTCGTCATCGGCCGGGTTCTCGACCAGGGGTGATTCACGAAGATCGGCGGTCGACAGGATCATAATGTCGCGCTGCGCATCCGACCGCGGTTCTTGACGAAATGCGCCATCAGCTTGAATTCGAGCGGCGTGAGATCCACGCGTTCGCCATTGCGGCGCACGTCCGCGCGTGCGAAATCCACCTCGACGTCGGCAAAGCGATAGACGTCGGGCGAATCAGGCGCTGCCCGCCGCAGCAGGGCACGGACCCGCGCGCGCAGTTCGTGGCGGCTGTAAGGCTTGGTCAGGTAGTCGTCGGCGCCCAGGTCGAGGCCCATCACCTTTTCGGCTTCCTGCGTCTTCGCCGTCAACATGAGGATGGGCGTGCGTATGCCCGCACGCCTGATCTCGCGGCAGACTTCGAACCCGTCCTTCTTCGGCAGCATCACGTCGAGCAGAATCGCGTCGAACTCTCGCCCTCTCGCCGTGAGCGAGGCGGTCTCGCCATCAGTCACGACCTCCACGTCGTGGCCCTCGAGCCGGAGATCGTCCTCGAGCGCCAGGGCGATGGCGGGCTCGTCTTCGACAATGAGGATGCGGCTCATACGGCTTGCTCCTTCGCGACCGGCAGGACGATCGTAAACGTGCTGCCATGGCCGGGTGTGCTCTCGACGAGAATCTCGCCGTGATGTGCACCGACGATGTGCTGGACAGTGGCGAGGCCGAGGCCTGTGCCCTTTGCGCCGGATGTCTTCGCTTCGGCTCCCCGATAGAACTTCGTGAAGATCATCTTCCGCTCATCAGCCGGGATGCCCGGGCCCTCGTCTTGGACGCGAATGCTCACCATCGTCGCGTTTGCAGCGACGGTCAGTCGGATTGGCGCCGACGGAGGCGAATACTTGGCGGCATTGTCGAGCAGATTGTGAAGTGCGCGCGACAGCGGCTCGCGGTCGGCCCTCACGTAAACCGGCTCTCCCTGTACAACAATCACCAGGCGGGCGCGCGAGACGAGCTGGCCTCCAAACTCCGCGGCGACCTGTTCGGTGAGCTCGCGAGCCTCCAACCGCTCGAACCGGTACTCCGCTTTGCCAGCTTCCATGCGTCCGAAATTCAGGAGATTCTCGACCATCTGGTGCAGGCGGCCCGCTTCGCCGTTGAGAACGCGGTAGTACTGCCGCCGGCGGTCTTCGCTTTGAACCGCGCCCTGATCGAGCATCTCAATCAAGTGCTTCATCGACGTGAGCGGCGATCGGAACTCGTGCGACACGGCAGCGACGAAGTCGCTCTGCAGACGTGCGACAGCGAGTTCTCGGGAGAGGGCGCGTCCCACCAGAACGCCGCCGACGACAATGAGCACACCCACAATCGCGAGTCCGCTATATACCATCCGTCGGCTCCGTGCCAGCAGCGACGGGATCTTGGTCGGATCGGCGCTCGCAATCCGGATCGTCCAGGGCAGGCCGGTGTCAGGGATTGATCCCACTGCGATCGGTTTCGACAGTTGGTCGGGACGGCCAAAGACGACGTGCGAGTCCGCGTCGGTCAGCACGACGGCAAGATTGGCCACGGTCCACGTCGCGCTGGGGCGTTGGAACCACGACGCCCCGCTCACGAGCGCCACCAACTCCTGCGGCGTGTTCTGCCAGACCACGAGCAGCACCCGGTCGCGGTGCCACGTCGTCATCCAGCCGCGTCCGGACACGCCATTCTGCCGGCTGCGCAGGGATACGACGTCGCCGGCGGCATCGGCGAGCGCCAGCCTCGCGGGGTCGGGTGGCGGAACGGCACCCGTGGGCAGCCAGCCGCGGGCTTCTTCGGAATAGAACTCGAAGCTGGCCCGGTCCAGCACCCAGCGCGGCCGGAGCAGATCCTGGATCAAGCCTCGCGCCTGGGTTTGCAGTTCGGGCGCCTTCATCCTGGTCAGCAGAGCGCAACGCGCGTGGCGGGCGACCAGTTCAGCGGGCGAACCATCGACGCTCAGCGTCCCGAGCGTCGCGAGGCGGTCATAGACGTTGAGCGCCTCTTGCGGGCGATCGAGCTTGCGCAGGCAGCGCGCGAGACCAAGCAGGGCCTGGGCTTGCACCGCCCGATCGCGGGAATCGGCAGCACGTCGAAAGACCTCGACGGCTGCCGAGGGATTCTGGGCCCGGACTTCCAAGGCGGTCGCGGCATCGAGCGTGACATCGCGAGTGTTCTCTCGCGTCCCGCTGGTTGCCCTGTCGAGCACGACATCTCGAGCACCAGGTCCGACCTTCGTCGTGGCGTCGAATGTGAACTGGGCGACGGGTGGCCGGGGATGGTAGAGCAGACGGCCCGATGGGCGATCCACAATGCCGACGTCGGTGATTCTCAGCAGAACCGAGTCGTCAGAGAGGGACAGGGCCGGGGTGCGAGCGAGCTCCTGAAGCTGGCGCGATTGCTCTTCAAGACGGCGCTGCAGGTCGGCCACCGCCTTGCCAACTGCCGATTCGAGCGTGTCCTGGACGCGTTGGCGATCGAGCGCCGCGTCCTGGCCGAGGCTGAGCCACGCGATCCATCCAAGCGCCAGCGCGGGCACCACGGTTGCGGCGACAAACAGCGCCAGCAGGTGACGTGGCGGCCTGAACCAGTCGCGGATGTTCATCAGGGGCATGTCCAGGAACGCCGAAGTATACCCTCGTCTCGGGCAGGCCTCTGTCACGCGTGTGTCACGCGTGCGTCATCCAGCCCGCCGTGGTATTCTGCCCAGCCTGACAGCAAACGAGCCGGAGCTGATCACTGGTTCCGCAGGTCGACCCGGCCCCCGCGACATCCTCGTCGCGCCTTTCACCTGGAGAATGCCGTGACCGACACCAAGATCACCCTGCCCGAATCCGAGATCCCGACCCACTTCTATAACATCGCGGCGGACCTGCCGACGCCATTGCCGCCGCCGTTGCATCCGGGAACGCGCCAGCCGATCGGGCCCGAGGCGCTCACGCCGATCTTCCCGATGGGGCTGATCCTCCAGGAGGTGTCGCAGGAGCGTTACATCCAGATTCCCGACGAGGTGCGTGATATCTACCGTCTGTATCGGCCAACCCCGATGTACCGGGCACGCGCCCTGGAGGAGTTGCTCGATACACCAGCTCACATCTACTACAAGTCTGAGCATGTCAGCCCGGTCGGCAGCCACAAGCTCAACACCGCCATCATGCAGGCGTGGGTCAACAGGCAGGAGGGCGTGAAGCGGCTGGCTACAGAGACGGGAGCCGGACAGTGGGGGAGTGCGCTCTCGTGCGCCTGCCGGCTGATGGGCATGGAATGCATGGTCTACATGGTGCGAGTCAGCTACGACCAGAAGCCGTATCGGCGCGTCATGATGAAGACCTATGGCGCCGAGATCGTGGCGAGTCCGTCGCCTCTCACCAATGCGGGACGAGGCGTGCTGGCGGAGACTCCCGATTCGCCCGGAAGCCTGGCCATCGCCATCTCGGAAGCCGTCGAAGACGCGGCAGGCAGGGACGACACGAAGTACGCGCTCGGCAGCGTGCTCAACCACGTGCTCTTGCATCAGACGATCATCGGGCAGGAAGCCATGCGGCAGATGGAGATGGCCGGCGAGTATCCGGACATTCTGATCGGGTGCCATGGCGGCGGCAGCAATTTCGCCGGGCTGACGTTCCCGTTTCTTCGCGAAAAGCTGGCCGGGTTGCGCCCGGGGCTTCGGGCCATTGCCGTCGAACCGACCTCATGCGCCAGCTTGACGCAGGGCACTCGCGAGTATGACTTCGGCGACAATGTCGGCATGACGCCGCTCATGATGATGCACACGCTTGGCCACAAGTTCGTGCCGCCGCCGGTGCATGCCGGCGGACTGCGCTACCATGGTTCTGCGCCCCTGGTGAGTCACTTGCTGGCGGCCGGCGCGATCGAGGCCGAGGCGTACCACCAGGCGGAAGTGTTCGAAAGCGCCGTCAAGTTCGCGCGCTCCGAAGGCACGATTCCCGCGCCCGAGTCTGCTCACGCGATCCACAGCGCCATACGCCATGCGTTGGCAGCCAGGGAGTCTGGCGAGAAAAAAGTCATCGTGTTCAACCTGTCAGGGCACGGAGTGTTCGACCTGAGCGCCTACGACGCGTACCTGAAAGGCGGGATGAATACGCAGGATTAGGTCGCTCGCACAGCCCCCGGGAGCGGCGCATGGCGTTCCGCTTTCGGGAGGCCCGCTGCAGAGGAGTTGCGCTCATGATCCGCCTCATCGTTTGCTCTCTCGCCGGCGCGGTTGTGCTCGGCACGCTCACAGTTTTATCCTGGTCCACAGGTCCCATGACGCCACAGGCTTCGCCATCGGCTGCTGTCCGCACGAATCCGCTCCTGACACCGAGCACACTGCCGTTTGGCGCCCCGCCCTTCGACAAGATTCAGGACGCGGACTTCCCGCCGGCATTCGAGGCCGGCATCAAGGAGCAACTGGCGGAAATCGCGGCGATTGCCGACACTCCCGCTGCTCCCACGTTCGAGAACACACTCGTCGCTCTGGAGAAGAGCGGCCAGTTGCTCGACCGCGTGAGCCTGATCTTCAACGGCCTCACGTCGGCCAACACGAATCCCACGCTGCAGAAGATCCAGCAGGAGGTCGCGCCGAAGCTCGCGGCGCAAGACGACGCCATCTTTCTCAACGGGAAGATGTTTGCGCGGGTCGAAGCGATCTACGCCAAGCGCGACACGGTGACGCTGGACGCCGAGTCGCGTCACCTGGTGAAGTTCTACCATCAGCGCTTCGTCCGTGCCGGCGCGAGATTATCGGACGCCGACAAGACGAAGCTCAAAGCGCTCAACGAGCAGGATGCCGAACTGAGCGCCAAGTACACCACGCTTCTGCTCGGCGCGGCGAAGGAGGCTGCGCTCGTGGTGGGCGACGTCAAGGAGTTGGCCGGCCTGTCGAAGGATGAGATCGACGCGGCGGCCGCGGCCGCGAAGTCGCGGGGCCTGGATGGCAAGTGGCTGATCGCCATCGTCAACACCACCCAGCAGCCGATGCTGACATCGCTCACCAATCGCGCCACCCGCGAAAAGCTCTATCGCGCGTCGTGGACGCGAACTGAGCGCGGGGATGCCAACGACACCCGCAAGATCATCACCACGCTCGCCGATCTGAGAGCGCGCAAGGCCGGCCTGCTCGGCTTCCCGAACTTCGCCGCCTGGACGCTCGAAGACCAGATGGCGAAGACGCCCGCCTCGGTCGAGCAGTTTCTCGCGCGGCTGATTCCGCCCTCCACCGCCAACGCCCGAGCCGAAGCGGCGGCCATCCAGAAGCTGATTGACGAGCAGCGCGGCGGCTTTACGCTCGCGCCGTGGGATTGGGATTTCTACGCCGAGCAGGTGCGCAAGGCGAAATTCGATCTCGACAATGCCGCCCTCGAGCCGTACTTCGAGCTCGACCGCGTCTTACGAGACGGCGCCTTTTACGCCGCGAACCAGCTGTACGGCCTGACATTCAAGGAGCGGCACGACATCCCGGTCTATCAGAAGGACGTGCGCGTGTTCGACGTCATCGACCGGGACGGCACGGCCATCGCGCTCTTCTACGCCGACTACTTCGCCCGCGACAACAAGAATGGCGGGGCCTGGATGGACAACTTCGTCGGCCAGTCGAAGTTGCTCGGCGCGAAGCCCGTCATCTACAACGCAGCGAACTTCACGAAGCCTGCTGCTGGCCAGCCCGTGCTGCTCTCCCTTGACGATGTATCGACCGTGTTCCACGAGTTCGGACATGCGCTGCACGGGATCTTCGCGAACCAGCAGTATCCGAGCCTCTCGGGGACGTCGGTGGCGCGCGATTTCGTCGAACTGCCCTCGCAGTTCAACGAACATTGGGCGCTCGAGCCCAAGGTGCTCGCGCATTACGCCGTGCACTACAAAACTGGCGCTCCCATGCCTCAGGCGCTCGCCGACAAGATCAAGAAGGCGGCGACCTTCAACCAGGGATACAGCCTTACGGAAATTCTCGAGGCCGCCCAGCTCGACATGCGGTGGCATGCGCTGCCCGTCGGGTCGCCCGAGCAGGAGGCCGATGCGTTCGAGGTGTCGGCGCTCGAGACGACCGGCCTCGAATTGCCGCAGGTTCCACCGCGCTATCGATCCAGCTATTTCCTGCACATCTGGGCGAACGGCTACTCGGCCGGATACTACGCGTATCTATGGGCCGAGATGCTCGACAACGACGCGTTCGCGTGGTTCACCGAGCATGGCGGGTTGACGCGAGCCAACGGGGACCGGTTTCGCGAGATGATCCTGTCGCGCGGCAACACCGGCGATTACGCCCAGATGTACCGCGATTTCGCAGGGCGGGAGCCGAGTATCGAACCGATGCTCCAGAAGCGGGGGATAGGGAAACAGTAGCGGCGCGACGCAAATTGCGACCGTCGAGCGGGGTCTCGGCACAGTGCCCGGCGTCACCCGCGTCGAATTGAGGTGAACGCGTTTCGAGTCCACTGTCGTCGAGGTTCTGCATATACTGGCGTTGTGGAATTCAAGCTCCAGCGCACGCTGCGCGTGACGACGACCGTCGAGCACGCCTCAGGTGACGATGCTCGCCGCTACTGGCAAACGCGCCCCGTGTCTGAGCGACTGGCCTTTGTCGAATTCCTGCGGAGACAACATGACGGAACTCGAACCAGACTTCGACGAGTTCTTCGGTTTGTTGATCGCCAGCGCGGTTGAGTTCCTCGTTGTCGGCGGCTACGCGCTCGCCTTCCACGGCGCCCCGCGATTTACGGGCGACATCGACGTGTTCGTGAAGCCGACGCTATTCAATGCCGAACGTCTGCTCGTCGCGCTCGAGGCATTTGGATTCCCCGTCACACAACTGAGGGCTGCCGATCTTCTCGCGCCAACCCGGGTCCTGCAGATGGGCATCGAGCCCGTCCAGATTCACGTGATGAGCCACATCGATGGTGTCACGTGGGATGAGGCGTGGGCCGGACGCGAAGTCGGCCGGTGCGGATCGCGTGACTTGCCGTTTATCGGTCTGCGCGAGTTCATTCGGAACAAGCAGGCATCGGGGCGCCTCAAGGATCTCGCCGACATCGACGCGCTGGGCGGCCGAGGATCGTCCGGTGGAGCGTAGGCGCCAGGGGCGCTTCTTCACCAGCCGCGGGCAATCCAAGCTTCCGAAGAATGTTGTGTCTGGGGTCTGACCGCACAGTTGCTGTTGGAGAGACCTGACATCGACATAACTGAGTTCGCCGACCGGCGACCTCGCTCAAAGATGACCGAGGTCGCGGCGGGCCACAGATTACTTACTCTTCTTCGGCGCCGGGAAGAGGTTTCGCATCACCCACAGTTCGCTGGTATGGTTCCAATCACCAAAGACCAGCCTTCTGCCGTCAGGGCTGATGTCGAGATACGCCGCTACGTGCAAACCGATATCGAGCGGCGTCGCACCGGTTCCCTTGGTGGACACTCGCCAGATGTCGTTGCGGCGCCCCGGAACAGGTGGGTCGTTGTTGACGGCAAAGAACAACCATCGTCCATCCTTGCTCCAGACGGGATCCATCATCACGAACTTCGCGGCGAACACTTCTTTGGGCTCGCCACCGGCCGCCGGGACGGTCATGATGACCCACCGCTCCTTCTCGGTTCCGTAGTCGAATGTGGTTGAGAATGCCAGAGTGGCACCATCGGGCGACAAGGACGGTCCGCCAATCGTTCTTGCGACACGGCACACCTCAACTCCGGGTCCGCCGTCGAGACTCTGACGGATGATACTCGTGCTAAGTGTCTCGCCCCTCGACGTGTAGTACACGGTGCGGCCATCCGGCGCGAGTCTGATATGACCGTGATTATTCCCCTCGGGAGTCGCCCGTGACTCCATCAACAGGCGAGAGGCGCCCGTCTCAAGATCGGTCTGATAGAACGCTTTCCCATTAATCCCCAACAGAAGGGACTTGCCGTTGGGGAACCACGCAGGCTGCACCACGTTCCAATAGTCCGGAAGACCCGTGGGAGCAATCAACCGCTCCTGTCCGCTCGCGGCGGAGCGAACGACGAGAACGCGCTTCGTGGACCGGTCGGAAACGTAGGCAAGCGCCGCGCCATCGGGAGACCAGGTAGCGCCGTTGTTCCAACCCCTGCTGGTTAGCTGTCTTGGCCGAGACGTGATCTTCCCCGCCTCGGGATCGATGTCGACGACGTAGAGGTCGGTTGTGTGGAGTTGCGAAGCATAGTAGTAGTCACCGGTTTGTGTGACACCGAGCAAAGGGGGCACGTCCTTCTTGACGAGTTCAGGTATCCCTTCGGGTTTGCCATCCACGACGCCGATGGACCACAACTCGACCAGCGACTCTTGGCGACGCCTGGAGAACAGGACTCTCTTGCCATCCGCTGTCCACATCGGATTCCACGCGTTGTCGTCCTGCACCAGGAGCACTTCCCGGTCGCCAGCAGCTGTGACCACATAGATGCCGTTCGCGACGGGAGGTGAGTTCTCCTTCTCGATCGCAATGTAGCGCCCGTCAGGCGAGTACTTGGCATCCAGCACCCCGGCAGGGACGATCACGGCTGAGACGCCGTCGGCGACGGAGATCGCTATGAGTTGGCCCTCCGACGGCCCGCCTGAGGATGACGTTGCCAGGATTCGCCTTCCGTCAGGCGACCAGCCGCAAAGCGACACGTTCCCCGTTCTCTGGCTCACAAGAACTCTGGGCGCGGAGCCATCGACATTGATCACGTGAAGCCGTTCGCCCTCAGTTACAGTTCTGCTGAAGTACGCGACTTGCGTGCCATCCGGTGAAATCATGGCGTTGCCGTCAGGAGTCTGCCAACGGTTAGAGTTCGTCTCAGCGTACGGCCCCAGGATGCCTATCTTGCGTTCCACCCGGTCGACCAGATCCTGCACGACGATAGTCGGTCCCGGTCCATAGCCGTATGGCATCGTGTATGCGATATAGCGTCCGTCACGTGAGATGGCCTGACCATAAAACCGCGGGTCCGCGATGGCGAAGACCGGTTTCGCAGCGAATGTCGTATCTGGTGATGAGGCGCCTGCCGCGAGATGCTTCCGCGCCTCGGCGACAGCCTCCGACTGATCCGCGAACTGCGCGATCACCCGTTCGTACGCCTCTTGCGCTTCCTTTGCCTGCGCCGCGCCAAGCTTGTCGTAGCACTGGCCCATCCGCACGAGCGCCTTCGCGGCGGCGGCGCGGTCGGAGCCGGTCGCAATCGCCTTGTACTGCTCGATGGCGGCCTTGAGGTCGCCCTTGACTGTCTCGGTCTCAATCGCCGCGCGCAGCGCGACGTCGGCCTTGCTCTGCGCTAGCGGTCCCACGGTCAGCGCCACTACTGTCCCGAGAATCAACGCCGCCATTAGTCCGGTACTTCGTCTCATCGTCTGCCTCCTGGTGGGGCAGTGTGAAGCCCGACAGTCAAGTGGTTCGCCATCGTCTGTTACGAATGCGTCAATTCCCGTCCTCGAAGCGATAACCGAGACCGCGCACGCCCAGGATGAATTGCGGCTCGGATGGCACGGGCTCGATCTTCTTGCGCAGGTTGAAGACGTGCGTGTCCACGGCGCGATCGGTGATCGCGATGCCGTGGCCCCATGCCGATTCGATCAGCTGCTCGCGGCTCAGCACGCGGCCGCGATTGTGCAGAAACACACTGAGTAGTCGGAGTTCCTGCGGCGTGACCTCGACGGGTTGGCCTGCGCGGCGCAACTCCGCGCGGTCGAAATCCACTTCGCAGTCGCCAAAGCAGCAGACGCGATCATCCTCGCGTGATGCGCGACGCAGATGCGCGCGGATGCGAGCGCGCAGTTCGCGAAGGCTGAATGGCTTGGTGACGTAATCGTCTGCGCCGGAATCGAGGCCGAGTTCCTTCTCGGCCTCATGTGTGCGCGCTGTCAGCATGATGACGGGCGTTCGCACGCCCGCCTTCCTCAGCTCACTGCACACATCGAATCCATCCATCTTGGGCAGCATCACGTCCAGCAGAATGAGATCCCATGTCCCCTGCTTGCCGAGCGAGAGCCCTTGGGCGCCATCCTTCGCGGCGGTTGTCTGATGTCCCTGGCGGCGCAGGTCTTCTTCGAGACTTAGAACGATGTCGGGCTCGTCTTCGACGATCAATATACGGCTCATGCGACCTCACGCGCCGGGTCTGACCAGCCTCCGCCAAGGCTACGGCGGTCCGCCGAAGCGATTCGCGAAGGCGGAAGACCCGGCCTACATCGGACTGACGGGCCGACACCCTTCGGTTCCGCCCAGGGCGGCCGGGCCGCCAGCGTTAATCGATCAACCCGAAGCTACGGCGTGCGAACGAGTCGGCTCCTACGCCCGTTCGGGCAACTTAATCGTGAACGTCGAGCCCACGCCCTCTCTTGATTCAAGTTCGATCGTTCCGCCGTGCGCCGACACGATGTGAGAAACGATGGCGAGGCCGAGGCCCGTGCCCTTGATGCCAAGGCGCGCCGCCTGGTCGCCGCGAACGAACCGGCGAAACACATCCTTCTGCTCGTGCGTTGGGATGCCAATGCCTTCGTCGCGCACCGCTACCACGGTGTCGGCTCCGCGGCGGGCGACCGACACGTGAACCACCGGCGCCTCCGGCGAGTACTTCACCGCGTTGTCGAGCAGATTCCAGAGGGCGTTGGTGAGCGCGGCGGCATCCGCGCGCACCGACATGGCGGCACTGTCCTCCACGTCGAGATCAACCGTGACGCCGCGCGGACCAATCTCCTGTCGAAACTCAG
>Ga0334722_10007242_pt1 | contig 10783 bp, 8 predicted proteins | sample C3_bottom_MG_FD_207210 | JGI IMG/M metagenome (GOLD analysis project Ga0334722, IMG submission 207210) | Sediment microbial communities from Yellowstone Lake, YNP, Wyoming, USA - C3_bottom | ecosystem: Environmental > Aquatic > Freshwater > Lake > Sediment | place: USA: Wyoming | collected...
AGTTCGGTCCCACGATGAGACTTACCTGTTCGGGAACGACCTTCTCCTCTTTCTCCTCATAGGTCAGCATCTTGACGACCACGAAAAGATATTCGCCGTAATCCTCCATCTTCGGACGCTGGACCACGCTCATGAGATCCTCGGTCACGAGGCGATGCAGGCCGAAGCATTCGCCCAGTTTCTCGATCATGGCCGGATCGTGGACGCCGTCCACGTTTATCCACGTGGCAGTGGGTTTGTTACGGTAAGGAAGGCACTCGTTCACCGTCTTCAGAGGCCGCTCTTCGAAAATTTGCTCATCATAGTCGATAAGCGTGACATCGATCGCTCCCGTCGGTTGCTCGCCGGTATACACCAGCGACCCGGACGGAAGTCCGACTTTCTTCATTCTGCGCTTCGACATTCTTGGCATACTATCAGTCCTTATTTTTTTAAAAAATCTTTGGACACTGATAACAGCGGATAAAAACCGGATAACGGCGGATTATTCTTTAATAAAAGGTTACCATCGAGATTCAAGCCCTATCCGCCCTTATCCGCCGTCAATCCGCCTCTTCCGTGTCAAAGATTTTTTATGCTTCTACCCGGTCAATAAAATTCCTTCAGCGTCTTTTCGATCCTCGCTCCCGGGAACTGCTCCTGCCTGACAAGCGGCTTTTCGGCAATGACCGGCAACCGTTCCTCGAATGTCGGCCGATCGTGCCGGTAGATAATGCCGATCGGTATCCGGTCCCCCCACTCAAGAGCTTTCATGAACGCTTCTTTTCTGCCCGTGGGATCGTAGCCTGCTTCAAGATGATAGACCCGCTGCCTATACCACTCATAAGTGTTCACTTTATTGAACGAGACGCAGGGCTGCAGAATATCGACGATGGCGAAACCCTTGTGCTCCATGGCCGCTTTCATGATCCCCTTCAAGTGCTCCGTGTCCCCGGCAAAGGCCCGGGCCGCAAAGCTGCAATCGAGCGCCACGGCAAGAGCCATGGGGTTGAACTGACCGGAGAGCACGCCGAAGGGCATGTTCTTCGTTATGGTTCCTTCGCCCGTGGTGGGCGAAGCCTGCCCCTTGGTCAGGCCGTAGACCTGGTTGTCATGGACAAAGAGCTTCACGTTGATGTTCCTGCGCATGGCGGCCATGAGGTGGTTCCCGCCCTCTCCATAACAGTCGCCGTCTCCCGTCGTGACGATCACGGGCATGGCATGGTTCGCCAGCCGTATGCCCGTGGCCACCGGAAGCGCCCGGCCATGCAAGCCGTTAAAGGTGTTGCACTTGGTATAATGCGGGAATTTTGCGGCCTGGCCGATGCCCGAGACGATCGTGATCTGGTGCGGCTCAAAGCCGAGCGCTACCATGACGTCCTTGAAGGTCTTCAGGATCGGAAAGTTGCCGCACCCCGGACACCAAGTGGGAGTTTGACCACGGTAAGTTTCAGTGGAAAGCATAGGACACCTCGTATGAGAAACATTGCAAAGTTCAAATTGCAAAGTGCAAAGTGCAAATTTCACAACAAAAGGCGAATCCACAAATTGAACGTCAGTTATTTCTTTTTAGCCGTTACAACTGATTTGGCAATAATTTTGGCCAGTTCTCCTGCCTCTTGAGTTAACTGATCCAGATTGGATGTTTTTACAAGTTCCGACTTCTTTATCAGCAGCAGCCAGTATCGAGTCTCTTTCAACTCCTTCAATACAACTTGCAATTTATGGACAAAGTCTGCCCTGCTCTCTGCACCACAAGCCTCTTCATAATTTGCTCCAGCCGATGTAGCTGAACGAAACAATTGACCACTTACGTGCCTGCCTGCATAGGTTTTTGACAGCTGAGCTACCAGTTTCATGACGTTCGCCGCAAAATCTAGGAGACGGTCGGACAGATTATTTGTCAATTTTTCATTTTGCATCGTACTTTCCCATTGTCTTTCGCTTTTTGATCATTTTGCACTTTGCATTTTGCACTTTGCACTTTGCATTGCGCCTCACCTACAACAACGCTCTCATTTCCTTCACAAGCCCCTCGACCGTGAACGGCCTGCCGTCGAACTTATTGATCTGTGCTCCGAACTCATACCCGGTCTCGGCCTTCATCAGCCGCGCGAACTGGCCGGTTGCGTTCTGCTCGATACAGATCGTGTGCTCGGCTTTTTCGAGGAATACAATGTAGTCGAACTGCTCCCGCAGCGGGAATGGGAACAGTTCGCTGAAATGGAGCATGGCAATGCTGTAGGATCGGGCCAGGACGTCCACCGCCTCCCGCATCAGGCCGTACAGGGAACCCCAGCCCACGATAACGATGGCGGGATCCGGTTCTCCGTAGAGAAAGGGAGCGCTGATCTCGGACTGGATGTGCGGCAGTTTTTTGAAGAGCCTTTTTTCCATCATCGCGTTCCTGGTCGCGGCATGCTCGATGATATGGCCTGCTTCGTCATGTTCGTCGCTGTCGGTGACAACAAGATGCTCGGCATCACCCGGCACACCGAGAGGGGAAACACCGTTTTCGGTAAACGCATATCGCTTATATTCGGAAAGGCTCTTGAACGCTTCCTTGCGCAGCCGGTGATCGGTTAAGAACAACGTGCTCAGATCGAGACCATCAAGGGTCCACTGGGAATCCGAGAGGAATGTATCGAAGAGAACAAAGGAAGGGATCTGATATTTCTCCGCCAGCTCAAAGGCCTTGTTCGTAAGCGCAACAGCCTGACGCGGCGAACCCGGCGCAAAGACGACCCGCGGGAATTCGCCGTGGCCCGCAGCAAGCACCATGGAAAGGTCGCCCTGCTCGGTCCGCGTGGGCAGCCCGGTCGCCGGGCCGGGCCGCTGGCCCAGGGCGATCACGATCGGCGTCTCGGTCATAGCGGCAAGCGAGACCCCTTCGACCATGAGGGCAAAACCACCGCCGGACGTGCCGGTCATGGCCCGCACTCCGGCAAAGGAAGCGCCCAGCGCCATATTGATGGCCGCGATCTCGTCTTCGGCCTGCTCCACCACGATGCCGTATTCTTTTTCTTTGGATGCCAGGTAGTTCATGATCCCCGTCGAGGGGGTCATGGGATAGGCTGCATAGAACTTGCAGCCCGAGGCAAGAGCGCCGAACGCAATGGACTCGACGCCGCCCATGAGCAGCTTTTGCTGTCCACCCGGTGTGACGGAAAAAGAGCAGGGAGTACACTGCTTGAGCGCAAAGTCGTATCCTGCCAGCGCTGCATTTTTATTCGCCTGGATAACGGCTTCACCCTTTTTAGCGAACGTGTCCGTTATGATTTCGAACAGCTTGGTGAGTTCCAGTCCGAGCATCCCGAGCACTGCGCCGATCGCGACCGTGTTCGCCATGATCGCGCTGCCGCCGTTCTTGTTGGCCAGGTCAGCAAAGGGGATGTCGATGAATTGCTTTTTTTCAGGTTTCAGTTTGAGCGTCGCAAGATCGCCGATGATCCTGCCCTTTTCCCTGAGCTCGGCTTCGTGGAGCGTAATGCTTTCCCGGTCGAGCGCAACGATGATATCAACCTGCTCCCGGGGTGCTGAAACAGGCAGATCGGACAGTCTGATCTGGTAGAAGTTATGGCCGCCGCGAATGCGCGACTCATAGTCCTGGTGGCTGAAGACATGATAGCCCGTGCGCGAAAAGACCCGGGCAAGAGTATCGCCGATGGTCTGGATGCCCTGCCCCGCCTCGCCGCCAATTTTTATTGAGTAGTCCATGCCGTACGCTCCGTAAGTCCTTTGTTGTATTAAAGCGGTATGTCGTTATTTCACGTCCTCGATCGAGATATCCTTTGTTGCCAGCAACTGCGCCAGCAATAAGAACCCGCCGCACGGAGGTAATGTCTTGTTTTCCATAAAGTCGCAGTCGTGTTTTTGGAAAGAACAGGCCATACACAGCGTGCGTACCAGAAACTCATCACCGTTCCTGTCCCGGGGCTCCGCCTTTGCGCCACGCATCGAAACTCCCTGCAGCGCGAGCCGTTCCAGAACAAGATATCCTTGGCAGGCAAGCTCCTCATTCCTTCCGGGCTTGTAGTAGGAGCACAGCCGCAAACAAACCATCTGCGTCAGATCAGGCTTTGGACCCATACTCATAACAAAGTATAACAAGCTTCCCAATCAAATGCTATTTTTTTATAGGGCCGGGCACAGCAGCGGCCGCAGTGCTATACTATCATGCATGAGGTGCTATCTTTCAAAACGGGCGGTCATCAAATGGCTGGAAACCCCGTCGGTCTATCAGGTCGCGAAAGATGAGCTGCACGAGCTGGATCAGGATTCGTTCCTGTTCCTGCAGAACTGCGCAGGCGAGGACGGATGCGCCGGTCGTGACGGGGCCTTCATCGACTATTGTATCGACGAGGGGCTGCTCACGACCGAGCACGTCCTGCAGCGGCGTCCGCCCGTCGCGCCGTCTCCAACACCTTCTCTGCGCTATCTCGAACTGCAGATCACCAGTGCCTGCGACCTTCGGTGCCGTCACTGCTATCTCGGAGACCAGCGGGCCGGCGAGCTGCCTGTTCCCCGGGTCCGCAAGATCCTGACAGAGTTCGAGCAGATGCAGGGGCTCCGCGTCATGATCACCGGCGGTGAGCCTGCTCTTCATTCAAGATTTGACGAGATCAATGCCATGCTTCCCGATTTCATGCTGCGCAAGGTGCTGTTCACCAACGGCGTGTCATTCAATAAGGAACGTCTTCGAACGTTAAAAGTTGACGAGCTCCAAATCAGCATCGACGGACTCGAGAAAGCTCATGACGCAGTTCGGGGCGTCGGCACCTTCAACCGCTCGTTGCAAACGGTCCGGCTGGCACTGGATGCGGGGTTTGACGTGTCGATCGCGACCATGGTCCATACCAGCAACCTCGGCGACTTTGATGCCCTGGACTCGATGTTCAGAACCATGGGAATCAAGGACTGGACCGTGGATGTGCCCTGCATCACCGGCCGGCTGGAAAAGAACGCCGAACTGCAGGTAAGCCCGGAGCTCGGCGGGAAATATCTGGGGTACGGGTATGGTGATGGCCTGCACTCATCGGCCCCGGGGTACGGCTGCGGCCTGCACCTGATGGCGGTCATGGCGGACGGCACGGCGGCCAAGTGCAGCTTCTACGGCGAGCGCGGCGTCGGCAGCGTGGAAGAGGGCCTCGCCGCATGCTGGAACAGGATCTTTCCGCTCCGATTGGCTGATCTGTCCTGCGACTGCGAGTACCGGGAAGCCTGCCGTGGCGGATGCCGGTACCGTGCCGAGCTCATCGACGGACCTCGAGGAAAAGACCGGTACCGGTGCAGCCTCTATGGTATACTGGATGACAAGATCTGATCGGGACTGCGATAACCCTTGCTTCACGATAGCAAGTATTGAGGAAAGGAGGTGCCTCTATGACGATCAAGAAGGTGACCCGAAAAATGGCGACGACCTGCAAGTGCAAAAGCTCCTGCTGATCAGATCGTTCACGGTCAGAGTGAAAATGTGAGCCCGTGAAGAACTCCTTCCGGGCTCTTTGTCTTTCCCGCCCTGTCCGCTCAGGGCGCACAACCCTCCAGCAGCCGGTTAAATTCCATTCTCGCCATTTCGCTGGTCAACACACCCTCATGAGTCTCATTGAACCCGTAGATCCTTGTGGCAGCGAACTGCAGGGAAGGAAGGAGCTGGCTCTTGAGGGTGACCACTCCGTCTCCACTTTCTCCCAGCTTTACCCGTGCCTGGTCCTGATAGGTGAAAAAAAGATGGAACGGCAATTTTTTCGGGAACGGCTTCTGGCTCAGGTATCCGAGGAAATCGCTTCCGGTTGCAATGTCGCGCCATGCCGGGATCACCAGCGGAGCTTTTTCAACTCCGGTGCGGGCGGAATCATTGCCGCCATACGGTGTGGAGAAAGACACATACAGGGCCAGGAAGGAGGACACTCCTGTCGAACTGAGTTTGTCGATCGCTGAGAGTGCAACAAGCCCACCCATACTGTGGGCCGCCAATACGATCCCTCGCCGGCTTTTTTTCGATTCAACTTCAAGGTTCTCGATGACCTGCGCGAGCAGGGCGCCGAGTTTGTCCAGCGGCAGTCCCGAAGGATAATAAAAAAAGAACGGCTGAAACCGGCTCCGGTCCAGACCCTCGACCATGAATTTCCAGTCACGGGGGGTGCCGGAAATACCATGCACGAACAGGACCGTTGTCTTAGTGCTGTCATATTCCTCGAGACCGAAGATAAATCCCTGGGTATGTGCGATCAAGGCGGTCGGGTTATAAAGGCCTTCGCTGCCGAACCGGGGGTCGAAGAACTCATCGTCAAGCGACGCATAGAGGTAGCTGGTGGGCCGTACCCTGACGTGGACACGAAAATCGGTCTTGCCCGGCTTTTCAAAATCCAGCCCAAGGGACGGCCCGTCGACGATCATTCCGTCCTTTGAGCGCTCCAAACTTACATTCGCAGAGGAACGTCCTATCAGCTCATTTCGCTCGAAAACTCCATCCCGGTTCAGATCGGCAAAAATATACAGCGTATACTCTCCCTTGGGGAGAAAGGCCATATAGTAGTCCGCGGTGTCTTGGAGTTGTACAACTGCTACCTTTTCTTCCTGCCGATACTGACTGCTTGTGGCGATGAGCAATAGCGGCTCCTGTTGCTCACGGTGTTTGATGAGCGGGCCGACGAGGACCAGCGAATCCTCGGGCGCAACCCTGTTCAGGACCGACATGGTCGGAAGCCTGTCAAAGGTTTTCGTCCAGTGCGCTTTGCGGGTATAGAACCCGAAATAGCTGCAGCCGGACAGGACCAGGACGCAGGAAAAGAGCACTGCAAGGACAAGCACATTTTTTAGCGATAGGGGATTGTTTCGCTCCATGGAAAGAGTATAGTAGATGTTAAGGCGAAGAGCAAGGACAACGGGCAGAGAACTTTCGCTCCCTGCCGGACTTCACACCGCCCGCTCAGCCGCCCTCGACGATGCCCCGTTCTTCCCACAGGAACCAGTTCCCGGTGTCGGAGAGAAACTGATACGTATTCGAGAAAATATCATAGTGCTGCTGCTCCTCCCGGATCAGCCGTTCAAGCAAAGCTTTTTCTTTTTCAGTTTTCACCTGGGAAAGCGTCTTTTCGTAAAACGCCTTTCCCTCTTGTTCCATCTTCATGGCGATCTTGAACGCTTCAAGCTCATCGGTGGTCGCTTCGACCTTCTGCATCATTTCGTCTTTTAATGCCGCGAACACGGTTTTTACGTTGCTCAGCGGGCTCACCTCTTTATGGGTCACGCCAAGCCCCTTGATGACCTGGGAGATCATTTCCCGATGTCGCTTTTCGTCCTCAATGATCGTTTGGAACATCTTTTTCCCCGCAGGATACCTGGTTTTCCGCGCCGCCTCGGTGTAGAACGATATTGCATCGGTCTCCATTTTCATCGCCAATTTAAGAGCATCCATGAAATCCTCCTTTGTCCTGCGATCCGGGATTCACCAGGCCATCCTGATGAGCACCCGTTCATCGCCGACGTTAAATCCAGACCGTCCATACCGGATAGTTACGATCCTGAATAAAGCCTGCTTGCTATTAGTATAGCACACTTTACAACGGCGCCATCCCCGCCAAAACGCAAGAAGGGCGACGCATTGTTCTGCATCGCCCCTCATATTATTGCTCCGGATTTCTCGTACCTATTTTTTTTCCTTATCGCCAAAGACTTCCTTGACTTTGTCGAGGAACCCCCTGGTGATCGGGTGGGAATTATCCGCGCTCAGCTGTTCGAATTCCTGCAGCAGTTCTTTTTGCTTTGACGTCAGTTTCGACGGGACCTCGACCGCGATCCTGCACAGCTGCTCGCCCGTGCCGGAACCGCGCAAATGAGGAAAGCCTTTGCCTCTGAGCCGGATAACATGTCCGGGCTGAGTGCCAGCGGCGATCTTGATCTTGGTGGCGCCGGTCAGCGTGGGCACCTCGATCTCGGCGCCGAGTGTCGCCTGCACAAAGCTCACCGGCACGTCGCAGATGATATCCTGCCCTTCCCGCTTGAAGATCGGGTGCTCCTCCACCGTGAGATAGACATACAGATCGCCCGGCGGTCCGCCATAGGTGCCGAGCTCCCCTTCTCCGGTCAACCGGATCGTGTTGCCGGTCTCCACGCCCGCCGGGATCTTGATCTGGAGCATGCGCTCGCGCTCGATCCGTTTCCGGCCTTTGCAGGCCGGGCAGGGGTCCGTGATCATAACGCCCTCGCCGTTGCAGCGCGAGCAGGTCCGGCTGATGCTGAAAAACCCCTGCTGGCTGCGGATCTGGCCCGCGCCCTGGCAGACCGTGCAGGTCATAGGTTTCGTGCCGGTCTTCGCGCCGGTCCCCTCGCAGTCCGGGCAGCGTTCCCAGCGCGGGACCCGTATCTTGGTCGCGGTGCCGAAGGCCGCATCCTCAAAACTGATCCGGAGGTTGTACCGAAGGTCATCCCCGGCCGTGGCCCGCGATCCGGTGCGACCGCCGCCGAAGAATTCGCCGAAAATGTCCCCGAAGATGTCTCCCATTCCCATGCCGGCGCCGAATCCGCCCGGTCCGGCGCCCTGCGTTCCGGGTGCTACGCCATACTGGTCGTAATAGGCCCGTTTCTGGGGATCGGACAAGACCTCATAGGCCGCACTGACCTCTTTAAAGGTATCCTCGGATTCTTTGTCCCCGGGGTTCTTGTCAGGATGATACTGATGCGCCAGCCGCCGGTAAGCGCGTTTGATCTCGGCATCCGTTGCATTCCGGTGTACGCCGAACAGTTCGTAAAAATCCTTCGCCATAATATCCTTATCGTTCGGTCATCACAAAAAGAGGATAGCGAACGCTCCGGGAAAACCTCGTCACCCGGCCGGCGTCCGCTATCCTCTGTCAACCTGTTCGTTGCACTTACTTCTTGTCTTTGTCCACTTCTTCGAACTCGGCTTCCACCACTTTTTCTTCGGGTTTGCCGTCCCCGCCCGGAGCGCCGGCAGCGCCCGCACCAGCCTGCCCCTGCGCTGCAGTCGTCTTCGAGTAGATCTCTCCTGAAAGCTTGGAGAGTGCCGCTACGGCTTTCTTGATGGCCTCGATGTCCTGGCCGTCCTTGGCGGTCTTCGTCTGCTCGACCGCTGCCTGGATCTCCGTGCGCTCCTTGTCACTGAGCTTGGAGCCGTAATCCGTCAGGGATTTCTCAACGGAGTAAACAAGGGTATCAGCCTCGTTCCTCACTTCGGCGAACTCCCGCTTTTTCTTGTCATCGGCCGCGGACGCTTCGGCTTCCTTGACCGCCCGTTCGATATCATCCTTGCTCATGCCGCTCGATGCCGTGATCTTGATGGACTGCTCCTTGCCCGTGCCGAGGTCCTTGGCCATCACATGGACGATGCCGTTGGCATCGATGTCAAAGGTCACCTCGACCTGGGGTATGCCGCGGGGCGCCGGCGGGATGCCGACGAGCTCGAAGCGGCCCAGGGTCTTGTTGTCCCCGGCCATTTCGCGCTCGCCCTGGACCACGTGGATGGAGACCGCGGTCTGGTTGTCGGACGCCGTGGAGAAGACCTGGCTCTTCTTGGTCGGAATGGTCGTGTTCCGCTCGATGAGTCTGGTGGCCACACTGCCCAGGGTCTCGATGCCCAGGGACAGCGGCGTCACGTCGAGCAGCAGCACGTCCTTGACCTGTCCGGTCAGCACGGCGCCCTGGATGCCGGCGCCGATCGCAACGACCTCATCGGGATTCACGCCGCGGTGCGGTTCTTTTTTGAAGAATTCCTTTACAATGGAGATAACCCGGGGCATGCGCGTCATGCCGCCCACGAGGACCGCTTCGTTGATCTTATCCACGGATTTGCCTGCGTCGGCAAGCGCCTTTTTACACGGTTCAATGCTCTTCGTCACGAGATCGTCCACGAGCTGTTCGAACTTGGAACGGGGAAGCTTGTACAGCAAATGCTTGGGCCCGCTGGCATCGGCCGTGATAAAGGGCAGATTGATCTCGGTCTCGGCCACCGTGGAAAGCTCGATCTTGGCTTTTTCCGCCGCTTCCTTGAGCCGCTGAAGGGCCATCTTGTCCTTGCGGAGATCGATACCCTGGTCCTTCATGAACGAATCGGCGATCCAGGTGATGACCTTCTCATCGAAATCGTCGCCGCCCAGGAAGGTGTCGCCGTTGGTGGACTTTACTTCGAACACGCCTTCGCCGAGCTCCAGAATGGAGATGTCGAAGGTGCCGCCGCCCAGGTCATAGACCGCGATGGTCTCGTCCTTTTTCTTATCAAGCCCGTAAGCCAGTGCCGCCGCCGTCGGCTCATTGATGATCCGGAGCACGTTCAAACCGGCGATCTTGCCCGCATCCTTCGTGGCCTGGCGCTGGGAGTCATTGAAGTAGGCCGGCACGGTGACCACCGCGTCGGTGACTTTCTCTCCCAGGTAATCTTCGGCCGTCTGCCGCATTTTTTGGAGGATCATCGCGGAGATCTCGGCTGGACTGTAAACAGTGCCGCGGACCTGTACATGCGCATCGCCGTTCGCCGCCTTCACGATCTTGTAGGGCAGATGCTTCATCGCTTCCTGGACCTCGCCGGAATCGAACTTTCTGCCGATAAGCCGCTTGATCGAGAAGATCGTGCTTTCGGGGTTCGTGATCGCCTGCCGCTTGGCGATCTGCCCCACCAGCCGCTCACCGCTTTCGGTGATAGCCACCACGGACGGGGTGGTCCTGCTCCCCTCGGAGTTCGGGATCACGACGGGCTCGCCGCCTTCCATGATCGCAACGCACGAGTTGGTAGTACCCAGATCTATTCCTATTACTTTTGCCATGACAACCTCCTCACAATGTTGAG
>Ga0334722_10007243_pt1 | contig 10783 bp, 13 predicted proteins | sample C3_bottom_MG_FD_207210 | JGI IMG/M metagenome (GOLD analysis project Ga0334722, IMG submission 207210) | Sediment microbial communities from Yellowstone Lake, YNP, Wyoming, USA - C3_bottom | ecosystem: Environmental > Aquatic > Freshwater > Lake > Sediment | place: USA: Wyoming | collected...
TTAGCCATTTTGATAACAGGACGTGCCTGTAGCCAAAAAGCATCTACCAGTATCCACCACGTTTTAAACAAAAAGTTTCACTAGAAATGTAAACCAATATCGGTACTATACACTACTGGATGGTTACATCTTCAGAAGCAACTTCAACGCGGTTGCGTCCGCTTTCTTTTGCCAATCGAACGCCTGCGTCTGCAAAGTCGATAAGTTTGTTCACCGAATGGGTCAGTTCTTGCGGGGAAGAGACGGTCTTTTTACCGATGAATGTTGCAACTCCAACGCTCACGGTAAATATTTCGCGGTCAGTGATGTTGAGCTCGCTTACAATGCGCGGGGAGAGCGTTTGGACTTGGATACGGAGTCGATCCGCAATTTTGGCAGCTTCTGCTTTCGCAACGGAAGCGATGAGTGCGAATTCTTCACCGCCATATCTAAACAGGACATCGGTTCTTTTCTTGCGCGATGAGATGATGTCAACAATTGATTTGAGGGCGCGGTCGCCGATTTTGTGGCCGTACAGTTCGTTAATGGGTTTGAATTTGTCAAAGTCAAAGATGAGCAGCGAAACGGCTGTTCCTGTTTCTTGCGCGCTTTCAACGGCGCGGTATATTTCGCGGTCAAAGTATCTGCGATTGAAGATTTGGGTGAGTTGGTCGGTGATTGTTTCCCATGCGCGTTCGAATGCAGAGGTTTTTGCTTGATAAACTGCGCGAGTCCCATAGCGTGAGAGGGTGGCTCTGCACGGGTCGTCAAGGAGGTTGCCAAACTGATGCAGGAGAGCGATATATTCAAGAACGTCTTCTGGTTTTGTAAGTTTACGTAGGTCTGCTTTGATATCAGCAAGGGTCACTTTGTCTTTTTCAGAAAACAGCTTCTTGATTTTTGATGATGCCGAGATTTTTTCAGCGAGAAGTGGGTTGAGCGAATCAATGAGTGATTTCTCTTGATACATGAGTTTTTGGAGTGCGCTTACCGCGCCAATCAGTGTCTCTACCAGTGATGACGATTCGATTTTGTTGGTGTTTTTCTCAAGTTGGTCAAGGGCGTTTTGTTCTACAGTGATATGTGTTTGTTCTTGAATGATTGTCGTGCGCAGGGTATCAATTAATGAACGGACGCGTTCTTGAGGCGTTTGTTCTTGAAGCTGTTTTAAGCTCAGGGCGCGTTTGAGAAGGGTTTCAACTTTTTTTGCGGTTTCAAAGCCGAGTTTTTTTGAGGCGTATGCTTTCTGTGCTTCAACAATGGTTGAATCGAGTATGGATTTTTCAACGGAGAGTGCGACGGTTTCTTTTTTAATCACATCTTCTTCTTGCTGGACGTAGTCCAAGACGTTTGTAAACAGGGGAAGAATTTCCGTGCGGATGGCATGAATGATTTTGTTGCGTTCAGCAGGGGGCACTGAACGGGAAATTGCATCGTTGAGTTGGAGAACATATTTTTTGTGTCGATAGGACGAGCTGAGGCGTTTCTCAAATGTCAAGATGATATTTTGCTCTTGAATACCAAGTCTGAGCAGGTCATCAATGACTTCTATAAAACTGGGCGGCATGATAAATCGAGTCATACATGAAGAGATACAGAGAAGTTATATAACTCTTTCGCGACGGTGTTCATTTCATTCGGGGTTCAATAGGCTCAAGCTTGCTGCGCAAATGCAATCCAAGATTTTAGGCAAGTTATTATTTATGACAACTAATATAACTTATAATAACGACGTAGCAATGGAGCGGGCGTTTGATATGGTTCAGCCAAGAGCACGCGGTCGTCAAGTTGTGTGATGGCCATGCTTCCTTTTTTGATGGCTTGAGCAAGTTGTTTCCTGAACTCAACATATTGAAGCTTCATTTTTTCATCAAGATTGTCTGGTTCGGGAGCAGAAGTCAACAAGTCATAAAATACAGTCGGATCACTCGCAGTTTCACAGGATGCGAGCGAGCGGGAGAAATGATGAAGAAAGGTTCTCATTCTTCCGAAGTAAAAGTCATTGTTGTATACTATTGTACGTTCGTCAGGCTGTGTGAGTTTGATGAAGTCCTGTGCTTCGGAACGAGAACGATTCGCATAAGAATAAAGTTGAACAATTTTTGCGAGGAGCACCTTTTTGAGTTCTTCAGGTTCAACCATGTACAAAAGCATGTCATGGGGATATAAAAAATTAATGGTAAAAGAGTGGAAAGAGTCACTGGCGTTGTTCGCAAAGGCAGATGCTGCGTTGTATGCGGCAAAGCGCACTGGCCGCAATCGGGCGATTTTGTGGAATTCTGAATTGAGGGAAGAATGAGTGAACGATTTTGTTTTTTGCAGGGATTTAAGAAGTAAACTAAATCTTTTTAAGCACCCTGTTATTTGGCCAAAGTATGAAACAGTCATATATTCTCACCATACTTTTGGCCTTGGTTTTTTTATCAAGTTGCAAAGGAGTTTCTTCTCAAGAGGGAGTTACAGAGGTACAACATCAGCAAGCAAACGCGCAGGCACTTTCTTCGCAAATAGTTTTGTTAGTAAATAATTCCAGGTTTGATCTCGTTGCGTCGCGGGTGGAAGGTCCGTTCGGAACAATGTTTGCCTACAACAATCAATTTCCGGGTCCGTTGTTGAAAGTTGCGCAGGGTTCAACAGTTCAGGTGAATGTTACAAATAATCTTGACATGCCAACTTCTGTTCACTGGCATGGGTTGCGTTTGGAAAACGAGTATGATGGTGCTGCAGGGCTTACGCAGGATGAAATCATGCCGAAAATGAGCTTCAATTATGTTTTAAGTTTCCCGGATTCTGGGATTTATTGGTATCATGCGCATGTGAGAGAAGACGTGCAGCAAGAGCGTGGGCTGTACGGGGCGATTTTGATTGAAGCGCAGAACAGTTCGTACAACAACGTTGACCAAGAAGAGGTGTTGTTGCTTGATGACGTTGCGCTTGATGGTTCAACGCTTGAAAAGTTTGGAGCTGTTGCAGATCATGCGTTGATGGGTCGTTTTGGGAATGTGATGGTGGTGAATGGGCAGACGAATTATTCGTTGAGCGTGCGTGCAGCAGAGGTTGTGCGGTTCTATTTTATTGATGCGGCAAATACGCGCGTGTTCAATGTTTCAATCAAGAGTCATTTGCTAAAGGTTGTGGGAAGTGATGGGGGGCTTCTTGAACGGGATTATTTTGCGAATAGCACGGTGGTTGCGCCCGGTGAGCGTTCAACAGTGGAAGTGCTTTTTGATGCGCCGGGAACGTATCAGGTGATGCACAAAACGCCAGAGAGCGAATATGTACTGGGAAGCATTGTCGTTGAGGGAACTCTCAAAAATCGTCCCGAATTTGAGAAGAGAGCGAGGCATCCAGAAGTGACTACAAGTATAGATCCGGTGAGAATGTATTTCAACAACTCTCCGGATATACACATTGATGCGTTTGTTGAAATGGGCCATGGCGGGATGATGATGGGTGAGCAGTCAAATGGGATGATGCGCGCACAGACAGGTGAGATTGAGTGGGAAGATGATATGGTGATGATGAATCGTATGTCCACGAGCAAGACGGTACGTTGGGTGCTTAAGGATGAGGAGTCCGGGTTGGAAAATATGGACTTGAATTATTCAGTGCGTGTTGGTGATGTGAAACTGATTCGTATCAATAATGATCCAACGCGCGTGCACCCCATGCAGCATCCGTTGCACCTGCACGGCCAGCGGTTCTTGGTGTTGCGCCAAAATGGTGTTGAAAACAAAGATCTTGCGTGGAAAGACACCGTTCTTGTAACTCCGGGCGTTACCGACATTTTAGTGCAGTTCACAAACGAAGGGAAGTGGATGTTCCACTGCCACATTGCAGAGCATTTAGAATCAGGGATGATGACAACGTTTTACGTTCTGCCTAAAGGGGCGTAGTTTTTTATACTGTGTGAGTGGAGAAGAGCGTATGAAACTGCGCCAAAAGCCCGATGATTTCATTGTGGAGGAGCTTCCAAACAAGGAGTGGAAGCAGAGTGGTTCTTATGCAGTCTATAAAGTGTCAAAGGTGGGGATGACGACGTTTGCTGCCGAGAAGGTTCTTGCAACGCATTGTGGTGTGAAGTTTAACAAGATTGGTTTTGCAGGGCTTAAAGACACGCATGCAAGGACCGTTCAGTATTTTTCGGTTGACGTGCAAAATCCGCAGGTGGGAGTGTTTCAGGAAAAGAATGTGAGGTCGGAGTTGGTGGGTTTTCTTGATGAGCAGTTGCGTACGGGTGACTTGAAAGGGAACAGGTTCGTAATCACCGTACGAAATCTTTCAGAAAAGGATGTTGAAGTTGCGAAAAAGAACGAGCAGGACGTGCGTGCAGGGGTTCCGAATTATTTTGATAGCCAGCGTTTTGGGAGTTTGAAAGGTGTTGAGGGTTTTATCGCAAAGGATGTGCTTAAAGGGGATTTTGAGTCTGCGGTAAAAAAGATCGTGACTGCGACGACGCGTCATCAGAAGGCAAAGATTCGGGGTGTGCGTAAGTTTATTTTGGCTCATTGGGGTGATTGGAGGGCGTGTTTGGAGTTGATAGAAAAAAATGGTCTTGAACGAACCTCTGAGGGTACGATCATGCGTTATCTTGCAGAGAAGCCGCAGGATTTCAAGGGTGCGTTTCAGAGGGTGTTCAAGGGGATTCGGGAGTTGTTTTTTAGCGCGTACCAGTCGTTTGTGTGGAATGAGTGTGTGAAAAAAGTGGTGCGTGAGACGAGTAGTGGTGTGTTTAGTGTTCCGTATGAGGCAGGAAAGCTGGTGTTTGGCCGCAAGTGGAGGACGGGCGAACTAAAGACCCTGCCGCTTCTTGCAGCAGATATGCGGGTTCCAAAGGAATATGATCGGATCATAAAACAGATTCTTGCGCAGGAGCGGATGGCGCTCGTTGATTTCTTCACGGATGAGCATATGTACGTTGCGCGGGAGCGCGAGCTGGTTCTTGTGCCAAATGATTTTGCAGTGACATTTGCGGATGATGAGTTGCATGTGGGAAAGAAGAAGGCGTGTGTGAGTTTTTGGCTTGGCAAGGGGTCGTATGCGACGATTATCACGAAGGCGTTGTTTGAGCAGTGATGAAATAGTAAGTTTTAAAACAGTTGATTCTTTTTTCGTGTGAATGAAATTTCACCGTTCGCGGTACAGTTGTTGGCAAGGATATGTGCTCGTCATCGTGCTTTTGGTTCTTGCGACGTGGTTCAATGACAGAGCAGTTGATCTTCCCTCGTATCTTTGTGCGGCCGTTGCTGCGGCGCTGTTCTTGTTTCTTGAATTGAGGATCAGGGAGGAGCAGTTGGTTGTGGGCGAGAATGGTATTGTGTTTCAGAAAGGTTTTTTTAAGAAGGAATCAAAGAACGTGAGCTTTGCTTCGATTGCAGAGGTCCAAGTGGTTCAAAGCCCGTTCAAGAAGTTTTTGCATTATGGGGATATTGTATTGCAAACGTCGATAGGAGAGCTGCGGATGCGTGATGCGGATGAAGTGCGCATGATTGAGCGCGAGATCGCGTATCGAAGAAAAAGGTAAGGGATAGTGCAGGAAATGCAGGTTTAAGTGAAGTGAAAAGAACAATCAAAGAAAGTTTTGCAAAAAAAGAATATAATCAGTACGGGTTTTTGCGTTTGCCGTGATAGTTGAATTCTGAGCGGGGCACAACATCGAACGCGGGTGCATCAATAAGCATGCTGAGGTTTTCTGATCGTTCACGTACGGGTTTTTCGGTAAAACCATGGAGTTGTTCTGCAGTGTAGTTGCAGACGATGCCGATGTGCACTCCGCCAAGGGCGGGAACGCGCGCATTGCCTGAGCGCATCACTGATTCAAGAGTTTCAAGAGTGTTCACGAGGCGTGTGAGGTATGCGGCTTGCGCGGTTGCAAATCGCAGGTCGGTTGCGTTTTCGAATAGCTTTTTTCCGTTAGGTGTAGAGCTGTCGCGCAAATCAAATCCAAGGAGTGCGGTTTTGCAAGGGTCAGTGTCATAGTCATCGCCGGCGATGAGGTATGGTCGTAGGTGTTCGAATGCGTTCAGGACTTGTGCGATGAGTGGTGATTTGTAGGTGTCATTGTTGAGAACTGCTGCGCTTTGTGTTCTGTCTGCGATTGTTGAAACGTCGATTTGTGTTTCAGGCATTAGTTGTGTCATTTTTTCACCCCACCCCTTCTCAAAACTTAAGTATTATAAAGATTATATAAATCTTTCTCTTTTGGAGGTTCTGCTTTAAAAGCGAAAGCTTTATATGTTACCACGTCTAAATGGTGACTGGTGGGATTATGCAGGAACTTTTCGAATATATCTTCGATACGCCCGATGTGCGCAAGCTCAAAGGAGAGCTCAAAGACAGCATTCTTTTCCAAGGATTATCGCAAAAGGAGCTTGATCGTGTTTTAAGTTATGCCCAGCTTCGATCATTTAAAAAGGGAGATCACGTATTTTTCGAAGGCGACCCGGGTTCTGCAATTTACATCATCTTGAAGGGAAATATTGACATTGTCAAACAGAACGCAACGAAGCGCGTTGTTCTCACGCAGCTGAGCAAAGGGATGTTTTTTGGAGAGCTTGCACTCGTACACGAGATTCCGCGTACGGCAACGGCATGTGTTGAAGAGGAATCACTTCTGTTGTGCCTCTTCAAACATGATTTGGACCAGATTGTAAAACATTATCCGCGTCTTGCAAACAAGGTGTTCGTCATTCTTTCAAAGATTCTTGCACAGCGCTTGCTGGATATGAACAAACGTGCGCTTGAGAAAGCAAAATGAAACGGTTCAATGTGCTGTTTGTGACCGGGCTCGTGTTTCTTGCACTTGCAGGTTTTTTGCTCTACAAGTTTTGGGTAATTACGCTCAACATTGTGGGCGGGTTTTTGATTTATTCACTTGTGTCTCAGTGCGCAGCAGTTCTTGAACGCAAGGAAATAAAAGGGATTCGGGCGAAAGCAGCAATTGGTCTTTTTTTCCTCGCGCTTGCCGTTGCAGGGGCGCTCTTCATCGTTTTACCATTTGTCGAGCAGGTCCAAACGTTTGCAGGACAGTTTCCCGTACTCTTTGAGCAGTTTAAGGAAAAGATTGCCGAACTCGGATCAAGCGCGCCGTTTGTCACGCAGCTCTATGAGAGTTTGCGCGAGCGATTGCTCAAGTCATTTTCAGGATTATTTGAGTTGTCAGGGCCAATTATCACGAGTATGGTGACGATTCCGATCATTGCAGTGATTTTGCTCGAGTCAGGCAAGAAGATCAAGCAAAAAGTGTTTGAAGCGATCCCTAATGATTATTTTGAGGTTTCAGTGACCATCGTGCACGATAGTATCGGTCAGGTGCAGAATTTCCTGGTTGCAAAGAGTTTGGAGTCGCTTGCGCTCACGATCATTTATGCGGTTGGTTTTTGGGTGATCGGGCTTCCGCAACCGCTCGTGTTCGGACTCGTGGGAGGCGTGCTGAACATCGTCCCTTATTTGGGACCCTTGCTTACGCTTGTTCCCGTTGGCCTTGCAGCAGTGTTGAGTGGTGGTTGGTCCCTTTTTGGCCTTGCATTGATAGTGCTCTTGTTTGCGCGCCTGCTTGATGATGCATTCTTGCAGACCTGGCTCGTGTCGCGTTTCGTGGCCATTCATCCGTTGGTGGTCGTGCTCGTCACGTTGATTGCAGGAGAAGTTTTAGGACCAATTGGCCTTGTGGTTGGCATTCCGGTCTTTGTGGTCGCAAAGATTTTAGTGATGGGAATGTATACGTATTTGCGTGCGCTTGAGCGCCACGAGTTGTATTTAGCTCAAGAAAAAGGCAAGCAGCAAAACGACGCCAACCAAAAGCATCATCAGGTCAAAGCCGACGTATTTTGAGCCAAGGGCGATAAGTCCGATGCACACGCTTGCAAGTCCTGCAATGATAAAAAACGTTTTAAGTGCGACGCGCAAAAGTTTTCTTTGGACGTTATTGATTGCAGAGGTTGCAAACTTGTCAACTTCTTCTCGGACTGTACGCGTGATTGTTTCCAGCATTATTTCTCCAAAAGTTTCATGATGACTGCGCCTGCGACAAGCCCGATTCCAAGGGCAACAAGCGTGGCCTTCATGGGATTTTCGGCGATATAGTCAGTGGTTGTTTCGTGGACGTCTTGCAATTTTTGGTTGAGCGCATGGACTTGCGCACGAATGGTTCCTAAGTCTTGTTGTTTCTTCTTAACTGCCATAGATATCACCCAAGCAAAGAATCAACCAGTCGTATTTAAAGATTTATATTTGTGAGTATTGGAGAGTGGTGAGTTGGGTTGGTGCGAAAATGAGACGTCATGTTCTCACCTCCTATCTCAAAGTCGCAAACTTAATAAGCGCGTACTGTGGGTGTCGCGCCTATGACGCGAGATATGGAGACAAGAAAGCCTGCACGGTGGCGCGCGCTCAGCGAGACGGGGCCATTGAGTGGTTCAGAGCGGTGCGCGTACGAGCAATTGTGCTCTGTGCGCAGATTATTTGAGCGTGAACTCGGTGTGCGTTCGGGCGACCGGGTTGCAAGTGTTGTTGAGCGGGCAAGGTACGCTACGTTGTCCCCACAACTCACAAAAGGGATGGAGTGGGCGTTCACTGTTGAAGTGGGCGCGGTGAGTATGGCTTGTGTCTTTCCGCAGTATCTCGTGACCGCGCTTCAGAATGATCAAGATAATGTTCAAAACGGTCTTGAGCGTTTAGTGGCAAAGATAGAAGGGCAACTCAAGTGCAATCCTGCGCACGTGGCAGCCGCAGACGGAATCACAAAGGCAACCTTTCGCGCGTATACTCAAAAAAGCATCCGAGACGCGCTCGCCGATAAGGGTAATGGTCCAAAATTGCAACAGTATGTGAGCCCGGTCCTTTACCAACGACTCGTTACGCTGTTTGGAGAAAAAGAGAACGCTCCAAAATGAGCGCAAAATTTTATAAACCAACTTTGGAAATTTCTCAATTGATTTCGGGGATATACGGGGTTATTTTCCGTTTCTGAAATTTCTGGTTTGGTTCCGACGTTGTTTTGTTGGTTTGTAATGACAAATGCATTACGAGTATTTAGTTTTCAAAATGTCACAACACACTTGGAAAACATTTGTTGACGGACGCAGTACTTAGAAAGTAGTTCAAACATAAATAAGTTGCGCCCACATTGTGATCAAGTGGAAAATTCTACAACGAGTTCAACTGTAAAGGAAAAATTTATAAAGAATAACCACTTGAGAGTGATTATGAAAAATGACAAAAAGAAAAGTAGAAAGTATGCCGATCTCTCCAATCAGCAAGGATACAACCGCAGATATTTTCTCAAAGGAGCGATAGCCGCATGCATTAGTGGTGGTGCTCTTGCGGCGGGAATTAAATCCTTCTTTGAAACTCCGTTGGAGGTAAGAGTTCTTGACGTCATTAAATCAACTGGTTCTCTCAGGGAAGGAGAATATCATATTTATCAAAATTCGAGAACGATTGAACTTTTCATTCCAGATGCACATGCTGAAGAAGTATGGACTTTGCAAAAAAATAAGGTCACTCAGCTAATACAGGCATTAGCGGCGAATAATGCTCCAGTGCAAGCGATAGGACTGGAAGGGTTGCCGCATGGCTTTCTCGACAAATTTTTACTTCGCCGACTGCTGAAAGAACAACAAGATAGAACTGACCCGTACTGGACAAATAAACGTTCCTCGACTGCCCAAACAACAATTGATGCCTATCAGGATTTTCTTAAAAACTCCAACGTCTCCGCGGATGAACTACGTCAACAACAATCAGCTCTAACAGTATTCGATAGCATCAATGACGTGTATTTCTTCTCAAAGGAACGAATTGACGGTTGCCGCAAATGCGCTCCCGGGCTTGCATATATGGATATGCATTCAAAAATCTTCGGACTTGAACAAAAGGAGCTCGACGATCGCGAAATGAAGCGAACGCAATACATAATCGTCAATGCTGCCATTCCTGTGCTGACTAAAGTTGAGCAAAATGCAAAACTATTTGGGCCGCAAAGAGAGACGTTGGAAATCTATGATTTGGCAAGAGAACTCCGCGGGCACCTCGATAAAGAAAAAATAGTGCTTGAGGCAAAATTGAGCCGCTCTGACGTAGAAGAGATCCAAAAAATCAGACCTGGTGAAATTGATTTTGCAAACTTGATGGGTTACCTTAACAGGTATTTATCAAGAGATGAGTGCAAGGATATCTATGAAAGAACTGAAGCATGGGTTGGCTCATCTCCAAGCGAGATTAAAGGTGCCGTGTTGGTAATAGGAGGGGCTGCACATATGAGTCCATATAAACGCGCAGCAGAAAAGAAGAAGCAGTCATTCGCAATAGTCTACTAAGAATCACATGTGAGGTTTTGTGACTTGGTTACATTTCTGGTGAAAAATCCGTTGTTTTGTTTTTAATTTCTTCGGAAGCTTTATAAATACAATTTAGAAATTTCTCAATTGATTTCCGGGATACAAACTTGTTTTGTTTGTTACAAGTTTGCGTCGTCGATCTCTAACGTGTTTGTGTGCACAGTTGGCACACAACGTTCGAATTTCCAGACGTTAGCTTTCAGATTTTGCTTCGGTTAACGACGAGCACAACGCATGGAAAACAGAGCGTGCATAAATAGTTTTGCCATATTCTAACAATTGGAATTTAGTGGGAAAGTTCAGAGATTGTCTAAGTCCTCGACTAAGACACCGGAGTCTTTGAGAATTCTGTTCAAGGTCCCTTTCTTCAATTCACCATGGAGCGGGATGGTAATCTTGATGAGTTTATCGCCTGATCGCTTTTCAAGTCGAATATGAGATCCGCGTTGTCTCGTTGCGATGAA
>Ga0334722_10007244_pt1 | contig 10781 bp, 10 predicted proteins | sample C3_bottom_MG_FD_207210 | JGI IMG/M metagenome (GOLD analysis project Ga0334722, IMG submission 207210) | Sediment microbial communities from Yellowstone Lake, YNP, Wyoming, USA - C3_bottom | ecosystem: Environmental > Aquatic > Freshwater > Lake > Sediment | place: USA: Wyoming | collected...
GTCGTCGTGCCGCACGCGCCGTACGGCGGGTGGCGAGGTTCGGGGCTCGGCACTGAGTTGGGCCGGCCCGGTTTGGAGGCGTTCTGCCGCTGGCAGCACCTTCGCGTCCTGCGTTAGTGACCGCTCCCACGGTGGATGCGGCGAGCGTAGACGAGCTGTTCCAGCTTCGGGCGGGATCCGAACAGGCCGCTGTCACCGACCCCGCCGACCACGAAGTGGGGGTCCTGGTACAGCGGGTCCTCGTTCACCACGACGCGTGCGGCCCGAAGCCGCCGCGCGATGTCGCTCGGTCCGAAGACGCTCGCTCCGAGTCCGTGTGCGTCGGCGTTCGCAACGGCCACGGCGTCGTCGGCGTCTGCGGCCAGCATGACGCCGCGAAGCGGGGCGAAGCTCTCCTCGCTCCACAGAATCGTGTCCGCGGCGCTCCGCGGCAGCAAGACAACGGTGGGCGTGAAGAACGGCCCGTCCTCACCGCGCCCGGCGATGATCTCACCCCCCAGCGCGAGCGCCTCCGTCAGCGCGGTCCGGGCGCGTCCACGCCCCGGCCCCGCATCCAGAGGGGCGACGTCGGTGTCGTCTCGTCCGGGGTCACCAAGGCGCAGCCGCTCGACCGCGGCGACCAGGAGCGGCCGGAAGTCTGCCCAGATCCGAGACTCGACGATGATGCGTTTCGTTGCCATGCAAAGCTGCCCGGCGTTCATGAACGCGCTGATCGCGACCGCTCGCGCGGCGAACTCCAGGTCCGCTCCTGCAAGGACGATCGCCGGATCATTCCCCGACGCCTCAGGAATATACGGTCGAAGCGGAGCACCGCGGGTGTATGCCGCGGCGAGACCGGCGAACTGTCGCCTGCACGTCGCGATCGAGCCGTGTGTGACGACCGCTCCGACACCCGGATGCCAGATCAGCTCCTCGGCCTCCTCCGGCGCCGCCTCGACGATCTGTACGGCGTTCTCGGTCCAGGGCGACGAGACCGCCTCCAGGACAAGCCGCGTGGTTCGCGCGACACGACGTGACGGCCTGCAGATCACGCTGTTGCCGGCCAGGAGCGCCGACGCGGACACCACGGTCGGAACCCACACCGGGGAGTTCGCCGCGTGCCAGCCGAACACCACCCCGTACGGAGCCCATTCCAGGATCGTGTCGCCCGACACCGATGGCACAGACCGCGCTCGTATCGACTCGGCGAGTCCAGGCAGCGCATCGAGCAGCCGCAACGCCGATTCCACCTCACGTCGTGCAAATGTCACCGTCTGGGAGCTCTCCCGGAGCGCCGCCTCCACGATCAGCGGTGCGGCATCCTCGAGCGCCGCGCGGGAGGCCGCAATGAGCTCCAGCCGACCGTCGAGCGCGACATCCGCGACGAGCAGCTGCGCGCGCGCAGCGACCTCAACAAGGTCGTCGATACTGGAGGTCGCCACGGCGGGCGAGTCTACTAGCAACCTCCCACTTGGCCTCATTGTCGAATCGGACCGGGTCTCACTTGAGCGCGCATTCGGTGCCCTCATTCCGCTCCAGCCGATCGCATGGGTTTCCCGCGGCCTTCTCTGCGCGCCCCGGGCGGCGCCTGAAGCGGCGAGAGCCGCGCTCGCCACGTGCCCGTTCCCGTGGACACATGCACGCGGCCTCATCCCCTGGCCCGACAGCGAGTCTGCCCTCGTCGCCGGCTGGTATCGACGTACCGATCAGCATGCTCCCGCTCCGCCCTGGCTGCGGGAGCTCGTTCAAGTCGCCGGTGATGGCTTCGGGTCGGCCGGGCATGTGACGACCACGATGTGCCTGGCGGCGATGGATCGCTTGACGGCGGCAGACGCCGTCGATGTCGGCTGCGGGTCTGGGCTTCTCGCGCAGGCGTGGGCCCGCACGCACCGCCGGAACGTCCTCGCCGTCGATGTCGACCCGGCTGCCGTCGCTCAAACCCGCGCCTCGATCGATGTCGCCGGGGTTTCGGACCTCGTAGAGGTGTGCCGCGGTGCCATCGAGGCGCTGGATGGCAACGCGCTGACCGGGCGCGTCGTGATGGCCAACGTGCCCGCCTTCGCACACGCTGCGCTGCTCCGCGCGATTGCGGAGCCCCCGGCGGCCGTTGTTGCTTCTGGGCTTCGGCCCGCCGACGCCCCCGCCGTCATCGCCGGCTACCGCAGACTCGGTCTTCGATGCGTCTCTACTCAACGTCGATCGGGCTTTGAGTGCCACCTACTGATCGGCTCGGCATGAGCCGCGTGTGGCGCACCTGGCTTGCCCTGGTCTTGTTTGCCATCGGGACAAGCCTCATCACACCGCTCATCCCGATCTACAAGGAGAACCTCGGCTTCGACGACACCGTCGTAACGCTCTTCCTCGTGTGTTACGTGGCCGCACTCGTGCCGTCGATGCTCACCCTCGGCCAACTCTCCGATCGCGTCGGACGCAAGGGCGTGTTGATCGGAGCGCTGCTGACCCTCGCCACAGCGCAGATCTATCTGGCCACTGAACCCGGCCTCGGAGGGCTCCTCGTTTCACGCGGCCTGCAGGGGCTTGCGACCGGCGCGTTCTTCGGCACCTGCACAGCGTTTCTCGTCGATGCCGCCCCGCCGACGCGGCGGACGTGGGTCGCCGTCCTCGCCTCGATCTCCGTACGCGGCGGGCTCGGGCTGGGGCCGGGGCTTGGGGGAATCTTCGCCGAGTACCTCCCGAATCCCCTGCGAACGCCGTTCCTCTTCCATCTCGGTGCGATTGCCCTTGCAATCGTCCTCATCGCAACGCTGCCCGAAACCGTGACCGTGCGTTCCCACCGGAAGCTCACCCTGCGGCTGGAGGTCCCGCCGGAGGATCGTCGAGTCTTCTGGACCGTCCTCGTCCCGTCAGGAATGCTTTTCAGTCTCTTCGACGGAGTCTGTTTGTCGCTGATCCCGGTGTTCGAGGTCCGCGAACTTCACGTCACGAACTACGCCTTGGTCGGGGCGGCTGGGTTCCTGGTCCTCGTCAGTGGCGCTCTGAGCCAGATCATCTTCAGGAGGCTCTCGCCACCTCCGGCGATCACGTGGGGGCTCGGCGTCGCATCGGCGGCGTTCATCGGTGTCGTCATCGGCGCACCACTCGGCTCCCCGGCGATCGTCCTTGTCGCGGTTGCGATCACCGGTGGGGCGTGCGGCCTGGTCTTCAAGGGTGGAATCGACCTGTGCACCCGAATCGCTCCCCAGGCCGATCGCGGAAAGCTCATCTCCTCGTACTACGTCGCGTGTTACCTCGGCGGGTTCTCCATCCCACTGCTGATCGTGGGCGTCCTCGCAGATCTCATCGGGCTCACCGCGGCGCTGGGCGTCCTGACCTGCGTTGCGGCCCTCGCGTCCGTGTGGACCATCGTCGTCGGGCTTCCGTCGGTCGCGCAGCTTGCGCCGGAGGACGCTTCCGGCGCATAGACTTCCCCGGGTGGCGGCGCCTCAGCTTTCGGCTCATGAACGCGTCGCTGCAGCGCTGCTCGGCGCCGCGCGGGCCGTCATGCTCACTGGACTTCGGCTCGGCCATCCGGAGGAGCGGGACCTCACCCACGCCCGCGGGGAGTGGGCCCGTCGGGCGAGCCTGGAGGCACTCCTGACCGACCCGGCAGCGTTCTGGGAGTTTGCGTATCCCGCCGCGCTGGAGCTCGCCGCCCGTGAGCCGCAACCCGGCCACCGCGCGATCGCGCAGCTCCAGCAGGTCGGGCTGATCTCGTCCCTCGTCACACAGGCGGTCGACCACCTCCACACCATCGCTGGTAGCCCCGACGTCATCGAGGTCCACGGCAACATCCTCGGCGCGCGATGCACGCGGTGCGGCGAGCTGTACGGCCTCGGCGAGGTCGGGTATCTCATGGCCGCCGCACCCGACCGGGTCCCGCGGTGTACCACCACCGGCTGTGCGTTTCCGCTGCGCCCCGCCGGCACGCTCTGGGGAGAACCGCTCATCGAGGACGCGGTCCGCCGCGCATGGGATCTCGCGACAACTGCCGACTGCTTCCTCGTCGTCGACAGCGACCTCCGCACCGTGCCGATGAGTCTCCTCCCGTCCGTGCCGCTGACGCGGAATGTCCCCTTGATCATGATCGGCGAGACCCCAACGCAATACGACCGGTACGCGACGGTGCTCGTCCGGGAGCCGAGCGAACCGGTCCTCGTGGCCGTCGCCGACCTCATCGCCCCCGAGTGAAATCACCGGACCTTCGCCTCGACGGTCAGGCAGCCGTCGTCACCGGCGCGTCGTCCGGCCTCGGAGTGATCATCGCGAAGGCCCTCGCCGCGCAGGGCTGTGCCGTCGTTGTCGCTGCCCGACGCCGCCACCTCCTCGACGACCTCACAGCAGAGATCATCGGCGGCGGCGGCCAGGCGGTCGCGGTCACCTGCGATGTCCGTGACCCCGGCTACGGCGACCTGCTCGCCGAGGCGTGCGTATCAACGTTCGGGCGGCTGGACGGTGTTATCGCCAATGCCGGTATCGCCGGCAGCGGACCAGCCGAGACCGAGGCGGCATCGGTGTTCGCGGAGGTGATGGCTGTGAATGTGACGGCCGTCGCCATCCTCGCCGCTGCGTGCGCACGGCGGATGATCCCGACCGGGGGTGGGTGGGTCATCCTCCAATCCTCGATCCTGGGGCGACGGGCGGGCACCGGTCCAGGGGTGGCGGCATACACCGCCTCAAAGGGCGCGGTCGAGCAACTCACCCGCGAGTTGTCGCGCCAGTGGGCTCCTCACCGGATACGGGTGAACGCGCTCTCCCCCGGGTACTTCCCCACCGAGATGAACGCGCCGATGGTGGCGGCCCCCGGCCGCCTCGATGCGCTGCTGGCGCGAATCCCCCTCGGTCGCGCCGGCGAGGCGGAGGATCTCGCCGGGGCGGTTGCCTTCCTGGCCTCCGACGCGTCGCGCTACGTCACGGGCCACATCCTCGCCGTCGACGGCGGGATGAGCGCCTGGTAGCTACTTCTTCACGGTCGCCTTCTTCGCGGCGGCCTTCCGCTTCGGTGGGTTGGGGTCGACGACGAACTTCTGCGAGTAGTAGATGTCGCCCTCGTGCCCCAGCTTCATCCGGCGAAGGACCGCCTTCACTCGCGTCCCGACCTCGACGTCTTCCGGGGCAACCCCGACGACTGGCGCCGGCATCAACACACCCTCATCCATCGTGATGTGCCCGACGACGTACGGCTCCTGCCCGAGGAAGTCCCTCGGCGGGTAGTACACGACGGTGTAGTTCGACAACTCGCCGGTGCCCGCCAGGCGCTCCTCCACCAACTCGCGGCCCCGGCACACGCCACACGTGTAGCGCTCCCACCACGGATGGAGCGTCTTACATGTGGTGCACCGCATGGCGTAGAGGCGGAGCTTCGGCGGGCCGAGCCGACTGAACTCGATCGCAGAGACCGTCACAGTGTCAGCCCTCCAGCCGCTGGTAGATGTGGATCGCGGCGACGGCACCCGGTCCCCCACGACATGCGCTGATTCCATTCTCCGCATCTTTGCGCTGGATGTCCTTCGGTGCCGTGCCTCGCAACTGCTCGACGACGTCGACGGCTTGGCTCGTGCCGGTCGCCCCGAGCGGGTGGCCCTTACAGAGGAGACCGCCGGAGAGGTTCACGCCAACCTTCCCGTCGATCCATGTCGACCCGTCGGCCGCGCCCTTCCACCCGTCTCCCTGCTTCGCGAACCCGAGGGATTCGACGCCGAGCGGCTCCTGGATCGCGAAGCTGTTGTAGATCTCGGCGACGTCGATGTCGTCGGCCGTCAACCCCGACATTGCGTACGCCTTCTGCGCCGGCTTGTGCAGCAGGTCGTACGCGTCGTCAAGGGTGTCCGACGCGGCGTACCACGTCCCGGAGCCCATCGACGTCGCCGTGATGTACACCTGCGGCTTCTCAGGCTGGTCGCGCAGTATCTCTTCCCGGCAGAGGACGAGCGCCGAGCCCGCGTCGGTCATCGGGCACACCTCGTACAGCTTCAGCGGGTCGGCGACCTTCGCGCTTCGCATGACCTCCTCGACGGTGCACTCGAACCGAAGGTGCGCGTACGGGTTCCGAGCGCCGTAGTGGTGGTTCTTCACGGAGACGTGGGCGAGGTCCTCCTCGCTGCATCCGTACACCTGCATGTACTTCCGCGCTGTCAACGCGACGCCGGACGGGAAGGTCAGGCCACTGAAGTATTCCTCTTTCGAGTCTGCAGCCTGGGCGATAATCGACGTGCCCTCGACCGTTGCGAGGTCGTTCATCTTCTCGGCCCCCATCACGAGGACCGTGTCGTAGAGGCCGGAGAGGATTGCGACCACGCCGAGGTGGAGTGCCCACGCGCCCGTGCCACATGCAGCCTCGACACGCACGGCCGGCGCCGGGGTCAGGCCAAGATGGTCGGCGCCCATCAACGCGACGGAGTTCTCGAACGTGAACCCGGTGCATCCCGCGTTGCCGAGGTAGTACCCCTCGATGTCGGTCGGCTGGACACCCGCGTCGTCCATCGCCAGACGCCCTGCATCGACGATGAGGTCGCGAAGCGACTTGTCGTGTTGGATCTTGTGCGGGGTCTTGCCGATCCCGAGGACACCGACTCGCATGCTGCCCCTCCCCTAGTGCGGTTCTTGCTGGCGCCCGCGGGTCCAGCGGTAGTAGGTGCCGAGGCCGATCGCCTCGCCTGGGATCTGCGCGGCGGCGCCGGACTTCGGCGGCGCAGCTGTGATCTCGATGGCCTGGGCGATGCCCTCTCCTGCACCGTAGCCGAACGCCGCGACCGCTTGCCCCTTCCGCGCTGTGTCCAGCCCCAACGCAAGCGCGATACCAACGGAAGCGCACCCGAGGTTCCCGATCTCTCCGACGAAGCTGGTCGCGGCGAGCTGCCCCTCCGTCACCCCGGCCCGGCCGAGCGCCCGCAGGGTCTGCGGGTGCGGCTGGCTGGCGCACACCGCCGCGTACTTGCCGGTCGGGCGTTCCGTCAGTCGCTCCAACTTCCCAAGCGCTCCGCGTGCGGCCTGGCCGTACCCGTCGAAGATGACCTCGAGTCGATACCGTGGCTCCGGCTCCGTACCGAGCCGCCAGATGTCGTAGACCTCCCGGCCGTCACGAGCGACCGCCCCGAGGGTCGCGAAGCCACCCGCCGCGCCGACGAGAAACGCCGCCGCCCCACCAGCGGAGAGCATGTCGCAGACCTTGTCGTCGTAGCTCACCACGTGATCGGACGCGACGACGAGGACATCACCGCGTCCCGCGTCAGCAATACCTGCCGCCAGCTCGAGCCCGTCCAGCAGGCTTCCTTGATGTCCGGCGATGTCGTAACAGGCGATGTCGTCCTCCAACTCGAGCGCACGCGCCAGCGTCTGGGACATCTTCCGGAACCCGAACGGCGCGGAGTGGGACAGCGAGACCACCGCCGCCGGCGAAGCACCGCCCGCAAGCGCGCGGTTCGCCGCTTCCCACGCCATCGTGAGCGCGTCCTCATCGAGCCCCGGAGTTGCGAGAGCCTTCGCTCGGGGCCGGCCGGGCCGGCCCTCGAACGACTGGATCTCACCGAGCGGTGCCCGGTACTTCGGGAGGTACGCCGCGTGTTTGATCAGCTCGGCCAACGCGGTTACCGGCTGACCTTGATGCCGGCCTTCTCCCGGTCGAACGTGTCCGGAGTGATGCCCTCGTCCCGGAGCTTGTTCTTCTGGACGCGCTCGGTCGGCGTCTTCGGGAGGGTGTCGACGAACCGGATGTACCGCGGGACCATGAAGTACGGCATCTCCTTCGCGAGCCACTGCGTGAGCTCGGCCGGGTCGGGAGGCTGCCCGTCCGGGATGCAGACGATCATGATCTCGTCCTCCGACGAGGCTCCCTCATCGGCCTTGACCCCGATGGCGGCGGCCTCCTTGATCTGCGGGTGGTTGCCCACCTGGCGCTCGACCTCCATGGACGAGACGTTCTCACCGCGGCGGCGGATGTAGTCCTTGACCCGGTCCATGAAGTAGAAGTACCCGTTCTTGTCCATGCGCCCAAGGTCACCTGTGTGCAACTTCAAGTTGCGGAAGTCCTCCGCGGTCTTCTCGGCCATCCCGTAGTACGCGCGCATGACGATGTTCGGGATCCTCATGTCGACGACGATCTCGCCGGGGGTGTTCGGCGGGAGCGGCCGGTCGGTGCCGGGCTCGACGATCGTGACCTCGTACCCGGGGTTCGCCTTGCCCATCGACCCGGGAACCGGCGGCCTGGTCGGGTCCATATAGGTCGCCATGCCCGTCTCCGTCAGGCCGTACCCCTCGATGAACTTCACGCCGAAGCGGCGCTCGAACTTCTTGTAGATGTCTTTCGGGGCCGGTGCGGCGAACACGGTGTGGACCTTGTGCGCCCGGTCCAGGTCGGACTTCGGGGTGTTCCAGATGAAATACGACACCGCCCCGATCGAGTTGAAGATGGTGGCCTCCGCATCGACGACCTGCTGCCAGAACTGGCTCGACGAGAACCGCTCGACGTACGCGACTCGGGCGCCGGCGACGAGCGCCGGGTACCCGGTCAGGACCTGAGCGTTCGAATGGAACAGCGGCAGGCACGAGAAGAACGTCTCGTCCTTCATCTGCGCGAGGGTCTTGCCCTGCAGCATCCGCAGCCCCTCGAGCAGGCCGCGCGCGCTGAAGTAGTCGGCGGCGTGCTGCTTGATGACGCCCTTCGAAAGCCCTGTGGTGCCCGACGTGAACATGATCCGCGCGTCGTCCGTCCACTTGACCTCGACGGCGGGTTCCTTCGCGGACCCCTTCATGAGTGCCGAGAGGGGCTCATGCGGGAACTTCGGCGCAGGCTTAGTCGCGCGGGGCGTCTCCATCACCACCACGTGCTCGAGCTTCTTGAGTCGCTTCGCGACGGTTTGGAGCCGGTCGAGCCACTCGTCGCTGATGATCAGCATCCGCGAGTCGACGAGGTTGATCGTGTGCGCGAGGAAGTCACCCTTGTACGCGGTGTTGATCGGGCTCATCACGGCACCGGTCTTCAGGATGCCGAACCAGACCGGCAGAAACTCGGCGCAGTTCGGCATCATGACCGACACCGATTCGCCGGGCTTGACGCCCCGCTTGATGAGCGCGTTCGCGACCTGATTGGTCCGCTTGTTGACTTCGCCGTAGCTGATCCACGGTCCGTTCCCGAACTTCAGGAAGTCACGCTCGGGGTGCTCCTTGGCGCGTGCCTTGAGGATCTCCGGCAGGACCCACTTCGTGGTGTCCTCTTTGAGGTACCAGTCGCTCCAGTCGCCCATCGTCTTCTCGTGTCTCCCTTGTCGGTTCTGCGGTCGGCGCCCGGTCAGTCGGCCGGGACGAACTTCGGCAGCGTGATCTCGTCGGTAACGTCGTGGAACACGACGCGCACCCGCATCCCGATCGAAACGGCGTCGGGGTCGAGGGACGGGTAGCCGTCCTCGTCACGAACGAGGTTGGTCATCATCCGCACACCCTCGTCGAGATCGACGAGCGCGACGATGTGCGGCGGGTCGCCCTTGTAGGCCTTGCTCGGCCCGATGAAGTGGGTCGAGTACGTATAGACGGTCCCCTCCCCCTTCGACTCCACCCACTGGGCGGGCTCGAGGGTCCCGGGCCGGTAGGCGCGCGGATACCAGAACGGCTTCCCGTCGTCGCCGGCCGGCAACAGGAGCTTGTGCTCCTTCGTTCCGGCCCAGAACGGGTCGCCCTCAGGCCGCATGTCCGGGAGGGGCTTATCGTAGCGCGGCTTCTCGGTTGTCTCAGACATCGTCGTCTCCCCCTTACGCCGACGGCGCTTCGCTGGACAGGACAAGCGCGCTGGTCGCGGCGAGGATTCCGCCGCTGCCGTTCGTGAGCGCGAGCTTCGCATCGGGGACTTGGTGGTTCCCGCCACCGTTACCGGTGTCATCGGCCTCGCCCCGCAACTGGAGCGCCGCCTCCACGATGTGGTGCATGGCCCCGAGGTGCGCCTGACGGATCAGGCCGCCGTGCGTATTCATCGGGAGTTTGCCCCCGAGCTTCGCGTTTCCCTCGAGGACCCAGTCGCCGGCCTCGCCCGGCCCGCAGATGCCGAAGCCTTCCATCGCGATCAGCGGGGTGAAGCTGAACGAGTCGTAGATCTCGACGACGTCGAGGTCCGACGGCCCGATGCCGGCGACCTCCATGGCCCGTCGACCTGCGCGGCCGAGCCCCTGACGGACCCCGTCGACGGACTTCGCCGAGGTGATGTACTGGTGGGAGTATCCCTCGCCGATCCCGGCGATGTACACCGGCTTCGACTTCATGTCCTTTGCGCGGGCGGCCGTCGTCACGAGGAAGGCACACGCGCCGTCCGACACGAGCGAACAGTCCATCGCGTGGAACGGGGTCGCGATCCACCGGTCGGCCATGACGTCGTCGATCGTGACGACGTCGCGCAGCATCGCGTTCCACTTCAACGCGGCGTGCTCCGACTGCGTCGCGACAACCGCTGCGAGCGCTTCCTGCGGCACGTTGTGCTCGTGCATGTACCGCTGCGCAAGCAGGCCGTAGCCACCGATGGTCGTCAGACCGTACGGGGCCTCGTACGCGCCGTGGCTCATCTCCCTGGCCATGGCGATCATGCCGGAACTGCTGATGCCGGAACGGGTGTTGTCGCCGCGGACGCACAGCACGGCCTCGGCCAGCCCCGCGTCGATCGCCATCGCCGCCTGCACCGCCATCAGCGGGGCGGTTGCGCCGCCGACCGCGACCGAAGCGAAGTACCCCGGCTCCATCCCGAGGTAGTCGCCGAACGTCGTCGCGTGCATCAGCGTGTGCTCGACGAACGAGAACGCTGTGACCAGGCCGTCAACGTCGGCCAG
>Ga0334722_10007246_pt1 | contig 10781 bp, 7 predicted proteins | sample C3_bottom_MG_FD_207210 | JGI IMG/M metagenome (GOLD analysis project Ga0334722, IMG submission 207210) | Sediment microbial communities from Yellowstone Lake, YNP, Wyoming, USA - C3_bottom | ecosystem: Environmental > Aquatic > Freshwater > Lake > Sediment | place: USA: Wyoming | collected...
CCCATCTGAGGGGGGTCGTCAGATGCGCGCGGCCGTCACCGCCCGGTCATCGGATCCGGTGACTCGCCGCCGGTGGCGAGAACCGTGTCCTTGCTCGGGTCCATGCCGACGACGTCGATCTCCCGGATCTGGAGGTTGTCGTAGGCGAGGACACCCATCTCCGGACGGTCGAGCCCGGCGATCTCGTCGGCCTCGGTCGAGCGGATCGTCTTGTCCTTGAAGAACAGGCCCTGGATCTTGAAGAACCCGTAGGCAAGACCACCCATGATGAAGATGATCACGAGGGCACCGATGGCCTGCGATGCCAGCTGCCCGAAGCCGAGCTCTCCGAAGGACCCGCTGCCGAAGAGCTGACCGTTGCCGTAGAGGATCCCGGTGACACCGTGGCCCTTGGTCGCCGCGGTGTCGGTGAGGTTCCAGCCCCCGCCGTACCGACCATCGGAGAAGATCCCGATGGCGAGCACACCGAAGATGCCGCATACGCCGTGCACCGAGATGGCGCCGACGGGGTCGTCGATCCGGCGCTTCTCGATGAACAGGATCGACTCGAACACGATGAATGCCGCGATCGCACCGATCGCAGCTGCGGCCCACGGCTGCACGAAGGCGCAGGGCGCGGTGATGGCGACGAGGCCGGCGAGCATGCCGTTGGCCATCATCCCGGGATCGGGCTTGCCGAGGCGCTTCATCGCCCAGAACATCGCGACGGTCGCACCGACGGATGCGGCGAGCGCCGTGTTCACCGCCACGACGGCGAACCGCACGTCGGTAGCCGCGAACGTCGATGCGGCATTGAAGCCGAACCAGCCGAACAGCAGGATGAACGTGCCGAGCATGGCCATCGGGATGTTGTGTGCTGCCAACGAGCGCGGCTTCCCATCGGCGCCGAACTTCCCGATGCGGGGCCCCAGGATGATCGCGCCCGCGAGCGCCGCGATGCCGCCCATGGCGTGGACGACGCCGGAGCCCGCGAAGTCGACGTAGCCGAACCCGAGCGAGAGGTTGTTTCCGAGCTGGTTGAGCCAGCCGCCGCCCCAGGTCCACGCGCCGAACAGCGGGTAGTAGAGCGCCCCGCAGAACAGCCCCCAGCCGACGAACGCCTTCCACTTCCAGCGCTCGGCCATCGACCCGGTCGGGATCGTCGCCGTCGTGTCCATGAACGCGACCATGTACAGGAAGAACGCGGCGATCGGCGCCGAGTAGGCGGCACCGGAGAGACCCCACCCGGTGCGGCCCCACAGGAACGTCCAGTCACCGAACCCGATGAGGCGATCCGGACTGAGCGCCTTGTCGAGGCCGAAGTACCCCGGGTAGCTGAAGTTCGAGAACATCAGGGGGAAGCCGACCAGGAAGAACGCGACGAAGCCGAGCCCGAACACCGCGAAGTTCGTGCTGACCACGTGCGCCGCGTGCTTCGCGCGACAGAACCCGGTCTCGACCAGTGCGAAGCCGGCTTGCATGAAGATCACGAGCACCGCGCCGAGGACGATCCAGAGGAGGTTGACGGCCACCCCCACGTCCACCGTCGTTGCGCTCGCCTTGCCCGCCTCGCTGATCGCCGGATCGCCGGCGGCCCAGGCCGTGCCGGTCATGAGCGTGACGATGAAGAGCGCCAGCGACCCGACGGCCACCAGCCTCCGCTTGTTCCGTAGCATCATCCTTCCTCTCGTCTAGGGGTGAGCGACTCGGACATTCGACGCGACCGCGATTTCGCGGTTGCGTCGCGTCCGTGAACCGGCGGCGTCGGAGACCTGACGCCGATCTTTCGACAGCGCCCTGCGCCGTTCACGTCGCCGAAACGGACTCGAAACAGGGCGCCCATACCGTCACGAGCCATGGCGGACGTGGCGCTGGTGCACTGGCCCGCCGAGGCCGAGCGGCTCGAGCGCCTGCGCGCCCGACGCGAGCCCAGGCTCGTCGTCGTGGAGGCGGGGCCGCCGCCGACCATCGAGGATTGGCTGGAGGACTGGCTCCGCACTCCCGTCGACGAGGAGGAGGTTCGGATCCGCCTCGAGACCCTCCGGGCGCGGGCGCGTCACCAGAGTGACGAGCTGGTGCTCGAGGACGGCGTCCTGCGCATCGGCCGGCTCGTGGTGGTGCTGCCGCCGATCCAGGCCCGGCTCGCGGCGGCGCTGCTGGAACGCCGAAATGCCGTGGTCAGCCGCGAGACGCTCCTCCGCCGTGGTTGGCCCGACGAGAAGCCGAAGGACCGCAACGTCCTCGACGTGCACCTCGCGCGCCTTCGCCGCCTGCTGGCCGACACGGGGCTCCAGATCCACACCGTGCACCGGCGCGGCTATCTCCTGCGTACGGAGGAGACGGGGCGAGCGCCGGAGGCGAGCAGAGACGCAGGCGGCGGGGGGCTCCGCCGCCCGCCGCCGGTGGAGACGGAGCCTGCGGAGTCGACCAGAGACGCAGGTACCCTGCGTCGCAGCGAGCCGACCCGTCGAGTCGAGTGAACGTCACCGACGTCCTCGTCGACATCCTCGTCGTCCTCCTCGCGGCCAAGGTCGCGGCGGAGCTGGCCGAGCGCGTCAAGATCCCGGCGGTCGTCGGCGAGATCGTCGCCGGCATCATCATCGGTCCTTCGTTGCTCGGTCTCGTCGGCCACGACGCGACGCTGGAGGTGCTCGGCGAGCTCGGCGTGATCCTCCTGCTCCTCGACGTCGGCCTCGAGCTGAGTCTCGGTGACCTCCGCTCTGTCGGGCGCTCGTCGCTGACGGTGGCGTCGATCGGCGTCGTGCTGCCCATGGCAATGGGCTTCGGCGTCGCGCTCGGGTTCGGCGAGTCGGGCGACACGTCCTTGTTCATCGGCGCCGCGCTCGCCGCGACGAGCGTCGGCATCACCGCGCGCGTGTTCAGCGACCTCGGCGCCCTGACTCGGATCGAAGCCCGTACCGTGCTCGGGGCCGCGGTGGCGGACGACGTGATGGGACTCGTGCTCCTCACGATCGTCGTGCGCGTCGTGACGGCCGGCACGATCTCCGTGCTCGACGTCGTCGGCATCGTCGCGATCGCGGTCGCGTTCCTCGTCGTTGCGGTCGCGGTCGGAACCCGGTTCGGCCCGCGTCTGTTTCAGTTGGTCGACCGTCACGCCCGGAGCGCGGGAACCTTCGTCGCGATCGGCTTGGCGTTCACCCTTGCCTTCGCCGCCCTCGCCGACGCGGCGCAGCTCGCACCCATCGTCGGCGCGTTCGCCGCGGGTCTGGCGCTCAGCGGCACTGCAGCAGCAGAGCGGATGAAGCGGGAGATGGCACCGGTCGGGCACCTGTTCATCCCGGTGTTCTTCCTCGGGATCGGCGTCAATGCCGATCTCGACGCGTTGGGCGACCCGAGCCTCCTGGGGCTCATCGTGGCGCTGGTGCTCGTCGCCGCGGGCGGCAAGGCCCTCGCCGGGCTCGGCCTGCTCGGAGGGGTCGGCGACCGCCTCCTCGTTGGTCTCGGCATGCTCCCCCGCGGCGAGGTGGGCCTGATCTTCGCCAGCATCGGCCTCGCCGAGGGCGTGGTCGACGCCGACCTCTATGCGGTGCTCGTGGCGGTCGTGCTCGGAACCGACCTGATCGCGCCCGCACTGCTGCGGCTGCGACTCACCACGCTCCAGAAGCGCCGCCCTCGCCGCGCGGCGAGCCCACCGCCACCGGGTGGCTGGCTGCACGTCGGCGAGGAGGTCGAGCTCGCCGGCATCCCGCCCGACGAAGACGCGCTGATCGTCGCGCTCGACGCGGCCAGGCTGGTCGGCGGGGCACCGCCGGCGGCAGCCCTGCTCGACTGGCTCGGCCAGGTCGACTTCGACGAGACCGAATGGGACGGGCGCGCGACGGCACGGCTGCTCGCGCTCCTGCGTGAGAGCGGCATCCGGTCGTGGCGATTCCTCGAAGCATCCGGGGTGCTCGAACGCTCGCTCCCGGAGCTCGCAGAGGCCATCCGTCGCCGGCGCGCAGATCCGTTCGTGCTCGACCCCGCGCACGTGCTGCGCTTCGACCTCGTCGACGCGCTCCGCGACGTCGTCGCCACCGACCCCCGTGGAGCGGCCGCGTTCGAGCGCCTCCGCCATCCCGAGCAGCCCATGCTGGCCGCCCTCGTGGTGGCGGCCGCGGGCGACGGTGGACAACCGGAGGCGTTGGCCCGCCGCCTCGCCGACCGGCTGCGCCTCGGTATTGTCGCCGAGGAGGAGCTCGTCGACCTCGTCGCCGATCGCGGTCTCCTCCGAGCGGCGGCGACACGCCTCGAGGGGCTTGACGAAGAGCCGGTGCTCCAGCTCGCGGGTCACCTCGCGACCCCGGAGCGGACCCGGGCGCTCTACGTGCTCTCGCTCGCGCTGGGTGAGCTCGAGACGTGGGAGCGCGACCGGCTCGACGAGCTCGCGTCACGGGTGCTCGGTGTGCTCTCACAGCCCGAGCTCACTGGCGCGCGCGCCGGATCGGTCGTCGAGCAGCGGCGGGCCGAGGCGCTTCGACTCGTCGGGGACGCCCCCGGCGCGATCACGCGCGTAGGCCGCGCGCCGCGCGCGTATCTGCTCGCGCACGACGCCGACGACATCGCCCGCCACGCCGCGCTGCTCGATCCGGTTCCGCGCAAGGGGAGCGCCCGCGCCGTCGCGATCCCGATCGCGCCCCACGAGGCCCGCGTCGAGGTCGCGTCGCGCGACCGGCCGGGTCTCCTCGCGGCGGTCTCCGGCGTGCTGGCGGCACGCGGGCTCGACACGATCGAGGCCAGCGCCGCGACCTGGCCCGACGGCGCCGCGATCGAGTCGTTCCGAGTCCGCTCCTCCGAGCGCGCGTCGGACGCGCTCGCGGGGATGGCCGACCTCGAGGAAGCGATCAGTGAGGCGCTGAAGCGGCCCCCCGTCGCCGACCCCGCTCCGGACCTCGAGATCGACTTCGACGACGACGGATCGCCCTGGCACACGCTCTGCGAGATCCGCGGTGGCGACCGGCCGGGGTTGCTGCACATGATCACCGTCGGCTTCGCAGCCGCGGGAGTCACCGTGCACACGGCGCGCATCGAGACGAAGGCCGGAGTCGCGATCGACCGCTTCGAGCTGACGGACACCGACGGCCGCAAGCTCGACGGCGCGCAACAGCATGAGGCGCGCCGGGTGATCTGGTCGGGGACCGCACCCACCACCACATTCGGCGGCCTCGCCCGGTTCCGGCGCCGGGCCCGCGTCAGAGCCAGCGATGGGGGCGGAGGAGGCGCGGCGTGAGATCGGCGGGCGGCTGCGGCGGCGCGAACAGGTAGCCCTGCGCGGCGTCGACACCGAGGTCGCGCAGGATCTCCAGCTGCGCGTCGGTCTCGACCCCTTCACCGGTGACCGTGACTCCGAGCGCGTGGCCGAGGCTCACCACGGCTGCGACGATCGCCGCGTCTTCGGGCTCGGTTCCCAGTCGCTCCACGAACGTGCGGTCGATCTTCACGTCGTCGACCGGGAACTGTCGGAGGTAGCCGAGCGCCGAGTATCCGGTGCCGAAGTCGTCGATGCTGACGCGGACGCCGAGCGCCTTGAGTGCCTTCACCGCCGCGACCCCCGCCTCGATGTCCTCCATGAGCACGGTCTCGGTGATCTCGACGCACAGCGCCTCGGGCTGCAGCCCCGTGCTCCCGAGCACCGTGGCGACGACGTCGGCGAGCTCGGCGTGCACGAGCTGGCGCGCCGAGAGGTTCACCGACAAACGGAGAGAAGTCGTGCTCGGAAGGGCGTTCCGCCACTCGACCGCCTGGGCGCACGCGCGCTCGAGCACCCACGCGCCGACCGGGACGACGAGGCCGGTCTCCTCGGCAGCCCCGAGGAAGTCGGCCGGCGTCAGCAGCCCGCGGTCGGGGTGCTGCCACCGAGCGAGGGCCTCGACGCCGATGCATGTCCCGTGATCGAGGGAGACGATCGGCTGGAAGAAGACGCGGAACTCCTCGCGCGCGACGGCGCGGTGCAGCGCGTTCTCGGTCTCGTGGCGCTGGCGGGCCCGGTCCCGCATCTGCTCGTCGAAGACCTCGCAGCGGCCCTTGCCGCGCTCCTTCGCCCGGTACATGGCTGCGTCGGCGTCGCGGAGGAGCGCCTCCGGTCGCTCGATGCCGGTCATCGAGATCGCGATGCCGACGCTCGCACTCACGAACTGCTCCTCGCCTCCGACGAGGAACGGCTCGCGCAGCGCATCGATGAGCCGCTCGGCCACCGCGATCGACTGCCGATCGGCGACGCCCGGCTCGAGATCCTCACAGAGGACGGTGAACTCGTCGCCGCCGAACCGCGCGACGACGTCGCCGGGCCGGAGCACGCCGGCGAGCCGCTGCCCGAGAGCCACGAGCAGCTCGTCGCCGACATCGTGTCCGAGGCTGTCATTGACCACCTTGAAACGGTCGAGGTCGAGGAAGAGCACCGCGACCGAGGCGCCCGAGCGCTGCGCGCGCCGCAGCGAGTGCTCGAGCAGCTCCCCGAAGAGCGCTCGGTTCGGGAGACGGGTCAAAGGGTCGTGATGCGCTTGCTGCGCGAGCTGGTATTCGAACTGCGTGCGTTCGATGGCGACAGCCGCGAGGTGCAGCACGGAGTCGACCACAGCCTCCTCGGCGGACGTCGGGAGCCGCGGCTCGTCCAGGTAGGTCGCGAAGGTACCGAGAACGCGCTGATCGGACGACGCAAAGATCGGCGTCGACCACGCGCCACGGATCCCGTGCTCGTCGGCGAGCCGCCCGAACTCCGCGTCGAGCGCCTCCGTCACGGCATCGCGCACGCCGACCGTCTCGCCACGGATGGCTGCCGCACCGCAGATGGTCGAGCCCTCGCCGATCGGGATGCCGTCGACGGCTGACGCGAACGACGCCGGGAGGCTGGGCGCGGCGCCATGGCGCAACGTTCCCGTCACGTCGTCGACGAGCAGGATCGTGCAGCGGGCGTGCGCGATCTGGTGCTGCACCATCCGGCAGATCTCTGCGAGCGTGTCGGCCCGCGGCGTGCTCGTGGCGATCATCTCGAGGATCGAGGCTTGATCGCGCAGCCGCGCCTCTGAGGTTCGGAGCGCCGCCTCGACCTGCTTGAACTCGGTGACGTCCACCATGGATCCAACGAACATCACCGCCGGTTCAGGACGGACGCGCACGGAACGGACGCGCACCCAACGGACCTCCCCGTCGGGACGGGCGACGCGGTACTCGAGGTCGACGTCAGCGGCGGAGGATTCGAACGCGTCGTCGCTCGTCGTCACGACACGGTCGCGATCGTCCGGATGGATCGCGTCGAGGTAGCCGTGCCCGAGCAGGGCGGACACCGGCCGGCCGGTGATCTCGCAGAAGCGCGCGTTCGCGAGGACCAGGCCGGTCCGTTGGACTGCGACGAAGAGACCCACTGGCGCGGAATCGGCCATGGCCATGAGCTCGGAGTCGCCGAGCGTCGCCAGGGCGGCCTTCTGCGCCGCGCGAGCCGCCGAGCCGAGCGTGCGCTCGGGAGCCAGATCGGTCATCTGAACCCTGTCGTTCCCCGTCTTCGCGCGATCAAGGCTAGGTGTCGGCTACCCGCCCACCGAGGTTCTCGGCATCCTGACCGCGTCACTCAAGCCGGGGCCAGAGCGGGCGCGGAGAAAGCGCTCGGCGCGAGACCTCACGCCGTCGTCAGGGGTCGAGGCCGACCCGGCGCAGCGCTTCGGCCGGTTCGAGAACGAGGCCCGTCACGAACGGACCGAACTCGGCGAAGCGCGCGGACGCCTCGTCGAAGCGCATCTCGTAGACGATCTCCTTGAGCGCGCCCGGATCGTCGGCGAGCAGCGTGACGCCCCACTCCCAGTCGTCGATGCCGGTCGAGCCCGTGATCATCTGCAACACGCGGCCCGCGTACTGACGCCCGACTCGGGCGTGGCCCGTCATGAGCGTCTTGCGTGCGTCGAACGGGAGCGCGTACCAGTTGTCAGCCCCGACGCGACGCTTCGACATCGGGTAGAAGCAGATCGCCTTGCGCATCGGTAGGCGCGGGTGAACACGTTGCTCGCGATAGCTGGCGATGCGCTCCGCCCATTGCGCGAGGTGCGCGTCGACGGCTGCCGGGTCGGTGACACCGTCCTCCTCGGCGAGCCGCGAGCGCTCGTCGTCCTCCGTGAGCGCATATTCGGACGCTTCGGTGAGCGAGAGGTACGACCAGGTCGACGTGAGCGGTGCGCGTGACAGCTCGTGCTGCAGGCCCTGGAGCCGTGCGAGATCGGGGCCGAGGGCGAGGACCCCGAGATCGGCCTTGTGGCCGAGCGCTGCGAACATCAGCACCTGGTGCGGATCCTCGCTCGTGAAGGCCGCGATCGCGTCGAGGACCCGCTTGGCGCCCCCGGGCTCGTCCTCGGCCCGGCGCCCGTCGACTCGGTAGAAGAGGTGCAGGACCCCCCAACCGCTCGAGGCCTCGACGCGCTCCACGTCGGTCATCCGGACGAGGGTACCGGCCGCTGCTCGGCGGATCACACAACCGGGTTCAGCTCCGGTCGGCGTCGACGGCCTCGACTGCGGCGAGATGGAACGGGTAGTGGCGCGCCATCACGTCGCGCACCTGGGTGTCGACCTCCCAGCCCTCGCCGTCGACGAGCAGTCGGAACAGGCGGCGCAAGAACGCGCCCTCGATGTAGGCACGCTGGATCCGCGGCGGTTCCGGCTCGACGACGTCCCGCATGATCGGCGGGCACACGGTCACGACTTCGGTGAGCACGTCGGCCAGTACCGGCTCGCGGAACTCGGCCTCGAAGTCGGCGAAGAGCCCGCACGACACCTCGTCGGCGACGCGGGGGTCGGCTCGAGCGACCTCGAGATACGGCTCACGCTCGAGGAATCGAAGCGTCGCGCGCGGGAGCACCGGCCGGTAGTCGTGCCACTTGTGCTGCACAAGCGTCCGGATCCGTGGCTCCTCGATCCCGCATTCTGCCCCCTGGGTGACGAGGACCGGCGGCATTCGCGCCTCTGTACCGCGAGGACTCCGGTCGCCCCGGTGAACGCGAGGAAGGCGCCCCGGAGGGCGCCTTCCTGGGTACAGCTCGGTGAGCGGCCGAGGCTTAGAAGTCCATGCCTCCCATGCCGCCCATGTCGCCACCCGGCATGCCGCCCGGCATGCCACCCTTCTCCTCGGGCTTGTCGGCGATGACCGCCTCGGTGGTGAGGAACAGCGCCGCGATCGACGCTGCGTTCTGGAGCGCCGAGCGGGTCACCTTGGCGGCGTCGATGACGCCGGCCTTGATGAGGTCCTCGTACTCGTCGGTCGCCGCGTTGAGGCCCTCGGAGCCCTTGAGGCTCCGCACCTTCTCGACGACCACGCCGCCCTCGAGACCCGCGTTCACCGCAATCTGCTTGAGCGGCTCCTCGAGCGCACGAGCGACCAAGCGGGCGCCCGTGGCCGCGTCGCCCTCGAGCTTCTTCGCCGCCTCGAGCACCTTGACCTGGGCCCGCAGGAGCGCCACGCCACCGCCGGCGACGACACCCTCCTCGACCGCAGCCTTCGTGGTCTGGACGGCGTCCTCGATGCGGTGCTTCTTCTCCTTGAGCTCGACCTCGGTCGCGGCACCCACCTTGATGATCGCCACGCCGCCCGACAGCTTCGCGAGGCGCTCCTGGAGCTTCTCGCGGTCGTAGTCGGAGTCGGTGTTGTCGATCTCCTGCTTGATCTGGGTGATGCGGCCCTGGACGTCGGCCTTCTCGCCGCCGCCCTCGACGATCGTCGTCTCGTCCTTGGTGACGACGATCTTGCGGGCCTTCCCGAGCAGATCGAGGCCGACGTTCTCGAGCTTGAGCCCGACCTCCTCGGAGACGACCTGACCACCGGTCAGGATCGCCATGTCCTCGAGCATCGCCTTGCGCCGCTCGCCGAAGCCCGGCGCCTTGATGGCGACCGACTTGAACGTGCCGCGGATCTTGTTGACGACGAGCGTGGCGAGTGCCTCGCCCTCGACGTCCTCGGCGATGATCGCGAGCGGCTTGCCGCCCTGCATCACCTTCTCGAGGACGGGGAGCATGTCCTTGACCGCCGAGATCTTCGAGGACACGAGCAGCAGGTAGGCGTCGTCGAGCACTGCCTCCATCCGCTCGGGGTCCGTCACGAAGTACGGCGAGATGTAGCCCTTGTCGAAGCGCATGCCCTCGACGAGGTCGAGCTCCATCCCGAAGGTCTGGCTCTCCTCTACCGTGATGACGCCGTCGGTCCCGACCTTCTCGAGCGCCTCGGCGATCATCGAGCCGATCTCGGTGTCGGCGGCCGAGATGGCGGCGACGTTGGCGATCTGCGCGGGGTCGGTCTCGACCTTGGTGGAGCCGGCCTTGATCGACTCGACCGCGGTCTCGACGGCCGCCTCGATGCCCTTCTTCAGGACCATCGGGTTGGCGCCGGCGGCCACGTTGCGGAGACCCTCACGCACCATCGCCCACGCGAGGACAGTGGCCGTGGTGGTGCCGTCGCCCGCCACGTCGTCGGTCTTCTTGGCGACCTCCTTGACGAGCTCCGCCCCGATCTTCTCGTACGGGTCCTCGAGGTCGACTTCCTTGGCGATGGAGACGCCGTCGTTCGTGATCGTGGGCGCACCCCACTTCTTCTCGAGGACGACGTTGCGGCCCTTCGGGCCGAGGGTGACGCGCACGGCGTCGGCGAGCTTGTTCATCCCGGCTTCGAGCGACCGGCGGGCGCTCTCGGCGTAGGCGATCTGCTTGGGCATCTTCTGGGCTCCCTGTGGTGGGTGTTTGGGGTCGTCCCGGACGGACGTTGGCACTCGAGCTGTGCGAGTGCTAGGTCACATGTTGGCACTCGCACCCCGCGAGTGCAAATGAACCCGGGGCGT
>Ga0334722_10007247_pt1 | contig 10780 bp, 8 predicted proteins | sample C3_bottom_MG_FD_207210 | JGI IMG/M metagenome (GOLD analysis project Ga0334722, IMG submission 207210) | Sediment microbial communities from Yellowstone Lake, YNP, Wyoming, USA - C3_bottom | ecosystem: Environmental > Aquatic > Freshwater > Lake > Sediment | place: USA: Wyoming | collected...
TCATGATTTGCTCGCTTTCCCACCTGCAAAGAGCGCCTGGAACGTTTCGCGCTCGAGGTCCTCGTAGAACATCGCGCGCCCGTACTCGCCGCGCAGCCGGCGCACCTCGCGGATGCCCATGGCCCCGAGCACCTCCAGCAGCTGGCTGTGCCAGGAGGAGCCGAGGTTCGTCATCCGGCGCGCGCCGAAGTCGGCCGGCACGTTGGCGATGTCCACCGGGCAGGGCCGCCCCTTGGTGCAGTTCATGCACATCCGGCACTCCAGCGCGATCAGGAACGGGATGTCCAGCACCACCATGTCGGCGCCGCAGATGATGATCTTGGCCATGTGCTCGGCCTGGGCGATGCCGCCGCCGGCGATCAGCGTGACCAAGTCGCGCAGGCCGCGCTCCACCAGGTGCGTGTGGATCCGACGGAAGGACTCCTTGAGGAACTCGCCGGAGCCGAAAGCGCCGCTGCGGCCGTGGAAGTTCGCGACGAAGGTGATCGACTCGACACCGCCGCGGACCAGCTGTTCGGCCAGCTGCGGGGAGTCTGCATCGATCGGCGCCTTGACGCTGACAACCGCAGTCGGCGACAGGGCCTTGATCGCTTTGATGTTGGCGAGCACCTGCTCGTCGTGGTCGAGCTGCACCAGCTTGGCGCCGCGGATCAGATCGCCGTTCTCGGCGATCGTCGCGCCCGTCACCGCCGGCGCGAGCGCCGACTGGTACGGCTTGAGGTTCGCGGTGACCAGCGCGGGGTCGATCACGTAGAGCGTGCCCATCTCGTGTGCGGCGCGGGCGGTGGCTTCAAAGACCTGCGGCGAGAAATCGCCGAAGTGCGGGTTCGCCAGCACGAACGGCACCGGCAGCTCGTGCACGGGGGGGACCTCGACGCACATCTGGCCCTTCTCGTCGAACGCCAGGTCACGGACCTTTGCGCCCAGGTCCACCGAGGTGCTGATGTACTCGCGGCCGTGGATGCCGTCGCGGGTCGGGCGCACGATCTCGGACATGTCCGTCCACATCGCGTCGAAGCCGGGGCCGGAGAACGGCCCGCGGTAGCCCGCGCCGGAGACGGGGATCTTGCCGGTCTCCGACTGGTACCAGAGGCTGAGCAGGATGTCGGGCTTCCAATACGAGTCGCCGAGCCAGCGGAACTCCGGGTTGAGCGTCCGCGTCACCACGCCGCGGGTGCAGTTTTGCACGCAGCGCAGGCAGTTCATGCAGTTGTAGAGGTAGTGCAGCGGCCCCTGCATCTCCCGCGTGAAGACGCCTTCCTTCTTGTAGATGTCGTAGATGCACTCTTTCTTGACGCAGTGGTGGCAGGCCCCGGCGCAGTCCTCGTTGAAGTCGACGATGCCGTGCCGGCCGATGATCGTGAACCGCGGCGGGGCGGCCTTGGCGGCGATATGGTATTTCTTCGCCATGACGCTACCTCGAGGAGCGTGGGGCCGTCGTCGGAACGGATCCGGCGAAGGGGTGGCGCGAAGGGGAGGCCTCCGTCGCGCGGACCGAAGGGAGCACGGCGGAGGTCCGCAGCGACAGGACCCCGCAGCCAGAACGGGAATGTGTCATGGATGTTATCCTCACGGCCGCGGCAGCAGGCCGGCTTTTTCCACGATCTCCGGCACCGCTTCCTCCCATTCAATCGCCATGATGTGCACGCCGGCGACGCCTTCCATCTTGCGCAGCTTCTGGATCGTCTCGATGCAGATCCTGATCCCTTCGGCGCGGGCCTCCGGTCCCTTGAACGGCTCCATCCGCTTGATCACGGCGTCCGGCACGTCCATCCCGGCGACCTTGTCGCGCATGTAGCGGGCCATCCCCGCGCTCTTGAGCGGCGTGACGCCGGCCAGGATGTGCACGCGCTTGTGCAGCCCGCGCTTGCGGACCTCCTTCATCCAGGTCGCGAATTTTTCGAGGTTGAAGACGCACTGGGTCTGGATGAACCGTGCGCCGCTCTCGACCTTCTTCTCCAGCCGCGCGGCCCGGTACTCGAAGGGGTCGGCGAAGGGGTTCTCCGCGGCGCCCGGGTAGATCCGCGGCGGCACGTCCATCACGAACTCGTCGCCGATGAAACGCCCCTTCTCGGTCATGTCGGTCACGGTGCGCAGCAGCTGCATCGAGTCGATGTCGAAGACGTTCTTGCCCTGGGCCTGGTTGCCGAACTTCTGGTGGTCGCCGCTGAGGCAGAGCATGTTGCGCAGACCGAGCGCGGCGGCGCCGAGCAGGTCGCTTTGCAGCGCGATGCGGTTGCGGTCCCGGCAGACCATCTGGAAGACCGGCTCGACCCCGACCGACTTCAGGATCGCGGCGGCGGCGATGCTGCTCATGCGCACGATCGCCGTCTGATTGTCGGTGACGTTGACGGCGTCGACGAACTTCTTCAGCAGCAGTCCCTTGCGGATGACGACGTCCGCGTCGGCGCTGCGGGGGGGGCCGCACTCGGCGGTGACGGCGAACGCGCCGGCCTCGAGAACACGCTGGAGATTGCTTTTGTTGGCGTTCACAGGATGTTGTCCTCCCGGATCAGTTTTCGCGGTCCGCCGTGGCGCGCGGTGCTCCAGTTCTTGGGGGGGACGTGCGCCTTGAGGTTGTCCAGCTGCTTGAGCTTGGTCAGCCGGTCGATGATCTGCTGCCAGGCGCAGGGGGTGTCGCCGCCGATCTCGCACTTGCCGCCCTGGGAGCCGCCGCAGGGGCCGTTAAAGAGGCTCTTGGCGCAGCGGCTGACCGGGCAGATCCCGCCGAAGGCGCCGAGCACGCAGGTGCCGCAACCCTGGCAGTTCTCGACGAAGTGGCCTTGCTTCTGCAGCAGGCCGAGGAAGGTGGTGTTGACCGCGGGCACTACCGGGGTGTCCGGGAAGCGCTCGGCCAGCATCTGCACGCCGGCGCCGCAGGCCATCGACATGATCACGTCGTGCCCCTTGAACTTCTTTGCGACCTCGTCGACGAACTCGATCTCGCACTGGCGCTCGACGGTCATCTCGTCGATGGCCGCTTTCTTTTTCCCCTTCGCGCCGGCGAGCCGGAGCTGGGAGGCCAGGACCGCGACCTCCTTGTCGCCGCCGGTGAAGCAGACCTTGACGCAGGTGCCGCACCCGACGAGGAGGATGTTGTTGTACCCGCCGAGCAGACCTTGAATCTCCCCGAACGGTTTGCGTTCACCAACGATCATCTGCTATCCCTCCGTTACAGGCCGCTGAAAAAGGCCCATCTGCTGCGTTGTCACGTCGCCCTTCGTCACTGCGGCATACTGCTCGTATCGTTCAATGAATTGTCCAGTATTCCTTTCGTTGCTTCTTTGATGCCCTTGAAGAGAACGTCGAGCGACGTGAGCGCCGGCCGGCGCACGATGCGCAGCACCAGCCTCTCGGGGTCCAGCCCGGCCTCGGCGAGCAGCTGCTTGGTGCGCTCGATGCGCTTGTGGATCCGCTTGCTCCCCTCGATCGTCGCGCAGAGCCGCTGGTCGCAGGCCAGCACAACGACGCAGTCAGCGCCCTTCTCGAAGGCTTTGAGCAGGTAGATCGGGTCGACTTTGCCGGAGCAGGGCGTTTCGATGATCTGCACCCCCTCCACGTACGCCCGGGAGATCTCCCCCGGCTCGAGTCCGGCATACAAGGCGTTGTGGCAGCACAACGCGGTGATCTTCATCGCGCACATCGTGCGAGTCCTTTCGGGAATGCCTGCTCAGTGGTTCCGTCGGCGTCGTTTCTCATGTTCATCGATCCACCCCCGTGCCTGTCATGCACCGTGCGTGCAAAGTAACCTGTTAAATAAAGCAATTTATGTGCCGTAACCGCTACGGAGAGATCAGGCAGCCAGCGGGGATCAACCCGTAAAAAATTGCTCCAAGCTGTTTGTTGATGGGAATTGGCTGGAAACAAAGGCTTTCGCCGCGCGCTTCGGTAATCGCAGCTCGAAAGAAAAACGATTCAAACAATCATCTGCGGCGCAGACACCCGCCAGCTTCCCAGCGAAAAAGATACTCTTACGTATCTAATACCGGATAATTATCGATATTTCTTACATATTGGTAATAAATATTCCTAAATCGATCGCCCCGCCCGCTTCCTTGGAGAAGCGGGCGGGGCGGACGGAACCGGTTAGAGCTTGAACAGGAGATCGGCGTAGGTCGGCACCGGCCAGAGATCCGCCGGGCAGATGTTTTCGAGTGCGTCGATGTCGGCCCGCAAGGTACGCAGCGCCGGGACGACTTTGTCGCGGAAGGCGGCGGCGGACTTCTCGGTGCTGCCCGCGGCGTGAGCCTTCTCGGCCTCTTTCTCGACGATCTTGACGTTCTTGTCCGCGGAGACGACGAGCTTGCCGACCTCCTGGAGCAAAGCCTTCTGGACCTTGGCGGCGCCGCCCGCGGCTTTCACCGAATCGCCCAGCTCGGTCATGAAGAGCATCGCGGCCGGCAGAAACTGGCGGCGTACCATCTGGGATGCGGTCCGGGCCTCGATGTTGATGTGTTTCGCGTACTGCTCGAGGTAGATCTCGTAGCGCGAGTGCGTCTCCTCGGGGGAGAGCACCTTATACTTCGAGAACAGCGCGAGGGCTTTGGGCGAGACGAAAGCCTTGAGGGCGTCCACGGTATTGCGCACGTTCGGCAGTCCGCGCTTCTTCGCCTCGACCACCCACTCCTCGGCGTAGTTGTTGCCGTTGAAGATGATCCGGCCGTGCTTGCTTCCCGCGTCCTTGACGATCGCGAGGATCTCGGCGTTCTTGTCCTTGGCCTTTTCCAGGCGTGAGGCGATGGTGTCGAGCGCCTCGGCCACCGCGGTGTTGAGCGCCACGTTCGGCCCGGAAATCGACTGCGAGGAGCCGACCATCCGGAACTCGAACTTGTTGCCGGTGAACGCGAACGGCGAGGTCCGGTTGCGATCGGTGTTGTCCTTGGGCAGATCCGGCAGCGTGTCGACGCCGACCTTGAGGTAGGAGGCGGCCTGGGAGGAGGCCTTCTCCCCCTTGGCGAGCGCGAAGATGATGTTCGTCAGCTCGTCGCCGAGGAAGGCCGAAATGATCGCCGGGGGCGCCTCGTTCGCACCGAGCCGGTGGTCGTTGCCCGAACTGCCGCAGGTGCCGCGCAGGATGTCGGCGTGAGTGTCGACGGCCATCAGCAGCGCGGAGAGAAAGACGAGGAACTGCGCATTTTCGTGCGGGGTCGTGCCGGGCTCGAGCAGGTTGAGACCCGTGTCGGTCGAGAGCGACCAGTTGTTGTGCTTGCCCGAGCCGTTGATGCCGGCGTACGGCTTCTCGTGGAGCAGGCAGACCATGTCGTGGCGCAGCGCCACCTTCTGCATCGTCTCCATGACCAGCTGGTTGTGGTCGGCGGCGATGTTCGTCGTCGAGAAGATCGGCGCCATCTCGAACTGCGCCGGAGCGACCTCGTTGTGCTTGGTCTTGGAGGTGATGCCCATCTTCCAGAGCTGGATGTCGAGATCCTTCATGAAGGCGGCGACGCGGTCCTTGATCGCGCCGAAGTACTGGTCCTCGAGCTCCTGCCCCTTCGGCGGCGCGGCGCCGAAAAGCGTGCGGCCGCAGGCGATCATGTCGAGTCGCTCGAGGTAGCGCTCCTTCTCGACGAGGAAGTACTCCTGTTCGGGACCGACGGTGGCGGTCACCCGCGTGGCCGTTTTGTCGCCGAGCGCGCGCAGCACGCGCAGCGCCTGGTCGGAGACGGCCTTCATCGAGCGCAGCAACGGCGTCTTCTTGTCGAGCGCCTCGCCGTGGTAGGAGTAGAACGCCGTCGGGATGCAGAGCGTGACGTCCCCCGCGGCGTCCTCCTTGAGAAAGGCCGGCGAGGTCGCGTCCCAGGCAGTGTAGCCGCGGGCTTCAAAGGTGGCGCGCAACCCGCCCGACGGGAACGAGGAGGCATCCGGCTCCCCCTGGATCAGCTGCTTGCCGGAGAACTCCATGATCACGCCGCCGTCCTCGGTGGGCGTGATGAAAGAATCGTGCTTCTCGGCGGTGGTGCCGGTGAGCGGCTGGAACCAGTGGGTGTAGTGCGAGGCCCCCTTTTCGAGCGCCCAGTCCTTCATCGCGTTGGCCACGATCGCGGCGATCTCCGGCTTGAGCGGCAGTCCCTTGTCGATCGTCTGCCGCATGCCCTTGTAGGCTTCCTTGGGCAGGCGCTCCTTCATCACCCGGTCGTTGAAGACATTGGCTCCGAACAATTCAGGTATCGTGTTTTTCCCCATTTGTTTCCCCTCCGTTAGAGGTTGATTTCGACATCGATATAAGCAACGGGCGTGCCAGCGAGTGATTGCCCGGCGATTAACCGCACCACGTTCAGGCCCCGATTCGCGCCACGGCAGGCCGAATCGCATCAGGGGCGGGTCTGAAACCCCGCCCTGCAACCGTGTTTGGGAACGATGCGGGCGGGATGCGCACCCGCCCGGTATCGTCAATAAGTCGGTCACAACGGGAATCTCTCATCCCGAGTTCAGATTCACCGAAGGCAAATAAGCGACAAGATCGTCGCTTTTACGGTGTAAATCATACCATAAGGTTGTCGTTCGCCCCCGGGATTCCGTTATTCGCCGAAGGCCAGTTTGCGCTCCAGGTCAGTGGAGCGGGTGACGTGGCCCGCCTGTTCTATCGTGATGTGCCCCCCCTGGACAAGCTGGATCAAGTGCTGGTCGAGCGACTGCATCTGATACTGCGAATGGCCCTTCTCGATGTGCTTTTCGATCTCATCGAGACGGCCCTCCCGGATGCAGCCCTGGATCGTGGTTGTGGCACGCATGACCTCGACGACGGGGAGGAACAGTTCTCCCGTCTTGTCCTTGACGAGCCGCAGCGAAATGGTGGCGACGAGAATGTCCGCGAGCCGGTGCCTGATGACTTCATGCGCCTCCGGGGGGAAGAAACCGACCAGGCGGCTGACGGTGGAGACGGCACTTTGCGTGTGCAGGGTCGATAAGACGAGGTGGCCGGTTTCGGCGGACCTGACGCAGGCCTCGATCGTGTCGAGATCCCGCATCTCCCCGACCATGATGATGTCCGGATCCATCCGCATCGCCGCTCGCAGCGCCTGTCCGAAGCTCTCGGTGTCGATTCCCACCTCCCGCTGGACGATGCAGCTCTTGCTCGAGTGGAAGAGAAACTCGATGGGGTCCTCGATCGTGACGATGTTGAAGTTGTAGTTGTCGTTGAGGTAGCGGATCATCGCCGCCAGCGTGGTCGACTTGCCGTTGCCGGTGGGACCGGTGACGAGGATCAGCCCATTGGGTGCCCGCGCGATCTCGGCGAGCACCGGGGGCAGCCCGAGTTCCTCGAAGGTGCCGACCTGCGGCGGGATGACGCGCATCACGATGCCGATTGCGCCACGCTGCCGGAAGATACTCACGCGAAAACGCCCGCCGCTGGGCAGGGCGTAGGCCGCGTCCAGCTCCCGCAGGTCGCTGGGAAACACGCGGCCGTTTTGCTGCAGGATGGTGGTCGCGATGAACTCGGTGTCCTGCGGCGTGAGGTTCGGCAGCCGGGCACGGACCAGCTGGCCGCGGACCCTGAAGAAGGGTGGATTGTCCACCTCGAAGTGAATGTCGGAGACCTTCTTCTCGAAGGCGATCCCGAGGATCTGGGTCAACAGATTCATGTCCATGGCGCAACCTCTGTCTGGCGGTTTATTGGTTGATGGTCTTCCCGCGGGGCGGCTTTTTCCGTCCTTTTGCGATAGAGAATGCACTCGAGCGCCAGCCCGGCCTGCGTCGCGATGATTTCCAGCAGATCGGTGTCGACCGGGGCCGGCTCGCGCTGGCCGAAGTCGGCGTAGGTGAGCGACACGGTCCGGCCGGCCGCGCGCAGCGGGACGACGAGCGCCTCCGGGTGCAGCGGCTCGCCGACGCGGGCGAAGAGCAGCCCGAGGGCGGCGTCCGCGGTCGGGGTCCAGTGGCAGCGCCCGCCAGGATCGATGACATCGGCGAGAAGCGAGGAGCCGCCCAGGGGGATCTTCAACGCCGGACCGGCAAGCTGCAGCGGTTCCCGCCCGGCCTCGGGAACGAAGCCGATCCCTCGCTCCGGAATCAGCTCGGAACCGCGCACGATCAGCGTCAGCGCCCGCTCGCAAGTCCCGGCCACGACCCGCAGCAGAGCGAGAGCCACCGCGGGAGCTTCCCGCAACTCCCGGAGCGCCGCCAGGTCGATCAGGATGTTCGCGAGGCACCAGCCCCGCTGCTCACGCGCGTATGACGTCAGTTTCGCAGGGAACACCGTCAAAAACGCCGCCAGATCTTCGACGAACGTCGCCGGGCTCTCTTCCGGGAGGGGGCGCGCGAACACGGTGACCATGTCGTTGTCCGCGGCGACGGGCATGGCGAACTCACCCCGGCCGGTGAGCTGAACCGCGACAAGGTGCGGGTGCCGGGTCCGCAAACGGCGACGCAGATCGGCCAAGGCCTCCGGTGAAAAGCGGGGATCGGCGGCCGTAGGAACATCCAGCACCAGCACGGCCGCCCCGCCCTTGGCATGGCGTTGCTCGATAACGGGATCGATGTCCTTCTCCTCGTTCGTCGAGAAGACGAAAATACCCTCGTGCCGGCAGGCCGTGCCGAGGCAGTACGTCATCAGGTCGTCGCGGCTGTAGAAGACGATGAACAGCGGCGTCGGCTCCGCGCCCGGCGGTCGCGGGGGGAGTCCGTCAAGAAGCGCGGCCAGCCGCTCCCGCCCCGCGGTCGGGAGGTCGGGCGCCAGCCGGTCCAGGGTGCTGCGGTGAATGCCGACCGTACGGTCCTCCAGAGCCCTGAAAACCCCGGGGATCCGCCGCTCCAGCCCTTCGATGTCGGCCAGGCCCAGGTCGTCGGCCGAGATGACGATATCGGCGTCAGCGCCGGTATCCGCGTCCGAGACGAGGAGGTCCTCGGTGAGTTCGATGTCCACCAACGTGCCGTCGCGCTTCTTCTCGTCGTAGATGCGCAGAGCGTCCATCAGGACGTTCTGGGTGTGGAACTGGATCTTCTGGTGCAGCTTCTCCGGAAAATAGCGGTAGTCGTCGGCGGCCGTCACCTTGCCCACCTCGAGAGTGAAAGACCCGCTTTTCCAGGTGAGCACCTCCACGATCGTCAGTTCGAGGAGGGTTTCCAGGCCCCGGTAGGCGTCCTCTTTTTTCACCCGACCGCTTTCGATCAACGCGGCGACCAGCGGTTTTCGGTTTTCTCCGGCGGCCTCCTGCTCGCGGAGCGTCAGGTTCAGCGCCTCCTCGGGGAGGGCTTTCGCCTCGACGAGGATCCGGCCGATGCGCAGGCTGTTGTCGAAGTGGTTGGCGCTGGTGATGAAGCCGTCGTCGAAGACAAGCTGGCACTCCCCCTTGCCGCTCATCACGGTGAGGGTGCCGGACTTGCGCGTCGAGTGCAGCAGTTGCACCACGTCGACGATCGAGAGGTGTTCCAAATCGCCGGTGAACGACATCTGCTCTTTATTCTCCGCAGCAGTTTTCGCAGAAATCACCGGGGAATGCAACTGCCGCTCCGGAAAATGGGGGCAGATTGGTGAAAATGGGGACAGATTTATTTTTCCGGGTTTATTCCCCCGCTCAGCGATCCAGCCGCGGCAGGAAAAATAAATCTGTCCCCATCTTCCATTTTCACATTTGTATCTAGTTACTTCGCGGCCGGTGTCGCCGGTTTGACCGGAGTGACGAGTGACAAATACAGCGCAATCGCACCGGCATCGGCGTCGGTGATGGGGCCGGGCTTTTTGGCCGCCATCAGCTTCACGGTAGCCTGCCACTGCTCCGGATTCTTGATCGCCGTGAGCGGCCGCTGGAGGTCGTGGCAGGTGTTGCACTTCGTCTCGAAGGCGGATTTCGCGGTGAGGTAGCCGAGAATCGGCTCGACCTGCGCCTTTTCGAGCTTCGCGCCCTTGACGATCATCTTGTTGATGGTGGCCTCCCAACCGGCGCGGTCCGCCTGCACCGCGAGCGAGCGCTCGATCGTGTGGCAGACGGCGCAGTTCTTCTCGAAGAGCAGCTTGCCCTCGGCCAGCGGGGAAGGCGCGGCGCAGAGCGCGGGGGTGGCGGCAAGAGTCAGGGCGATGCCGGCGACGACGGTGCTGAAGCGAGTACGCATGGTCTTTCCCTCCTGGTTAGAGTGTTTTTCGAGCAACAGCAGTAACGATGCTCCGCCGGGAAGATTCCCCGCGATGAGCTTACGCCCGATTCTCTTTCGTTCGCAAGTACCTGTCCGCCGCCGCCGCGGCGCGGCGGCCCTGATCGATTGCCGTGACGATCAGCCGCGCGCCCAGCACGCAGTCGCCGGCTGCGAAGACCCCCGGCGCGGACGTCATCAGCTCGGCGTCGGTCAGCAGGCAGGCTCCCGGGTTGAGCTCCAGGCCGAAGTCCGTCACGAGCGCGCTGTGCTCGGTGTGCACGAAGCCCATCGCGAAGATCACCAGATCGGCCTTCAGCTCGAACTCGGAGCCGGGGAACTCCTTGTACGAGCGCCGCCCCGCGGCATCGACAGCGCTCCACTCGACGCGGACGCAGCTCAGCGCGCGGACACAACCGGCGCCGTCGCCGCGGATCTCCTTCGTCGAGATTCCCCACATCCGGATACAGCCCTCGTCGTGGGAGGAGCCGGTGCGGAGAATCTGCGGCCAGTGCGGCCAGGGGTTGTCGACGGAGCGCTCCTGGGGCGGCTCGGGGAGGATTTCGATCTGGGTGATCGCCGCCGCGCCCTGGCGGCGGGCCGTGCCGACGCAGTCGGCGCCGGTGTCGCCACCGCCGACGACAATGACGCTTTTCCCGGCGGCGCTGACGTCGGCCGGGGGGGACAGCGTGTCCCCGGCAACGCGCCGGTT
>Ga0334722_10007248_pt1 | contig 10779 bp, 9 predicted proteins | sample C3_bottom_MG_FD_207210 | JGI IMG/M metagenome (GOLD analysis project Ga0334722, IMG submission 207210) | Sediment microbial communities from Yellowstone Lake, YNP, Wyoming, USA - C3_bottom | ecosystem: Environmental > Aquatic > Freshwater > Lake > Sediment | place: USA: Wyoming | collected...
GAAGCATGGTTCGAGATCTCGACCTATCCCATCTTCGACCAGCAGAATAACGTGTCGCACGTTGTGGAATATTCAAGAGATATAACCTTCAGGAAAAAAGAGGAAGAAGAGAAGGAAGAGCTCATCAAGACCCTGAACCATCTGTCGACGACCGACAGCCTGACCGGGTTGTTCAATAGAAGGGCGCTCAATGAAATGCTGCAGCATGAGATCGATCGCGCAAGCCGCTACGATACCGACCTGTCGCTGATCATCTGCGATGTGGACCTGTTTAAGAACATCAATGACACCTACGGCCATGCAGCCGGAGACCGTGCGCTCACGACCATTTCCGGTGTACTCAGACAGACGCTGCGCAAGGCAGATATCCTGGGCAGGTACGGCGGTGACGAGTTCATGATAATCCTGCCGGAGACATCGCTCGCAGGAGCGAAAAGCCTGGCGGAAAAGGTCCGCGCCGCCGTCGAAGAGCTTCAGCTTGAACTGCCCGGGAATGAACGGACCGGCCTTACGCTCAGCATCGGCATTGCAAGCTGCTGCACATCCGAAGACAACCTCGATACGCTCGTGTCGCTCGCCGATGCCGCGCTTTACAGGTCAAAAGAAGCGGGCAGGAACAAGATCTCGACGATGAAGCGATGACCTCCGCGCGTCACATTTCTCCTGCGCTGACCTGTCGATAGAAATCGCATACCGTGCAGCTCCCGAGCTTGTTCGCGTTCACCCCCACGGCCTCCCCCCCGCACAGGGTCCCGGCAACGCCCCAGCAGGACCGGCCCGCTGCCTGCAGGAAGGCCGGGCAATCCAGCCGCCGCTCACGGGGACAGTGATAGAAATCCCAGCAATTCACCAAGGTCTTCTTTTTCCCGTTCCCACCCCGCTGCCTTAAGGCCATACAACGCTCCTCGATCGTTCACCCTGCGTGCGCTATCCATCGTTTGAACACACGGTACTATGACGAAGTTGTCCGAAGAATGCAAGCGTTCCGGCGGGGTATTTTCGGGGGTTGTGGATATGATGTCAGCCGGGAAGGTTCTGCTCTGAAGCACACCAGGAAAAAAGGCACACGACTCCACTCTGTGCACGTACGATCACTGCTTGCAGCGGACACGACCGTCAGGACGGCTTCTTTTCGTCGATCCTGGGCGCCTGCTCTTCCGTCAAGCCTTCGTTCATGCCCTTTTTGAAGTTGCTGATCGCCTTTCCCATGCTCTCGCCGAGCTGCGGAAGCTTGTTCGGCCCGAAGATGACCAGCGCGATCACCAGGATAACCACCATTTCAGGAAAACCGAGACCACCCATATTTTGATCCTTTCAATAAACGGATTTGAGCGTTAATGATACACCGCGCAGCGTTCTGCTGCAAGCCTTTCTTCATTACCCCGTACCTGCAGCTGCTCCCGCTACCGGTTTGACGGCGCGGCTTGTTCCGGTCGTGCGCCGGATATACCCTCGAGGAAATGTTCCGCATGGCGCACTGCCATGTCGTCGTCCTGCAGAACGGCATCAAGCTGCCGCGTGTAGGATATCAGCCTGCCGATCACGTCAAGCTGCGATTCCATCTCTTCACGGCTGACGCCTGCCAGACGGGCTATGAGCATATCGCCTTTCAGCCTGACCAGGAAACCCCGTTCCTGCAGGACCGACTCCACGAACAGGAGCCGCCGCGAACGCTTGGTGAGGTCGGTGGCGCCGCCCGCGAAGCGGAAGTAGATATGATTATTGCGGACCGTATCGCTGCAGTAGCAGTCCAGGATGATGAAATGATATCCCAGTTTGAGGTTCATGTTCATGTACTCCCGCGAGACCACGGCAACGCTCGCCGTGGAGCGGGGCGCACTGTCAGCAACGATGTCCGTCGCCCGCAGCATGCTCGTCATGAAATCCTGCACCCGGAGCGGTACGGCATCGGACTTCCACAGCCCCGGAAGGACCATGCCCTTGATGACCGCCCGGAGCGGCAGGGAGGTCACCTGATCGTGGGTCACATGGTCCTTGCCGCTGCTGTGCACCACGCCGTCGCCGATATCGACGAGTACGATACCCGCAGGCACGGGAAGGTCCAGGCGGACCGCTCCATGCGAGCGCCACCCCTTTTCCGCCTGATCGATAAGCTGCGTAACGGCCTTCTCATGGATGAACCGCAGGATGTCATGGAGCGTCCGGCATGCCTTAGGAACGAACTCGTCGCGCAGCGGATCGACCAGGTTGAGCGGAGCGATATAGCGGAGCAGATAGCGTTTCTTCCGGTACTCCGCCAGTTCTTCCATCCGGGCTTGGCGGCTGCCGGCAGCACCGAGGAGCTCCGGCACGATGCCCGGATAGACGTCAACCCCCAGTTCGTCGACACGGACCGTCACCTGCTGTCCCGTATCGAGCGACCGGGTCGCATCCCCCGCATTGACAGCGGTCGGCAGGTGGAACTCGCGGCAAAGCGATGCCATATGGCTCGTCAGCGCGCCGGTATCGGTGATGATCGCGGCAACATCTGCCATCACCCGTACCAGCTGCGATGAGTCATGGCGCGCTACCAGGATCGCTCCCGGGGGAACGCGATCGAGGTCGCTCAAGTTCCTGAGGATGAATACCTTTCCCGCTGCCGTCCCCGGGTAGACCTGCAATCCCCTTTTGACAACGAGTGGTTCTCTGCCGGTCACATGCCCGGCTTCTTCCGCACTGTTTGGTACGGGATGCTGCTCTGCCGGCTTGAGCGCACGCGACTGCAGGATGAACACGTTCCCGCCGTTGTCGATCGCCCACTCAATGTCCTGCGGCCGCTGGAAGTGCTTTTCGATCTTCATTGCCAGTCCGGCGATTTCGACGGCTTGCTCCGGCGAAAGGCTCGAGCGCCCCCGGGAGATCATCGGCGACGGCAGGACCGCGGTCCCGCCGCCGCTCATGCGCACGGTCAGGCTGGCCTTTGCGCCGATCCGCTGTTCCAATCCCTTCCGCGGATCATCCCGGTCCACCCGGAACTGGTCCGGCTCCACCGCGCCTTCCACGACCGTCGCGCCGAGCCCCCAGGCGGAATTGATGACGATGCTGTTCGAAGCTCCCCGGGGGTCGCGGGTGTAGGTTACGCCGCTCACAGCCGCATCCACCATCACCATGCAGATAACGGCCATGGGCATGTCCGCAGCCTGGTACCCAAGGCGGCGCTGATAGGCGACGGGTCCGGGAGCGTAAAGGCTGGCCAGCACCTTGCGGTATGCTTTCCCGACCGCTGCTGCATCGGCAGGAACGTTCAGGACCGTTTCGAACTGGCCGGCAAAGGAAAAATCGCCGTCCTCTTCCCCGGCGCTGCTGCGGACCGCCAGGTAACAATCGCCTCGAAAACGTTTCTTCAGCTTCTTGATGCCGATATCGATCGCCCTCTCCAGTTCCGGCGGGAACTCTCCGTGCAGAATGAGCTCCTGCACCTCCTGGTAGACGGAGGAGGCGGGTGATGTTCCGGCGAGGCCGGACCGTTCGCGGACGTGGTTGTGCCGAATATACGCTTCGCCTGCCTGCGCCGTAATGACAAATGCGTCCGGGACCGGCATTCCCACGATGTTCCTGAGCTCCGCCAGGTTCTTTGACTTGCCGCCGACCGCAGCAGCGGCATTGTCGCCGATATCCTCGAGAAGGACGACCGGTTCGCTCTGCGCCGGCGTCGCACCATCGATGGCCCGCCGTATCGAACCGTCGATGGAACGATAGACCGCATCGAGTCCCCGGTATTTTCCTTCCGTGAGCGCATCGAAGCCCGTGAACGACAGTTCGAAAGCGGCAGACAGTTCCTGATACGACCTCCGGACGTACTGGATGTCGAACAGGTAATCACCGCCCAGCGTATCGCCCATGTCGGTGATGATCTCGAGCGCCCGGTTGTTGCTTTCCAGGACAGCGCGGAACCTCCGGAACAGTTCTTCGGGCGGGACCGGCCGCCGGGCCCTGATCCCGATGCGCTCCAGGCCCGCTCTCAACCATGTGGTCGCGTTCTTCATATCGTTTTCACTTCTCCAGCGCGCGTTTGATCGATGCCTTCAGTTCCTTGATCTTCACGGGTTTGGGAAAAAAGTCGTGGACGTCGCGCCTGAGCGCTTCGATGGCGGCGTCGAGGTTCGCGAACGCCGTGATCATGATGACCTGCGTTCCGGGATGGCGGCTGCGCACGGTACGCAGCACCTCCATGCCGTCGATCCCCTTCATCTTGTAATCGGTGACCACAACGTCGAACCGGTCCTCGTCCAGCCGCTTGAGCGCCGGTTCTGCACTCAGGAACGTCTCGACCGCGTACCCTTCCTGCTCCAGGGACATCTTCGCCATGTCCCCCACGATCTTCTCATCGTCTATGACCATGATCCTGCTCTGTGCCATGATGGCCTCCTAATCCTGCTTTGCGATCGGCAGTTCGACCGTAAAGGTCGTGCCGACGCCGGGTTTGCTCTCCACGCGGATGTCCCCGTGGTGGTTCTTGATGATGCCATAGCTGACCGAAAGGCCCAGCCCGGTGCCGCCCTCACCCTTGGTGCTGAAGAACGGATCGAAGATGTGCGCCAGGAACTCCGGCTGGATCCCCTTGCCCGTATCCTTGACGGTGATCTCGACGGACGTTCTGCCCTTCCCCAGCCGGGAGGAGATAAACAGCTTGTTGCCAGCGGACATGGCCTGCACGGCATTCGTGACCAGGTTCACCAGCACCTGCTGGACCTGGTGTTCGTCGATGAAGATCTGCGGCAGTCCGTCCTCAAGCCGTATGATGGTCTCGATGTTCTGCACGTCGATCATGTTCTGGACCAGCGTCAGGGTCTTTTGGATGACCGTATTGACATCGGCTTTCGTGGGGTTCGCATCCTTGGGCTTCGAGAAATCGAGGAGGTTCTTGACGATCATCCGGATGCGCTCCGTCTCTTTATCCACGTTGCCCATGAGCTCGATCCGCTGATGGTCGGGCAGCTGAGCGTACAGTTCATCGTAGGTCTGGGCGATCATCGAGATATTGTTCAGGGGATTCGTGATCTCATGGGCCACCCCTGCCGTCAGAATGCCGAGCGAGGCAAGCTTCTTGGACTGGATGATCTGCTCTTCCCGGTGCGACAGTTCCTCGGACATGGAATTGATCGCGGTGATCATCGATCCGAGCTCGTCCCGTGACCGGAAGCCATCGATGCGGTTGAAGTTGCCCGCGGAGATGGACCGGGCAAGCTTCTCGATCTCCCGGAGCGAATGAACGATCTTCTGAGAAATGAAGTGGCCCAGAAAGAGCGCCGCGACCAGGATCACCCAGAACGACAGGATCAGGATGCGCTTTGACTCGAGAATGATGCCGTTTACCCGCTCCCGCTCCAGATGGGTGATGGACGCCGAATACTCCCGCAGCGCCTTGCCGGCCGACCGCAGACGGTTCTCCAGGTCCGTGTCGGCAGGGCTTCCTGCCTGTGCTTCCAGCACGATGTCCGAGTAATTGTTCAGGAGCTTTTCTAGCTTCCTGAGGTCGGTCTCGCCGATCGCCCGGATGATGTCCTCACGGACCCCGTGAATGGTGTCCATGGCGCTGCCGATCTTATCCTGGATCGCGGGCAGCGCTTTCTTGTCCCGGTAGAGAAAGTAGTTCTTGTCAAGGATCCTCATTTCCAGGAACGATGCGTTCAGGTCGTCGGCGATCTGCACGAACCGGAGCTTCGTCAGCACGAGGTTCAGGTTCTGAAAGGCAAAGAAGCCTATCAGGATGATGAAGGCGCCGTTGATGATGTTCGACAGTATGAGCTTCTTTTCTATCTTCATGTTGTCACCTGCTGCGGCACCGGACAGCGCGGCACCTCCGCCAGTTCCCGCCGCACCGGCAGGTACCACCGGCCGCCGTCGGCCATCATGAACGACCCGGCGACGATCAATCCCGCTTCCAGGCCGGTGAGGATGCCCGGCCCGAAATAGTGCGCGAGGCCGATACCGAGGCCGGCAAACGAGGCCCCGGTGCGGATAAAGGCCAGCCCGGTCCTGCCGCGGGCGTATAGGGTACGATAGGCAGCGGCGATCGTGCGCTGCGCCGCCAGTACGTTCCGTTCCCGCGCAAGGTGGGTCCGCTCCCTGCTCGCCGGCTGGGGCACGAGGATCGTGCAATGGTCTCCCAGAAGGTCACCGATACGCGCCAGCATCGTCCCCTTGATCGCCCCGATCCTTTCCGTTCCTTCGATATCCTGGTAGCGCTCCAGGAACGCTACCGTTGCAGCGGTCACTTCCACCACGGTGATATGGCCCGGGGGCCCCAGGCGCGACCGCCGCACCCGGAGGTACCCGCGCAGGCCGAAGGCCGCCAGAACGATGCCTCCGGCGAACAGCCCCGCGGCATAGGGCAGCGAAGCCGCTCCCCGGGCACGCAGCAAACCGTCGGCGAGTGCGATGCAGGCAAGCCCCCAGCGCAGCAGGGCCAGGTTGGTACGCGCCAGTGCCAGGTCGGTCCGATAGCAGGCAAGCCGCGTTCGCCAGAGCGCCATGGTGTTGCGCCAGAACGCAAGACCCGTTCGTTCGGTCCCGATCAGCTGCCCTACCCTGGCATGGATGAAATCCTGCAGATACCACTGGATGTCCTCGGCCAGCGCAACCCATACCTCGTACCGTTCTGCCGGCACCATGCGGCGCGCCTCATCGAGGACCGCGGGATTCGTCGGGTCGTTCGCCGCGATCACGACCGTGTCCCCGTCGCGAATGATCGGGAACCAGCGGCTGAAGGTCAATTGTTCATTGTCCAGGTTGGAGAGCAGGTCCGGCGCAATGGGCATCTTCTCGTCGTACTCCACGAAGGGACAGCGGTAGTGGTCCGCGAGCGCCTGAAGCAGCGCGATCTTCGGCACGCCGAAGTCCCGGACGAGCACGGCCTCGAGATCGGCGCCCCGCGCCGCCGCCGCATCCTCCGCCGCCTTGAACTGTTCCCCGGAAATGGCCCCTTTTGCAATGAGCGCCACGAACCGTTGCGATGTTGTCTTAAAGGTCATCATGACTGAATACCGCTGTTCCCCACAGCCGTGCGGGCTTGCCGTAATCGGGGACCGTTATCTCCACGTCGCAGTAGCAGTAGGGGAATTCCCTCCGCATCCGCTCCGCGGGAAGATGCCAGTACAGGCCGTCGGCAATGACCAGACCGCCCGTCAGGACCAGCACGATGTAGAGCGCCGCCCATGCCGGAGATGAGGTCCCGAACGATACGAGCAGGCCCGCTCCGATCGCCGATATGCTCATGCCAGTTCGAATGAACGCCAGGCCGGTGCGCGACCGTGCCATGACCGTCCGGAGCCGCGCCATAACGTTCCTGCGCTCCGCAAGCACCGTCCGTTCAAGCGCGAGGCCGGTCGTTGCCCAGATGCCGGGCGATTGCGATGCCGTCACGGGAAGATGGCAGGCCGGACCGAGGCCCGCCTCGGGCCGTAGATGCGCCGGCGGGAATAAAGCGTTCCAGATCGTCGGCTGGCCGCCGGCATGGCGTATCGAGGCAAAACCGTCCGTGCCCGCCTTCCTGCCGGGCAGGTACCAGTTGAGCCCTTCAATGACCTGAACGATGCCCAGAACGATGAGGGATATATCGAACCCGGTCCAGAAGGACGTGCGGAACGGCTCGACCCGCAGCAGCGCGATCCCCAGGCCGGCGAAGGCGATGCCGGTGCGCGCAAAGGCAAGGCCCGTGCGCGCCCTTGCCATTCTTGTCCGGAGGCATCCGAGCAGGGTCCGTTCCTCGGCATAGTCGGTGCGGTCGTTCGCAAGGAACCGCCGCCGCATGACCGGTGAAAGGTCCTGCCATCCCTGCCGGAGCTTCGCGGCGCCCTCGACGGGCGCCGAACGGCCGAACTGCGGTGCATCTCCTTCCCAGGTTGCCGTGAGAACGGTCTTCCCGCGCTCCCCCTTCGTCATCATGCATTCCGGCTGCTGCGACGCGATCGGCCGGGCCGGAAGGTACCAGCGAATGCCGTCGGCCGCCATGAACACGCCGGCGGCAAGAAGGACCGCCTGCAGCGGTGCAAGCCATCCGAAACCGAAAATGCGGAACAGGACCAGGGCGATCGTAATGAACGAAAGGCCGGTACGAAGGAACGCGAGGCCGGTCCTACCCTGGGCGAGCGTGGTCCGGTGGCAGGCGAAGAGCGAACGTCGGTCGGCAAAATATGTGCGCACTTTGGCAAGGGGAGTACGGCCGGCGGTGGGAGGGAACGACGGGTTCAGGTCCTGATTGTGTTCGATGATGCGTATAAGATCGGAAGGAAGTGCGGCAACTAAATCCACCCGGGTGACGCCGAGGGTCCTCTGCGCGTCGGCAAGGATATCCGGATCGCCGGGGTCCCAGGTTATGACCTCGGCCTTGCCGGAAGCGACGGACAACGGAAACCATCCCGCGCGCTTGAGACGTTCGGCGTCCACGCGCCGAAGGACCTGCTGCGAAACGATCACCCCTTCGTCATACTCGACGGCGGGAAGGCCAAAAGCCTCTGTCAGACAAAGGAGCAGTTCATGTTTTGCTATCCCGCGCGCCCTGAGCAGTTCCTCGACGGTCTGCGCGGACCCGTCCGCCGAATCGATGAGCGTGCGGAGCGCGGCATCCGTCAGGATGTTGCGCCGAACCAGTCGTTTATAGATCGTGGTGAACATATCATGCACCGTGCTTTCGTCATGCGTCGTGCAGGGCCCCGCAGCAGGCTGCGGAGCGTACGCTCGCTCCGGGGATCGGGAGAGGACACGGCTCGGAGGAACAGGCGTGTTCGAGGCCCTTGCGGGATGAAGCGTAGGACCTCGGCAGGGAACGATCGCAAGGACGCTGGTTACGCCCCTACGACGAACACCGGACAGCCGGCCCGGCGTATGACGTTCTCTATCACATGGTCGCCGAAGAGCCGGCCCAGCCAGCTCTTCTGCTGTTTTGCACCCAGGATGATCACATCGCACCGCTCTTCCGCCGCCACTTCCACGATCCTGTCGGCGGGGGAGCCTTCTTCCAGGCGGGTCTTGATCAGGGCACCGGCGGCATCGGCCGCCTTCCGGGCGTCGGCCAGGGCCTGTCTCGCACCGCTGTCAAGCACATCCTCGAGGTTCTTGATGCCCGTCAGATCGAGGTCGCCTTCGTTCTCCGGAATGACCTTGAGCACCGTTACCCAGGTCTTCTCGTCCTGCGCCATTTTGATGCCCTCATGCACGACGTCCGTCGAGCCGTTCATTGCGATCAATACTTTCCGGTAGCCTTTCATATTCTGTTCCTCTCTGGACATTCTGTGGTAACCGCTGGTCCGCTTCGCGGACACACGGTTCAAAACGAGGCTTACATCTTCATCAGCATTTATCTGTGTGTCCCGACATTGTCTGGACCCGTGGTCCCCTGTTTCGTTCTTGTTTCTCTGTCTCTGTGGCGACAGTTTGTCGTTACTTCACCACCAGGATCGGGCACGACGCATGGGCGATCACCCGGTTCGTGGTGCTGCCCATGATCGCGTTGTTCATGCCCTTCCATCCGTAGGTCCCCATGGCGATAAGGTCGTTCTCGAACTTCTGCGCTGCCGCCACGATCTCGTCGGACGCGTGGCCCTCGCGGACCTCCGTTCTGACGGTAACGCCCAGTCCGGCGGCGATCGTTGTCGCCTCTCCGAGGATCTTGTCCGCTTCGGCGCGAAGGCTCTTTTTGATGCTGTCGCTCCGGTAGAATTCCATCATCTCCTCATACCGCGGGATCACGTACAGGACCGTGACCTGGCCGCCCTCTTCCTTGACCATGCCGGCGGCCCTGGTCAGCGCCTTTTTGCTGAACTCCGAGCCGTCGTACGGCACGAGCAGCGACTGATAGCTGCCGGTGCATTCATTGCACGGCCGCTTGACCACCAGCACGTCGCAGGGGGCGTTCAGGATGACGTGGGAGGTCACGCTGCCCATGAGCAGCCGCTTCAGGCCTTTTCTGCCGTACGTCCCGAGCGCGATAAGGTCCGCTTTCTTCCCCTGCGCGATGTCGATGAGGACCTCGGGCGGCTCTCCCTCGCACACGAAGGATTCCACGCTGCCGTTCATGCCGAACTGCGTCTGCAGTTCCTGCTTCGCCAGCTTGCAAACATGCGTTCCCATCTCGAAGCGCTTCTCCATCTGCGACGGCAGGATGGCGAACTCTTCCTGGTCGAAATACACTGCGTGGACCAGATAGAGCTTCCCGTTGCGGCTCTTCACCCGGAGCGAAGCCTCCTTGAGAGCCGCCTTGCTCGACGCCGATTCGTCATATCCGACCACGATAGTGTTATACATTAGTGTGACCCTCCACCTTTCCGGAAGACCAGCCCGACACCGAACCCGGCAGAAAGCGCCACGCCGATGGACAGGAAACCATACATAGCGGCGTGGTCCTTCGCCATGGAAGCAAGCGTCTTGACCATGCCGACCTGCGCCACGTTCACGTGGGATTCGGCCTGTTCGACCACCTTTCCGTTCTTAACGGCGTACACCGACACGAGGTAATCGCCCGGCGTTGCCTGGTACGGCCATTGGGTCAGGATGTAATATTCCTGGTGCCCATCCGGCAGGTCTTTCATCTCGATCTTGCCGAAATTGCTCTTGTAGAGGTTCGATGATTCCTTATACTTCACGAACTCGCCGAACCACTGCGCTTTTTCGGCTGCATTGTCCACCGGGCTGACCTCGACGTGGTCGGCCAGCGCCTCATACCCGATCGTGTACTTCTTGCGCTCCGCCGGGGCCAGGATGTCGTCGACGTTCTTCGTGCTGAACACCTCGTAAAAGTTCGGTGTCTTGTCGAACTTGAGCATGCCCACGTTCATCCAG
>Ga0334722_10007249_pt1 | contig 10779 bp, 12 predicted proteins | sample C3_bottom_MG_FD_207210 | JGI IMG/M metagenome (GOLD analysis project Ga0334722, IMG submission 207210) | Sediment microbial communities from Yellowstone Lake, YNP, Wyoming, USA - C3_bottom | ecosystem: Environmental > Aquatic > Freshwater > Lake > Sediment | place: USA: Wyoming | collected...
GACCTCCGGCCCGGGGCGCCGGCGCCGGCGCACGTCGAGCGGAGCGACGTCTGCGTGATCCCCGCGGCCGGCGTCGTCGCCGAGGCGATGCTCGCGTTCGTGCTCGCGGACGCGCTGCTCGAGAAGTTCGGGGCCGACAACGTCGACGACCTCCGCGCCGCGGTCGACCGGTATCGCGGGCGCCTGCGCCCCATCGACCAGCGCCGCTAGGCGATGTACCTCTTCCTCGTCGGGCCACCGGGGATCGGCAAGAGCACGCTCGCGCCGATCCTCGCGGCCGAGCTCGCCGCCGATGTGCTGGAGATCGACAGTGTCATCGAGCGACGAGCGCGGAAGAGCAACCGCGAGACGATCGACCGCGACGGTATGGAGCGCTTTCGCGATCTCGAGACGCGCGTGCTCGAGGGCCTGCGGGCGACGCCGGCGTGGACCGTCGTCGATACGGGCGGCGGCACGCCGCTGCGGCCAGGGAACCGTGCACGCATGCGGCAGCTGGGGCTCATCATCGGTCTGCGGGGATCGCTTGCGCGCGTGACCGCTGGCATCGCGGCGACGATCGAGAAGCGGCCGACCATGTCCTTCACGCCCGCGGAACGCGCGCGACATGCGCTACGCGATCCGGAGCGGCGCGCTGCTTACGCGGACGCTGACGTCACCTTCGACGTCGACGGCGCGTCGCCGGATGAGACCGCTCGTGCCGTTGTCGGGTGGCTTGTCGCGACACGCGGCCTTCGCGTGGACGTGGGTGGCGACCATCCCTACCCGGTGGTCATCCGTGCCGGCGCGATCGGCGCACTCGGCGCGTATCTGATCGGACGCGGGTGGCGCGGTCGTGTCGCGCTCGTCTCGGAGCCGCGGACCGCGGAGCTCGCGAGGCGCGCTCGAGCGTCGCTCGAAGACGGCGGCCTCGACGTGTCCGCGGTGGTGGCACCGTCGGGAGAGCGGGCCAAGTCGCTGCGCGCGGTGAGCTCGCTGTGGCAGTCGCTCGCCGCCGCGGGGATCAGCCGCGACGGCGGCGTCGTCGCGGTCGGCGGTGGCGCGCTCGGCGACGCGGCGGGCTTCGCGGCGGCGACGTATCTGCGAGGGATCCGCGTCGCCCAGGTGCCGACGACGCTTCTCGCGATGGTCGACGCCTCGATCGGCGGGAAGACGGCGATCGACATCGCTGCCGGCAAGAATCTTGTCGGCGCGTTCCATCAGCCCGACGCCGTGTTCATCGACGTGAGCGCGCTCGCGACATTACCCCGGCGGCAGCGCTCCTCCGGTCTGGCCGAGATCGTGAAGGCCGCGTTCCTCGTGGATCGCGCGTCGGTCGCGCACGTGGAGCGGGCGATACCCGGCGTACTGCGTGCCCAGACGGGCGCCGCCCTGACCGCGATCAGCCTCGCCGCCGAGGTGAAGGCGAGCATCGTGACGGCGGACCCCACAGAGCAGGGCCTTCGTGCCCTGCTGAACTTCGGCCACACCATGGGCCACGCGTACGAGACGGCAAGCGGCTACCGGCGAAGTCATGGCGAGTCCGTCGCGATCGGCCTGGTCTTCGCATGTGCGCTCGCCGAACGGCTCGGTCTTGCGCCGGTCGCCGTACGATCCGATCTCGAGCGCCTGCTCACGGAGGCGGGGCTGCCGACGCGCGCGCGGATCCCGCGCGCGGCGTGGGGCCTGCTCGAGCGTGACAAGAAGGTGCGCGCGGGCAAGGTCCGGTGGATCCTGCCGAGGCGCATCGGGCGCTTCAGCGAGGTCACCGACGTGGGCGAGCGAGCCCTTCGTGCGGCGGCGCGCATCGTGGAGGATGGATGACCCGATTCCTGCTGCTGAACGGACCGAACCTGAACACCCTCGGCACGCGTGAGCCGCAGATCTATGGCACGACCACGCTGCTCGAAGTGGTGGACCGCTGCCGAGCCATCGCGCGGGAGGCGAACGCCGAGCTCGCTTCGTTCCAGTCGAACCACGAGGGCGCGCTCATCGACTTCCTGCAATCGCATGCCGTTTCAGAAGGTGCCATCATCAATCCCGGCGGGCTCGCTCACACCTCCGTCGTCCTCCGTGACGCCATCGCCGCATGCGCGTTCCCCGTGGTCGAGGTCCACATCAGCGACGTGACGAAGCGCGAGCAGTTCCGCCACCATAGCTATCTGACCGACGTGACCGCGTACCAGGTCATCGGTCTGGGTGTGGTCGGGTACGAGGTCGCGCTGCGTTGGCTCATCGAGGAGACGAAGAAGAAGTGAGAATGGAGCGAGGAGCAGCTTTGCTGCGACGAGCGAGTCCTGCAGAGCGGAGCGGATCGCTCGGCGCAGCCGAGCGATGGAGCAAGAAGTGATCAGCACGGGGGAGATCAAGCGCGGCATCACCGTCGAGATCGACGGGCAGCTCTACCAGATCGTCGAGTTCCAGCACATCAAGATGGGCCGCGGCTCCGCACAGGTGCGCATGAAGCTGCGGAACGTGCGCAAGGGCGATCTGATCGAGAAGACGGTGCAGGCGGGCGAGCGCTTCCAGCGTGCGCGGCTCGACCACCGCAACGTGCAGTACCAGTACAAGGACGGAACGCTCTTCTATTTCATGGACACCAGCACCTTCGACCAGATCGCGCTCGATGCGGATCAGCTCGGCGACGCGGTGAACTTCCTCACCGACGGCATGGAGGTCACGCTGAACGAGTACGAGGGCGACCCGATCGGTGTGGACATGCCCGCCTCGGTCGTGATGACGGTGGCCTCGACCGACTTCGGCCTGAAGGGTGACACCGCGACCGGCGCGACGAAGCCCGCGACGCTCGAGTCCGGGCTCAAGGTGAACGTGCCGCTCTTCGTCAACGCCGGCGACCGGATCAAGGTCGATACACGGACGGGTGAGTACCTCGAACGCGCCTAGAGCCATCCTGCGTGTCGGCCAGCTGGCGCTGCGATTGGCCGAGCACATCCAGTCGGGCGACGAGTTCAAGGATCTCTGGGTGGAGGGCGAGGTCGTGCAGGCGCGCACCTCGTCCGCCGGCCACACCTACTTCACGCTGCGCGACAACGTCGGTCAGCTCGGGTGCGTGCTGTTCGCGACAGCCGCGGCGCAGATCCCGCTCATGCCGCGTGACGGCGCGAAGGTGTTGGCCCACGGCTACGTGGAGTTCTATCGCGTCGACGGTCGGTGCCAGATCCGGGTCGACGACCTGCGGCCGGCGGGCGCCGGCGACGCGCACCTGCGTCTCGAGGCCCTGAAGAAGCGACTCACTGCGGAAGGCCTCTTCGCGCTCGAGCGCAAGCGCCCGCTGCCGACGTCCCCGCGACGTATCGGCGTCGTGACCAGCCCGATCGGCGCGGTGTGGCACGACATCCAGAACGTCGTCGCCCGCCGCGACCCACGCGTGGAGCTGGTGTTCTCGCCCGCGCTCGTGCAGGGCATCGGCGCCGTGGAGTCGCTCATCGCCGCCCTCGACGGGCTCGGCCAGCTGCGGGACCTCGACGTGGTGATCATCGCGCGCGGCGGCGGCTCGGCCGAGGAGCTCACGCCGTTCAACGACGAGGCGCTCGTCCGGGCGCTCGCCCGCTTCCCCCGGCCGACGGTGTCGGGCGTCGGGCATGAGACGGACATCACGCTCTGCGATCTCGTCGCCGATGTACGGGCACCGACACCGTCGGTGGCCGCCGAGCTCGTCGTGCCGGACGCCCGCGTGGGGCAACAGAACGCGGATCGGCACCTCCGGCGGATCACGGCGCGGGTGAGCGACGCGCTCGAGAGCCGCCGCCGCCGCCTCGCGGCCGCGCTTCGCGCGCTGCAGCGGCGCGCGCCGCCCGCACGCGTGGCCGAGCGCCGGCAGCGGCTCGACGAGGATCGCCGAGCGCTGGACCGCGCGATGGCGCGACTCGTGCCCGCGCGGCGTCAACGGCTCATGCAGGCAAGGCGGCAGCTCGAGGCGTTGTCCCCGCTCGGCGTCCTCGGCCGCGGGTACGCCATCGTCGAGGGCGCGGACGGCCGCGTGCGCGCCAGCGTGACCGGGCTGCACGCCGGCGACAAGGCGCGCGTGCGGATGCGCGACGGACGCGCGAGCGTCGTCGTGGAGGGGGTGGAGCCGAGTGCCCGAGGCTGAGCAGACCATCGAAGCGGCCCTCGCGCGTCTGGAGGCCATCGCGGAGAAGCTCGAGGATCCGGATCTCGACCTCGAGCAGGCCGTGCGTCTGTACGAGGAGGGGCTTCGGCTGTACGAGCGCTGCGCCAAGAAGCTCGACGCGGCCGAGCTGCGGATCACGCAGCTCGCGGACGCGCTGCAAAAGCAGGCGAAGGGTTAACCGGTCGCGCGGACGCGGCGGAGAAATGGCTCGAGGTTCTCGAGGAACTGCTCGGGCCGGTACCCGTGGATCACGTGGCCGGTGCCGGGGAAGCGCTTCACCGTCAGATCCTTCGAAGCGCCCGACTTCTTGAGCCGCCACTCGGCGGCGTCATCGACGTTCGACCCCAGGCGCGGTTCGCCCGCGATCACGAGCGTCGGAGCGGCGATGCGCTCGAGCCAGCCGTTGATGAGCGGCTTCGCGTCCTCTCCGTGCATGCGCGCATCGAGGAACGCCGGGTCGATGTCCCGGTAGTAGGTGATGACGCGCTCGGCGGCGTAGAAGCCGCGCATCTCGCCAAAGGTGCGCTCGCCGCGCGGACCGGGCGAAGGCAGAGGGAAACGATCGACGGCCTTCCGCAGCGCGGTGGGCTCGTTCGAGAGGAGCGCGTCGCGGAGCGGCTGGTAGGTCGTGGCGGGCCACGGCGCGCCATAGCCGAGCGCCGGATCCTCGAGCACCAGAGCGGCAACGAGCTCAGGTGCCTCCGCCGCGGCGGCCAGCGCGGCGAGAGCACCGAGCGAGTGGCCGATGAGCACTGCGGGAGCCTTTGCCAGGTCCCGCAGGACGTGCAGCGCGTCGTCGGCGAACGCACGGAGCGAGTAGTCGGACGCGCGCTGGCTCTTCCCGTGCCCGCGGAGGTCGTACGCGATCGTGCGGTAGCGCGTCGCAAGGCGCGGGAAGACGTTCTCCCAGTCCTCAGAACGCATCAGGCTCGCGTGGAGCAAGACGATGGGCGGCTCACCGGCGACGCCCGTGACCGAGTCGTAGTGGGCGAGCTTCACCTCGCCCTTGAGGGTCCGCGTGCGGGGCAGGCGCTTCGGCATCGGTCGCAGTATGCGAAATGCGGGAGAATCGGGCCTCAGTGGCTCGACGCGTCCGTCTCGATCAGCTGCTCGTCCAGCGCTCGCTGGCGCCAAGCCGCGAGCGCGCGCAGGCGCTCATCCTCGGCGGCGCCGTGCGGGTGGACGGAGATCCGGTCCGACGCAGCGCGGACTCTGTGGCCGACGACGCGAGCGTGACGATCGACGCCGGCCCGCGGTTCGTCTCGCGGGGCGGCGAGAAGCTCGATGCCGCGCTCGACGAGCTGGGCCTCGACGTTCGGGGGCGCGTCGCCCTCGACGTCGGATCGTCGACCGGCGGCTTCACCGATTGCCTCCTCCAGCGCGGCGCGACCCGTGTCTACGCCGTGGACGTCGGGAAGGGCCAGCTCGAGTGGAAGCTGCGCAACGATCCACGCGTCGTGGTCATGGAAGGCATCAACGCGCGCGAGGGCGTGTCGGTTCCGGAGTCCGTCGATCTCATCGTCGCCGACGTCTCGTTCATCTCGCTCGGCCTGGCGCTCCCGCCGTCGTTCGCGCATCTTCCCGAGGGCGGTGACGTGGTCGCGCTCGTGAAGCCACAATTCGAGGCCGGCCGCGATGCGGTCGGCAAGGGCGGCATCGTGCGCGATCCGGCAGCGCGCGCGGCCGCGGTGGTCGCGGTCGCGCGGACGTTCGCGGCCCGCGGAGTGCCGGTCATCGCGGTCGTCCCCTCGCGGCTTCCCGGCCGCGAGGGCAATCGCGAGATCTTCGTTCACGCGCGGCGCGGCGCGACCGGCCTCGAGGCGGAGGCGCTGCGCGACGCGGCAGAGCGTGCCGCGTCATGAAGGTCGCGGTGTGTTCGCGCCCGAACTTCGCCGACGCGGTGAGCGCGGCGACGGCGGCCGCCGATCGCGTTCGTTCGCAGGGCCATGAGGTCGTCGAGGTCGGGCTCGACGATGTGAAGGAAGAGACGCTCAGAGGCGTCGAGCTCGCCGCTGTCTTCGGCGGGGACGGCACGATGCTTCACGCCGCTCGCGCATTGGCACCACGTGGCGTGCCGCTCCTGGGTGTGAACATGGGCCACCTCGGCTTCCTGACCGTCGCGACGACGGCGGAGTTCGACGCGGCGTTCGCGGACGTGATCGCCGGGCGGTATGAGGTCGAGGAGCGCGCGATGCTCGACGCGCGCCTGCTGCGCGATGGGCTCGAGATCGCCGCCGGTCTCGCGCTCAACGACGTCGTGGTGGCGCGCGGAGCCCTCGTGCGGTCGATCCACGTGCAGGTGACCGTGGACGAAGCGCCGCTCATCCAGTACTGGGCCGATGGCGTGATCACGGCGACCGCGACGGGCAGCACGGCGTACGCGTTCTCCGTGGGCGGGCCGCTCATCCTGCCGACCTCGCAGAACATCACGCTCGTCCCGATCGCGCCGCACCTCTCCTTCCCGAACGCGTTCGTGTTCGATCCCGACCAGCGCATCACGCTCGAGGTGCAGGACCAGCCCGCGCGTCTCTCGATCGACGGACAGGTCGAACAGGACGTGAGGAACGGGGACCGTGTGGAGGTCCGGCGATCGAAGACCGTCACGAAGCTCGTCCGAACGGCGCGCGCGACGCCGTTCCTCTCGCTGCTGCGACAAAAGATCCTCAAGGAGCCAGGGACATGACATTGGATACCGCGCCGGCCCTCGCCGCGATCGCGCGTCTCACGAGTCGACATCCGACCGTCGCGATCGTCCTCGGCAGCGGACTCGGCGCGCTCGCGGATGAGGTGGCGAAGCCCGACCGCATCCCGTACGAGCAGATCCCTGGGTGGAGGCGGAGCACCGCGCCGGGCCACGCCGGTCAGCTGGTCATCGGGCCGCTCGAAGGCAAGACGGTTGCGATCATGAAGGGCCGGCTCCATTACTACGAGGGCTATGACGTCGAGGACGTGGTGTTCCCGATCCGCGTGTTCAAGGCGTGGGGGATCGACACGCTGATCCTCACGAACGCGTGCGGCGGACTGAACCCCACGTATCAGGCCGGCGATCTGATGGTGATCAGCGACCACATCAACTTCATGGCCATCAACCCGTTGCGCGGACCGAATGACGACGCCCGTGGGCCGCGCTTCCCCGACATGGTCGGCGCGTACACCGAAGAGCTGCGAAAGCTCGCGCATGCCGTGGACCCCGACCTGCGTGAGGGTGTTTATGTCGGCGTCGCGGGTCCGAACTACGAGACGCCGGCCGAGCTGCGGATGCTGCGCCGTTTCGGCGCCGACGCGGTCGGCATGAGCACCGTCCCCGAGGTGCTCGTGGCCAGACACATGGGCATGCGCATCCTGGCGATCGCCACGGTGACCGACATGGCCACCGGTCTTCCTGGCCTGGTCGACCACGTCACCCACGAGGAGGTCCTCGCGGTCGCTGACATGGCCGGTAAGCGGCTGGGGAACGTCGTGAAGGGTGTGGTGAAGCGCCTCTGATGCGCACGGTCGAGCTCATCGAACGAAAGCGAGACGGCGGGAAGCTCTCGAAGGACGAGATCGACTTCCTTGTGCAGGGCTACGTAAAGGGACAGATACCCGAGTACCAGATCGCGTCGCTGCTCATGGCGATCGTCTGGCGCGGTATGGACGCCAAGGAGACAGCCGCGCTCACCGCGAGCATGGTGGCCTCGGGTCAGCGGCTGGATCTCAGCCGGTTCGGACGCGTGGTTGACAAGCACTCGACCGGCGGGGTCGGCGACAAAACGACGCTCGTGGTCGCGCCGCTCGTGGCCGCATGCGGGCTCCCCGTCGCGAAGATGAGCGGGCGCGGCCTCGGGTTCTCGGGCGGGACGCTGGACAAGCTCGAATCCATCGCCGGCTACCGCGTGGACCTGAGTACGGCGCAGTTCCTCGCGCAGCTGGAGCGGATCGGGATCGTCGTCACCGGTCAGACGAAGGATCTCGCGCCCGCGGACGGTCTCCTCTACGCGCTGCGCGACGCGACGGGCACCGTGCCGTCGATCCCGCTCATCGCGTCCAGCGTCATGTCGAAGAAGATCGCCGCGGGCGCGCACGCCGTCGTCCTGGACGTGAAGGTCGGCAGCGGCGCGTTCATGAAGGATCGGCGGATGGCGACCGCTCTCGCACGCGCGATGGTCGGCATCGGCACGGCGCAGGGCCTCGCGGTGACCTGTGAGCTCACCGACATGCAGCAGCCGCTCGGCTTCGCGGTCGGGAACTCGCTCGAGGTCGCCGAGGCCATCGCGACGCTGCGCGGGGAAGGCCCCCCCGACCTCACGGAGCTCGCGCTCGTGGCCGCTTCCGAGATGCTCGTGCTCGGCAGGCGGGCCGCCACCGCGAAGGCCGCGCGCCACCGGGCCGAGGCCGCGCTCGCCGACCGCAGCGGTCTCGCCAAGCTGCGCCAGCTCGTCGAGGCCCAGGGCGGCGACGTGCGCATGATCGACGACCCCGCGCGTCTTCCGCGGTCGCCGCGGGTCGAGACGCTCCGCGCACCACGCACGGCGTACGTCGCGGCTATCGACGCGGAGACGATCGGCGTCGCCTCCGTCCATCTTGGGGCGGGCCGGGAGAAGGAGGGCGACCCGATCGACCACCGCACGGGCATCGTGCTGCGCTGCAAGGTGGGGGACCGGGTGGAGCGAGGGCAGCCGATCGCCGACGTGCACGTCGCCGGCCATTCCGACGATGCGAGCGCGGTCGCGCAGGTCCGCGAGGCGTTCCGCTGGAAGACGCGACACGTCCCGCCCCGGCGGCTGATCCTCGGACGCATCGCCGGTCGCCCGCGATCTTCTAACTAGACTGGTCGAGCAGTGATCGGCGCTCGACGCAGCTACGGCGGGCCGGGCGGCCTCAACCCACTCCTGATACTTGGGCTCGTCCTCCTTCTCTATGGGTGGCTGCGGGGCGGCCTCGTTTCTCCGGTCCAGCGAGCCTCGCAGGACCCCGTGGGGTTCATCGCTTTCGTGATCGCGATCGTCCTCGGCATCACGGTCCACGAGTTCATGCACGCGTACGCCGCCCACCGGCTCGGCGATGACACCGCGCGGCTTCTCGGTCGTCTCAGCCTCAACCCGATGGTCCACATCGATCCGTTCGGCCTGCTGCTGCTGGTGTTGGCGGGTTTCGGATACGGAAAGCCGGTCCCGTTCAACGAATCCCGACTTCGCTCGATGCTCGGGGTCACATTCGTCGCGCTCGCCGGTCCGGTCGCGAATGTCGCGCTCGCGGCGCTCTGCGCGATCCCGCTCCGATTCGGGAGCGCCGGCGTGCTCGGGGGCACCTACGAGGACATCCTCGGCGCGGTCGTCCTTTGGAACTGCGTCCTCGCGATCTTCAATCTCGTGCCGATCCCTCCGCTCGACGGGGCGAACGTCGTGTACGGCCTTCTGCCTCCCCGGCAGCAGTACGCCTGGCGGACGTACCAGCAGTACGGGCCGTTCCTTCTCCTCGGCGTTCTCTTGCTCGCGCCACGGCTCCTGAGCGAGCTCGTGTTCGGCCCCGCGCTGGCGCTCGCGCGGGTCCTCATCGGATGAGCGTGCTCGATCGCGTGGTGCAAACGTGGCGTTACGTGTCGACGCCGCGCGGCGACCTGCGGCACGCGCAGCGCACGGCGGAGATCCTTCGCGCGCTCGGTGCGGACGCGGAGCTCGTGCTCGCCGGGGAGCTGCACGACCGCGCAAAGCCGGCGGACACGAGGCTCTGGCATCGCGTGGCCGCGGTGCTGCTCGCGACATTCGCACCGTTCGCACGACCGCTCTTGTCACGTGGCGAGGGGACGTTCGCACGCTACCTCGACCATGCGGCGCGCGGCGCCGCTTTGGCCCGCGGTGAAGGGCGCTCGGAGCGCGTGGTGCGGCTCATCGCGCGCCACCACGACGCCCCCGGTGACGAGGATGCGAGGCTCCTCGCGCGGGCCGATCGCGAGGCGATGCCCTGATGCTCGGTCACGAGGGACCGAACGTCACCGTCGAGGGCTTCGACGGGCCGCTCGAGATGCTGCTCGAGCTGGTGGAGGAGAAGAAGCTCGACATCCTGACCGTGCGCCTTGGCGATCTGGCCGACGCGTACCTGACGCGCGTGCGCGCGCTCGCCGCTCTCCCGGCCGACGAGGTCGCCTCGTTCCTCGCGCTCGCCTCACGTCTCGTGCTGCTCAAGGCGCGGAGCCTCCTGCCATCGCTCGCGCCGCTCGGGGAGGAGGACGAGGGTGAGACCGAGGAGGAGCTGCGTGCCCGGCTGCTGGAGTACGCGGTCGTGCGTGAGCGCGCGGGCGCGCTTGGCGACCGCATGCGTGCCGGCGAGCGGGCATTCCACCGCGAGGGTGGGACGCCGATCGGCCTGCCGCCACGGGGCGGCGAGGTCACGGCGCTCGCGGCCGCCTGGACGCGGGTCCTCGCGCTCGCGGCGCGACAGCGCGAAGAGGACATGGTCTCCCCCGGGGAGCGTTACTCGGTCGAGGACCGCACCGATGAGATCGAAGCGCTCGTCGGCGAGCGCGGCCAGGTGACCTTCAGCGAGCTCCTCGCGCCGCTCCCCACGCTCGGTTGGGCTGTCGTAACGTTCATCGCACTGCTCGACCTCTACCGCCGCGCGGTCATCGACCTCGAGCAGAACGAGCTGTTCACCGACATCCTCATCAAGCGGAAGGAGCGGACCGTCGTGCC
>Ga0334722_10007250_pt1 | contig 10778 bp, 10 predicted proteins | sample C3_bottom_MG_FD_207210 | JGI IMG/M metagenome (GOLD analysis project Ga0334722, IMG submission 207210) | Sediment microbial communities from Yellowstone Lake, YNP, Wyoming, USA - C3_bottom | ecosystem: Environmental > Aquatic > Freshwater > Lake > Sediment | place: USA: Wyoming | collected...
AAGATCAGAAAAATACTATCTGCTTGAGGTTGAGCTCCATTCAGGCCGACATCACCAGATACGTGCCCAGCTGGCTAAAATAGGATGCCCGATAAAAGGGGATCTGAAATATGGTTTTGCCCGCTCAAATGAAGACGGCGGAATCAGTCTTTTCGCCCGTAAACTGGAGTTTATTCATCCTGTAAAAAAAGAACTGATAACCATTATAGCCCATTTCCCTGAAGGCGATATCTGGTCGCATTTTGTGAATTCGGTGAAATAAAAAATGAGCCGTATGCCGGCTCATTCTTCAGGAACGAAAAACTAAATTGCGAAATTGTTATTTTCTGATTGCCTTCCAAAATTACTTCACACAGTCAAATGCTGAGTTAATATTCAGTTAATAAGCGTTAATGAAAAGTTAAATACTTCTTTATTAACGACTTTATGATTTATTTTTGTAGCATGAACAAGAAAAAATTTACGGGCCTGATTATAATGATGGTACTTTCCATCATTGGTATCATATGGGTACAATCAATCTGGATCAGAAATGCTGTGGGAATGCAGAATGAATATTTTAACAGCGCTGCCAGAATGAGCCTTATCAATACAGCAACTTCAATTGAGTCGTCGAGGAAGCTGAGTTTTTTTAATAATTTTATGCCAGCAGATCCTGCTCCCTTCAGTGATTCATCTGCAGATGTTACAGGTTTTCTGAGCATTGGCGGATATGCTTCAAACCCTGATAGTAAATTCAGCGTGCGTATTACCAATCAGTCAGTTACAGGAACAGGAAATGGGAATGTAACTACTTACAACAATTCTTATACTATTACCAATGATACATCAGTAGTCGCTGATTCATTGACATACGTGATTTCTCCTCCCGACAAGTCGGGCAAAATAAAAATTATGAAAAAGGGAGATAATTCAGGCAGCAATCCGGGAGTAGCTTATATCACTCAGGACCAGTTTGTAGACCTGGTTAAGAAGCGGTCAAGCGAGTTCCAGAACATGAGCGACCAGATGATAAATGAGATTTATCAGTATGAAAAGACTCTGCAGCTTGATAATAAAGAGGTTGATTACACTTTGCAGCAGACACTTGCGTATAACGGGATACATACCCCCTATGAGTTTGCAATCATTAAGAATGGTGAAGTTCAGGGGGGAACATTTACAAAATCACACAAGAGCGATTTTCTCAAAAGCAAATATCAGGTTGGTCTGTTTCCTGACAATATAATAAAGCAAAACATGGTTCTTTCTGTAGTTTTCCCTGAAAGAACTGATTATGTGCTGGGTTATATGAAATGGATCCTTGGAGGTTCGCTTTTATTCTCGTTGTTTATCCTTGCAACTTTTGCTCTCAGTCTTTATTTCATTATCAGACAGAAAAAGATCTCAGAGATGAAGTCAGATTTTATTAACAATATGACTCATGAGTTTAAAACTCCCATTGCTACCATTTCACTGGCAGCAGATACAATAACCAATTCAAAGGTTATCAACGATGAAGCAAGTATCAGACATTTCATCGGCATGATCAAGAAAGAAAACAGCAGGATGAACAAAAAAGTAGAAACAATTCTGCAAATTGCTTCCCTCGACAAAAAAGAGATAGAATTTAAGTTTGAAAATGTATCGCTTCATGATGTCATTGAACATGCAGTTGATGCAATTGAGATTCAGGTCCATCAGCGGAACGGAATCATTAACTTGAATCTTAATGCCGCCGACCCTTACATTTATGGTGATTTTGAACACCTTACGAATCTGGTTAACAATCTTCTCGATAATGCCATAAAATATTCGCCGGAACAGCTTGAAATCAATGTAACTACTGGTAATTTTGAAAAAGGTATAATTTTGTCAGTTGAAGATAAGGGCATTGGAATGACGAAGGCTGTGCAAAGCAAAATATTTGAAAGATTTTACAGGCAGAGCTCAGGCAATGTTCATGATGTTAAGGGATTTGGACTTGGACTGAATTATTCGAGGTCGATTATTGAGGCACATAAAGGCAATATAAATGTTTTTAGTGAACCAGGTAAAGGAAGCCGGTTCGAGATATTTTTACCATTTAATTGGGAGAATTAGAGATGAGCAACAAACCTGTTAAAATATTTTTGGTTGAAGACGACCTGAGTTTTGGATCAGTCCTTAAGTCTTACCTTGAGATAAATGATTACTCAGTTGAGTGGGTTGATGACGGGAAATATGCTATCGACCATTTTCGGAAAGGGGTGTTTAATATCTGTATTCTTGATATTATGCTACCACACGTTGACGGATTTACATTAGCCGGAGAGATACGAAAAATCAATACAGATGTACCGATAATCTTCCTTACTGCCAAAAAACTTAAAGAAGATGTTCTGAAGGGCTACGGATTAGGCGGTGATGATTATGTGACAAAGCCGTTCGATACTGATATCCTTCTCGCAAAAATCCGTGCTATAATTTCAAGGCGCGATTCACAGGCTGGAACAAAAGACTTCTATGAAATCGGTAAATTCGTATTTAATTCAAAACTCCGGACTCTGACGATAGGCAGCGATGAGAAAAAACTCTCACCAAAAGAAGCACAGTTGCTTGAACTGCTTGCTATAAATCCAAACGCATTAATAAGCAGGGAGATGGCCTTGAAGAAAATCTGGGGTTCTGATGACTATTTCACCGCCAGAAGTATGGATGTCTATATCACAAAGCTCAGAAAATTCCTTTCGGAAGATCCTGATCTTAATATTAAAAACATCCATGGAGCTGGATTTCAGCTCATTGTAAAGGAAGAATAGTGCCAAAATTATTACGGTTAAATTGTAATGGCAGGAGATCTGCGACACTGCTTACAATAACTGTCTTGTTTTTCCCCGAAAGAATTAATTTTATTTTATTGCCGGTTCTGGCTTCTTCTTCAGCTATTACCTGACGGCAGTTTCCACAGGGAGACGGAAAATCTACTGTAATTCCATCATCATTGAAGGAAGCAATCGCAATAGCTACTGGTTTATCGTTTGGGTGATTGGTAATTGAATTTGAAAGTGCGTTTCTTTCTGCACAGATGCCTGAAGGGAAGGCAGCATTTTCAACATTTCCCCCCCTGACAATAGTCCCGCTATCAAGTCTTACTGCCGCACCAACCTTAAACCTTGAATAGGGGGCATAAGCATGCATAGCAGACTCCCTGGCAGAATTGACAAGTTCGAGATCATTTGGCTCAAGCTCGTTTGTATTTTCATATTCAATATATGAAAACGATATATTTTTCGTTCTAATCATAACATTCCAGGTCATTTTGAGTCATAAAGGTAGCAAAATAATGCTTGCTGACACTCTCTAATGGCCATGATTGGAGAATTTGACACTCGTAACCATCTGAAAACACCTGTTTTAAATGTTCCGTTAATGAATATCTTTATGAACCACACATCACCAGATCGCTACAGGCATCAATTTTTTCATATTTTTGTCAAAAATATTATTTAGATGTTCAATCGCCTCGCCCTGCTTCTTTCTCTGACTCTATTATTATTTTTCAGCTCGTGCAGAGTCTACAAGCCCATTGTTGCTAAATCACCTTCCAATTCAACTATAACCCGCGATCAGTCGGTACAGGAATATATAAACTCATATAAAGATCTGGCTGTAAGTGAAATGAACAGGACTGGCATACCTGCAAGCATCACGCTTGCCCAGGGTATTATAGAATCTGACTGCGGACGGAGTCCGCTTGCCCGTGATGCTAATAATCATTTTGGCATAAAATGCCATGATGACTGGACGGGTCCATCTGTTCGTCACGATGATAACACAAGGAATGAGTGTTTCAGAAAATATGGCAAGGCAGCAGATTCATATTATGATCATTCGGATTTTCTGAGGCAGGTACCACGTTATAAATTTCTTTTCAGTTACAGCTCATCCGATTACAAGGCCTGGGCAGTTGGTTTGAAAAAGGCAGGATATGCAACAAATCCGGATTACTCAAATATGCTGATAAGAACAATTGAGGAAAATAATCTCTCGCAATTCGACAGAGCAATGCTTGTACAAAATCAACCCGTTGTGCAAAGTGTTGTGACAAACGATCAGGTTAAGAATCAGTCCGCAGATAGTTCAAAGAAAAAGGTTGTTCAGCAGGTTGCAGTTATGGCGGTTATGGCGCATCCTCTCAGAGTAATGGAGAATAACAGGATCCAGTATATAATTGTAAAGGATGGTGATACCAGGGAAAAGCTTGAGAACGAGTTTCAGTTACTCAGGTGGGAACTTCCGAAATATAATGAGCTGAAAAGCGATTTTCAACTTTTTGCCGGACAGATTTTATATCTGCAGCCAAAACGCGATAAAGCAGAAGCCGGACACGATTATTACAATGTTGCAGAAGGCGATACCATGTACCTGATTTCGCAGAAATTTGGAATAAAACTGAAACGTCTGTATGAAATGAACAGGATGGAGCAGGGAACAGAGCCGGAACCGGGGAAAAGGATCTGGTTAAGAAGTGCTAAGCCGGTTGAGTGATTCGGATAGTATAATTGTCAATCCGGAAACCTCTGAGAAATTCAACGGTATTCATCCTTTTCTTACCTTCCAGCTGTAGGCTTAAGATGTTTAAAAACCCATCTCTGCAGCTGATCCTGATAAAATGCTTACCGTCTGAGACTATTGTGCCCGGTTTAAATGAATGATTCCCGATCTGCGGCTGACTTTCATATATTTTAAATGAAACGGAAGAGCTGTCGTTCATAAACCATGACTTTGCACCGGGAGAGGGCGACAGTCCCCTTATCAGGTTATGAATTACAGTTGTATCATTTGCCCAGTTTATTATACAATCTTCAGGATGTATTTTTGGTGCAATTTTGACGCTTCCGGAATCGCTTAAAAGTTTATTCTGAGATACCTGTATAATTCTGTTTTCAGATATCTCTGAAAGAGTTTTAATTACAAGTCTGGCTCCCAGTATCATCAGCCTGTCATGAAGATCACCGGCATTTTCAAACGGGAAGATCTGAACTTCCTCTCTCGAAAGAATGTTACCTGTATCAATATCTTCGTTGATAAAGAAAGTTGTTAATCCTGTCGTTGTTTCACCATTCATTATCGCGCGGTTAATTGGTGCTGCTCCGCGATAATCGGGAAGGAGTGAAGCATGCAGATTTATCGTTCCGGCAGGTGGTATTTTCCAGACACTTTCAGGAAGCATCCTGAAGGCAACTACAATGAACAGATCAGCGTTGAATTGTTTAAGCTGGTTAATAAATTCAGGATCTTTGAGATTTGATGGCTGTAAAACGGGAAGATGACTGAATTCAGCAAATTCTTTAACCGCTGATTGAGTAATTTTTCTTCCTCTTCCTGCAGGTTTATCAGGAACTGTTACAACACCAACAACATTAAAGCCATTCATCAACAGTGAACCCAATGTAGCTACTGCAAACTCAGGGGTGCCCATAAATACTATCCTGAGATTTTTCATAAATGGTTTAACATCATGTAAATTAAGTAAAAAAACTAATCTTCCGAAATATTTTTGTAGCAGGCGAGATCGTGTCCCATCTTATTCGCTTTGGTTTCCAGATAGAACCTGTTATGCGGATTAGACTCAATTACGAGCGGAATAGTTTCGACAATCTGAATACCATAACCCTCGAGTCCGGCTCTCTTAACAGGGTTATTTGAGATCAGCCTTACTTTTCCCAGACCGAGTTCCCTCATTATACTCGCGCCCACACCATAATCTCTCTCATCTTCGCCAAAACCGAGTTTAATGTTAGCTTGCACCGTATCCATTCCCTCATCCTGAAGCCTGTAAGCTTTGATCTTATTCAGCAGACCGATCCCTCTTCCTTCCTGACTCAAATAAATTACTACCCCCTTACCTTCAGCTTCAACCATCGACATAGCTTTTTGTAATTGCGGTCCGCAGTCGCATCTCATCGAACCAAAAATATCACCGGTAAAACATGAAGAATGAAGTCTGACAAGAACAGGTTCATCCTTGGTCCATGATCCTTTCACAAGAGCAGCGTGTTCAATGCCATTGGATGTCTGGCGGAACGGAATAAATTCAAAATCTCCCCTTGTGGTTGGAAGCTTGACACGATCGCCTTTTTCTATAATAGAATCACGTTCAAGAGTATACTTAATAAGATCCTTGATTGTAATAATCTTGATATTGAATTTTTCCCTGATCTTAACAAGATCATTCATCCTTGCCATTGAACCGTCATCGTTCATTATCTCAACAAGTGCTCCTCCCGGACGAAGATTTGCATAACGGGTCAGATCAACAACAGCCTCAGTATGTCCTGCTCTTCTGAGTACTCCTTTTGACTTAGCTTTTAACGGGAATATATGTCCTGGTCTTCCAAGATCTGAAGGTTTGGTAGTAGGGTCAACAAGAGCCTTGATAGTCATCGCACGGTCAAAAGCAGAAACTCCCGTAGATGTCTTTTCACTAAGCAGGTCAACAGTAACAGTGAATTGTGTTTCGTGAATAGATGTGTTATTTCCAACCATAAGATTGAGATCAAGAGCTTCGCATCTCTCTTCAGGCAGAGCAGCACAAATAAGTCCGCGGCCATGCTTTGCCATAAAATTGACAATTTCAGGGGTTATCAGTTCCGCTGAGCATATGAAATCACCTTCATTCTCCCTATCCTCATCATCAACTACTATAAGCAGTTTCCCGAGTTTAATGTCCTCAATCGCCTCTTCAATACTATTCAGAATTATATCATTCATAACTTAAATTTTTAGTCTTTTGCAGCTTTGCTGCCTGAACCATTAAAAAATATTTTATAAATAAAATCTTTAACTTTTTTGAAGAACATCAGATAAGTTTCAATGTTCAGAATAACTGAATCGGTAGTGGCTTTATATGTAAGGAAGACTCCGATTGGTAGTAAAATGTATGTGGAAGCCCACATGCCGGCAAATGCTCCTACTACATCTTCCTCTACAAGTTTCTGGCCTGATATTGAGATAACATAATAAACAACAAAGAAAAAGATCGATATAACAGCAGGAGTTCCTAGTCCTCCTTTCCTTATAATGGCACCCAGCGGAGCTCCGATAAAGAAGAATACCAGGCACGCGAATGACATTGTGAGTTTTTTATTCCATTCTACCTCATACTTCCTGATTGCCTTTATTTCATACTTCTGGGAGTCGTTTTTCTCAACAAGTATGCTGATCTCATCCTTAACATTTTCAATGGCTTTTATGAGCACTGCCCTTTTGTCTGTAACTGTAAGTGAATCAAACAGCACCCTGGCATCAAATCTCCGATTTACTCCCGCACTGTCGGGACTGAGAGACTTATCAGTTGTATATGGGATCATATTTCTTACGGCATATACTTTTATATCTTTGAAATCCCTGAACTGTTTATTGATCTTTTCTTTATACTTCCTATTCAGCGAGTCAATAGTAAAAGTAAGCTGTGATATGTTTAGCATTGCTGCGCTTGATTTGAAAAGACCTTCTTCACTTCGCTGAAGGTCAAATCCTGTAAGCGGAATAACTATTGATTGCTCCTTGAAATAGTCAAATCGGGAGGGGTACTTCCTTTGGCTTGATATTACATTTTTCTCTTCAAGGTCGGTATATCCATGACCATTATAGAGAGTCATAATCAGACCGGTTTCGTCCTTTGTCAGACGCATATATCCTGAATCAGCAATTATTACGGAGTAATTGCCTCTTCTCTGGCGGTGGTCATATATAATAAGGTTATCAAGGCGGTTTGTAACAGGATCTTTTGTTGTGATCTTTATACTGAAATCGGGAACTCCGTTATAGAAAGTACCTGCCTGAATATTTATATCGGGTTTCTTTCGGCGAATATCCCACAGAAGTGTTCTTGCCTTGTCAGTTGAATAGGGTAGAACATTGTTTGAGAAAAAGAAGGAGACAATTGAAATAACTCCAATCAGTATCATTAAAGGAAGCATTATCCTCTGGAGAGGGATCCCGGATGATTTAAGCGCAGATAGCTCACTGAATTCTCCCATATTACCGAAGGTCATAAGCGAAGCAAGCAGAATGCCGAGGGGAAGTGCAGTAGGGACAAATGTGAGTGCGAAATGATATAGCAGTTCGCTGAGTATTTTGAAATCGAGTCCTTTCCCTGCGAGTTCGTCGACATACATCCACAGGAACTGCAGTATGAGAATGATAAGCACAATAAAAAATGTGAATATCAGAGGCCCAATAAAAGATTTCAATAAGAATTTATCAACCTTCTTCACTTCAATTGCAATTGAAGTGCAAAACTACTTGATTTTTTCTTAATTTGACCTTTCTTTTAACGCAAAAGAACAATTAAATCCCCAGTGCTCTCTTGAGGTCGTTGATCTGGGAATCCCAGAGATATATTGAATCTTCCTTTTCTTCTGCCTCGGCAAAATCAATGATGATCAGGGCAAGCTCATTTGTCAATTCTTCCATGTTGATTCTGAATTCGAAGTAATTCGAGTCCTCATCACCGATGTCGGTCCATTCAAATCTGACCATTTTATTTTCTTTCAGAGCTGCCAGTTTAGCTTTGGTTTCTGTATTGTTCCAGAAAAATGTGAAGAGATCCCCATCGACATTTACCTGCTCGGCGAACCATTCTCCGAGTCCCTCAGGAGTACTGAGCCTGGAGAAGAGCACCTTGGGGGAGCAGTTAAGATTATATTCCAGTTCGAACTTTGATCTCATAACAAATGAATTTCTCCTGAACCTTTACTATTCCTGCAATATAGAAAAAAATCTGAAACTAAAAAACCTTATTGCTAATTTGTAACAAACTCATTATATTTGCACCCGCAAAAAGGATATATCTTTTGTATTGTTGGCGAGATAGCTCAGTTGGTTAGAGCGCATGATTCATAATCATGAGGTCCCGAGTTCAATTCTCGGTCTCGCTACACCGGAAAGCCCTGCACGAAGTGCAAGGGCTTTTTTGGTGTGCCGTGCATAGCGATTAATTTGAAGGTGAGAGTCCTTTATGGGGGTTTGTAGTTACCAACCATTAGCCAAGAGCAAGGGTGTCCATCGTGAGGTGGAATCTGAAGGAAGCAGGAGGCAAAGTTCCGGCCCGAGGAACACGAACCATATCAGGCATAACTGGCGGGAAGAGCTTGCCAAACAAAGCGAAATCCAATAACTACACGGACGCTGGGATGTAAATATGGCGGGTATATGGAATGAAGGTTAATCGCTTTACCACGGGAGATCTCACGGACATGACGAAACAGAGTATGAATCATGGTCGAAAGAAGGTTTACCGTGAGAAGTCAGCCGAGGCCATAGTACCACATAACACCTCAAAGTGGGAAGGGCTGAACCTTAACGAGTGAGTAGTAAATGAATGTTACCAACATGAAGGGAGGAAAGCAGAAAATCCCGACAACTATCGGGACCTGTCCACGGAAAGATAGGACGGCATCCGAAGGCTACGTAGAAGGGCAGACTTTTATGTGGATAACTGAAAACAACCTCACCACCAATGATTATCGATTAGGAAACGGGCTTTTAGAACACATCCTGTCACCATCGAACCTGAATGCAGCCTTCAAACAAGTAAAGCGCAATAAGGGTGCGGGCGGTGTAGACAAAATGGAGGTAGAGTCCTTAAAGGACTATCTTGTCATCAACAAGGATATGCTAATTAAGTCCATCCAAATGGGGAAATATCGCCCCAATCCGGTAAGACGGGTATGCATACCCAAAGAAAACGGAAAACAACGCCAATTGGGTATCCCCACGGTAGTAGACAGGGTAATCCAACAAAGCATCGCACAAAAACTGACCTCGATTTACGAGCCACAGTTCTCAGCCAACAGCTATGGGTTCAGACCAAAGCGCAGCGCCCACCAGGCTCTTCGGAAATGTCAGGAATACATTACTCAAGGCTATATCTACGCAGTTGATATAGACCTGGAACGGTTCTTTGATACCGTTAACCATAGTAAGCTGATAGAGGTACTTTCCCGAACCATCAAGGACGGACGTGTGGTGTCACTTATCCACAAATACCTCACTGCAGGAGTAATGAAGGAAGGCCACTACGAAGAAACCTATGAAGGCGTACCGCAAGGCGGGCCGTTAAGTCCGCTATTGGGGAATATCCTGCTGAACGAGCTGGACCGGGAGCTTGAAAAGAGGGGACATAAGTTCGTTCGCTATGCTGACGATATGGTAATACTCTGCAAGTGCCGCCGCAGTGCCGAAAGGACGATGGAAAGCATCGTGTCCTACATAGAGAGGACGCTCTTTTTAAAAGTCAATCGGGTCAAAAGTGTGGTTGCCACCGTGAAGGACATCAAGTTCCTTGGCTATAGCTTCTACCAATTGAAAGGGGAAGGTCGGCTACGGATACACCCAAAAAGTGTAACAAAGATGAAAACTCGGATTAAGCAGTTGACATCAAGAAGCAACGGATGGGGTAACGAACGGCGGAAGGAAGCACTAAGTCTATATATAAAAGGCTGGGTGCAATACTTCAAGTTGGCGGATATGCGTAAACTTTTGGAGAAAACGGACGAATGGTATCGCCGCAGGCTACGTATGGTAATCTGGAAACAATGGAAACGGATTAAAACCAAACTGGCAAATTTAATTAAGCTTGGCATCAACAAATACAAGGCTTATGAGTGGGCAAATACCAGGAAAGGCTACTGGCACATTGCCAACAGTTTTATCCTGTCACGTACTATCACTAACGATCGTTTACGCAAGTCTGGATACGTTTTCTTGCTGGATTACTTTGAATCGGTAAGAGTTGTTTATTAAGGAAC
>Ga0334722_10007251_pt1 | contig 10777 bp, 12 predicted proteins | sample C3_bottom_MG_FD_207210 | JGI IMG/M metagenome (GOLD analysis project Ga0334722, IMG submission 207210) | Sediment microbial communities from Yellowstone Lake, YNP, Wyoming, USA - C3_bottom | ecosystem: Environmental > Aquatic > Freshwater > Lake > Sediment | place: USA: Wyoming | collected...
TTCTAGTTCAAGGTGCCCTTTCGTCAATTACAATTATCAGCTGGCCGGGATGTGATGTTTCTTTGGTCAAGGTCGAGGCGGGCATCGTCAAGGTTTTAGAAAACTGCCGTCCCACCGCGGCGGTGGAGCGAGAGCTTTTAGGGAGTCTGGGACTGGTGGCGGCCGCCGACGTCTTTTCGCCGGAGGATCTGCCTCCCTTTGATCGAGCGGCTATGGATGGATTTGCCGTCCGCGCGGAAGACACCAAAGGAGCCTCTGCCGCCGCCCCACGCACTTTAACCGTCGTTGGTGAAGCCGGAGCCGGTCACCTCTTTGCCGGTGAAATCGGTCCGGGAGAAGCGGTGGCCATCAGTACTGGCGCTCCCGTACCTGCCGGAAGTAACGCCGTGATCATGGTGGAAGACACCCGGCGTGAAGGTGGGCGCGTCCGCGTTTTGCGGGAGGTTTCACCGGGAGCGAATGTCTTTCCGGTGGCCGGTGATGTTCGGGCCGGTGCTTTGATCTTGGCCCGGGGCCAGGAGGTGACCCCCGCCGCCGTAGGCCTCCTGGCTGCCGTCGGGGTTCGCCACATCCAGGTGCACCGGCCACCCCGGGTGGGGATCCTCTCCACCGGCGACGAGCTGGTCAACGTGGATTACCGGCCGGGCCCCGGTCAAATCCGCAACAGCAACAGTCTGGCCTTAGCCGCCGCCGTGCTCAAAGCCGGTGGCCAACCCGAGATCCTCGGTCTCTTCCCCGATGACCCCGAGAAGATATCCTCTGGCGTGCGCACTGCCCTGGAGTCGGCTGATCTGGTGATCAGCACCGGTGGTGCCTCTTTCGGCGAGCACGATCTGGTGATGGAGGTTTGCCGCCGTTTGGGAGCACAGGTCCTCTTCTGGCGGGTGGACATGCAACCCGGTAAATCCATCGTCGTGGCCACCTGGCAGGGCAAGCTTTATTTCGGCCTTTCCGGAAATCCAGCCGCCGCCATGACCTCTTTTGAGCTTTTCGTCCGTCCGGCTTTGCGCAAGCTCCTTGGCCACCATCATCTTTTACGTCCAAGGGTTAAGGTGGTCTTGACCGATGGTTACCGCAAGGCCTCGCCTCGACCCCGGTACTTGCGAAGCCTGGTTTACCGCGAAAAGGGTGACTATCACGCCAGCCTGGCTTTTGCCCAGAGTTCTGACGTTTTAAGTTCCATGGTCCTGACCAATGCTTTCGTCGTCGTTCCGGCCCAGAGCGGTCCGCTTTCTCCTGGTCAGGTCCTGGAGGCCATCCTTTTGGACCAACCCGAGGGAAATTACGAACAGGATTGGGGGATAAATCTTGATACCGGTGATCTCCGTAGTAGGTAAATCCGACAGTGGGAAGACCACCCTCCTGGAAAAGATCATTCCGGAGCTAAAAGCCCGCGGCTACCGGGTGGCGACCGTCAAGCACGACGTCCACGGTTTCTCGCTGGACATCCCGGGGAAAGACACCTGGCGGCACAGCGAAGCGGGGGCCGACGTCGTCGTCATCTCTTCGCCCCACAAGGTGGCGGTCATCGAGAAGGTGGCCGAAGAAAGAACTCTGGACGACATCGTTAACCGGGTTGGGAACGTGGACATCATCATCACCGAAGGTTATAAACGACAGAACCGTCCAAAATTGGAGGTCTTCCGGGCCGAGAAGTACGACCAGCCCCTTTGCCGGCTCGAGGATAATCTTTTTGCCATTGCCACCGACCGGCCGGACTTTCCGGACTTCCCAAAGGTACCGGTTTTCCACTGGGACGATGCCAAAGCCATCGTCGATCTAATTGAGGAGCGTTTCTTACAGGGGAACAGGGAGAAATGACCGCCATTGTCCTGGCCGGGGGCAAAAGCTCCCGGATGAAGACCAATAAGGCCCTCTTATCCCTCGGTGAGAAAACCATCATCGAAGGGATTATCGACAAGCTCCGAGACCTTTTTCCCGAAATCATCCTGGTGACCAATACTCCGGAAGAATACCGGTTCTTGGGGTTACCGATGGTCGGCGACGTCTTTCAGCAAGTGGGGCCGTTGGCCGGGCTACATGCCGGTTTGCTGGCTGCCTCGAGCCCGCATGTTTTTGCCGTGGCCTGCGACATGCCCTTTTTGAACCTGGATCTCATCCGCTATATGCAGGAGCAAATGGATGGCTACGCGGTGGTCGTTCCCCGTTTGGGAGAACTTATTGAACCGATGTACGCCATTTATTCCAAAGAGTGCCTCGCGCCCATCGAACGGAAACTCCAGGCTGGGGAACATAAGATCATTTCTTTTTACGATTCGGTTTCCGTCCGCTACATCGATCAAGAAGAAATTGAGCGGTTTGGTCCGGCCAGAGAGATTTTTTTCAACGTGAACACTCCGGAAGAATACCGGGAAGCGCAACGGAAAAAGAAAACGCAAGCCTGACAGCGAGGAGCCTTGACCGTGAAAGCCAACCGTGGCGAAATGACCATCATCGAACACCTGGAAGAACTCCGCTGGCGAATCATCGTCAGCATCGCCGCCCTCGTCATCTTCTCCATCCTCGGTTACTTTTTGAGTCCGAAAGTACTGGAAGCTATCCACCGTTCTCTGCCCGGGGTGGACTTCCTCATCTTTACCTCCCTTTCCGAGGCCTTCTTCGTTACTCTCAAAATCGCCATCTATGTTGGTCTGATCCTGGCCATGCCGGTCATTCTTTGGGAGATTTGGGCCTTCGTAGCTCCGGCCCTGGAGCCGAAAGAAAAAATCCTGGTCGGAACCCTCCTGCCTTTTATCTATCTTCTTTTCATCGGCGGGTTGGCCTTCGCCTTCTTTGTGGCCCTGCCCTGGACAGTGAATTTCTTCATGTCCTATGCCGGGCCGGGCTTAAAACCGTTTCTCAGCATTGACGATTACCTGTCCTTCTTGTTCTCCATGGGCGTAGGCTTCGGTCTGGTCTTTCAGCTGCCGCTGGTCATCCTGGCCCTGACCAAGCTGGGGTTGGTCAAAGTGGAGTTCCTCCGGCGTAACCGCAAGTACGCGATCCTGGTTATCTTTATCCTGGCGGCTTTCATCACCCCGGGTACTGATATGGTCAGCCAGGTCATTATGGCTTTACCCCTGATGGTCCTTTATGAACTGAGCATTATCCTGTCGGTGCTTTTTAAGTAAAAAATGGGAGAGAGGAGAACAAGAGCATGTACCTGACGCACCTGGAGTGTCCCAAGTGTGGTCGGACTTACGACCCGCACCGGATTCAAAACCTCTGTCAATGTGGTTCACCCCTTTTGGCCCGCTATGACCTGGACAAAATCGCCGCTTCCGTCCACAAGGAAGACTTAGTCGGCCGGAGCAAAAGCCTCTGGCGTTACCGGGAATTTCTACCGGTGCAAAAAGAAGACAATATCGTCACCCTGGGAGAAGGTTTTACGCCCCTCCTGCCAGCCAGGAACCTGGGGAAAACCCTGGGCCTTTCGCAACTTTACATAAAGGATGAGGGCTTAAACCCCACCGGTACCTTCAAAGCCCGCGGAGCCGCCGTCGGCGTCTCACGGGCCAAGGAGTTGGGGGTCAAGACGGTGGCCATGCCCACCGCCGGTAACGCCGGTGGAGCCTGGTCGGCCTACACGGCCCGGGCCGGTCTGGAAAGCATTGTGGTCATGCCCGTTGATGCCCCCGACCTGGCCAAAAAAGAGACTTTCCTCAACGGCGCCCGCACTTACCTGGTACGAGGTCTCATCTCCGACGCCGGTAAGATCGTCGCCCGTGGCGTGCAACGTTACGGATGGTTTGACGCTTCTACCCTCAAAGAACCATACCGCATCGAGGGCAAGAAGACCATGGGTCTGGAGATCGCCGAACAGTTCGGCTGGGATGTGCCAGACGTCATCCTCTACCCGGCTGGTGGCGGTGTCGGCCTCATCGGGATTTGGAAAGCCCTGGAGGAACTTTCCGCCATTGGCTGGATCTCCCCCAAAAAACCACGGATGGTCGCCGTCCAAGCCGAAGGCTGTTCCCCTCTGGTCAAAGCCTTCCGGGAGAAACGGAAGGAATCGGAATTTTTCCAAGGAGCCCAGACCTTGGCCGGCGGCATCAGAGTCCCCAAGGCCCTCGGGGATTTCCTGGTCCTGGAGGCCATTTACCAGAGCCACGGCGCCGCCATCGCCGTAAGTGACAGCGAGATCCTGGAAGCCCTGCAGCTGGTGGCCAAAACGGAAGGCATATTCATCTGTCCGGAAGGCGCCGCCACCGTGGCCGCCGTCCGTAAAATGAAGGCCGCTGGTCTTTTGGACGAGGGCGAGAGGATCCTCTTACTCAACACCGGCACCGGTTTGAAGTACCCGGAGACGGTACAGCTTGACCTGCCCGTCCTCGAGGTGGACGATGATATCCTCCTTTAGTTCATCAACCCACCAGAAGGTAGGGGTAAGCTGCCTTTTGAGCGATCCCATCAGAAGGTAAAGGTGTTCTGTTAGGTGGAGGTGTTGGTTCGTCAATCCGTTAAAACAAAGGACAGTTTTTGAAGCGGATCGCCCCCGTCCCCTCCGGACTGGGGTGATCCTTTTTGGGCCCCTTTGACGCGAAAAGGCAGGCTGACCTGCCGGAGCACAGCGCCAAAGTCCGCCACAATGGTGACGACCTTTTCCCCCTCGCTCCAATCCTCCGGGACTAGCCAGACCGTCTCCCAACTGTTCACGGCGGCGTCGGTCGCTCCAGCCGGAACTAGCTCCTTTTCGCCCACGCCAGTCAAGCGGGCGGTGACCCGCCGGGCTCCCCCGGCAGTTGTCGCCTGGAGGTGAAGGTTGCCACCGGCCGCCACCAGTTCGGGGGTCAAACTGGCCCAGAGACGATATTCAGCCAAACGCAGTGGTTTCCGCACGGAATAGAAAAGCTGCCCGTTACGGTCCCGCAGCCAGCCATAATAGTAGTAATTCCCAGGTGATAGTAGAACCCCGGCGTCGTTTTGCCCGTCCCATCTTAAAAAAGGTGGGAGGGAGTCGATACGGCCATTCCAGGGCTGTAGATCGTTAAAAGTCTTCACGATACCCCCACTATAATCGGTTATGTAGAGGTTCCAGCCGGTGAGGTTACGGTTTTTCAAGGTCTGAAAAGTAAAAATGGTTTCATCCTGATAGTTGTCGCCGTCGGGCGAAAAGACCTCTGGGTTGGCGAAGGCCAGAAAGAGGGCTGACCGGTAGAGAATAGTGGCCCCTTCGGCATGGGTGAGCCCCCGTTTTGGCTGTAAGCTGCCATCGGGGTAGCCATCGACGATGCGCAGCTTGACCGCCAAAGCCAATTCCCTGGATAAAGATGGGTCGATGGCCCACCGGTCCCAAAAGCGGGCAAGGTATTGTTGCACTTCCTCATCGCTCAACCCCAGGGCGTGCCCCCGGAGCCCTAGAGCCCGGATGAGGAGGGCAAAGGCCTGTTCGCGATTGACCACCTGTCCGGGGTAGAAGTAACCCGTCCCGTCGCCGCGAGCCAGCCCAGCCTCGACGGCAGCTTCAATATAAGGATAAACGGGTCGATCTCCGTAGGCCAAAAGGTCGCGGGGAACATCTTTGAAGGTGGGCGTAGGCCGATTGAGGGGAGCCAGCCGGAAGGCTTTGCTCATCACCATTACCAATTCCGCCCGGCTGCTCGGCTCATCGGGCCGGAAACTCCGTCCCATTACCCAACCCCAAGCATAACTCCAATAATAGACGGGAAAACCTTCCGTAACTTCTTCCTCCCACAAAACGCGAACGTATTTGTCCGCCCAATGCCCGGCCAGGTCGATGTAATACCCGCCCTGGGCGTTGGCCACCAACGGGAAAAAGGCGAGTGCCAAAAGGAGAAAGAGTCCCCAAACCTTTGTTTCAGTTAGAGCCCAGGTCTGAGCCCAAGCCAGAGACCAAGCCAAAGGCCAGGATTTGGCTTGAACCCCAACCTTTTGTCTAGCCCCGGCTTTACTCCTACCCCGAGCCCAGCCCCAACCCGAACCCAAACCCCGCCTCCCGCCGGAGGGGCAAGGACAGCTCCATCTCTCGCCCCCGCGTCCTCGAGCTTTGGATGAAGGTAAGATCGGTCGATACCTGTTTCCCCAACCCATGGCCAGGTTTTGTAACCAGACGGCCCACCCAGCTGCTTTCATAAATAGTCCCTCCCCAGACTTTTTTCTCCTGGTGCATGATTCGCCGACGGTTGTGGAATTTCCTGCTATTTTTGTTAAAATCATCTTGACTTTTGCGCGGCTCTACCATATACTGGGATCAGCGTTAAGGAAAGGATGGTTAGCCCGTGAAGGAGCGGATTTTCTTGGGTCTGGCCCTGGTAGTTTCCGTCGTCACCGGTCTTTACTTTTATAATTACCTGCTCCACCTGAACCGGCGGTTAGAGGTGGTAGTGGCGGCCCGGGATATTCCCCAATTTTCCGTCGTCGGAAACAACATGTTACGGAGCATAACTTTGCCCGCCGAAGCCGTCCATCCCGCCGCCATTAAACGGAAGGAAGAGGTTTTGGGAAAGGCCGTTCTTTACCCAATCGCGGCCGGAGAGCAGGTGTTGAGCCAACGGTTCTCGGTAGCCATTGGGGAAGCTTGGACTCCTCCAGGGACTGGGGCCCGAGGAAAGGGCCTTCCTGATCCCGACCAGTCTCCAGCCGGGCGGTAGGAGGGATGATTAAGCCGGGACAAAGGGTAGACATCATCCTCGTCTCTGATCCACAAAAAACCGGGAATCCACTGGCGCGGACCATTTTGCAAAATGTTTTAGTCCTAGACGTGCGTGGCGATCGCGGAACCTCCGTCACCGCCGGACGCGACACCGGTCTGCTCGGGGTGGTGGTAGCTGTAACGGCCCAGGAGGCGGAAAAGTTGGCTTTTGCCAGCGAACAAGGTCACCTTTACTTAACTTTACTTGGGGAACTGGGAAGGGCGACGCTGACCCCAGGCATTTCCTGGGAAACCCTCCTGGAAAGTCGCGTTGAAAAAAGGGGTGGCGGTCCGCGTTAGCCCAGAAGCGTTACGCGGAAGACGAAGGTAGAGCGATGACCTGTTGGCTGGTCGCCGAGACCTGATTGCAGGGAAACGGGGCGGCAGCGGACAAAAACGTGGCAAGTTGGGATTGCCAGCAATGGTCGAGCGCATGAAGCGTTTGAACGCGCTACTGACGCGAGACTCCGAGACCAGCGGGCCAGACCAGGCAGCGATTACCGGGGTAGAAAGGAGATGGGACCCATGGAGGGATGGGAAAAACTTCGTTCCACCTTTGTCCAAGAGGACACTGGGGAAGATAAGGCCACTCCGGTTGAAGGCAAGCTCATTGCCATCATCAGCCCAAAGGGTGGGGTAGGAAAGACGTTCTTGGCCGTTAATCTGGCCGTCCTTTATGCCCGGCAAGAAGGGCGAGTGGCTCTCCTGGACCTTGACTTAACCGCCGGCGATGTGGCCTTGCATTTGGACCTGCGGGAAGGTCCAACGATCGTGGAATTGTTGCCTTATTTACGCCAGGGGACGTCCACCGCCTTGCCTCGCTTTACCGTTCGTTACGGAAAAGGTCTGGAAGTACTCCCGGCTCCGGCCAGGCCGGAGCTGGCTGACGTCGTCTCCCCAAATGAAGTCGCGACGCTTTTAGACATTGTTCCTCGAACTTATCCCTTGGCCTTTATTGACACCCCCTCCAACACCTCCGACGAAATCTTGCTCGAGGTCTTGGAGCGGGCTCATCAATTCGTCCTGGTGCTAACGCAAGACATTGCCGCCCTGCGCCGGGCCAAAATGTTCCTGCATGTTTTGCATCAGTTGGGATTAGATCCGGTGCGGAAGGTTCTCCCGGTATTGAACATGACCTCCCGACAAAGCCCAGCCAACCCAAACCAGGTGGCCTCTTTCTTGGGTTTTAAAGAAATAGTGGTCTTAGATGCCGATCGTCCCCTGGTCGACCGGGCTCTCTTCAATGGCCAACCCCTGGTGGAAATGGCCGAAAACTCCCCCTTGGCCAGGCAAATCCAAGAGGTGGCCCGGCGCTTAACCCCTAAATCACCGTCAGCGCTGAGCGAGGGTACCCCTGGGCTGGGGAGGTTCCCCTGGTCGCGTTGGTTTAAGACCAGCCGGAAAGCTCCTCAAGGGTTGGGCTGAGGATTGGGGGCAGAGGTTATTCATTTTCAACGTTGCGGGGGTGAAAGTTTGGCCGGATTATTGAGACGTCTAGAACAAACCGGAGTAGAAAAAGGCCATCTCCCCGGGGAAACTCGTTGGATCACGCCAGAAGAGATTGGAAAAAGGCTGCAGGAGCTTCTCCTCAAGGAGTATGAAGAGCTCATCGTTGACGCGCGACTGGACGGCAATCGAAAAATGCAGCTACAAGGGGTTATCTTAACCCTGTTGGCCAGAGAAAATCTTGCCGTCAAAGGAAAAAGCCGAGAGGATCTGGCTGAGGAATTGACCAATGAGATCATCGGCTTTGGCCCCCTGGAGAGTCTCCTCAAAGACCCCGCCATAACGGAGATCATGGTCAATGGATTCGATCGCATTTATATCGAGCGCGGCGGTCAGTTGGAAGAAACAAAACTGAAATTTAAAAGCCAGGCCCACCTCGAGGGTGTGATCGAAAAAATGATCGCTCCCCTGGGGCGTCGTCTGGACCAAAGCTCACCCTTTGTTGACGCCCGGCTCCCCGATGGTTCCCGGATTAATGTCATCATTCCGCCCCTGGCCCTGCAAGGCCCGGTTCTGACCATTCGCCGGTTTACCCTCAAGGAACTGCCGGCGGAAGTTATGGTGCAAAACGGTACCTTCAGTCATGAAATGCTCGACTTTTTGGCTTTTGCCGTCCAAAGCCGGTTTAATATCATCATTTCCGGCGGCACGGGAACTGGAAAAACCACCCTGTTAAACTTCTTGTCCCAGTTTCTGCCCGATGGACAAGAGCGAATTATCACCATTGAAGATTCCGCCGAACTAGCCCTACGCCAAAGCCATGTGGTGCGCCTGGAAACCAGGGCCGCCAGTGTGGAGGGGCGGGGAGAAGTCACCATCCGCGCGTTGCTGCGCAATGCGCTCCGGATGCGTCCTGACCGGATTATCATCGGCGAAGTTCGAGGCCCCGAGGCCTTGGAGCTTTTGTGGGCGATGAATAGTGGGCACGAAGGGAGTTTGAGCACCATTCATGCCAATAGTCCGCAAGATGCCCTTTACCGTCTGGAGAACATGGTCCTGATGGCCAAGGAAGACTTACCCCAACCGGTAATTCGGGAGCAAATTCGTTCGGCTCTTGATGTGATCGTCCATCTGGCTAGATTTAAAGGTCAGCGCAAAATCACCCAAGTGGCCCTGGTGGACAAAAAAACCCGAACGCCGGAGATCAAGCTACAGGACCTCTTCATTTACGAACCGTCTGGAGCAGAAAACGCGCCTTTCGGGTTCCACCGGTTTCAAAAAGTCCCTTTGCCGGATCACCTGGTCAGCAGGGCCCGCCTGGCAGGTATACGCCCGCCGGCCTGTTGCGACCACCACACCGAAAGTTAGTTGACCTGAAGGAAACCTGAAGGAAATGGGAGCGAAAAATGGAGCAAGAACTGCACCTTTCTTTGAAAGTAGCCAGCCTTGGCCTTTTTCTCGGGGTCTACTTTTTCCTTCTCTACATTAAGGAGAGATATTTGGGTGGAAGATGGCAGACCCTGACCGCCGTGGCGGTCACGCCGGAGGAGAAGGCCGGCAGGAAAGGGGACACCCCTCGATGGCGGCGAGTAAACCGCGCCTCGCCCAAAGAGGAAAAAGCCGGCGGGAAAGAGGGCGCCTTTCCCCATTTCCCTTCATTTTTCAGTGGACCTCTCCGCTGGCCCTCTCTGGCTTGGGAGCGTCTACTCTTGGTAGGAATAGGCCTTTTCGTCCTCTACTTCTGGCCGACTGTTGCCCAGGCAATCCTTCTCTTCGTTCTGATCTGGTGGGGTCTCCGCCGCGCATGGGTGGCCCGGCGCCAACGGGGACAGATCCGGCAACTGGAAAAAGAACTGGCGGAAGCCAGCCTTTTTCTCCTGAATGTTCTGCGGGGAGGAGGCAATCTGATTCAGGCCCTTTCCGCTTTGACCCAGCAGCGACACAACCATCTCACCCTGGAAATCGCCGCCTGTCTGCGCGAGTATGAGGTGGGTACTCCCCTCATTGCGGCGCTCTTAAACTCTTAAAGATGACGGAGCAGTTCCCTTCGCCCCATCTGAGGTTTTTCGTCGACGCCCTCGATTCTTTCGCGCGGGGCGGCGGTAACCCGGAAGGCTTATTGACCGCCCTGGCCACAACCCTCCAGGAACGAGAGGAATTACGTGGGGAGCTCGAGGCCAAGATAGCCGAGGCCACCTTCAGTGGTATCTTCCTGGCCGTTTTACCGGGAATCCTGGCGCTCGTTTTCTACCAGCTCCAACCGCAGTTGTGGTTAAACCTCACCCGCGAGCCCCTCGGACAGGTGGGTTTGGTTTACGGTGCCCTGTCCTGGATCACTGGGCTTTTCTTTCTGCGGTCCCTCGTCCGGATCAATCTGGATGACTGATCGTCCATTGAAACCTGAGCCGGCCGGCTTAGGGGGAACCACAAGTTCAGCCAAAGACATATCCACCATGTTTTCACCTTCTGACAAGCAAAGGAAAGAAAAACCAAAACGAAGGGCGGGAAACTCTCATGGGCCCCGAAAGCACTGGCGCCATCCTCGTCGCTTCAAGTCTGTTTTTAGCCAGTACAAGCTTCATCCTGAATCAGAATCGGGTGAAGGAGCGCTTACAAGCCCTCAAGCTGAGCCTATCCTGGGAAAAGGAAGAGAATAAACATTCCCCATGGGAGAAGTGG